>ERZ842401.107-NODE-107-length-106888-cov-18.658205_pt1 | contig 106888 bp, 87 predicted proteins | sample MGYA00521270_ERZ842401 | MGnify/ENA primary metagenome ERZ842401 (study PRJEB31892, sample SAMEA3878208) | bioreactor metagenome | biome: Moose rumen | place: Sweden | collected 2011-10 | study: EMG produced TPA metagenomics assembly of the PRJEB12797 data set... | reverse complement strand
CAAGACTCACACTCTTGAAGTAAAAACGGATGATGAAGTAAATGATTGCAGTTATAGTCAAAGTTTGGTTGTACCTTTCTCGCCGAAGATTAATAGTGTAAAAGTTACTGGTGTACCTGAAATTTTGCCTTGCGGGGTGACATCATATAATGCAATTGTTGCAGTTGATTATGAGAACGGCGGAACAGACAAGAATATCGTGATTGAATATACCGATGGTGGAGAGATAAAGACTCTGACAGTTGCGACAACCGATTTGCCGGCAACCCTTAATTTGACTGACATCAATAACGGCACACATAATGTGCGTGTATGGTTTGAAGAATTTGAGAGTTGTGTATCAGATTTAAGTCATCAAACCGAATATACCGCATCGGTGAATGCGACTATAACAGGCGGTTTCGCAGTAAAAACAACAGATATTAAATGCGGTGGAACAGAGTATGAAGTCAGTGGCTCGATAGTATTCGATGTGGCTCTCGGTGATTTGGTTGTTAAATACGATGATGCTCATCAACAGGTTATAACAGCCCCGAAATCACCTCAGACATTTACTATAGCCGGTATGACCGACCAGAAAAAGAATATGACTCTCGAAGTCTATTTCACAGGCAATCCTTTATGTTATGCAACATCAGCAACCTTTGATGCTCCTGCAATACCTGTATTTAATAGTGTGAAACTCACTCAACCGGCGCAACTGAATTGCGGTCAGACAACTTATCCACTTAATTTCGAGATTGACACTGATAATCAGGAAGGTATCCTGCAAGTAATTGATGAAAACGGCAATGTCGTTTATTCAAATAATAATCCTGCTCCGGGACTCAAAGACTATTTCAACGTTACTGCTGATAAGAAATTCCATAATTTGACGTTCAGATTTACCGGTTCCAACGATTGCGAGAAGTCAACTTCTTATATTGCACTCGGCACACCAACCCTGACTTGTACCGAAAAGAGCAGAAACACAGTAGCTTGTGGTGACACTGACTATACCATAACTTTTGCTGTTGAATATACAAACCAAACCACGCAGATAACTCTCAAAGATGCTTTGGGTACTGTTTATGACCAATGGTTGCCCGTTGACGAAGATGACCAACGTGAAATCGTTGTTACACGTCCGCTAACAGCAGATGGCAATGATAATCTGATTCTCGAATGTGCAAGTGCAAGTGAAGGTATTGAGCCATGTGTGGTAAGTGTGCCAATAAAAGGGCTGACACAACAGCATGGGATTTCAACCTTTACCCTTGGAACGCCTTACTATGCAGATGCTTGTGAAACAAAATACGATATACCGTTCAATATCTCTTACACCGGTTTGACAGGCGATTTGATAATAGCCGATGCCGACAAAGGCGACAAAATTATCTGGCAAGGTAATGCCGCTGACGGAAAAATAAGCGGCTTGGATGCCACTACCGGTGTGGAAACAATGAACCTTCATGCGTGGTTTGCTGACAATACCGAATGTGTTTCCGATATCAGGACTGTCAATTCACTCGTATTGCCAACCCTTGCAGTAAGCAAAGCAGGTGACAGAACCATAGACTATAAAAACAAGACCTTCGCTGAAACAATACATATCGAATTTACCAACCAAGACGGTAAGACACTTTATATTACATCCAATGGTAATGAACTTACACATTACGATGCGCCGATTACCTCGCCGATTGATTATAACTTCAGCGGTGTGGCTGATGGTAAGGCTGTTACCATAGATGTCTATTTCGACAACCCGACTTGCGCAAAGCAATATGTCGTGGCGGCACAGGCTGAACCGTCAATAACCTACAATGGTGATGTTATGACCAATCCCGATTGCAACTCATTATTTGTGCTGACTATATCTGTTGATGTTGCCAATTCAGATGCCAATCTTGTGATTAGAGAAAAAGGCGGTGCTGTTCTGACAGAAAATAACGGCAAATATAGTTATTCAACCAAGGCAGATGGTCTGGTACATTATTTCGAATTGTATTTCGACAACAAGCCGGAAGATATATGGGATTATCCTGAAGGTATTACATTCCCTGCCGCTATAGGTTTGACCTTCGTTTCATCAAGTGTTTCGACTCTTGACAAAGATACTATGTATGTGCCGACCATTTTCTTCACGAGTGTTAATCTAATCGGGACACCTATGATAGCTGATGAACAGGGTAATGTGATTACTCCAACTTCGACTACTGCAACATCATTTGTTCTTCCTGCTGTCAAGGCAGATGGCAAAGAGCATAAGGGTAAGATATACGACTCTGCATGTCCGCTGATATCAGCTGATTATACTTATCAATCGCCTGCCGTGCCGACACTTGAAATTACCTCAACAATAACCGCACAAAATTGTGATGGCACCTACGATGCAGCATTTATCTTCACTTATGCTAATCAAGAGGGTAATTTAGTTGTGACTGATATTGAAGGAAAACAGCTTCAGGTATCTGACAATAAGTTGACAATACACGAGGTTGCTGATGGAAGCAGTTATGTCGTTAATGTATGGTTTGATGCCGGTGCACAACGTATTACTACTGCTCGGATTGATGCTCCGAAAATAGGTGTTGTTAATACCTTGACAACAGATACAGCAGCCATTCGTTGCAATGATAATACTTATACATTGACAGTAAGAGGAAGTGTAACCAATCCGAATTCAGACCTTGTCATTGAATGTGATGGTGTTCAGAAGTCGGTTGTATCTCATGCTGCATTGCTTTCAGCCCCGACATTTAGTGTTACTATTCAGGATATTCCGCTTGATGCCCCGATTAATAGTGTAAAGGCATGGTTTAGCAATCGACATGACACCGATTGTTATACCGAAACCCTTGCTCTCCATAATGTCAAACGCAATTGCTTTGAAGTAGGACCTCTGAACTTGTGTCAAGGTTCTGATTACACACAGTATGGCTTTAATCTGACAGACTTGCAGGAGAGTGTCGTAAAAGCACAAGTTGCCGACACATTACTCACGATAAATGTAGTTCCGCAGCCGACACTGACTATAGATGAGGCAGGACGCGTATGCAGTTCGGAAACAATGTTGTCATTCAGCTATAAAAGTACAGGTGAATCAGACCGCTATTCTATAACTTTCTCTGACAACCAATTTGCGGATATTGTAAATGCAATATTGACTGATGACGTTATCAATGTGGCTATGCCCGCCGGTGTAAAACCCGGAAAATACAATGCCGAAGTGACAATTGGTCACCATGAGGCAGGGTGTACAGCTTCTGCTGATGTAAAATTTGAAATCAGTGCAACAGATATGTTATACAGCAAGTGGGATGATGTACTTCTTGTTCCGAACCGTGAAGGCAGGTTTACGGCTTATCAATGGTACCATAACGGCGAACGTATGGATGGTGAGACTCAACAACGTCTTTATAATCCCTCCGACAAGACGGGCTCATTCTATTGTGAGGTAACAATGGATGACGGTACGGTATTCACTACCTGTGAAGGATCGTTTGACCAAGAGCCGTTTAGTCGTGACCAGAACAGTGTTACACCAACGCAGACCCAAGCAGATATGCCTGTTGCTGTTCATCGTGCTTCTGACGGATATGCTCAAATCGGGGTATATACCATTACCGGTCAACAGATTGCAGTATATGAAACCATTGATACTGATTTAATGATAAAAGCTCCGAATTTATCGGGAGTTTATGTCATCATGATATCAACATCTGACAGCAATTGGACGCAGAAAATAGTGGTGAAGTAAAGTCTGCCTCGGTGTTATTGGCATTCTTGCAGTTTAGGCAGGCACTGTTCAAAATAACTGACTGTCATAGGAATGGTGGTATAAGACTCGCCGCCTGAAGCATTTTTATGACCGCCGCCATTGAAGAAACGGCGAGCGAAATTGTTTGTTGCCAAATCGCCCTTTGAGCGGAACGAAATCTTTATTTTATCCTTATCTTCCCGCATGAAGACCGACATGTCCACGTCTGCTATTTGTAAAGGCAGATTGACTATCCCTTCCGCATCGCCCGAAGCAAAATGAAAAGGATACAATTCCTTGCCCGTCAAGGCAATCAAAGCGGTGCGGTATTCAGGATATATCTTCATTTTGTTGTACAAACAATAACCCACTAACCTCATTCTATGGCTTGAATATTGGTTGTACACATTGCTGTATATCTTGTTGCGGTCAATGCCAAGGCGCAGCAAATCAGCGAGGATAAGGTATGTGTCGGGATTGTTGAAATTGACCGAGAAATTCACCGTGTCGGTCATCATACCGGTGTATATACATGTGGCTATCGTTTTGTCTATCAAATGTTGATAGCCGAGTTTGACTATCAAGTGGAATATCAGTTCGCAGCATGATGGCATTTCGGGATAGGATAGGGTGATGTCGGGAAAGGCAGCCGGACCGATATGGTGGTCAATCATTATCTTGTCTGCTTTTGAAGCAAGCAGAGAATCTGCCACTTTGCCTATACGCTTAGGCTCGTTATAGTCGGCGCAGAATATCAAATCGGCTTTCTGCAATGCGGCATCAGCCACTTCTTTTTGTGTCTCATAAATAACAACTCGGTCGGCTTCCGGCAACCACATAAGAAACAATGGAATTTCATTCGGTGCTATAATTGTAACATCTGTTTTGCCTAATTTGTATAGCAGATGTTTAAGGGCATGTGCAGACCCCATAGCATCGCCATCAGGTGACATGTGGATTGTAATGACAATATGCTCTGCATTGTTGATTAATAACTTAACCTTGTCAATGATAGTTTGGTTGAACATAGTTGTAAGAATAGCATTTATTATTTCGCAAAGTTACTCTTTTTTTGCGAAATATTAAAAAAGTACAGTAAAAATTAGGTATTTTATGTTTTTTGTTGTAATTTTGCACAATCAAATAAAGTATGTAAGCATGAAACGCGTATATATATTATTTTCTTTTTTTATTTCATTCGGATGTAGTCTTGTTGCGCAAACGTATCAGTTCTATGCCGATTATGTAGAAGTTTTTGCTCCCGTTGCCGTGGCGCAGATGGAGGAATACGGAGTTCCGGCTTCTATCACTCTGGCGCAAGGACTGCTTGAGTCCGGTGCGGGGCGCAGCAATCTGAGCCAGCGGGCTAACAACCATTTCGGCATCAAATGTACTTCTGACTGGACAGGCAAGACCGTGGCACATGAAAAAACAAATGTATGCTTTCGTGCTTATGATAATCCGGCAGAGTCTTACAGAGACCACTCCTTGTTTTTGAAACGCTCGCGATATTCTTCACTTTTTGAACTCAAAATAACTGATTACAAAGGGTGGGCGCACGGACTTAAACGATGCGGTTATGCTTCCGACCCTAATTATCCCGCCAAATTAATTAAACTTGTAGAGGAATACGGTCTTTCCAAATATGACAAAATGAAACTTGCAGATGTTCAAGAAGCATCTCCCGAAGTTAAGGAACGTTATTCCAATTACGACAACGGCAAAAAAAAAACGACATTAGCTCTCCCGTCGTCAAATGGCAAACAGACAGCACAGCATGGTGGCAAGTCCTCGAGTACGACGAAGAAGAGTTCTTCTGATTCTTCAAATGTAGCAACGGCAGTTGCTCTTGCCTCGACATCTGTTTCCAACTCTTCGCAGACCTCCGGCAATAATTCAATGGGGAGTGTGAGTGCGACCCGCGAACGTCAAATCAAATCAGTTAATAAATGTAAGTATATTATTGCTCGAAAGGGTGATACCTATGCTTCTATTGCCGAGGAATATAAAATAGCAGAACGTCGCTTGCGTGATTTCAATGAGGCAGGTCATCTGTCACAACCGCGTCAGGGGGAACGCGTATTCCTTCAGCCAAAGAAAAATCGTAGCAAACAGGGGGCACACCGTGTTGTCGAAGGTGAGACAATGCGCAGCATTGCCCAGACAGAAGGAATCAAACTTCGTAAGTTGTATGACTATAATACAGTGGCTATCGGCGACCAACCCGAGGTAGGACACGTTTTGCGATTAAAGAAATGAGCAGCCGTAATGCCATATCAATAGGTGAGGCTGTTCGCGAATTCCTGCGCGAAAATAATCTCGAACAACCTTTAAGTGAACAACATATTGCCGACTACTGGAAAACAGCAGTCGGTTCTGTCGTAATGCCATATACAAAATCATGCGAGCTGAAGAATGGCACTTTGTATGTCAGGATAACCAATGCAGCCTTGCGTAACGAACTGTTTATCCGCCGGTTTGATATAGTAAAGCGTATCAATGAACAGGCCGGATGGAATATGGTCAGCAACCTGAGGTTGAATTAACAATCGGATAGCAGACTGACGGCTCGGTAATAAATTGAAAAATAGCAAATTAACAATAATATAAATGTCTCGTTTTCTCCTTATAGATGCATATGCCCATATATACAGGGCTTATTATGCTTTTATCAACTCGCCGCGAATCAATTCAAAACAGCAGAATACTTCCGCTGTTTTTGGTTTTTGTATCGCTTTGGACGATTTGCTGAAACGTATCAAACCGACACATATTGCTGTGGCATTCGACCCGAAAGGAAAGACATTCCGTCACGAGGCATACGAACAGTATAAAGCCCAGCGTGCAGCCACTCCGGAAGATATTCATGCTGCTGTGCCGATAATAAAAGATATAATTAAAGCTAAAAATATCAATTTTTTTGAAGTTGAAGGTTTTGAAGCCGATGATGTTATAGGTACGATAGCCAAGCGATTTGCTTCTCCCGAAATGGAAATATATATGGCAACACCTGACAAGGACTACGGACAATTGGTAGGTGATAATATCTATATGTACCGTCCGCGTCATAATGGCGGATATGAGAAAATGGGTCCCGCAGAGATATGTGCCAAATATGAAATAAGTTCACCTGCACAGATGATAGACTATCTCGGATTGGTGGGCGACTCGTCCGATAATATACCCGGCTGCCCGGGAATAGGACCGGTAACTGCGGTGAAACTTCTCAAACAGTTCGGCTCAATAGACAATATGTTAGAGCATATTGACGAGATAAAAGGTGCAGGTCAAAACAAGATACGTGACAATATCGAGCAGATTCGTTTTTCCAAATTCCTTGCTACCATACGAACAGATGTCCCCGTGGAGGTTGACATCAATCGGCTTACGGTTCAACCGGCTGATATTAATGCCCTTGCACCTATTTATCGTGAATTGGAGTTTAATAGTCTGTTGCGAGGACTCAATGTGCCTGAAGAAAACGCAAAAAAAAACGATGGAATCAGCGAAATTCAGCCAAAAAAGAAAAGTCAGCAATCTTCAAATAATACAGGTCAGTTAGACCTTTTTGCCATGTTCGACAATGATGCTGTATCAGCGGACATTGAAGAACAACATTTAACCCCTCGGATTCAATTCGTTGCTGTCTCTGTTGTGGATTCTGATGCTGAGATGTTTGCCAATGTTTCTGCGAATGCGGAGTGGATTGCAATAAAGGTTGTTTCGCAAGAAGGCGAAGTTATAAGCGGGAAAATCAAAGAAATCCTTTTTACTACAGACGGGAAAACAATATATAGGTTGAAGGCTGAACACCTTCCGAGGCAGATTAAAGCCAATTGGCTCGGTTATGATATCAAGCACCAACTCATGCTGCTTCGTCAGAACGGAATAGAGTTTGAGGGCAGGATATATGATATCTCGATAGCTCACTATCTAATTCAGCCGGAATTGAAACACGATTTGGAGTATATTGCAGAGATATATCTTCATCAGTCTTCAGTCAATCCGCTGTCGGATATTGTTGCTTTGCGACCTTTGTTGGATAAACAGATTGATGCTGTAGGTATGCGTTATCTGTTCGAGAATGTTGAGTTGCCGCTTGTCAGCGTTCTTGCTGATATGGAACTTGCCGGTGTGCGAATCAATGTCGCCACTCTTCAGGAAGCTAAGGCTGATTTGAACAAGGAATTACGGACAATAGAATCCGACATACTTAAAAGAGCCGGTAAATCATTCAATATCAATTCACCGAGTCAGGTGGGCGATGTGTTGTTTGATGACTTAAAACTTGACCCTAAAGCCAAGCGTGCCAAATCCGGTCACTACAGTACATCTGAAGAGGTGTTGCTCGCTTTGAAACATGCCGACCCTATAGTAGGCCAGATACTCGACTACCGCGCAATAAAAAAACTGCTCGGGACATATATCGAGGCTCTGCCGGAACTCGTCAACCAGCATACCGGTAAGATACATACATCTTATAACCAAACTATTACCTCTACCGGTCGCTTGTCTTCCTCTAATCCGAACCTGCAAAATCTGCCTATCCGCACCGAGCGAGGGAAAGTGATTCGTAAGGCTGTTGTGCCTGATGACGGATGCGTATTTTTCTCTGCCGATTATTCGCAGATTGAACTTCGTATTATGGCTCATCTGTCCCAAGACGAAGCCTTATTGGAAGCTTTTCGTTCAGGCGAGGATATTCATAGTGCAACAGCTGCCAAAATATACCATGTGCCAATTGAGGATGTAACGCAGGCTATGCGCCGTAATGCAAAGACTGCCAATTTCGGTATTATTTACGGAGTTTCCGCGTTCGGACTTGCAGAAAGACTTGAGATTTCACGCACGGAAGCCAAACAACTGATAGACGATTACTTCTCTTCTTTCCCCAAAGTTCAGGCATATATAGAGTCTGCTAAACTGCGGGTACGTGACAAAGGTTTTGCCGAAACTTTATGGCATCGCCGCCGCTATTTGCAGGATATCAATTCGCGTAATCCGACAGTGCGTGGATTTGCCGAACGAAATGCTGTAAATGCTCCGATACAAGGTTCTGCTGCTGACATAATCAAGATTGCTATGGTGGCTATTGCGCGGCGTTTGAAAGTTGAAAAACTGAAAACGCAGATGATTATGCAGGTTCATGACGAATTGAATTTCAATGTCCCGATAGCGGAACTCGAACAAGTGCGGCGCATTGTTGTGGAAGAAATGCAACATGCCGCAGATTTATCCGTCCCGCTTATAGCTGATTGCGGCAGCGGTGCCAATTGGCTTGAAGCACATTGATATACTAATTATGAGACATTTAATATACATATTATCTGCGTTATTGCTCATCAGTTGCGGTCAGTCAGCCAAACCTGTAAAATTGGCACCCAAGCAAATCGACAAAGCTGCTTTTTCAGCGGATTCTGCCTATCAGTTTATTGCCGATCAGACAGCTTTGGGACCGCGCACTATAGGCTCCGATGCTCATCAGCAATGTGTTGACTATCTTGTCGGACAACTGCAACGTTTTGGTGCAGAAGTTGAATTACAGCGTGGGGAGATGCTTGATTATGCCGATAACAAAGTGCCGGTCACCAATATAACAGGTCGGTATAATCCCGATGCCGGTCAGCGTATTCTGCTTGCCGCACATTATGACTCGCGACCATGGGCTGACCATGACCCTAATCCCGACAATCGCCGTTTACCTATTGACGGTGCTAACGATGGCGCAAGCGGAGTAGGAGTATTGCTTGAAATTGCTCGTCAAATACAAGCCGCTGGTATTCATATAGGGCTTGATATCGTATTTTTCGATGCCGAAGATATGGGAGCACCTGATTTCTACACAGGAAAAGACAAGGAAAACGATTGGTGTCTCGGCTCTCAATTATGGGCAGACAGATATAAGTCGCAAGTTGCAGACCGCAAGCAGCAAGACTATCGTTTCGGCATAGTTCTTGATATGGTTGGAGCAGGTGATGCAGTGTTTCCTTATGAGTTTTTCTCAATGCAATATGCTGCGGAATATGTGAGGCAGATTTGGCAAACAGCCAATCAACTTGGCTACGGACGTTATTTCACTGCTAATGTGTCGTACCCCATAACGGATGACCATTATTATTTAAACACTATAGCAGACATTCCCTGTGTGGATATCATTCATTATATCAGTCCGCAGGCTTACGGGGACAGCGGCTTTTGTTCATCATGGCACACTAAAGCCGACAATATGTCGGCTATCAGCAAAAACACACTTGATGCTGTAGGCACAACAGTTATGACTTTCATAATGAAATAAATATCGGCTGTGCGGCAACAATTTATCTTTTGAATAATGACTAAATAACAATATGACAGAATTATTAAATATCAAAAATCTCCATGCATCAATCAATGGAAAGGAGATTCTCAAAGGTGTAAATCTAACCATTAACGAAGGCGAGGTTCATGCCCTGATGGGACCTAACGGGGCAGGCAAGTCAACGTTGTCTGCCGTTTTGACAGGCAATCCTGCTTATACGGTGACAAAGGGTGAAATTATCTTCAGAGGCAAAAACCTTCTCGATATGCCGCCTGAACAACGTGCGTTGGAAGGGATTTTCCTTTCCTTCCAGTATCCGGTTGAGATTCCCGGAGTTTCGATGGTTAATTTTATGCGAACAGCTGTCAATGAACATCGTAAATATAATAATCAACCGACTCTTTCGGCAGGAGAGTTTCTGAAACTTATACGTGAGAAAAAAGCATTGGTCGAGATGGATAACCAATTGACAAATCGCTCTGTCAATGAGGGTTTTTCAGGCGGAGAGAAAAAACGCAATGAGATATTCCAGATGGCAATGCTCGAACCGCGTTTATCTATCCTTGACGAAACAGATTCCGGTCTGGACATTGATGCCTTGCGTATCGTTGCCATGGGTGTGAACAAACTCAAAACACCGCATAACGCAAGTATTGTTATTACTCACTACCAAAGACTATTGGACTATATTATACCGGATTTTGTGCATATTTTATATAACGGACAAATAGTCAAGACCGGACCTAAAGAACTCGCCCTCGAACTCGAAGAAAAAGGCTACGACTGGCTGAAAGAAAAATAGTATGAAGCGGTCAGTCGATGACCGATGACAATTTTTCAATCTGTAGGCTCTATCTGTCTTTTGACTCACGACTTACAAACAGAATTATGCAGAATTTCATAGAACTATATAATAAATCTCAAACTGAAATAGAGCGGTACTCTGCGTCGGTACTCAATCTGCAAAGACAACAATATGCCGATTTGTTGTCGAAAACCGGCATGCCCGGTCGCACAACGGAAGGTTATCGTAATATAGACCTTACCGAACCGTTAGCAGTGGATTACGGTGTCAATGTACATCAGCTCAACCTGCCGCAGGATGAAGCTCCTATTGCCTGCGATGTGCGAGGAATGAATCCTATCCTTTGTTGGATAATCAACGGAAAAATAATATTGCCCAAAGAAAGTATAGGGCATGACGTTACCATTACCACGTTAAATGACAAAATGGTGGATAGTGAAACAATAAATGGTGAAATAGTGAATGATCCGCTTGTTGCACTGAATGCCATGTTTGCGCAAGACGGACTGTATATACATATTCCGGACGGGGTACGGTTGGAGCGGCCTATTCAGATAATGAATATCTCCAATGCGGCTTTAGATTTGTTCACCGCTATGCATCATACTATCGTGGTGGGCAAAAATGCTAAAGCGCAAATCCTTGTATGTGACCATGTAGGGTCTCAACAAAGGTATCTTTGCGGCACAACTATAGAAGTCAAAGTAGGAGAGGGTGCAGCGTACGAACATTATCATCTTGAAGATACGTCAGATAAAATGTGCCGTTTCAATAATTTGATTATCAATCAGTCAGAATTGTCTGATACGCTGACCAATCTCATTACTTTACACAACGGAACAACACGTAACAATGTCTTTATCAACCAAAACGGGAAAGATTGCAGAACAGAGTTATGCGGCATGTTTATAGGCAGCGATGGTCAGACAACGGATAATTTTACAAAGATACAGCATTTTTCAACAGGCGGACACTCCAACGAACTGTTTAAGTATGTCCTCGATGAGCATAGTCGAGGGATATTCAAGGGAGAATTAGTTGTAGCCAAAGGTGCGCAGAAAACAGAGGCATATCAGACCAATCGGAATATCCTGCTCTCAAGAAATGCCAAGGTGCGTACCGAACCTCAGTTGGAAATATATGCCGATGATGTCAAATGCAGTCATGGTGCGACAACGGGTCAGATGGACGAGAATGCACTCTTTTATATGCGCCAGCGAGGTATTCCTGAACAAGAAGCACGGCTGCTTTTGATGAATGCTTTTGTTGCTGACGTGATTAACAATATCCGTATTGAAGCACTTAAGGACAGAGTGCGGCAATTAACCGACAGCCGGTTGAGAAGCGACAATAACTTACCATGCAATACATGCAAAATGTGCAAATAGATGCTATTTTTCACATAAAACTTGCATTTGTAAAGAAAATATAGTAATTTTGCAACACTTTTTGAATAAAAAATGCGTTATCGTTTAGCTATCATATTAAGTTTGTTTCCTGTTTTGCTGTTGGCTCAAAACAGTACCAATTCACCATATTCACGTTTTGGTTATGGAGAATTGAATGATAATGCGATTGGAGCAAATCGAGCCATGGGTGGTTTGGCTGTAGGAATGAGACAAAACAATGTCATCAACCCGTGCAACCCCGCTGCATATAGTGCCATTGACTCAACTACATTCATGATGGATGTCGGTGCGAGCGTACTCGGTACTTTTTACAGTGATGCCAACGGCAAAAATGCCACTTTCAATGGTAATTTGGAATACTTGAACATACAATTCCCTATATGGAAATACTTCGGAATGAGTGTGGGCATTATGCCTTATTCCGTAACGGGTTATTCATTTGCCTTGTCAGATTCTGTCAACTCAAATGCCCACTATACAAAAGCATTTTCCGGTAGCGGAGGTGTGTCTGAAGTCTATGCCGGTTTGTCTGCCAATATACTTGATTGGTTTGCTGTCGGAGCCAATATATATTATATGTGGGGTGATATAGCCAATGCTCGGAGCGTTACATTTACGGAAACAGACCAAAAGACTATATCCGAATTATCTGTTATGCATGTAAGCGACTACCGTCTGCGTTATGGCGCACAATTGTTCCATACCTTCGGGAAACATACTTTTCTCGCGGGCGGCATATTTGAGATGAGCAAGTCGTTTAATTGTAAGTACACACGTGTTGAAACTACTACCGCCGACACCGCTGCCCTAAATGATGGTTTTTCTCTTCCGATGGTTTGGGGTGCAGGATTGAGTTATAAATTTGACAATCGTCTGACAGTAGGTTTGGATTATACGCGTACCGACTGGTCAAAAGCCGTTTATTTCGGTAAGCAGGACTCTCTTACCACTCGCGGCAGATGGGTTGTCGGGGCGGAATACCGACATAATCCGTCCGGTAGAGGCTATGTAGAACAAATGTATTGGCGAATGGGACTGTCGGTTAGTGATTCTTATCTGCGGCAGACGGCAGCCAAGGATTACTGTTTAAGTGTAGGTGTGGGTTTCCCGTTGAGAAATATAGGTACAATAATAAATACTACTTTAGAATACGGACATAGAGGTGCCTCTAATACATTGCAGGAGAATTGGTTACGCTTTACAATCAGTGCCTCGATAGCAGAAAACTGGTTCTTCAAACGCCGCTTGTAACCACTTTGGCACGAAAATTGAAAGTGAAAATTGAAGTACAAATTCTAATTTCTGAATCGTATATTGCGAAGTCTAAAATCTTTAATTGATATGAAAACAAGAATTTTAACATTGATGTTAGCTTGCAGTCTGCCGTTGGCATGGCTGTATGCAGGGAAGAAAGTTACCAAAACTGACAATGCTGCCGCAAACAATGCAGCACAAGAAACAGTCGCAGAACAAGCAGATGAAACACCGGTTATCACAGAGGAATGCTTGATCAATGTGAGTTTGTTCAACGAGTCTGCCAAAAACAAACAATATGCCGATGCGGTAGAGCCTTGGTATGCAGTATTCAATACTTGTCCTAATGCCAGTTTGGCTATCTATCAGCGCGGAACATCTATCCTTGAGTGGCAGTATGCGCAAGCAACTACCGATGCTGAAAAAAACAAGATACGCAATACACTGATGGAGCTTTACGACAAACGAATAAAATATTTCGGCGACAACAAGAAATATCCGACTGCATATATCCTCGGTGAAAAAGCAATGGACTATGTCAAGTATTTCCCAGAAGATGCATTGGCTGAAAAGGCATATAATTGGCTGACTCAATCTCTTGACGGTATGGGTACTAACAGCAAAGTATCAGTTATACAACAATTCTCACGTTTGTCCTATGCCTTGTATAAAGCTGATAATTCGCGCCAACCGCAATATATAGCTGACTATCAGAAAGCATCAGACTTATTAAATGCAATAGCCGTTGACCAGACTGTTAAAGAAGGTACTCGCGAGAATGCACGTGTTGTTAAAGATGAGTTAGATAATACATTTGCAGCTTCAGGTGCCGCTGACGGTCAGAAAATGGATGAGATTTATGAGTCTCTTGTAGAAAACAGTCTTGAAGACCAAGAGACATTGGGTAAGATAATGAAACTTTATCAGCGTACTGATAACACTGACTCCAAGGTTTATTTTACAGCTGCCGTTGCTTCTCACAAAATCAAACCGACTGCAGAATCGGCAGCAGGCTGTGCTGCAATGAGCCGTAAGAGTGGTGACAAAGAGGCTGCAATCAATTATTATCTGCAAGCCGCAGAATTGGCTGATGACCCTTCTGATAAAGCTGAATATCTGTATAGTGTGGCTTACTGCTACTATGACTTGAAAAATTACACCTCATGCCGCACTTACGCTCGCCGCTCTCTTGAGAATGTAGCCAATCAGGGACGTTGCTATATACTTATCGGTTTGGCATATGCCAATGGTCCAAAACCGTATGACGACCCGATTTTGAACCGCTCAGTTTACTGGGTTGCGGTTGATAAATTCCAAAAAGCCGCTTCTGTTGATCCGTCTGTTGCTGCAACTGCCAACAAATATGTTGCAACCTATCGCCAGTATTTCCCTTCAACCGAGGATATTTTCTATAGCCCGGATTTGAAAAAAGGCGAGACATTTGATGTAGGCGGTTGGATTGGCGAGAAAACAACTGTTCGCAGCAGCGATTAATCTTGAAACAGTATAACGGACATATTACCAAAAGCATTACTATTGCGATGACAATAGTAATGCTTTGTTTTTTTTGTTCCTGTTCAACCAAATCAGGCGGCAACCAAACCATAGATGCTGTTACCGACCGTAGCGCAATGCCGGTTATTGATGCCTCTTCAGTGAATACGGTTATTTCCGATTCCGGCATAACACGATACCGAATTAAGGCTCCCCGATGGCAGATTTATGACAAAGCCGACCCGCCCTATTGGGAATTTACAAATGGTATAATATTGGAAAAATTCGATGAAAATTTCAATATTGATGCAAGTATAGAAAGCGATTATGCTGTATATAACGACAGAGAAAAAATATGGAGATTGGACGGGAATGTAAGAGCTATAAATCTGCGAGGTGAAGTATTTGAAACACCTCAACTCTACTGGAATCAAAACACTGAGCGGATCTATTCCGACAGCGCAATAGACATTTCACGTTCCAATTCAATAATCCGCGGCATAGGGTTTGACTCTAACCAAATGATGACTCAATATACGATTCGTAAACCTACAGGTGTATTCCCGATTAATGAAAATTAAAAATATCAAATCTGACAAAAGATGAATAGACTACTTGATAATAAAATAGCTCTGATAACCGGTGCTGCGCACGGAATAGGCAAGGCAATAGCCTTGTGTTTTGCTCGCGAGGGTTGCAATATAGCATTCACCGATTTGCAACTCGATGAGCCGACACTGCAAACCCGCGATGAGATAGTTGCATTAGGTGTTGAAGTAAAGGTGTATGCCTCAGATGCTTCAAATTATGATGAGGCACAAAAACTTGTAGCACAGGTGCTGAATGATTTTGGCGGAATAGATATCTTGGTCAATAATGCGGGCATTACACAGGACAATCTCTTGCTTCGCATGACCGAACAGCAATGGGACGATGTGCTAACGACCAATCTCAAGAGCGCGTTTAACTATATTCATGCATGTGCTCCGATTATGGTGCGCCGGCGCAGCGGTTCTATTATCTCCCTGAGCTCTGTTGTCGGCATGAGCGGAAACGCAGGGCAGGCTAATTATGCCGCATCCAAAGCCGGTATAATCGGTCTTACAAAATCAACGGCTAAAGAACTCGGTTCACGCGGCATACGTGCCAACGCTATCGCACCGGGATTTATAGATACCGATATGACGCGGGCATTGCCGGAAAATGTTAGACAAGAATGGGTTAAGATGATACCGCTCCGACGCGCCGGAACAGTCGATGATGTGGCTAATGTGGCTCTATTCCTCGCCTCCGACCTCTCCACTTATGTATCCGGACAAGTTATCAATGTTTGCGGAGCAATGAATTGCTAAAATCTCACGATGACGCAAAAAAACATATACACCTAAAAGTAGAAATTATAAAGACAATAGTTGAGAGTCGAAAATCTTCACATAATTTTGCTAATTAAGAAAAAATACTTATCTTTGCAAACTGAATTTCAAGCAAGGCTAATTTTTCCTTGCTGACCTAATATCTCTAATTTAATTTTCAATTAACTTATATATGGGACGAGCATTTGAATATCGTAAAGCTACGAAACTGAAACGTTGGGGACACATGGCCCGTACGTTTACCAAATTAGGAAAAGAAATAACCATTGCCGCAAAAGACGGCGGACCGGATCCGGACTCCAACCCACGCTTGCGTATGTTAATACAACAATGCAAACGCGAGAATATGCCAAAAGAAAATATCGAACGTGCTATCAAAAAAGCCACCGACAAAGACGCATCGGGCTATAAAGAAATCAATTACGAAGGTTATGGACCGCATGGAATAGCCATCTTTGTGGAAACTGCTACCGACAATAATATGCGTACCGTGGCTAATATACGCTCATATTTTACCAAACACGGCGGCAACCTCGGCACACAAGGCTCACTCGAATTCCTTTTCGCACGCAAATGCGTATTCAATGTAGCCGCAAAAGACGGTATCGACCTCGATGAACTCGAACTCGAACTTATCGATTACGGAGTAGAGGAAGTCGGACAAGACGAAGATAATAATATCATCCTCTCCGGCGATTTTGCTGCCAATAGCCAAATACAAAAATATCTTGAAGATAACGGCTTTGAAATCAATAGCTGCGAGTTTGTACGCATACCTAATGATTATAAGGAAGTTACAGCCGAACAACGCGAGAGCGTGCAGAAACTGCTTGATAAAATCGAGGACGATGAAGACGTGCAAAATGTCTTTACCAATATGGCACCCGAAGAGGAGGAATAATGGAACATATCTTGAGATACTTTACATTGACTGATAGTCAAGAGCAGCAATTCGCTGCTCTTGGCGTTTTATACCCCGAATGGAATGCCAAAATAAATGTCATTTCGCGAAAAGATATTGACAATCTGTACGAACATCATATTCTGCACTCTCTTGCTATCGCAAAAATTCTTTCTTTCCAACCGCACACATCAGTACTTGATTTCGGTACGGGCGGCGGTTTCCCCGGCATACCCCTCGCTATCTTGTTCCCTGACTGTCAATTCACCCTGGTAGATTCAATTGGCAAAAAAATACTTGTTGCTACAGAAATAGCCAAATCAATAGGGTTGAAAAATGTGGAGATTAAACAGTGTCGTGCAGAGGAGGAAAAAGGCAAATATGAGTTCGTGGTCAGCAGGGCTGTTATGTCTTTATCTGATACGGTAAGATTAGTAAGAAAAAACATATCCCGAAGTCAGAAAAATGCCCTGCCTAACGGATTGATATGTCTCAAAGGGGGTGAATTACAGCATGAAATACTGCCTTTCAGACGCATAGCAACATTGTATAATGTGTCGGAATTTTTTAAAGAAGAGTACTTCAAAACAAAAAAAGCGGTATATCTGCCGCTCTGAAAATGAATTCAAATAAATCCGATTTTTCAACTCCATATCATGCAAATCCGTACTTTTATATTCAATCCGTTTATGGAACTGACCTATGTTGTGTCCGATGAGAAAGGTAACGCGGTTATCATTGATTGTGGTTGCAAAACAGAAAAGGAACAACAGCAACTTCTGCATTATATCGACGGCAATAACCTCCGCCCTATAGCATTGCTTAACACTCATTTTCACCTTGACCACCAGTTTGGTAACGCAATGATTTATGAACACTATGGGTTGCTCCCGTATGGCTCTGAATCTGACAGACCGTTGCTTGATACTATAGATATGCAATGTGAATGGTTCGGAATCGAACCGAATGGCGAAACAATCAAAGATGTACATCCCGTTACCGATGGACAACAATTAGATTTTAACGGAATACGTTTTCTGGTTATTTCTACACCGGGACACACTCCGGGCGGTGTATGCTATTTGCTTAGACGCGATGGTGAACCGGATGTCCTTTTTTCCGGTGATACGCTATTCAACGGCGGCATGGGACGTACCGATTTGCCCTACGGCAATTACAGCAATTTGATTGACTCAATACAAAATAAGTTGATGAAATTACCGGCAGAAACAATAGTCTGTCCCGGACACGGAGTGAAAACAACTATAGGCAATGAAATTGCTTATTACTAAATAAGTTTGGTATCGCTTTCGACAGTACCCAGTTGTTCCGGATATAGTACTAACCAACTGATAGTTTTGAAGAAACGATAGAGAATATACGGCATTTTTACAAACGCAGGGTTGTATGATGTCGTATTTTTTCGTGACTGAACAATAATCAACATGTCGTCACGCTGAACTTCTTTGGCTATAAGGAGGAAATCATTCCAGTCGTCAAGATACCGATAGACGGCAGGCAGGTTTTTTTGATTTTGTGTGTCCAATGTTTGCAGCAGGGATATCGTTTGTCGGTTGGCATAGATAACAACCTGACTTGCTGTTTGCGCCGCTATTTGGCGCAGGCGTTCATAAAGCTGAAGAAAACCGCTTTCTTTCTCCGCTTGAGCAGGAATGGCGATTATGAGACGATGGATAGTATTAATGGGTTGCGCGGCTTTATAAATGCCAATTTGCCGAGATTGGTTGCTTATCAGTTGGTTAATCACATTCCCATAGGTCACTTGCCGTTTGCCGTCGCGCATCATATTGATATCTTCAAGTTGTATTGTCGTATCGTTGGTTCCTATGATAATATCTTTGACTTCCAGTCTGTTGGCAACTTCTGATATGCCGTTGGCAATATTGGCGGCAACTTGTATGTGGCAGCTTATCGGTCTATCGGCGGCATTGGCGATTTTTGAAATATGATTCAGTTCTTCTTCGGCTTCCGGTAAATAGTCGGAGTGTTTTACAACCCTTAATGCGCTTATGCCGGTTCCTTGTTTAGGGTCGGCACACAAAAATGCAAGATCAAGCAGATGATGTGCGTTGGTAGGATTGGCAAGAGGCAGCAGAATGTCTTTGCTGTTGTATTGCGGTTGATGTTGGGTATATAGTTTTATATTGTTATCTTTTTCACTTATTTTTTTTGCAGCCCGTTCGGTAATTATACCGCTCACCGTACATGTTATTAGAATCATTACTACCGTGCTGTTGAGAATGTCATCGTTTAGCAGATGGTTGCCGGAATCGTCAATTATGTTATAACCTATCATTACCGCTGCTAAACTGACTGCTGCTTTTGCGCCTGACAGTCCGAACATCAGTTGCCGCTCTAAATCAGAATAATGGCATGTCTTCTGGGTCGCCCATGCTGCAATCCATTTTGTTGAAAGAGCAACAACGCACATTATAGCTGCTACAATAAGGGTGTTCCAGCCTTGTACGAAAGCACCTAAATTGACTAACATGCCGACACTGATGAGAAATATGGGGATAAAAACGGCATTGCCTACGAATGAGATGCGATGCATCAGGGGTGACAGATTAGGAATCAATCGGTTAAGCATCAGACCAGCAAAAAAAGCACCGAGTATGCCTTCCAAACCCGCTAATTGTGCCAATAATACAGCACAAAACAACGACAACATCACGAATGTGAATTGCAATACTGTGTCGTTGGTATGTTTGAAAATAAAATGACCTATGGTGGGCAAGGCGATGAGGTATGCCGCAAAAAGTAAGATGAATATGACCATCCGAAGCAATGAGTCGGAATTATACACAGTGTTGTCAGAGGGCAAAAACGATGAAACCGTGGCAATGATAATGATTGACAATGTTACGGCTATTATTGTTCCACCAACTGTAATGCCGACTATTGAATTTCGTTGGATTCCATAGCGGCTCACGGTCGGGTACGTCATCAGAGTATGAGATGCAAACATGGCAGCAAGAAGCATTGATGCCGCGATATTTAGACCTATTAACCAGTAACTTACGCCAAAACCGACAAGAAACGGGATGACAAAAGTGTATGCTCCGAATATGAATGTCTTTGAGCTGTTACGCTGAAAATCATTCATATCAATTTCAATACCGGAGGTGAACATAATATAATACAGACCTATGTTGCTAAAGACCTGTATTATCTCAGTTCGTTCTATAAGTCCGAATCCGTAAGGACCGACAGCCACACCTGCAAGAATAAGTCCGACAATGCTCGGAAGACCTGTTTTGCGGAACAATACAGGTACAACGAGTATCAGTGCGATAATCAACACTATGTGGAGTGTGGTAGTCATTGTATAATGTCAAGAGTAGGTATCAATTGTCTGTTGCTTTTGTCCGGGCTACTTCAGGAATTTGCCGGTTTCGCTTTGTTTTGAGTTTGCAATATCTGCCGGTGTTCCGGTGGCTACGATATATCCGCCGTTTCTTCCGCCTTCCGGACCAAGGTCTATTATATGGTCGCACACGCGGATTACATCAAGGTTATGCTCTATGATAATAACGGTATTCCCTTTGTCCACAAGTCGATTCAAAACAGTCAAAAGTACTCTGATATCATCAAAATGCAGTCCTGTAGTCGGTTCGTCGAGAATATACAATGTCCTGCCCGTATCACGTTTTGACAATTCAGTTGCCAGTTTGACACGTTGGCTCTCGCCGCCTGACAGAGTTGTACTGCTCTGACCTAATTTGATATATCCCAAACCCACCTCTTGCAGTGTTTTAATTTTGTTAAGAATGACGGGTTGGTTTTCAAAGAATTCAACTGCTTGATTGACGGTCATGTCTAATACGTCTGCTATTGATTTGCCTTTGAATCGGATTTCAAGCGTTTCTTTGTTGTATCTTTTGCCGCCGCATACTTCGCATGGTACATAAACATCCGGTAAAAAATGCATCTCTATAGTCTTATACCCGTTTCCTGAACATGCCTCACAGCGTCCGCCTGCCGTGTTGAAAGAGAACCTTCCTGGTTTGTATGCCCTAATCTTGGATTCGGGCAACCCTACAAATAAATTGCGTATATCGCTGAATACCCCGGTATATGTAGCCGGATTGCTTCTCGGTGTCCGTCCTATCGGTGCCTGGTCAACACTTACAACTTTGTCGATGTTGTCTAATCCTTCTATGCTGTCATATGGTAATGATTCACGTATGGAACGGTAGAAATGCTGACTTAATATGGGTTGTAAAGTGCCGTTAATTAAACTCGATTTACCGCTTCCGGACACACCTGTAACACAGATCATTTTGCCTAAAGGGAAAGATACGTCCACATTCTTGAGATTATGCCCTTTGCAACCCTTTAATACTAATTGTCTGCCATTGCCCGGGCGAAGTACAGTGCGAGGCAGAATCTGCTGCGTGCGGTTGAGGTATTGAGCAGTAAGAGTGTTGGATTGAAGCATCTCTGCCGGTGTCCCTGCAAAAACAACTCTACCGCCTAATCTGCCGGCTTTGGGACCTATATCAATGATATAATCCGCTTCTCGCATCATTTGTTCGTCATGTTCCACCACAATTACGGTATTACCGTTGTTTCTCAATTCTTTTAATGAATTGATTAACCTCTTGTTGTCTCTTTGGTGTAAGCCGATGCTCGGTTCGTCAAGGATATACAGCACGTTGACTAATTTGGAGCCTATCTGAGTGGCAAGCCGGATACGCTGGCTTTCCCCGCCGGACAATGTAACACTGCTGCGTGAAAGAGATAAATACTGCAAACCGACATCAAGCATAAACTGAAGGCGTGTGCGTATCTCTTTTAGTATTTCATGGGCAATCTGCCGCTGTGTGTTTGATAATTGAGGCTCTATGGTATTTACGAATTCCATTAACTCGCTGATATCCATATCTGCCAATTGAGCAATATTCTTATCGCCGATACGAAAATGCAGACTTTCCTTGCACAGCCTGGCTCCGTTGCATTCAGGACAAACAATCTGCTTGCTGTACTGTCCTGCCCAACGTTGTTCTATAGCATTGTCGCTCTCTTGCTGCATCTCAAGATATTTCAAAATACCCTCATAGCGTGTGAAGAAATTAGAATATCCTTGGGGTGCATCTTTGAGATTAAGCATTTCATCTGTGCCGTTCATTATTTTATCAACCGCTTCCTGCGGAATATCCTTGAATGGAGTTTTTAATGTACATGCATAATCGTCCAAAATGGCATCTATCTGCATGAAAAGGGTGTTGTTGCGCTTTTTGCCGAGAGGGATAATGGCTCCGTTTTCAATGCTGATTTCACGATCCGGCACTATCTTGTCCATATCTATACGGTTGATATAGCCCAATCCTTTGCAGGTCGGGCAATAGCCCATTGGCGAATTGAAGGAAAAAGAGTGGGGGGCAGGTTCGTTATATGAAATTCCGGTTGTAGGACACATTAATGATCGGCTGAAATATCTTATGGTAGGCTCTTGCGTCTTTGTGTTTTGTGTTTTGTCCTTTGTTGTTGCCCCCTCCACCATCACCATGGCAATGCCGTTACCGTGTTTCATCGCTCTGTCCATTGAATCACGCATACGCTTGCGGTCTTTTCCGTTTACCACCATACGGTCAACCACAACTTCAATGTTGTGGTTCTTATAGCGGTCAACACGCATGCCATGGACAATCTCTTGTAATTCTCCGTCTATTCGTACGTAGATAAAACCTTTACGGCGCAGATTGTCGAAAAGTTCGCGGTAGTGTCCTTTGCGATTGCGTACGACAGGGGCAAGCAGATAAACCCGTTGTCCGTCATAGTTGTCAATAAGCAAATCTGCAATCTGGTCGTCGGTATAGCGCACCATTTTTTCGCCGGTTGCATAACTGTAGGCATCTGAGGCGCGTGCAAAAAGCAAACGGAGATAATCGTATATCTCCGTTGTGGTGCCCACTGTGGAACGCGGATTGGAGTTGGTTGTCTTCTGGTCAATGGAAATTACCGGCGATAGTCCGGTGATTTTATCTACATCGGGACGTTGCATATTCCCGATGAAACCGCGTGCGTATGAAGAAAATGTCTCTATATAGCGGCGTTGTCCTTCAGCAAAAATCGTGTCAAAAGCAAGGCTCGACTTGCCGCTGCCCGACAAGCCTGTAATAACTGTCAGAGAATGGCGCGGAATACTCACGTCGATATTCTTCAAATTATGTACGCGTGCCCCTGTTACATTTATGCCGGTTTGCATTTGTCAGACTTTTTTGCGCTGTTTGAGAATCTTGTTATAGTCTTTGGTGATATATGCTTCGTAAAATTCCTGACGCGATACGAAATATAGTTTGTTAGCCTTGAATTCCGCCACTAATTGTGCACTAAATCTGAATAATGTGTTTACTGCATTGTCGTAATAAGAACTCTCGTTGAGTTCCATTGAGTAATATTTCAATTCGCGAGCGAGGCTGTTGGCTTTTCCTACATTGTCGCTTTTATCAATGGAACCTTTGAAGTCAAATGATTTTCCGTGATCCTGCATCAGATCTTCCAATTCAACAAGCGCACGCTTCGCTTTCTCACGCATCTTGACTTCCTCGATAAAAGCATCATTGCTTTTTGCCGCGTTGTATCGTTTGTCGAAATGCTGACGTGAAGAAAACAGATTGCCGTAGGCTTTGTATTGCGTTTCGCGACATGTTCCTTGAGCTACAGGTTTGCGTGCAATAATGTTCAGACATATCTTGCGGGTAAGTTCAGGCTGACAGCGGTTTTCCAACAATGCCGAATCCATCTTCACTGCGGCTTTGTGATGAAGCAGACGGTATATCTCAATGTATTTATCCGGATCATTACGTTGCATGCGTTTTACCATACCGCCGCGGTTTAGTTTCATAAATATTGCTTCTATTTGTGGCATGACTTTGTCATGGGCAGCATGCATCTTTACTAAATCGGTTTGGGTTGCGGGAATAGGCTCTACGTTAATCTTGCTGCCATCGTAATAAGGATTTTTCCGGAGCAGTTCGTTATATGCATCGCAGGTGTCTTTTATGTCGGTATTCAAAAGCGTGCGGACACGGTTGATATCAATTGTCCCCAAGGTGTAAGTACCCCATTCTGTGTCGTTATAATACTGTAGTGCATAGGGCGGAACAAAAATGCGGCTGTTACGCGGAAAGGTCTCGACTGCAGCATCAATAAACGGCGGAATGCGTGACTCTACTATGACAGAATCTATCTCACCTGACATAACTCCGATACTTACTACACTGCCCGGCAGGACAACAGCGGACAGATGGTCGCTTTGGGCAAAAGCATTTACAGCCGTTATGCGCGTCCCCTTTTGTACACGGAAATGTTTTGAGCAGTCCTTGTTTACGGTCATTAAACAGCCGTTTACATAAAATGCTTTGTCAACCCAGTTGAAACTGTTAAGAAACAAACCTGAACCCATAAAGGCATCGGACTGTATGCGGAAAACACTGTTAGGCAATACAATATCTGTCAGATTCATACAATATGAAAATGCCTCTTTCCCGATAATATTCAGACCGCTCAACAATATGACGGATGACAGGTTGTCGCATTTGGAAAAAGCGTAATCTTCGATTTCCTTGATACTGTTAGGCAACGAAACAGCGGTCAGACCGACACTCTGTGCAAAAGCACCTTCACCTATTGTTGTAACAGTATATGTCTGCTTGCCGAAAGTAACTGTGGCAGGCACTTTGACCTCTCCCTTATAGCTGCCGACTTCTTTGCGGACAACGGTAGCAGTATTTTCTTGGGAGTCAAACGAATAATTAATGCCGCCCACTTCGCGGGCTTCAATCTGAACCGATGCAAATACTATTGCACAAGTCAGAAAAATAGAACGGTATTTCATAAAACAAATTATTTATCAGTAAGTTCATTTCTGCTTACAATCTGCAAAATTACTGCTTTTTTGCCAAATATGCAAAAAAAATGCCAATTATTTGTGAATGTCATGGAAAAGTATTAATTTTGTGCGTTCATAAGTGAAAATTAAACAATAAAAATTGTATAAATATGTGGTTATTCAATTCTTCTATCGGTCGGAAATTCGTTATGGCATTTACCGGCTCGTGTTTAGTGTTGTTTCTGCTCTTTCATGCTGCAATGAACCTTGCGCTCATTTTCTCAGAAGATGCGTACAACTGGATTTGCCAAATGTTGGGTGCTAACTGGTATGCTATCGTTGCAAGCTTTGTTTTGGCTTTTTTAATTTTAGTACACTTCGTGTATGCTTTTTGGATTACATGGCAAAACCGTAAGGCACGCGGCACAGAAGCTTACGATGTTATTGAGCGTCAGGAGGGTGTTGACTGGGCTTCGAAAAATATGCTTGTAATCGGTATAATTATCATTATAGGTTTGTTGCTTCACATGAGTAATTTCTGGTTCAAAATGCAGTTCCAAGAGGCAACCGGTTTGCAAACCGGCGCTTTCGATCCGCAAAATGGCGCAGCCTATGTCAAGTACCTCTTTACCGGTATCTATGACCCCAGTGCCATTCAGGAAGGTTATGAATTTACTCCGTGGGCAAATTGGACTCATCCTCTCTATTGCCTCATCTACCTTGTATGGCTGCTATTCTTGTGGTTACACCTTACTCACGGAGTATGGTCAGCAATGCAGACCTTCGGTTTGAGCAATACCAAATGGTTGCCACGTATTAAAGTGATTGGTAATATCGTTGCCACTATTGTGGTTCTGATGTTTGCTGCTGTTGTTTGTTACTTCTTCGGAATGTGGCTCGGCGCACAATTTGCATAATTTATTGTCTAACTGATTAAATTCAAAATTTATGGCAAAAAAAGATGAATTAAAAGCTGCTGTTGAGGATGCAGCACAGAAAGTTAAGGAAGCTGCTGCCGAGGCTGTTGAAGCTGCCAAAGGTGCTGCTGTTGCTATGGCAAAAGAAGTTCAGGAAACAGTTGAACAATTTGCTACTGACCCTGACACAAAAAACGCTGTGGACGCAGTTAAAGAAGTTGCTAAACAAGTTGTTGAAAACGTAAAGAAAACAGCTGATGCGGCAACAGAACAAAAGCAGAGTAAGATAATAACGCCGAAAATGGCGAAAATACCCGAAGGTCCGCTCGAGAAAAAATGGACTAATTACAAAGACCATCAGAAACTCGTTAATCCGGCAAACAAGCGTAAACTTGACGTTATCGTCATCGGTACCGGTTTGGCAGGTGCAAGTGCTGCTGCCACCTTGGCAGAACTCGGTTTCCATGTACTTAATTTCTGCATACAGGATAGTCCGCGTCGCGCTCACTCTATTGCTGCTCAAGGCGGTATCAATGCGGCTAAAAACTATCAAAACGATGGTGACTCTGTTTATCGTTTGTTTTATGATACTATAAAAGGTGGTGACTACCGTGCCCGTGAGGCTAATGTCTATCGTTTGGCAGAGGTTAGCAACAATATAATCGACCAGTGTGTAGCACAAGGTGTGCCGTTTGCCCGCGAATATGGCGGTCTGCTTGACAACCGCTCTTTCGGAGGCGCACAGGTAAGCCGAACATTCTATGCCCGCGGTCAAACCGGTCAGCAGCTCCTTCTCGGTGCATATAGCGCATTGAGCCGCCAAATAGGTTTGGGACATGTTAAGATGTATCCCCGCCATGAAATGCTTGACATCGTAATGATTGACGGTCGTGCTCGCGGAATAATTGCCCGCAACCTTGTTACAGGTAAAATAGAGCGCTTCTTCGCTCATGCCGTTGTTGTCGGCTCCGGCGGTTATGGAAATACGTTCTTCCTCTCCACCAATGCTATGGCTTCCAATGGTTCGGCAGCTATGCAGATGTATCGTCACGGCGCATATTTCGCTAATCCATGCTATGCCCAGATCCACCCGACATGTATTCCGAAACATGGTGATTTCCAATCCAAACTGACGCTTATGTCAGAATCACTGCGTAACGACGGTCGAATTTGGGTTCCGAAAAAACTTGAAGATGCCAAGAAACTCCAAAGCGGCGAGTTGCGTGGAAAAGACATTCCTGAAGAAGACCGTGACTACTATCTTGAGCGGCGTTATCCGGCATTCGGTAACCTTGTTCCGCGTGACGTAGCATCACGTGCCGCCAAAGAGCGTTGCGATGCCGGCTATGGTGTTAACAATACAGGTCTTGCTGTGTTCCTTGATTTCTCTGAAGCTATCCAGCGTCTCGGTAAAAATGTAGTGGAACAGCGGTACGGCAACCTCTTTCAAATGTATGAGAAGATAACCGACTCAAATCCGTACGAAGAACCGATGATGATATTCCCCGCCATACACTATACTATGGGCGGTATATGGGTTGACTATGAACTCCAAACATCTATCCCGGGTCTGTTCTGTATAGGCGAAGCCAACTTCTCTGACCATGGTGCCAACCGTCTTGGTGCGTCGGCTTTGATGCAGGGTCTGGCTGACGGCTATTTTGTATTACCATATACGATACAGAACTACCTCAGCGACCAAATTACTGTTCCTCGCATGTCAACCGACCTGCCTGAATTTGCTCAAGCAGAAAAAGATGTGCAAGACAAGATTGACCGCTTGATGGCAATCAAAGGTTCTCATTCTGTTGATTCTATTCATAAGAGACTCGGTCTCGTTATGTGGGACTTTGTAGGCATGGGACGCACAGCAGAAAGTCTTAAAACCGCTATCCTGAAAATCGATGAAATAAAGAAAGACTTCTGGACTAACGTATATATTCCCGGAACAACGGACGGACTCAACCTCGAATTGGAGAAAGCTTTGCGACTGTCCGATTTTATAGAAATAGGCAGACTGATGGCCCTTGATGCTTTGAACCGTGAAGAGTCATGCGGCGGTCATTTCCGTGAGGAATATCAAACCGAAGAAGGTGAGGCTCTGCGTCAGGATGACAAATTCTCATACGTTGCCTGTTGGCATTATATGGGTGAAGACAGGGAACCTGAACTCATTAAAGAACCTCTTGATTATGAGTTTACAGAACGCAAAACCAGAAATTATAAAAGTTAATCAGTATGGATAAGAATATAAATATAAAAGTTAGGGTTTGGAGACAAGCCGGACCCAAGGCAAAAGGTTATTTCGAAACCTACGAATTAGAGAATGTCTTTCAGGGAGCTTCATTCCTTGAGATGATGGACATCCTCAATGAGAAACTTATCGCGGAGCATAAAGAGCCGGTATCTTTCGACCACGATTGTCGGGAAGGTATATGTGGTATGTGCTCGATGTATATCAACGGACATCCCCATGGACCTGACAGTGCTGTTACGACGTGCCAGCTTCACATGCGCAAATTCCACGATGGTGAGACAATCACTGTAGAGCCGTGGCGCAGTCGTGCCTTCCCCGTAATCAAGGATTTGATGGTTGACCGTGGCGCATACGATAAGATTATACAAGCAGGTGGTTTCGTAAGTGTCAATACTGGTGGTGTACCTGATGCAAATGCTATTCCTATCCCGAAAGCTATTGCCGATGAGGCAATGGATGCTGCTGCATGTATCGGATGCGGTGCTTGTGCCGCAGCATGTAAGAACGGCTCTGCAATGCTGTTTGTTGCCGCAAAGGTAAGTCAGTTAGCTTTACTCCCGCAAGGCAGAGTAGAGCATCACAAACGCGCCAAAGCTATGCTTGCCAAAATGGACGAACTCGGATTCGGCAACTGTACCAATACCGGTGCATGTGCTGCCGAATGTCCGAAATCCATATCTCTGGTGCATATCGCACGCTTGAACCGTGAGTTTATAGGTGCTAAATTCGCTGACTGACAATTAGTTCGAAACTAAAAGCCGTAAGCTTTAAGTTGTAAGAAAATCGAAAGACAAATTACTTTCTACAGCAGAACTGATTTGTCTTTCGATTTAGACTTATGCTTGAGACAATGCCTTAACGACTTTTGACATTTATTAATTTTTAAATTTAATTATTAAGGTATGAAGAAGATTTCTACTTTGTTTTTGTCTGCCTGTTTATTGGCAGGTTTTAGTGTTAATGCCGAAGTCCTCAATGAAGGATTTGAAGGTGAAGAATTTGCTCCCGAAGGTTGGAGCATCATTGAAGCAACAGGTCATTCTGAATATTCAGGATGGAGTCGTGCTACAAATAAGTCCAATTCAGGAACAGCAAGCGCACGTCTGAAACATGCTTATCAGGCAAGCAATTATTTGGTAACCCCGCAACTGCGTCCTGAAGCAGGTGAATCATTAGTGTTTTATGCTATATCGGATGATAACAGTAAAAGCACTGTTCTAAACATAAAACTCTCAACCACAGAAAATGATGAGAATTCATTTTCAACAACCCTTGTAACATATTCAACTTCAACCAAAGAAGACAATCGTTTGGTAAAAGACTGGGATAATGTTAATAGTAAGAAAATAATTGACTTGAGTGCGTATGCCGGTCAGAAAATTTATATCGCTTTCCATGTTGAGGGAGATGACAATCTCAATATCTATCTTGATGATGTTTCAGGTGTAACTCTTGCAGGCAATGCCAATTGTGATGCTCCCACTGCTTTGACAGTTAATTCTGTAGTTGCAGATGCTGCTTCTTTCAGTTGGACACCGAGCGGTGCTGCTCAATATCAGTTCGCATGCGCTTTGGCAGGTTCTGCTGTTGATTGGAGTGCTGCGCAGACAACATCAGAGGCATCTGCTTCATTGTCCGGTCTTGTTGAAGGAAATGAATATGTATTCTATGTCCGCTCTTTCTGTAGCGTTGAAGAGCAAAGTTCCGCTCAGTCTGTTGCTTTCAAAACCCTTTGCGTTGATGCGTCCCTGCCGTGGAAATGCGGTTTCGAGGATGTCGCCAAATTAGGGATGCCCGATTGTTGGACTGCTCTATCTGACAATAATTTCCTCTATGTACAGGTTGATGAGGCTTCAGATGATGATTATGAAGAAGAAGTATATACATACGCCCACTCCGGAACACACTTCCTTTCATTCACAGGCGGCGGCCCGTCATCAGCCAATCTTGCTGTATTGCCTGCATTCAGCGATGAGACAAAGAATATGAAATTGTTCTTCTGGTACAACACGGGATATGTCGGTGATGATTATGCAAAACCTGAATTAGGTTATGTTACCAATCCTGTTGATGCAAATTCATTTGTCAGTCTTAAAACTCTTGATCAATGTGTAGATTATCAATTTGTTTCTTGGGATTTGGCTGAATTGCCTTCGAATGTATCTATTGCAATTCGTATTGCCGGTGGCAATAGCAATAACGGCAAATTGCGTATTGACGATATGGAAATCAATTCTGAATATACTGCCGTTTCGCATGTTAATGTACAGGTTTCACTGAGTAAATACATTGAAAACGGCAGACTTGTTATCGTCCGCGATGGTATAAAGTATAATGCATTGGGGCTGAAACTTTAATACGTAGTTACATAAAAAAAGAGGCGTACATGTACGTCTCTTTTTTTATTCGCAATAGATGCTTATGCTAATTCTCTAAAATATATCCTTTTTCGAAGTGAAGTTCTCTGGCAGGGTAGTTTTTTATCCAGCTTTGGTTGTGTGTCGCCATAATAACCGTGGTACCTGATTGGCGGATGTGGTGTAGCAATTCGAGCAGTTCTTGACCGGCTTGTGGGTCAAGGTTGCCTGTCGGTTCATCGGCGAGGAGCAGTTGCGGTGAGTTGAGCAGTGCTCGCGCCAAGACGATACGTTGTTGTTCGCCGCCGGACAATTGGTGCGGCATCTTGTATGCCTTGTCCTGCATGCTGACCTGTTCGAGAACCTGCATAACTTGTTCTTTCATCACTTTCTTGTCCTTCCAACCTGTCGCCTTGAGTACGAAAAGTAAGTTTTCTTCAACACTGCGGTCGGTCAGAAGTTGGAAATCCTGAAATACAATACCTAATTTGCGGCGAAGGTAAGGTATCTGGCACCGACGAATTTTGAGCATGTCATAGCCCAATACCGTAGCTGAACCTGTCGTAAGCGGCAGTTCGGCATAAAAAGTTTTCATCAGTGAACTTTTGCCGCTTCCTACTTTACCTATAAGATATATAAATTCACCTTCTTCAACGGTCAGATTAACATCATGCAAAACAACTTGTTCCTGTTGGCAGATGTCAACATTTTTATATTCAATCAGTGAAACCATGAGTTTTCAGTCGTTTGTCGAACGTCGTTAGACAATAATGTAGTTACAGCTTTTCGTCAATCAGGTTTATTTTTCTTTCAATCTCTTTGAGTTGTTTTTTCTGCTGTTCTATATTCTTCTGCATTGTTTCAATCATGTTGTTCGACTTGTTTGACTTTGCAGTGAAGAAGAGTATGTTATTTTCTGCTGTTGCTATTTCGGCTTTCAAACTGTCATATTGACGCAATAATCTACGTCTTTCGTTCAGCAGTTGGTCTTCGTTTGCATCTTCAATATTTCTGTTGAAGTTATCAATGCGTCTGTTCGCCTCTTCCACTTGTAGTTGGTCAAAAATGCGGTCGGTAGCTGCCTTGTATTTTTTCTGGAGTTTGTCTTTATCGCGGAAAGGAACAAAACCTATTGACTGATACTGTGCCATCAGTTCGTGCAGCTTCTTGAGAGTGGCATCCTTTTCACCGATTTCAAGACTTTCGATTTGTTCTAATAGGGATTTCTTTGCCTCCAGATTTTTTTTCTCTTCGTCTCGCTGGCTTGCTGTAGCTTCCTGCTTGTTCCGAAAGAATGTGTCGCAGGCTTCGCGGAATTGTTGCCATAATTCGTTGGAGACTTTGTGAGGTACGGCACCGATAGTCTTCCATTCTTTTTGAAGGTTCACTAATTCTGTAGTGGTCTTGTTCCAGTCGGTGCTGTCTTTCAGGTGTTGTGCACGTTCAACAAGTCGTTGCTTGTGTTCTAAATTTGCATTCATGTTTTCCCTGATGTTGCGGAAAAATTCCGAGCGCGCAGCAAAGAATTTGTCGCATAACAGGCGATATTGGTCATATATCCGTTGATTGTCTTTTTTCGGAGCGAATCCTATTTTACGCCATGCTGCTTGTATTTGCGCCATTTTATCGGTTGCTTCGTCCCATTGTTTTGCCGTTGTCAGCTTTTCAGTATCAATAGCTTCAACCTCGTTGCACAACGCTTGCTTTGCTTCGAGATTTTCCTGCTCACGGGCATGTATGCTCGCAAAATAGTCTTGGTGTTTCTTGTAAATCACTGTAGCAGCATCACGGAAACGTTTCCAAATGCTGTCACGGAATTCTCTTGCTACCGGACCGATGTTTTTCCACTCCTCTTGGTAAACCAACAATTCTCTGAATGCCGGAACTATATCATTGCGGTCAGCCAAATTTTCGGCTTTTTCGCAAAGTAATGTCTTGGCTTCGAGATTCCGACGGAAATCGTAATCGCGCAATTCTCTGTTGATTGATAGCAGGTCATAAAATTTGTTTTGAAACAATTCATACTGTTTCTGCAATTCTGCTTCAAGTTGCGGCTCGACAGCACCTGTTTCACGCCATTGCTGCTGGAGTTGATGAAAATGCTCCATTTCGCCTGATATATCGGCTGTTTCGCTTTCAGCAAGAGAACGCATCTCGTCCAAAAGAGCTTGTTTCTTCAGATGGTTTTGCTCCCTCTCTTTGTGAACCTTTTCTATTTCGGCAGTCCTCAGCTCTTTGTATTTGGCAAGCAGTTCTTTAAACTGCTGTTCCAACTCATCGGCTGCTGGGCTGAAATCTTGTTCCTCTCCTCCGTTTGCGATAAAGTCGTGTTTCGCTGCTTCCAATTCCGCGTTATGCAGTTTGTAGAATGCTTGTTTCAAAATATCAACGTGATCTTTTACTATGGCTTCTTCTCCTGCAAGAAGTTCTGACATTTGATTGATGATTTCCGCTTTAGATTCGGCAGCAACAAATGTATTCTCGATAGGCTGTTGGCTCTCTTGTGCCACTGTGTTCTCTTGTGTCATAAACTTAAATTTTAACAATCAACTTGCAAAATTATCATTTTTTGTTGAGTTATACAAGTAATTTGCGACTTTTTTCTCTAAAAACTCAAAAAAAACTCTTTTTTCTCCGTTTTTTTCTTTTTATTTGGCAAATTGCGTTTTTTAATGTAATTTTGCAACATGGATAAAATAGTTACAATTGTGAAAAGAAATTTGTTTTTTTGTGTAGTTTGTCTTTGTTCGATTGCGGCTTTTTACGGTTGCAAATCTAACAAAGATAATGAATTGGTTACTGTTATTACTAACCGTGCAGTTATCGATTTGGAAGCAAATAATTCTCACTGGGTCTATGATAACGGTGCTTATCGTGCTACCTTTGATATTCCCGAACTGACCCTTGACGCCTATAATAACGGTATGGTGAATTGTTATGCAGAGTTCAATACAGGGTCAAACAATGCGTACCAAGAGTTGCTTCCTTTTATTTATTTTAATCAATATACCGATGCAGAAACGGGTGAGGTTTTCAATTGGTCAAGGTTGCTCGATTATGACTATACGGTCGGGTCGTTGACAATCTACTACACCAATAATGACTTCAACTATATTATTACAGGTAGCGATCCGGAGCCGGGTCCGTGGCATTTCCGCTTGGTAATCATCTGGTAATGTGAACACATATCGCTTTGTTGCCAATCGAGTTCGTTTAGAAGCGGACGGGACAAAAGTGTCTCGACCCGCTGTTTTTGTTGCTATGCTCGGTATTAGTATAGGGATTGCCGTTATGATAGTTACAATATTTGTGGCTACAGGTTTCAAACAGACTGTCAGAGACAAGGTGATTGGTTTTGCCGGTGATATAGAAATAACAAATTTCGAGAACAACAACACCTACGAAATGAGACCGATTACGGTAAGTGACACCTTAATTACGAAACTCAAAAACATTAGCGGTGTCCGTAATGTAGAGCGTTTTGCTACCAAGCCGGGAATGATCAAAACAGATTCCGCTTTTGCTGCTATAGTGTTCAAAGGTGTTGATTCGGATTACGATATGTCATTCTATCAAAAGAATATGGTGGAACATAAAGGCGGACAGCTTGGCAAAAACGAAGTAATTATATCAAAAATGGTGGCGCAGCAGCTTGGACTTTGGGTTGATTCTGCCATATACTGCTATTTTTTAGAGGAGAAAATCAGGGTAAGGAAACTTACCGTTGCAGGAGTATATTCTACTGACTTGGAAGAGTACGACAAATTGTTTGTCGTTGGAGATATAGAGGTGGTGCAAAGACTCAACGACTGGGACTCGCTTCAAGTTTCAGGTTTAGAGGTATATGTTGAGGACTATAACAGACTGGTAGAAGTGAGTGATGAAGTCTATTTCGCCACAGCCAACAAGCTCGGAACCAATGGAGAAGCATTATATACGAGGACTATTCGTGAGATTAATCCGCAGATTTTCTCGTGGTTGGCTTTACTTGACACCAATGTATGGGTAATCATTCTGCTGATGCTCTCTGTTGCCGGATTCAATATGATTTCCGGTCTTATAATTCTGATACTTGACGGAGTACAACTTATAGGAGTCATGCGTGCATTGGGTTCCACTATTTGGAATGTGCGAAAGATATTTATTTATCAGGCGGCTTATATAGTCTTCAGGGGAATGTTTTGGGGAAATATCGCAGGACTGGCACTTTGTGCGGTTCAGTATTTCACTCATCTGATACCTCTCAACCCATCAGCTTATTATGTCAGTTATGTGCCGATAAATTTTGATTGGCTTTTGTGGGTAATACTTAATGTCGCCACTTTGTTCTTTTCTTTGTTGATACTTGTCGGTCCATCTCACATCGTTTCGCGCATAAGTCCCGCTCAAGTAATGAGATACGAATAAGACTCTTTAGCAGATTGCGCAGATATCGGTTCAAACGTGAGATAATGGGCATTTTTCTGACAAATCCAAATATTTTTCCATCGTCATATTCGTCAGGTTATTATGGTCGGGTGTTGCCGCTAATCTTAAAATAATATCTTCGAAAGAAAATAATTTCCGTAAGGGATTGTTTTGTCAGAATTTTTATGTAACTTTGCAAGCGAAACAAAAGTAAAATAAAGATTTATAACTCCAAATCTCAAACTTATATGAACCTACTGCAAGACCGTCATATCGGTCCCAATCATTCAGAACAGTCGGCTATGTTGCAAGCAATCGGTTGCGAGTCGCTCGACAGGCTTATAGAACAAACGATACCGCAAAACATCAGAATTAAGAATTCAGAATTAAGAATTCAGAGTTCAGAATTCTGCCATCTTGCCAATATGGACTATTACGCAGGTCAGAACAACGGTCGCAAGACCTTTATCGGTCGTGGTTGGTATGAAACAGTTACTCCTGCGGTGCTTCAACGCAACATTCTTGAAAACCCTGTTTGGTACACCTCCTATACCCCCTATCAGGCTGAAATCAGTCAAGGGCGTTTGGAGGCATTGTTTTTATTTCAAACGGCTGTAAGTGACATGACCGGTCTTCCGCTCGCCAATTGTTCACTGCTCGATGAGGCAACCGCCGCAGCAGAAGCCGCTACAATGATACGTAACCTTCGCAGCCGTGAACAGGTCAAACGTAATGCCAACAAGATTTTTGTTGATTGCCGCATTTTTCCTGAAGTGCTTGCCGTTATGAAAACAAGAGCCGAAGGACAAGGAATAGAACTCGTTGTCGGAAGGTATGAGGAATTTGAGTTTTCAGATGATTTTATTGGTGTTGTACTCCAATATCCTAATTCTGACGGCTCTGTTGAGGACTATGCTGATTTTGCGGCAGAAGCGCATGAACACGACTGCAAGGTGGCTGTAGATGCCGACCTGATGGCTTTAGCTCTGCTTAAATCACCGAGTTCATGGGGTGCGGATATTTGTTTCGGTACATCTCAACGATGGGGTATCCCCATGGGTGCAGGTGGTCCGAGTGCCGCATTTATGGCTACACGTGACGAATATAAACGTGAATTGCCGGGACGTATTATCGGTTTGAGCAAGGATACTCACGATCGTCCGGCATATCGCCTTGCTCTGCAAACCCGCGAACAGCATATCAAGCGCGAGAAAGCAACATCGAATATCTGTACGGCGCAGGCGTTGAATGCCATTATGGCAGGTATGTATTGTGCGTGGCACGGTGCGGAAGGAATAAGGGCAATAGCACTTGATATTCATGGTAAGGCTGTTTATCTTAATGAGATGCTGCAAGCCTACGGATATACGCAGGATAATGCTCAATTTTTTGACACACTGAAACTTCACTTGCCTGATAATATAAAAATGCAGGATATTATCCGGCAAGCCGATGAAGAAGAGATAGTCCTGTTGCCGCAGGATGAAAATACTTTACTGCTGAATATCGGAGAGGGGCTGACCGCAGAAGATATGAACGCTCTGTTTCGCGCTCTAATCTGTCCGCTCGGAACGGAACCCGTTGAGATTGAGTCTGATGATGTGTTCAAGAACCTCTGGGCTATCGATGAGAGTATGGAACGCAAGCCCGATTTTCTGCAACATGAAGTGTTCCGTCTGTATCACACCGAAACGGAGATGATGCGTTATCTGAAACGCCTTGACAGAAAAGATATAAGTCTTACACAGTCAATGATTCCGCTTGGTAGTTGTACTATGAAACTCAATCCTGCCGCTGCCATGATACCAATCACTATGCAGGGCTTTATGCATGTTCATCCTTTGGATTCTCTCAATATGCAAAATGTCTATGGCGAAATTATCAACGATCTGCAACAGATACTTTGCGAAATAACCGGTTTCAGTGCATGTACACTTCAACCGACATCAGGTGCGGCAGGAGAATATACAGGATTAGTGGTAATACGTACAGCACTAAAAGGGACAAATCGTAAAGTATTGCTGATTCCCGAATCGGCTCACGGAACGAATCCTGCGTCTTGCGTGCAAGCAGGGTTCACACCGGTGATAGTTAAATGCGATGAATCCGGCAATATTGACACTTCTGATTGGCAACAGAAAGCCGAAGCCAACAAGGATAATCTTGCCGGATGTATGATAACATACCCTTCCACACACGGTATTTTTGAGGAGGATGTGCAGTTGCTTTGTGACATTATCCATATCAATGGAGGTTTGGTTTATATGGACGGTGCCAATATGAACGCGCAGGTTGGGTTGACCACCCCTGCCGCTATTGGAGCTGATGTATGCCACCTTAATCTTCATAAGACATTTGCATCGCCTCATGGCGGCGGCGGTCCAGGTGTTGGTGCTGTATGTGTATCCGAAAAACTGCGGTACGCGCTTCCAACGGCAGAAACAAACCGCGTCTCTTCCGCGTTGCTCGGTAATGCCAATATGTCGTTAATCAGTTACGGCTATCTGACTATGATGGGTACCGAAGGTTTGACTGAAGCAACGAAAACGGCTATACTCAATGCCAATTACCTTGCTTCCAAACTTGAAGGGGCTTATTCCGTTCTCTATAGAGGTAAACATGGCAGAGTGGGACATGAACTGATACTTGATTGCCGTCAATTCAAATCTGTAGGCATAACGGAAACAGATATAGCAAAGCGACTTATGGATTACGGCTACCATGCTCCGACACTCTCCTTCCCCGTTCATGGTACATTGATGATAGAACCGACAGAGTCGGAAAATCTTGCCGAATTAGATAGGTTTATTGATGCAATGCTGCATATTAGGGAAGAAATTGCCGAGATAGAACGCGGAGAGTCAGACCCGAAAGATAATGTGCTGGTTAATGCCCCTCATGCAGAATATGAAATAATGGATGAATGGAATCATCCTTATTCGCGCCGTAAAGCATATTACCCGACGAAATGGGTCGAGCAATCCAAATTTTGGATACCCGTATCGCGTGTTGATAACGGATTTGGTGACAGAAACCTTGTGGCGAGATGGAATAACTGATGGTTTGAGTACAAAAAAACAGCGGTCAGATTACAATTATGAAAGACGCAATAAATAATAGAGAAGCTCTTAAATTTCGTTTAGAGCGTCAGCGAAAAACATCCGTTTGGCGAACTATAACACAATATATCGGTATCTTGTTCGGTCTGTTTCTTTACGCGTCAGCCTGGAAACTGATGATTTTGCCGAGTAATGTTGTCGGCGGAGGTCTTACCGGTGTATGCGCCTTATTGTATTATGCTACCAAAGGCATTGCACTCCCTATTGTCGGCACAAACGGAATACCGGTATTCTTTTCAACAATAGTGCTTAACGGTATTCTGTTGCTCTTTGCTATTCGTATTTTGGGTTGGCAGTTTTGTCTTCGAACAATATACGGTGTGTTATGTCTGACCATGTGGCTTGCTCTTATACCCGAAGCTGTGCCTATGACTCAAGACATGATAGCCCAAGGTATAACATCAGGTACTATACTTGCCGGACACAAGATTGCCCTTACTATCATTGATCCGGATGAGGTGTTTATGGCATGTGTTGTAGGTGGTCTGATAATGGGAATGGGAATAGGTATAGTATTTCTTAACAACGGCTCTTCCGGTGGCACGGATATTATTACAATGATGTTGAATAAATACCGCCATATATCGCTCGGGAGAGGTTTATTGCTTTGTGACTTGTTTATCATTTCATCGTCCATCCTCCTGCCTGACGGCTCAGTAGAGCGCATAGTTCAGGGTCTGGTCGTTATGGTTTGCGGGACTGTTACGGTTGATTATGTTGTCAACGGAACGCGCCAATCGGTGCAATTCTTTATTTTTACAAAGAAATATGAGGAGATTGCAGATGCAATAAATGTGGAAGTTCAACGCGGAGTAACCATCCTTGACGGACAAGGGTGGTATTCAAAAGAGCCTGTCAAAGTAATAACTGTTCTTGCCCGCAAATCGGAGTCGGGGCAGATATTCCGTATCGTTCGCGATATTGACCCTAATGCCTTTGTTTCCCAAAGTGCGGCTATCGGTGTATATGGCAGGGGATTCGATGTAATGGACAAAAACACAAAATAGATTAAAGACTGTTCATAGGTTTAAGCTTTCAGTTCGTCAGTTGGCAGATTAATTTCTGAAAATCAATTTATGTTAAAGACTATCGGTTTACATATCGGTTATGAAAACAAGACGGTTCAGAATGGGTTGAATTTAGAAGCGGAGAAAGGAGTGTTTATCTGTCTGCTCGGAACTAACGGATGCGGTAAATCTACTTTGTTGAGGACTCTCGCCGGATTGCAGCAGCCTTTGGGCGGCTGTGTACTTATCAATGATAAAGATATTCACAGGCTGACTCAGGAACAGCGTGCTAAACTGCTCTCTGTCGTACTTACCGACAGAATAGATATCGACAATGCTACAATTGAGGAAATCGTGTCATTGGGTAGGTATCCCTATACTTCGTTTCTCGGAACTTTGACTTCGGCTGACAAGAGTATGGATACAAACGCAATAGAGCAAGTCTTTTTGAAGGGTAGGGAACATGAGCGGTATAATGCCCTGTCGGACGGGGAAAAACAACGTGTTGTGATTGCAAAGGCTCTTGCGCAGGACACGGATGTTATTTTCCTTGATGAACCAACAGCACACCTTGATGTGCCTAACCGAATCAAGACTATGCTCTTGTTGCAACGTCTTGCTCGGGAAAACAATAAAATAATTATTTGCAGCACTCACGATTTAGATATTGCTCTGCAAACGGCTGATACTCTTTGGCTTATGCTGACAAAGCAGGGAGGAATTATCGAAGGGAAACCTAAAGAACTGCTGCAACAAGGCAAGATACAACAGGTTTTTGCCGATGAGGCATACACCCTTGTCGGTTTAGACAGCGGAATACAAATAAAATTTGCTCACTGATGCAGTTTACAACACCGGTTGATATACCGAATACGGCAGACTTTCACTACGAGGATAGTTTTATGCTTCTCGGCAGTTGCTTTACCGATAATATGGCGAAGCGTATGCACGGTGCTTATATGCAAGTTTGCGAAAATCCGTTTGGCGAACTGTATAATCCATTGTCAATCGCGCAATGTTTGAAATATCTTGGCGATGACATATTATTTATGGAAAATGACCTGATTTATCATGCCGGTCTGTATCATTCAATGTTGCATCACGGACGCTTTTCATCGTCTGACCTCGGTCTGACACTCAACAATATAAATAGTGAACTGCAAGCGGCGCGAAGTTTTATAAAAAATGCCAAAAGACTCCATTTCATCGTTACTTTCGGCTCGGCATACATCTATGAAAAAAACAAAATGATTGTAGGTAATTGTCATAAATTACCGGAAAAAGAATTTTGTCAGAGACTATTGAAAGTTGACGAAATAGTGGAGGTATGGCAACAGATAATTAGCACGTGGCAGAATGCCGATTTTTTATTTACTGTTTCACCCGTAAGGTATAAAAAATACGGAATGCACGGTAGTCAGATTAGCAAATCCACATTATTGCTCGCGTTAAGTCAATTGAAAACGCCTTATTTCCCGGCATACGAGATTATGATGGACGAATTACGCGACTATCGTTTTTATGCCGAGGATATGATTCACCCCTCTAATCAGGCTGTTGATTATATATGGCAGAGGTTTAAACAAGCATGTTTTGCCGATAAAGAACAGCAGAAGATTGATGAGGCAGAAGATGTATGGAGGTTTGTGAACCATAGGACGTTACATGCCGAAACTCCGCAATCACTGCAGTTGGAACAACAAAAAATGCAAAAAATAAATAGTTTAAAAAACAAATATCCATGGATCGAAAAATTACAACTTTGTTAGTCCTCTCAATTACTCTGTGTGTAAGTGCGATTGATGTAAAGACTTATTATGCAAGTCTTGAAGGTAAATCAGGTGATGCACTTGTCAGTGCTATAATGTCAGTATCACAAAATGGTAAGAAAGTATTGTCATATAATGATGTATGGGCAAACCGTAGCGGAGCGGATTATACTGCAAGCGGCAAGATTTGGGACATGTATTCAGATTGTACCTTTGGAGCCAATGACCATTGTTCCGGTACATCTTTTGCAGATTGTGATTGCTATAATCGTGAACACTCCCTTCCGAAAAGTTGGTGGGGCGGAAGTACGGACGAACCGATGTACACTGATTTGCATCATTTGATACCGACTGACGGTAATGCCAATTCCCAACGTTCAGCATGGCCTTTTGATAATGTAAAAAACCAATCATGGACCAACGGTGTGTCAAAACTCGGCACAGGACAGCATCTTTCAGGCACTGTTTTCGAAGTCGCAGATAAATATAAAGGTGATATTGCTCGTATATATTTTTACATGCTCTGCTGTTACAACAACAAAAATTTCTGTCAGGGCGGGAAAGGAAGTTTGTATTTCTCATATTCAGGCGGCAAAGCGGCTTTTACATCGAATGCTGCGCGTATTCTTGTCCAGTGGGCAGACAGCGACCCTGTTTCCGACAAAGAAGTGACGCGTAACAACAAAGTGCAGCTCAAACAAAATAACCGTAATGCCTTTGTTGACCTCCCCGATTTGTATCAGTATATCTGGGGAAACAAAAAAGGTCAGGTTTACCATCTGCCTACTGCTCTTGACGACATAGAGGAAGAATATTCATATACCGTTGAAGTAGAAGGTATGACGCTGACCATTAATACCACTAACAACAATATCCTTGCTGTGTATAATATGCTTGGTCAGGTGATATTTATGCAACCTGTTCATGCCCAACAGACACAAATTGAAGTGCCGCAGAATGGCATATATCTGATTTGTGTCGGCAATCAAGCAAAGAAAGTCCAAGTTGCGTACTAATGCCGATTTCGCGTCAGACATCTGAAACAATATCTTTCATGCGTTACCCTATGGCTGTTGCCATAGTTTTTCAGCATGCCTACGGAGGAATAACGCGCCCCTCCGGAACGGATGAGGCATTGGGGTGGATAATAATGGACTACATACGCCAAATGTGTTCATGGCATCTGACATCTGCTGCTGTTGTATGCTTCTTCTTTATTTCAGGCTACCTATTCTTTCAGAATTGGCAGACAACGGACTCTTCCGATGACCATGTCTTGCAGTGGGATTGGAAAATATACGGCAAAAAATTGAAATCACGCTGTTGGTCGCTCCTGATTCCCTATCTGACATGGAATATTCTTTGTTTTGCCGTCAAAGGGGCGTGGAGCGATTTCTCATGGCATGTCTTTATCGATTTCGACAAGTGGCATACCGGCAGTGAGGGCTGGTTCGGGCAGGAATTGCCCATGAGTAGTGGTCCGATTGACTCACCGCTATGGTTTGTCCGCGAGCTGATCCTTATGTCAATTTTAGCGCCGTTGATATATTGGTTGGTGCGACACGGCAAAATAGTTTATCTTTTTTTGTTGTGGATGATGGCAATACCTGAAATGTCTTTTCTGCCGCATCAGTTTATGTTGGCACTATGCTTTTTCTCTCTCGGTGCATCATTCAGTATTTTTGATATGGATTTTATCGGTTGGACGCGAAAAAATATCATACCCGTTGCCGTTGCTGCCGTGTTGCTGATGATACCGCTGTATATGCCCGATAGTACGGCTGCAAGTCTGCTGCATTTCGTATATATCACAGTGTTGATGCTGTTATATTTCGGAACAGCGTCATTGCTTGCCGAGCGGACTCACCGGTTTCAATCAACTTTTTGGTCACAGAGTGCCTTGGTGGTTTATGCCGGACATATAGGAGTTTCGGCACTATCGTTCAGTGCTTCAGTGTGTGGTAAAATCATTGCCGATGACTCAAGACTTATGTTGTTAGCAGTCAGGTATTTCGCTATACCGTTTTTATGTGTCGGCATATTGACGGGGGTATTTTACTTGTTCTACCGCTTTATCCCTGTGGTTACGTATCCGTTTGTAGGTAAACCACATGCGAAAAAAGTCAGTTAATTAATAAGAAAAAATTTGATTTTCTTAAAAAGAAAGTGTAATTTTGTGTTTTAATTTTTTTGAACAACAATATCTCAAAATACATATGAAACCAACATTATTTATTCTGGCTGCCGGAATGGGTAGTCGTTACGGCGGGTTGAAACAACTTGATGGTCTCGGACCCAATGGTGAAACTATTATGGATTATTCCGTATTTGATGCTATACGTGCCGGATTCGGCAAGATAGTATTTGTAATAAGAGAGAGTTTTGCCGATGATTTCAAGAGAATCGTGTTGTCGAAGTTCGAAAATAAAGTGCCGTGTGAAATATGTTTCCAATCTATTGAGAAAGTGCCTGAAGGGTGTTCTTATAATCAGGAACGCCAAAAGCCGTGGGGAACAAATCATGCTGTGCTGATGGGAAAAGATATAATTCATGAACCGTTTGCTGTTATAAATGCGGATGATTTCTACGGAAAGGAATCCTTTGAAGTTTTGGCTGATTTTCTGTGTTCTGTTGACGGCAAAAGCGGTGAATACTGCATGGTGGGCTACCGTGTGGCAAATACTTTGTCGGAAAACGGTTCTGTAAGTCGCGGTGTTTGCGAGACTGACGAGAACGGCTGTCTTACCGGTGTTACGGAGCGTACAAGCATAGAAGCCAAGGGCGGACAGATTGTCTTCCTTGACGAGAACGGCAAGGATGTGGTTCTTGAGCCGGAAACACCCGTCTCAATGAATATGTGGGGCTTTACTCCCGAGTATTTTCAGTATTCGGAAGATGGTTTCCGTCAATTCCTTGCAGAACACGGACAAGAGTTGAAAGCGGAGTTTTATATCCCGACACTTGTCAACCGCCTGATTCAGGAAGGAAAAGCATCATGCAAAGTGCTTGATACTCCTGCAAAATGGTTTGGAGTAACTTATTCGGAGGACCGGCTGCAAGTCGTAATGAAAATCAATAACCTGATAAAATCAGGTGTCTATCCGAAAAAACTGTTTTGAGTACTGCGTAAGTACTGCACTGATTTCAATTGTAAAAAATTGAATAATAGTTAAATTGTAACTTGTAAATTGAAAATAAAATGCGATTTATAAATCAATTTTTTCATACACCTGAACATCCGACGATTCTTGTTACGGGTGGAACGGGCTATATCGGCTCTCATACCGTAGTGGAATTGCAACAAAGCGGTTATAATGTAGTGATTGTTGACAATCTGTCAAATTCAAATGTAGAGGTTTTAGACGGTATAGAAAAGATTACCGGAGTGCGTCCTGCTTTTGAAAACATCGATTGTCTTGACTATGTGGCAATGGACAAGATGTTCGAGAAATATGCGGGCATAGAGGCTGTTATCCATTTTGCGGCTCGCAAGGCTGTTGGCGAATCGGTGGAAAAACCGTTGCTGTATTATCGCAATAATATCGCCTCGTTGATCAACCTTCTTGAGCTGATGCCTAAACATAAGGTGAAAAATATAGTTTTTTCGTCTTCATGTACTGTATATGGTCAGCCTGATCCTGAATATCTGCCTGTAAGCGAGAGCGCACCGATTAAGCCGGCTCTTTCTCCCTACGGCAATACAAAACAGATTAATGAAGAAATTATCTGTGATACTATTCATGCCAATGCCAATATTAAGTCTGTAATTCTGCGTTATTTCAACCCTATCGGCGCTCATCCTTCGGCTTTAATCGGTGAATTGCCCAACGGTGTACCTAACAATCTGCTGCCCTTTGTAACCCAAACAGCCGCAGGACTCAGACCGATGCTAAAAGTTTTCGGCGATGATTACAACACACCCGATGGCACTTGTATAAGGGATTATATCAATGTGGTGGATTTGGCAAAAGCCCACGTTGTGGCAGTAAAACGTATGCTTGATGATAAGATGGAGCAACCCGTGGAGGTGTTCAATCTCGGAACAGGTCGCGGACTGTCAGTAAAGGAGATTATTGACACCTTTGAGCGTGTTAACGGAGTTAAAATCCCGCATGAAATAGTAGGTCGTCGCGAGGGTGATATTGAGAAAGTATGGGCAAATCCGGAAAAAGCCAATAAAGTACTGGGTTGGAAAGCGGAAACCAATGTTGAAGACACATTGCGAAGTGCGTGGGCTTGGGAACTCAAGTTAAAAGAAGCAAGAGGTTAGTCAGATGAATTTATATCCTTTGAAATTCAAACCGTTGCGTAGAGAAAAAATCTGGGGTAGCGAGAGTTGGGAGTTATCAGGTCTCACCGATTTTGTGTCGGAGGTTGAGAACGGTTTTTTGGCAGGAAACAGCTTGGATGAGCTTATCGAGGTCTATATGGGCGAGCTTGTAGGCGATGGGGTATATGAAATGTATGGCAATTATTTCCCCTTGTTATTCAAGTTTATAAAGGCTGATGACAAGTTGTCAATCCAGGTTCATCCTGACGATGAAACAGCTTTTGAGCGTCATAGGTCGTTCGGAAAAACAGAGATGTGGTATATCGTTGATGCATTACCCGATTCACAACTGATTGCCGGTTTTTCCCGAGATTGCAATCAGCAGACTTTTCTTCAGGCTGTAGAGCATGGAAATGCAGAGTCGCTTCTTCAGCATGTTAATGTCAAACGGGGTGATGTATTGTTGATTGCTCCGGGACGTGTCCATAGCATAGGTAAAGGAATTTTGCTTGCAGAGATTCAGCAGGCGAGCGATATAACTTACCGTATCTATGATTATAACCGCACTGACGATAAAGGCAATCGGCGTGAATTGCATATTTCAGAGGCTTTGGATGTGATAGATTATCGTGCGTTTGAAAATCCGCTGACTGACTATTCCATAAAACCAGATAGCGTGGCAAATCTTGCCGGTAACGAGTATTTCACTACCAATCTGATAGAGTTCGACCGCTTGATTGTCAGGGACTATACTGCATTGGATTCGTTTGTGGTGTATATGTGTGTTGACGGTGGTTTGTCCGTAAATACCGATGGTGGCGAGTGCTTGCTGTCGAAGGGAGAGACAGTCCTTATTCCGGCTTCGCTCAACGAAGTGCAACTGATGCCTCAAAGTAAGTCTGCCCGTTTGTTGGAAATTTATATAGACAATATTGATGGCGAAGACAAAAAACAGACGGAATAAATATCCGTCTGTCTGTCGAGATGGCGAGATTCGAACTCACGACCTCCTGCTCCCAAAGCAGGCATTCTAACCGGGCTGAACTACATCTCGATAATCGCCTTTCAAAGGCGACTGCAAAAGTACTGCTTTTTTTTGAATCCACAAAATTTTAAGACTTTTTTTTAGTAAATTAACTAAAAATGATGGAATTCCCTTCCATATTACTTGAAAACGCTGTCAATTCATTTGCTTCATTACCCGGCATAGGTCAAAAGACTGCTCTCAGATTGGTTTTGCATCTGTTAAGACAGTCTGATTATGAAGTTGAGAATTTTGCCGACTCGATAACCAAACTGAAGAAGGAGATTCATTATTGCAAACATTGCCATAATATATCTGACACAGAGGTCTGCGGTATATGTTCCAATCCCAAACGCGACAGGACAACCTTGTGTGTGGTAGAGAATATCCGCGATGTGATGTCAATAGAAGCGACCCAGCAGTACAACGGTTTGTACCATGTTTTAGGCGGTATTATATCCCCTATGGACGGTATTGGTCCGAAAGATTTGCAAATCGACAGTCTTAAAGAGCGTATCATACCTGAAGGTATAAAAGAAGTTATTTTTGCCCTGCCTGCCACAATGGAAGGTGATACGACTAATTTCTATATTTTCCGACAGTTGGCTAACTATGATTTAAAAATAACAATGATTGCGCGTGGTGTGGCGGTGGGAAATGAGTTAGAATATACTGATGAAGTGACTTTGGGGCGCTCGATAATCAATAGAGTTGTGTTCAATAGTTAATAAATATATTTATGTCTGCAAAACAAATTGCCAATCGTCTGAAATGGTTTTACTACGGAGCAATGGTATCAGCTGTTGCGGTAGCCGGATTGTGTTATTATCTTTTTCCGAAATATGGTTTGTATATTGACCCTATGTCCAAGCACGGCATGGGTGTATCTTATTTTGTGATATGCTATATGTTAGCATCTGTTGCCGGCGGGTTGTGGTGGTTCAGCAAAGCAATAAAGCCGCTAAAGAAACGTGAGGACGATGGTAAATACAGAGAGTATTTTAAGTGCGCGGTAATCAGGTTGTGTGTAATCGGTCTCGGACTTGTAATCGCTATTGTGGCATATTATTTGCTCAAACAGCAGACAATGATATATTGTGCCGCAATATCAGCGGTGGGACTCGTGTTTTGCAAACCGCAAGAAGGCAGGATAGAACTTGATTTATTAGATACAGAAGATTAGTGCAAAGTTCCGATTTGTCTGATAGCAAATGTCAATTATAAATGGTAAATTGTTAAATAGTAAGCAGAAATGATTATAGCAGTTGATTTTGACGGAACGATAGTTACTCATGAATATCCGAGGATAGGCAAGGAGCGTCCGTTTGCCATCCAGACTCTGCGGCGTATTCAAGAGGAGGGTGAGCATCAAATTATTTTATGGACTGTTCGTGAGGGAGAGTTGTTAAAAGAGGCAGTTGATTTCTGCCACGATAGGGGATTGGATTTTTATGCGATTAACAGTAACTATCCTGAAGAAGCTCCGGAGCATAATGCTCCCCGCAAACTTGTTGCCGATCTTTGGATAGATGACCGCAACCTTGGCGGTATTCCCGACTGGGGGGTGATTTATCAGATGATTAAATCCGGCAATCCTTGGATTCCGATGCAAGGTATTCCGACTGAAGTTCAACAACCCAATCGTTCATGGATTAGCAAACTACTCGGCAGATAGATAGTTTTTTAATTAGTTTTTTCTTTTGTTTTTATGCAGAATGACGTTGTTAAAATCAGAGCTCTTGAACCTACAGATTTGCGAATCCTCTATCGGTGGGAGAACGATATGAGTATATGGGATGTCGGTAATGTGGTCAATCCGTTGTCTCAAGCTGTGCTACAAGCCTATATTCGCAGCAGTCATAATAATCTTTATCAAGATATGCAGTTGCGTATGATGGTGGATAATCTTGAGGGTAAGACAGTGGGTTGTGTTGACCTGTATGATTTCGAGCCGCGTACGCTCAAGGCAGGGGTATCATTGCTTATAGACAAAGCTTTCCGAGGTAAGGGATATGCTTATCAGACCATGCTCCTGCTTGAACATTATGCCTTTGATTTTCTTCACATGCACCAGTTGTATGCCTATATACCGGTTAGCAACAAAGCCTGTATCTCCTTGTTTGAGAAATTAGACTATAAGCAGTCAACTGTTATAAAAGACTGGGTTCTGCGAGGTAGGAGTTATGACGATGTGATTGTTTTCCAACACATTAAAGATTAGTCAGAGTTGAGTTATCCTGACTTCTGATTATACTATGCATGCTAACATGGCGATGCCGATGGTGGTAAACATCAGAACAGGCATTTGGCGGTCAAGAGTTGCTCCTTCATGTTGCCAGATATAAATCAGATGCCATACTATGATTGGAATTGCCAACAGCGTCCAATAATGCCTCAAAACAGCAAATAATCCGAAGCATATTATCATAAGGACGGTGTGATATATCTTACCGCCTTTTACTCCGAGCAAACCGGCAAAAGTGTTTTTGCCGTGTTTTTTGTCGTTGTCAATATCGCGTATGTTGTTGAGGTTGAGTACGCCTACAATAGGCATTGCAATTGCTACGGCGCAAAGGCTTGCATCAAGGGTAAGTGTGTGTGCTTGGAGATAGTAACTGCCCATAGTGCTGAGTAGTCCGAAGAAGATAAATACTCCCAAGTCGCCCAAACCAACATAGCCGTAATTATGTTTGCCGTAGGTGTATTTTATGGCTCCGCCGATGGCAAATGCTCCCAACAGTAGGAAAATAACGCTCTCAAGGCATAACAATGTACGGAAACTTGTCCATACAAGTGCTGTTCCGAAACATATACAGAGAGCAACGAAACAGTACATGCAGCGTATCATCTCCTGTTTGGTGATGGCTCCGCTTTGCAGTCCGTAAGCTTCCCGCCCTGCCTGATTGTCGTCAGTGCCGTGGTCGGCATCGCCTAATTCATTGGCAATATTGGCGAGAATTTGCAGACTCAATGTTGTTGCTATAGCGAGAGCGAAAACAACCCAAAACCTAGGTTTGTTTTCTACAACAGGGTAGGCGAGACCGCTACCAAGTATAATTCCTGACATCGACAGCGGCAATGTGCGGGGGCGAAATGATTTTACGTATCTGTTCATTGTTTTGTGGCATAGTAGGCAATAGAGATGCCAAAAGTCATAGTATGATATTCTGTCGGGACAAAGCCTGCATCTTTTAGCTCATCCATAAAAGTGTTGCGTTGGGGAAAATTCTTAACGCTATTGTAAAAGTAAATATACGGAGCTTTATCGCCTGACAATGTGCTGCCTACGCGAGGCATAATATGGCGGAAATAGAAGTTGTATAGTTGTTTTACGGGAAATACACGCGGCATGGCAAATTCCAATACCAAGAGCTGTCCGTCCGGTTTAAGCACTCGCTTCATTTCCCGCAGGCATTCCGCTCTGTGTGCAAAATTGCGGACTCCGTATGAGCATGTCACTATATTGAAACTGTTGTCGTCAAAGGGCAGTTGCAAGCAGTCGGCATTGATAAGTTTTATTTTATCGTTTAGATGTTTTTTGTCCACTTTCTGCCGACCTATATTGAGCATGCCGTCTGATATGTCGCAGCCGGTGATGTCGTTTGCGCCGCGGCGCACCATTTCGATGGCGAAGTCTCCGGTGCCGCAGGCGAGGTCGAGTATTTTGGATGTTGACAGGTTGCGAAGCTTGCGAATCGCTCTTTTGCGCCATGTAATATCAATGCCCAACGATAAGAGATGGTTGAATCTGTCATACGATTGGGCTATTGAATTGAATAAATCAGCTGTCATTTATTTCGTAAATTTCACGATTAAGGATGTAAGGCCTGCAATCGGGAATGGTTTTGTGGCATCTACTTCCATGCCTGTGGTTATTTCTTTGCCTACAGATTTGTATTTCCACAGTAGCTCGCTGTAATGCTCCCACGGTATGTTGCGCACTTGTTCTGAGGCATTTAGAAATACGAATATCGCAGCTTCGTCATTATATCTGAAATATGCGTATGTATTGTCACGGGTGAGGAAATGCAGTGTTTTGCCGTTGTGAATGAGCGGCTCGTTTTTCCGCCAGTTGAACAATGTTGTTGTCCAACTCAGTAAATCGCGTTGTTCCGTGTTGATTTGGCTCATGTCGTCAGGTATCATTTGGCGCAGTCCGCTGTGTCCTTTGCTCAAGTCTGCTGATCGCTGACCGAACTCATCGCCGGCAAAAAGTTGTGGAATACCGCGCATTGTAGCTATCATGGTAGTTGCGAGTTCTACGCGGCGCAGGTTGTTGTCTTTCACGCAGTCGGCAATATGATCCATATCGTGGTTGCCCATAAAAATGAGCAGGTTGTTGACGTTTGAGTACATATAATCCATTGTTACGGCATCATACACTTTTGCTAAACCGCCTCCCCAATAGTTGCCGTCATTCTCCAATGCCTGGCGAATAGCTTCTTCTACGGGGAAATCCATTACCGTGGGCAGATTGGAATTGAATCCATCGGCATTTTTGGCATCGGCTTGCCAGTATGCTACTGCCGGTGCAGGGCGTGTCCAGCATTCACCGACTATATTGATATTGGGGTATTCATCTCTGACGGCTTTGCACCATTGTGACATAGGTTCTTTTTCGTTATATGGATAAGTGTCAACACGCAGACCGTCAAGGTCGGCATATTCTATCCACCAGATTGCCCATTGCTTGTAGTATTGGAGTAGGTCAGGATTGTCAAGATTCATGTCCGGCATGTGTGTGTCGAACCAGCCTTCTTCGTGTATCTTCAGGTCATATTTTGAGGCATTGATGTCGTAGTTGGTTGTGAACACATTGTTTGAGTTGGTGAATTGGTCAAATTGATGAATCCAGTCTTGATACGGCAGGTCTTTCATCCACCAGTGAGCCAAGCCGCTGTGGTTGGTTACTATGTCCATAATGAACTTGAGTCCTTTTTCGTGGGCTGTGGCAACCATGTCTTTATACATTTGATTGTTGCCGAAACGCGGGTCTATATGGTAGTAGTCGCCGCAGGCATAACCGTGGTAACTCCAATCCGGTTCGTTGTCAAGAAGCAGCGGGGTAGGCCAAATTGTGGTAACACCAAGACTTTTGATATAATCAAGTTTTTGTATAATGCCCTCTATATCGCCGCCGTAGCGTCCGTCAATATCGCCTTCTACAAATGGTTCATCGGTATCGTCAGTTTCGTCATTGTCGCGGTTGCCGTTGAAGAATCTGTCGGGCATAAGCAGGTAAATAACATCGGCAGATGTGAAACTTTCGCGTTGTGCGGATTCTTCGCGGCGGTTGAGAATGGTGTAAGTTATCTTTGTTTCTTTGCCGTCTTTTTTCAACACGATTGTATAGTTGCCGGATTCTCGGACATCGAGGTCAACAAACAGGTAATTAGGACTTTCGGCATTATGCTGCGATTTGACATCAAGACCGGCTTCTTTGATACTTACTTCTGAATCGGCTATGTTGTCGCCGTGAATCATAAGTGTGAGGGGTAAATGCATATTTGTCCACCAACAAAGTGGTTCTACTTGTGAAATGCCTTCGGGCAGTGCATCGGGTTGGTAATCTGCATTTGCAGGTGCGGGGCGGCTGTCACATGCTGTCAGTGCAAAGCACAATGCAGTTGCCAAGAGATAAAAAAACTTTTTCATGATAATGTATTTTTAATTGTCGTTGTTCATCATATCTTTCACCAATACTTTCATCGCATCAGCATTCGACTCTTTTATTTTGAGCCATTTATCCCAGAACGCTGTCATTTCGGGCAGAGCGTTGCGTTGCAGGAAACCTTCAGAACCTTGCATATCAATACGGTCAAACACCATTCCGACCGTCAGCTTGTTGATATCCATAGCGGGAATGTATGCTTTGTCCTCGTTTTCTGCTGTTGTCACTTCACATAGTATGCCCACTTCTTTGTCAGACAATCGTCCGAGCAACTGATTAACAAGTCTGTGAGGCAGATGGTTGTCGTTTGCTAACTGCATTGTCTGTAGCGGTTTACCACCGATTTCAAAACGTTTGACTATCAGATAGGTGAGGTAGAGTGTGATATAATCCTTGTAGCGTCGGCTGATATTGTTGATGTCCTGTTCGTAATTGTGGTTGTCGAAATTTTGTACGTCATACGAGATTTCGGCACCAATGAGTGTCATCATACATGTAATCCATATCCAAAACAGCAGAATAGGGATTGAAGCGAATGTACCGTAAACCATATTGTAGCGTGACAGACTGACCACTCCGAGAATCATCAGTTTTTGGAATATCTCGAATACTGTGCCAATCAGTATGCCGGGGATAAGTGCACTGAAGAACTTCACCTTGGTATTAGGGGTAAGCATGTACAGGAGTGTGAATACAATCCAACTCAACAAGTATGGTAGCAGTTTCATCAGCCAATGCTGACTTATTTCTGCGGCTTTTGCAAGCCCTATTTCGTTTGCTGCGGAATGCATGTATATGTTAAGACCGCTTGAGACAACAATCAGTATAGGTATTGCTATCAGTATTGAGAGATAGGCAGTAAGTTGTCGAAGAATGGAGCGTGATTCTGCCACCTGCCATATTTGGTTGAAATAGGTTTCTATTGTACTAAAATAGGAATAAATCGCCCATAGCAACACTAATAATCCGATACCTATAAATGCCCCGCCTTGTGCTGTTTCGAGGTATCGGTTTACAAACCCCATGATAGTTGGTACCAAATTCTCTATCTTTGCAAACTGCGAATTATTGAGAGCGTCTTCAATAATCTGTTCAAACCCGAATCCTTTGGCAATAGCGAGTACAAGGGCAAGAATAGGTACTATAGCAAATACCATGGAGTAAGTCAGTGCGGAAGCTTTGGTACTTAAATCTTTGTTGAAGAAACCATGGATAGTCAAGTCAATAGTTTTGATTATGCCCAAGATGATTTTTTTCAGACCTCTGAATTCATCGCCGGTTGTCCGCCAGAGATCTTGCGTTATAAAGTGGTAGGTTTTTTTAACAAAGCCGACCATCCGATTCCATGTGTTTTTTATGTGTGGCATAATAAAACAAAAAATGCAGCAGACCCGTAAGCCGGGTTCTGTTTTAGTCTGTCATTTATCTACGGCACATATTGCTATGTGTCTCGAGCATTCTACCCTCCGACTCGGACGGGTCGCCCTCAAACGTCGGTTTACTTGAACTTGCAACTCATAGGAGCGGCATGCGCAGTATGTCACCATCCTGCCGGTAGGCTCTTACCCTGCCTTTTCACCATTGCCGGAATAGTTGTTGGTAACTCCGGCTGTTTGTTTTCTGTTCCGTTGTCCCGACCGTTGCCGACCGCTTGCCGTTAGCAAGTATGACACCCTGTGTTGCCCGGACTTTCCTCTCTCCATCGGTTGACGGAGAGCGACAGACCGGTCTGCTGCTTCAAAACGCAAAATTACTACTTTTCAGCAAACAAAACAAATTTTTTAGCAAACATATTTCTATAAAATTCAAAGAGGATAGAGAAAAACGTGAAGACCCTATGCCATACTGCACGCACACTCGCAGTGTGCGATTCGCTTTCGCCTTAATCAACAAAATGAGGAAAGGAGAAATAAAAATGATGCGATTTATGTAGTTTTTCTGTCATTTTTTTTGTATATTGACAAATATTTCGTAATTTTGCAAGCGTTATATAGGAGAAATAAACCACTAAACATATTGAATCATGGAAGACCCGAAAATTATTCAAGACCAAGCCCGTGAGTCAATGGAAGCAGCAATAATGTTTCTTGATGATACGTTGGCTCATATTCGCGCCGGCAAGGCAAGTGTGCGTGTCCTTGACCCTATACGTATCGATTACTACGGTCAAATGTCGCCTCTGTCGGCTGTTGCTACAATAACAACGCCTGATGCCCGTTCCATAGCCATTCAGCCGTGGGATCGCAAAATGATTGGTGATATTGAGCGTGCTATAATAAATTCAAATATAGGTTTTGCTCCTTCCAACAATGGTGAGATTATCCGTCTGACATTTCCGCCTTTGACAGAAGAACGTCGTCGAGATTTGGTTAAGCAGTGTCGCGGTGAGGGTGAAAACTCGAAGGTGAGCATCCGCAATGCTCGTCGTGAAGCTATAGAGAAACTGAAAAAAGCGCAGAAAGACGGTCTGCCCGAAGATGCGGAGAAAGATGCCGAGACAGAAGTTCAGAAAATCCACGACCAATACATCAAGAAAGTAGATGAATTACTTGCCGCCAAAGAAAAAGAAATTATGACTGTGTGAGTTTATCCGCAGTTTTTGATATATCTATTAGGAGAAGTCGCAATTGCGGAAAGGCTTGATACCATTATCGCCCACCGTTTCAGTCCCATGTCGTTGCTCTTCCGTTTCAGCCCCATATCGCTGTTCAAAGAACTGTTGGCAGCGTTTGGTGAAATCTCCGTTTCCCGACAACTTGCCGTTATACACGGCTTGATACATATAATGCGCCTCCTTACAAGTAAGGTGCGGTTTGTTAAAAGGGATGGTCATTGTGGAATGATGTTATGTTGTTTTACATATGTATAGTCGGATGAACATATTTTTAGAAGTACTCTTTAAGGATGTGCTCTAACATACCCACCATATAAAAGGGGATATTTAGTAACCTGAATTCCTTACCTGTAAGCGGATTGGTAACAACATCCACACTGAAAGGCTTATTCCATACCCGAACAGCCACACTGGTTGGTGCCAATGCCATAAATTGATGCAAGGATTTAAGGTGTGCATTACTGCCCGATTTGACTTCCACAGGAATAAGATAGCCGTTATATTGTACAACATAGTCCACTTCGGCTTGAGATTTTTCGCCTTTACTCCAAAAACTCCGATGTGAATCTATACGACCGTTATTGCCTATCAGTTCTTGTCCGACTATATGTTCTGCTATCCTGCCTCGATATACATCTTGTATGTTGTCTGCACTGAATACTGCCTCTCGCACTCCTGCTTGATAATTAACGAGGCCTGTATCTAACCACAATAACTTCGGGTGGCGAGACATGGTCGGCAATAATGGCAACACTACAGAAGAGGTGGGATAGACAGTTTCTAATAACATGGACTTTTGTAAAGTTATAAAGGCTTCATTCACCTCGCGTGACCGATAGTTCGAGCCTGCAAATCGCACGTAAGTAATGATTTCTCCCGCTAAAGCCCAGCCATATTGCAAGATATGTCGAATAACTTGTGCTTGCGTTTTGTTTTGTGCATATTTTTCAACATCATTACGATAGGAAATTAGCAATGTTTGATAGACAGATTCCACACTATGCAAATCTCGTGACACGATATACTTTTGTATGACTTCAGGCATACCTCCCAACAAAGTATATGTCTGAAAATGTCTCATGAGCCTGTCATGGATAAAGTCTGTTTGCTGCGCTTTTATGGTTTCCAAATCTTCTGTTTCGCCAATCGCAGCCATGTACTCATAGAATGTACAAGGGCGCATGGCATAGTATTCAACCCTGCCGACAGGGAATGAGAACGCGATACCGGCATAGTTTTCTAACAGCGAACCGGCTGCAATGACACAAATCTCCGGATGTTGTTCATAAAAATAGCGTAATGATTGAACAGCTACGCTTGAGTTTTGAATCTCGTCTATAAATAACAACGTATCCTGATTGACTTGTGCATGTTTCACCACAGATATTGCCTGTAGCACACGTGCTATATCTAAATCAGTATTAAAGATGCGTTGGTCTTCTGCCAGTTCTAAATTCAGATAAACATAGTTACTGAATTCATTGGCAAAAGCAGTAACAATAGTCGTTTTCCCTACTTGTCGTGCTCCACGCAAAATAAGAGGTTTTCTGTCTGTACGGTTTCTCCATTGACGCAAATAAGTAAGAGCATTTCTTTCAAACATAACTAATAGCATTATAAAAGACGCTGCAAAAGTACAAAAAAATAAATGATATATGCAAATTTTTGTAACAAATTCGGAGTAAAAAAACATATTTTTAGTTATAAATTCTGGGTAAATGCCACAAAAACTTGTCATAAATTCCGACTATTACAATGACGGTTTGTACCAGCCTGTAGAAGTGGATTGTACCAGTCTGCAAAAGTGGACAGTACAGATTAATCTACTGACGAACGCTAAGGTTAGCTTCTGATGGCGAGGAATAATTGGATGAGGACATAGAGGATTAGCATGGCTACCCATGAATTGGAGTGGGTGAACATCATGTATGTGCCTATGCCGAGGGTGAGGGATGAGAGGAAATTGATTCGGTGAAGGCGGCTGATGCGTATGTCCGTAGTGCGGTTTTTGTATGCAGAGATGAAAGCTTGAACTATGGCAATTAGTGCTCCTGCTCCGAAGAACCAGAAATCATAGTCGCTGCCCGCCATATTCATTATAGCTCCGATAATCAGCAGTAGTCCGCTGCTGATTGTTAGTATTGCCTGTTGTTTGTCATTGATAAATTGCATGTGATACAGGGGATGGTCTTATTCATCAATGAGATAGATTTCTTCGCCGTCTTCTTTCATAAGGTATTGTTCGCGAGCGAATTTTTCGAGGTTTTCCTGATTGGATTCTAATTCGTTGATTTTGCGTTTGTTGTTTTCTATATTTTTGTCGTAGGTCGCAATTTCTTGTTCTAATTGTCGTATTTTGTATCTGTTATGGGCGCGGTTAATCAGGCTGTGCTGACCACAGAAAGTCAGTACAACGGCAAATATTACAAGAGTGGCAACGTATTTATTTAATACCCAGTGTTTAAGGGCGGCAAGAAAGTTTTTCATTCGTTAATGGGTTAGTGGTTATATACTGTTTAATTTTGTAGTTGGTGATAATCGGTTATATTCGGTGAAGGTGAAGGGGAAGGGGTTTTTATCGTCAGCTTGATAGTGTTGCTCGGTTGTTTTTTTCCAAACATCCGTTTTTATTTCAGGAAAGAAAGTGTCTGCATCATCCCATTGATGGTGGATATGGGTTATGTACAGTTTGTCGGTAAGATTTTGTTCCATGAATTGTCGATAGACCATTCCGCCGCCTATGATAAAGGCTTCTTCTTGCGGATTGACCAATGTCAATGCTTGTTCAATGCTATAAACCGTTTCAGCTCCATCGATTTGTTCGCCTTGGATATCGGTTATAACTATATTGCGACGGTTGGGCAGCGGGTGTTTGGGCAGCGAGAAATAGGTGCGCTTGCCCATAATAACGGTGTGCCCTTGTGTTATCGATTTGAAGTGTTGCAGGTCAGCCGGGAGGTGGCATAGTAAGTCGCCTTGTCTGCCGATTGCATTATGTTGGTCTATTGCTACGATGATTGAAATCATATTAGTTGAGAGTTGAGAGAAGTCATTTAGTTGAGAGTTGAGAGTTTCTACACTGCGACTAAGCCGGGTATATGGGGGTGTGGGTTGTAGTTGAGGAGTTGGAAGTCTTCATATTTGAACATGAATATGTCTTTGACCTCGGGATTGATGACCATTTGTGGCAGTGGTCGTGGTTCACGTGTGAGTTGTAATTTGACTTGTTGCAGGTGGTTGGTATAGATATGTGCATCGCCGAGTGTGTGGACAAAATCGCCTGCTTTCAGTCCTGTGACTTGTGCCATCATCTGAAGCAGGAGTGCGTAAGATGCTATATTGAAAGGTACTCCGAGAAAGAGGTCGGCACTTCGTTGGTAGAGTTGCAGGCTGAGCTTGCCGTCTGCTACGTAAAATTGAAACAGCGAGTGGCATGGCGGCAGAGCCATTTGGTCGATTTGTGCCACATTCCATGCACTGACTATCATTCTTCGTGAGTCGGGATTGTTTTTGATAGTGTTGACAACTTGTGTTATCTGGTCGGTGACTGTACCGTCATAGTTCTGCCAGCTTCTCCATTGGTGGCCATAAACAGGACCGAGTTCTCCGTTTGCGTCAGCCCATTCATTCCAGATTCTTACTCCGTGATTCTGAAGGTAGTGTACATTGGTGTCGCCTTGGAGGAACCAGAGCAGTTCGTAGATGATGGATTTGAGATGGAGTTTTTTTGTGGTCAGGAGCGGAAAGCCATCCTGCATGTTGAAGCGCATTTGGTGTCCGAAAACAGACAATGTCCCCGTTCCTGTGCGGTCGTGCTTGAGTGTGCCTTCGTCTAAGACACGTTGTAATATGTCGAGATATTGACGCATGTTATTTTAACTATTTTAGCATTTTAGGGTTTTTGAGTCAGGTATATTTTTTTTCACTCTTCTCCGCTCTTTCTCCGCTTGTTTTCTGCTCATGGTTATGGGATATCTTCAGAGTAATAATTTTACCAAAAGTATGTTTTTTGGGAATTATATCTCCCACGGATTAATACGGATTTAATATAATTTATACGTAGTTTTGAGTACTTTAAATTCTGTGCGGCGGTTGATTTGATTGGCTATATCTTGTTGTTCGGGTGTGAGAGAGTCGATAAATTCTTCGTTGAGTATTTGGTCAACAGGCAGGAATTGGTATTTTTTATGGATCTGTGCATCAACTTTGACGGGTTTTTCCTTGCCGTAGCCGACCGGAGTCAGTCTTTCTTGGTCTATACCGGCGGCAATAAGGTAGTTGACTACTGATTGTGCGCGTTTTTCGGAGAGCAGTTTATTGCTTGTTTCATTGCCGACCCTGTCGGTGTGGGCTGATAATTCGATAGTTATATTCGGGTTATCCTTGAGCAGTTTTACCAGGGCTTGGAGTTCGTTTTCCGATTCAGGTGTGAGATCCCATTTTGCGAACTCGTAGAACACATTGTTCATGGTAACGGGTTTGGAAATTGGTGCAAGTGTGAAGTTCTGTTTGTATGCTTTGCTGTTTTTTTCGCCTATTGTGGTTAGTTCTTGTTTTTGATTTAGGAAGCCTCGTGCGGTGGCGAGCATGACATATTTTGTTTCGGGGTTGAGTTTTAGTTTGTAGGAGCCGTCTTTGCGCACTTGCAGTTTGGCATTTGTGCCGTCATTGCCGATAAGTCGGATAGTTCCGCCGTCCAAAGGCTCTCCATTATTGTCTGTTACTGTTCCTTCAAGTGTATAGACTAGTTCAGGCAATTCAAAACTGTATATCATATCGTATCCGCGTTTTTGGTTGCGGTTGGATGAGAAATATCCTCGTTGTTCTTTGCCCTCGAAGCATATTCCGAAGTCGTCCCCCATAGAGTTGAACGGCTGACCCATATTGACTACATCGGCAACAGAATCGTGGAGTAGGGCTTTGAAAATATCCAATCCTCCGTAGCTTGCATGGCCGTTGGATGAGAAATAGAGTTCTCCATTGCCTTTGTAGTATGGAAACATTTCATCGTTGGCGGTATTGATATGTTCGCCGAGATTTTGTACGTTAGTCCATGTGTTTTCAATCAGTTCTGCCATCCAGAGGTCTTTGCCGCCGAAACCACCGGGTGCATCGGATACGAAGAATAGTGTGTCACCATGGGCAGACACTGCGGGGTGTCCTACGCTGATAGTGCTGTCAAGGAAGAGTTTTATTTCCTGTGGCTCACCCCATTCCCCACCTGAACGTGATGATTTGAATATCTTGGAGCCGAAGTCAATACCTTTGATTGGTTTTGACCATGTGAAAAACATTGTTTTGCCGTCCGCCGTGAAAGAGCATACTCCCATATCGGCATCTTTTGAGCCGCCTACTTTGATTGTTTGTCCTTCTTTTGATTCGCTGTTTTCGTCTTGCTGTTCTTCCTCTTCATTGTACAGTCCTTCTGGTTTTTCTATTTCTTCCCATTCGCCTTTGGCATTTTTGCGTGTGGTATAGAGTCCGTTGATTGTAGTGCCTGTTATCGGACTGTTCTGGCGTGTTTTTTTTGTAGCTTTGGTGCGGTTGGATGTAAACATCATGGCATCGGTGTCATCTCCGATAAACGCAGGTGAGAAAGTGCTGTAGCGTTTTTCGTTGAATTCCTTGACTGCTTTGATTTTGTAACGTGAGGTTTCTTTTTTCCACTCTTTGATATTTTCGCAGGCATACAACCCTGCCATTCCGACGTAGCTTTCGGGTTCTAATTCGAGATAGGCTTTGTAGGCTTTTGCGGCATCGGTATATTTGCCTTGGTATTGCAGGCATTGTGCAAGACGCAAGTGGGCGATAGGGTCGGGGTATTTGTATTTAATTGCATTTTGGTAGCAGCGTACGGCTCGCGTATTATTGATGCGTCGATAGCATTCGCCTTGTTTGAAAGCCACTTCACCGCGAAGCGTCCTGTTTTTCTGATTTATGGATTTGTATGCTTTGCGGTATAGGTCTGCTGCAGCATAGTATTCGCCTATTTCATAACGTTTGTCAGCTCGTTTGATACGTTGGTTGACACCGCAGGAGCATAGAAGCAGGATGCAAAGTGCAAGGAGTGTGATATGTCGTGGTGAGTGTTTCATCAGTAAATGATAGTTCAGTCTAATTTGTGCACTATAAGTCCGCTTCGTAGTTTGGGTTCAAACCATGTGGTTTTCGGTGGCATGATTTGTCCGCTGTCGGCAATATCCATCAATTGTTTCATGGTTACGGGATACAGAGCGAATGCAACTTTCATTTCTTCGCTGTCAACTCGTCGTTTTAATTCTCCCAACCCTCTTATGCCGCCGACAAAATCTATTCGTTTGTCGCTTCGCAGGTCTTTTATGCCAAGTATTTTGTCCAAAATAAGGTCTGAAGATACTGTTACGTCAAGTACACCTATCGGGTCATTGTCATTGTAGCGTCCGGCGCGTGCTGTCAGCGAGTACCACATATTGTTGAGATACATACTGAAATTGTGCAGACCTGTGGGGTGGTATATTTCCGTGCCTTTATTTTCGATGATGAAATCTTTCTCAAGTGCGACAAAAAATTCATCATTGCTCAAACCGTTGAGGTCGCGCACCACGCGGTTGTAATCCATGATTTTCAATTGGTTGTCAGGGAAGCAGACTGCGAGGAAATAGTTATATTCCTCATTGCCTTTGTGATTGGGGTTTTGCAGTCTTTTTTCGTTGCCTACCAATGCTGCGGCTGCCGACCTATGGTGTCCGTCGGCAATGTACATATAGTTGATTCGAGCGAAGCTGTCCGTGATACGTTTGATGGTGGCATCATCGTCAATGACCCAAAACTTGTGTCCGAAACCGTCCAAATCGGAAACAAAGTCATATTCTGGTTCAGTACATGATATTTGTCGGATTATTTGGTTTAAGTCCTGCCTGTTGCGGAAAGCGAAGAATACCGGCTCCATATTGGCATTAGTGGCGCGAACATGTTTCATACGGTCTTCTTCCTTGTCGCGGCGGGTGAGTTCGTGTTTTTTGATTTTGCCGTTCATGTATTCTTCAACGGCTGCGGCGACAACAAAACCGTATTGTGTGCGACCGTCCATGGTTTGTGCGTAAAGGTAGTAGCACTCTTTTGAATCTTGGGCGAGCCAACCTTTTTCTTGGAAGAGTCGGAAATTTTCAACGGCTTTGCCATAAACGCGCGGGTCATGCTCGTCTGTCCCTACGGGAAAGTCAATTTCGGGTTTGATGATATGGTAAAGCGACATTTCATTACCCTGCGCTTCAGCACGCGCTTCGTCTGAATTGAGTACATCATACGGGCGGCTTGACACCTGTTTGGCAATAGCTTTTGGAGGGCGCAACCCCCGGAATGGTTTTACGATTGACATGGTTGAAAGTTTTAAGAGTTTGGTGAGCCTTGAGAGACAGGAATTGAATGCTATGGGAGGCGGCTGTGAAACCGTCTCTGCAAGTTACGATGTGTTGTAATTATCAAATTACTGAATGTCCAAATCTTCTTTTTCGGTTAATTCAACGATATTATTAGCCATGCGGCATGAACCGTTGAATTGTGCGTTGGCTTCAACAATGAGTGTTTGGGTTATGACATCGCCTGTGATATGTGACGATTGTCGCAGGGTTAGAAGTTCATGGCAGATTATTTTGCCGTCAGTGCAGCCGAGTATCTCTGCATTCTGGCAGTTGATGTTGCCTTTCAGCGTGCCCTGCTGACCTATGATAATCTTGCCCTTGCTGGTTACATTACCTTCCATAGTTCCGTCAATACGGATATCGTCATCGGTAATAATTGTACCAACAACTTTTGTCCCTTTAGTTAGAGAATTATATTGAGGACCACCGCCTCCTGTTGATTGGTTTGTATTGTTTGCCATAAAAAACTGTAATTTGTTTGATTGTTTTCGACTGCAAAGTTACTAAAAAAATATCTTTTTTCCAAATAAAAGCATATTAAAATTTTTTAAGGGTACTTTTTAGACTAAAAGCAGTTAAAATTTGTGTATATGAGAAAATTTTATTAATTTTGCGAGCTTATTGTGTCAAACGCAGGATAAGGCGTTTCTTCACATTTTGTTATGTAATTAATTGATTAATTTTTCGGAAATTATGCAACTTGCAACAAAGTATGACCCTAAAGAAATTGAGCAGCGTTGGTATCAATACTGGCTTGATAACAAGTATTTTCATTCCGAGCCCGATGGTCGTGAGCCTTATACTATAGTTATTCCGCCTCCAAATGTAACCGGTGTGCTGCACATGGGACACATGCTTAACAATACCATACAGGATATCCTTGTACGCCATGCCCGCATGAAAGGGAAAAACGCATGCTGGGTACCCGGTACAGACCATGCTTCAATAGCGACGGAAGCTAAGGTTGTAAACAAACTCGCAGAGCAGGGAATTAAGAAAACAGATTTGACAAGAGATGAGTTTTTGAGTCATGCATGGGATTGGACTCACGAGCACGGCGGCATAATCTTGAAACAATTGCGCAAATTGGGTGCATCGTGTGACTGGGACAGAACGGCTTTCACTATGGATGAGAAACGCAGCGAGCAGGTTATCAAAGTGTTCTGTGATTTGTACAACAAAGGCTTGATTTATCGCGGTGTGCGTATGGTGAACTGGGATCCTAAGGCATTGACAGCATTGTCAGACGAAGAAGTTATCTTCCAAGAGCATCAGGGCAAACTTTATTATCTGCGTTACATGGTTGTTGAAGAACCGGGGAAATATGCTGTTGTTGCAACAACGCGTCCTGAAACCATTATGGGTGACACGGCAATGTGTATCAACCCCAACGACCCGAAGAACACGTGGCTTAAGGGCAAGCACGTCATTGTGCCTTTGGTTGGTCGTGAGATACCTGTTATTGAGGATGATTATGTTGACATTGAGTTCGGCACCGGTTGTCTGAAGGTTACTCCTGCCCATGACGTAAATGACTATATGTTAGGTGAGAAACATAATCTGCAGTCGATAAATATTTTCAACGACAACGGTACTTTGAGCAAGGCAGCCGGATTGTATGTCGGCATGGATCGTTTCGATTGCCGCGAGCAGATTGAGAAAGATCTTGCCGAAGCCGGTTTGTTGGAAAAAGTGGAGGATTACGTCAATAAGGTAGGTTGCTCGGAACGTACCCATGTGCCTATTGAGCCGCGTTTGTCAATGCAGTGGTTTTTGAAGATGGAACATCTTGCCAAGATTGCCCTTGAACCCGTTATGAACGATGAAATACGTTTCTATCCGGCAAAATACAAAAACACCTATCGCCATTGGCTTGAAAATATCAAAGACTGGTGTATCTCACGTCAGTTGTGGTGGGGTCATCGTATCCCGGCTTATTATGTAGCGGACGAGTTGGTTGATAAATATGGTATGCCGCGTTTTGTTGTAGCAGAATCGGAAGAACAAGCCAAAAAACAATTAATTGACCGATTCAATGTGTCGGAGTCTGAAATCAGTCTGACGCAGGATGAGGACTGTCTTGACACATGGTTCAGTTCGTGGATTTGGCCGATTTCGCTGTTTGACGGAATAAACAATCCCGACAATGCCGAAATAAATTATTATTATCCGACAACAGACCTTGTTACAGGTCCTGATATTATCTTCTTTTGGGTAGCACGAATGATAATGGCAGGTTATGAGTACAAGGGTACAATGCCGTTCAAAAACGTCTATTTCACCGGTATTGTACGTGACAAAATAGGTCGTAAGATGTCGAAAAGTCTCGGAAACTCACCTGACCCACTTGACCTGATTGAGAAGTTCGGTGCTGACGGTGTTCGCATGGGTATGATGCTTTCCGCTCCGGCAGGAAATGACATATTGTTTGACGAGACATTATGCGAACAAGGACGTAATTTCAACAACAAGATATGGAATGCTTTCCGTCTTGTAAAAGGGTGGGAAGTGGCTGATATTGAACAACCCGAATATGCGGAAATAGCAACACGTTGGTTTGAAAACAAGCTCAACCGAACAGCCGCAGAAATGGAGGATATGTTTAACAAATACCGTTTGTCGGAAGCTCTGATGAAGGTGTATAAACTCTTCTGGGACGAGTTCTCAAGTTGGTATCTTGAGATTGTCAAGCCGGCTTATGGTCAGCCTATTGACAGAAAAACATTTGAACAGACCCTGTCATTCTTCGATTATCTGCTAAAACTGCTTCACCCATTTATGCCGTTTATCACCGAGGAATTGTGGCAGGCATTGGAAACACGTGAAGAAGGTGCTTCAATAATGGTAGCACGACTGCCGGAACTAAAGACTGTTGACGATAAACTTCTGTCAGAGTTTGAGGCTGTCAAAGAACTTATTGCTGCGGTAAGAACTATCCGTTTGCAAAAGAATATAGCGCAAAAAGAAGCACTTACGCTCAATCCTGTAGGGAAAAATGATTTTGCCCAATACAATAGTGTAGTTGCAAAATTATGCAACCTTCAAAGAATAGATGTTGTAGAAACAAAAACCGAAGGCAGTGCTTCGTTTATGGTTGGTACAAGTGAGTATGCCATTCCGGTGGGCAATCTGATTGATGTTGATGATGAATTGAAAAAACTCAATGCCGATTTGAAATATTACGAAGGTTTCTTGAAGTCTGTTATGGCTAAATTAAGTAATGAGCGGTTTGTTCAGAATGCCAAACCGGAGATTGTAACCAACGAGCGCAAGAAGCAGGCTGATGCGGAAAGCAAAATTGCAACAATAAAAGAATCTATAGCAGTATTGTCGAAATAACATGTTGTTTTAGCGAAATAACATACGTAACAACTTTTGTGGAATTATATCGTTACAATATGAATGATATTGTTATCGTAGGTTCGAAGTATTGGGACATGCCATCGGTTCAACTTGTCCGGAAAATCAACGGTATCGTCACTATGACAGGTGAAAAACTGCATGAGAAACAGTTTATTGATGCTGTCGGCGAGAGGCGCAGTGTATTGCCGAATGGTTGCGTGACGGTCAGTTCAAATTAAATCTGCTGTTACAGGATGCAAAACGTCACGCCAAATTTAAAAAACTGATAATAGAATAAAACATATAACAATGGATAAAAACACGTTAATCGGATTTTTGTTGATAGCCCTTATTGTTGTGGGCTTTACAATCTGGCAAACGCCGTCCAAAGAGCAACTTGAGGCTCAACAGCGTTTTAATGACTCTATTGCTGCCGTTCAAAAAGCCAAACTTGAAGCCCAACAAGCTGCCTACGAGGCACAGATGTTGCGTGAGAGTGCTGTAAAAGACTCGCTTCAGCATGATTCAGTCGCAATGGCTCAACATGTAGAGAGTATATATGGCTCGTTTGCTGTTTCCGCTGCAGGAGATAATAATTTGCTTAAAGTAGAGAACGAGAAAGCGATATATACCTTTGCAACAAAAGGCGGATTTCTCTATTCTGTGGTGTTAAAGGATTATATGAATCAGGACTCGCTGCCGGTATGCCTTTTCAAAGGTCCTGATTCGCAACTGTCTTTCACTCTTGTTACCTCCAACAACAGGATTTTAAGTACTACCGATTTATTCTTTACTCCGCAGCAGATAGTAACTACAGACTCTTCGCAAATTTTCACAATGCGCTTGATGACTAATGCCAATGCATGGTTGGATTTCGTTTATACCATACCCAACGATGATTATATGCTTGACTTCGCTATCGTGCCGCATGAGATGAAAAATGTCATATCGCCTTCGACTAATTCGCTTGAAATGCAATGGAACGAGCGAATCGCTCAACAAGAAAAAGGTCGAAAATTCGAGGAGCGTTATGCGCAGCTGCAATATATGTTTTCCGGTGGCGATATTGAGTCATTGAGCGAGCAGAAAGCCGATGCCAAGAAAGAAACCAACCGTTTGCGCTGGGTGGCATACAAAGACCAATTCTTCTCTTCTGTATTTATTGCTGATAATTATTTCAGCGGAGCAACTTTCGAAAGTACACTGATGGGTAAGAATACAGGTTACATCAAATCGTACAAAACAGCTACTTCAATTGCTTTCAACCCATCATATGACGCGGATTTCCGAAATTCTGTCAATCCGTCAACATTCAAGCTCTATTTCGGTCCGAACCACTATCATACCCTTGATGCATATAACGACAAGGTGCAGGGTAATGAGAAACTTAATCTCCAGAAACTTGTTCCGTTAGGTTGGAAAATAGTGTCATGGATTAACGTGATTCTCGTTATTCCAATGTTCGATTTGTTTACCGGTTGGGGACTCCATATAGGTTGGATTATATTCCTTATGACATTGGTTATCAAGTTGATAATCTTCCCTTTTGTGTTCAAAAGTTATCAGTCGTCTGCCAAAATGCGTGCCCTAAAGCCGGAAATGGACGCTATTAATGCCAAATACCCGGAGGATAAGATGCAAGAGCGTCAGCAGGCTACAATGGCTCTATACCAGAAGGCAGGTGTCAGTCCCATGAGCGGCTGTCTGCCAATGCTGTTCCAATTCCCTATTGTGATGGCTATGTTTTGGTTCTTCCCGACGGCTATCGAACTTCGCGGACAGTCTCTTTGGTGGGCTGATGACCTCTCGACATACGATGCCATAATCAGTTGGGATGCGCAGATACCTATTATCTCTTATCTTTTTAACAATCACTTGAGCCTCTTCTGTCTCTTGATGACCATCACCAATTTGGCTTATACCTATCTTAATATGCAGTCACAAGGTGACCAAGGGGGTGCACAAATGAAGGTGATGAAGTGGATGATGTATCTTATGCCGGTATTCTTCTTCTTTGTTTTCAATGATTATGCAGCCGGTTTGAGCTACTATTATTGTGTATCCCTGTTATTCACCATCCTTCAAACCTATATTTTCCGTTGGACTTTGAACGAAGACAAGTTACGTGCCAAAATGGCTGTCAAGATGGCTAAAAACGGCGATAAGCCCAAAAAATCAAGTTTACAAGAGCGTCTCGAAAAAATGCAACGCGAACAACAGGCTATAGCTCGCGAAAACGCAAAAAAACAACAACGAAGATAGTTGACATAATCAGCCAATATTGGCTGATTATGTCTTTACTGCCATGCAAAAGATTGTTCTCATAGGAGCCGGAAATGTAGCTTGCACCCTCGGACCTGAACTGCAGGCAATAGAGTCGTATGAAGTGGTGCAAGTGTGGTCTCGCACCGAAGATTCGGCTCATCACCTTGCGTCCGTTTTGAATTGTGATCATACAACTGACTTGAATCAAGTCCGCAGAAATGCAGATATCTATATTTACTCCGTAAAAGACAGTGTGTTGACGGATGTTCTCTCAACTCTTACCTTTCATACTTCACCTTTAACCTCTCACCATATACTCCACCTCCATACCGCCGGTAGTGCGGGGCTCGACGTCTTCGGTGACGACAAACCCCATTGCGGAGTGATTTATCCTTTTCAGACTTTCAGTCGCAGCAGGCGGATTTCAATGGCAGGAATACCTATATTTATAGAAAGTAAACTGACAGAAGATTTGGAGCAGATACGTAATTTTGCCCGTCAAATTAGCGGCAGTGTATATGATTTCGCGTCTGACAATCGTCAGTGGTTGCACCTTGCAGGAGTGTTTGCCAATAATTTTACCAATGTGATGTACGGCATAGCAGCAGAAAAAGTTAAGCAAGCCGGTTTGTTACCTGATGTCCTGCAGCCATTGATGCAGGAAACGATAAACAAATTGCTTTGTATGTCTGCACGCGAAGCGCAAACCGGTCCTGCTGTTCGCGGTGACAAAGCCGTTATGCAACATCAGCTTGAACTGCTCACAGACCCTAAACAAAAAGATATATATCGTTTGATGTCGGATTATATTGTCAGTTCTTGCCGGAACAGCAAATGATAAAACGGGAATTACGAAATGGAGAACAATCTTGATTTATACATATCGCAACATTCTGACCCTGAATCACCGCACCTCGCACATATCAATCGTGAAACAAATGTGTTGACACTTAATCCGCACATGCTTTCAGGTCAAGTGCAGGGCAGATTGTTGAGTATGCTCTCAAAAATGATTCAGCCGCAACGAATTTTAGAACTTGGCACTTTCACCGGTTATTCGGCTCTTTGCCTTTCAGAAGGGCTGGCACCGGATGGTATCCTTGATACAATAGAAATCAACGATGAGCTCGAAGATATGATACGTGTCAATATCGCGTCCGAACAGCGAATACGTCTTCATATCGGTAATTGTTTAGAAATAATAAATCAGTCGTATTTGACAGATTGCTACGATTTGGTGTTTATTGATGCCGACAAAAGGCAGTATTGTGAATATTATGATGCCGTTTTCCCGTTAGTGCGTCAGGGTGGGTGGATTCTTGCCGACAATACATTATGGGACGGACATGTTACTGACCCTGCCTATGACCGCGATAAACAGACGTTAGGACTCCGCGCTTTCAACGATTTTGTGGCTCATGACAGGCGTGTGGAAAAAGTAATACTTCCGATTCGCGACGGGTTGACCATAATCCGAAAGAAAGAGTCCGATTCTGTATGACCGATTAGTGGCGTTTATCTCTCTGCCACAGCATTATTCCTTTGATTATATTTTTTGTTTTTTGAACAATCAGTTCTTTTGACCAACTGAAAAGGTTGTTTGTCCAACGTTGCGGATGTGAAGTTATTATCAGTTGTTTCGGTAATGTGCCGTTATTGACGGCTTTGATAATATCTTCGGTACTGTGATAAACCAATCCTTCGGCAATCCATATATCCTGAAATGTGGGAATCTTGTCGCGGACAGAAAATTTATACCCGTCCCATTGTCTGCCCGTGTCTGTAAGGTAGAAAGTCCGTGAATAGTCAATGTCAAAATATGGTTCGCATGATATGCCGTATTGATGGTAGTCATAATGTTTCCATAAATCGCGTCCGTCATAGCGCGAAGTTGGTGCGCCATGCATGCATATAGTCTTTACGTCATAAAACCGGCGAAAATAGGCAAGGTTGTCCTCAAAATGGTGAATAGCTTTGTCAATATTGCCGTCACATATACTCATATCCTCGTAGTGATATCCTATTTCATGTCCTAAATCTGCTATTTCCCTGATGATGTGCGGTTTATTGCTTTGAGGTATGACGCGGAAATAATATGTTGCCTTCATATCTAACGAATTTTCCAATTTGGCGAAAGCCAGTGAGCGGTCTGCACGCAGGTCAACGTCATGTCTCAAAACAACAATTTTGTCTGACATACCGTCTTCTTGTTGAACATAGTCCTGCATTGTCAAAGTTGTGTATCCCGCATGTTTGAGGGATACAAGAAGTTTATGATATGAATCAAGTGTGAAGTCTCTCATTTTATTTTGAGTATTTTATGAAGTTGGACAGACAGCCGCCATTCAGGGTTGGCAAGGCAGAATCTGATGGCTTCTTCCAATAGTTGACGGTTTTTCTCTTTATCGCCTGTGTCACATGGTTGGATATAATAATTACCTATGTTACAGTTGAATTTTATATAGTAATCATTTGCAATCTCATACATATCGGCAAAATCGTCCCACACTAATTTTATTTCATCGCATCTGCGCTGTTTTATTGCTGCATTCTTAAGTTCACTTATATGTGTTTTGGGCGAGAGGGTTATCCAGTCGATTTCATCGGGTAGTTTATGCGTTCCGTTGGTCTCTACGGCAATCTCAAAATTGTGTTTGTGTAGCAGGTCAATAAGTTCCTTGTCAATATAGAGCGATGGCTCGCCGCCGGTTATAACAATTAAGTCGCAGTTGTATGCTGTTACCTTTGCAATGATTTCCTCTCGGTTCATCATTGTTTTGAGCGAAAAGTCGGTATCGCAGAAAGGGCACTCAAGGTTGCAACCGCTTAAGCGGATAAACACAGCAGGACGTCCTGCATTGTGACCCTCACCTTGCAGAGTATAGAATATTTCGTTGACAGGATATTGTTTCATTTGCTGTGTTAATGAGTTTGATTCTGCGTTTTCCCTCTAATTGGATATACCGGCTTCTCTGAGTGCTTGCTGACGTTCGAGACAGGTTGCGCATTTTCCGCAAGGTTGTTCCCCTCCACGGTAGCATGACCATGTGAGGTTGTAGTCCACTCCGAGTTTTTTGCCGTGTAGGGCAATATCTGTTTTTGATATGTTGGTATATGGCGCGAATATCTCAACATTTGTGTCTGTTCCGTTACGCATGGCATCACTCATGTTTCTGATAAATTCCTGCCGACAATCGGGGTATATATTGTGATCCCCACCATGATTGGCAATCATCACATATTTCAGTCCTCGGCTTTCAGCAAGACCGCAAGCAATGGAGAGCATGATGCCGTTGCGAAACGGCACTACGGTTGATTTCATATTCTCCTCATTGTAGTTGCCATCGGGTATGGCATTGTCACCTTCAAGCAGACTGCTGTGGAAATAGTCGTGTATGAAAGACAAAGGAATACATATCCATTCGATATTCAACTTGTTGCAGTTGAGTTGTGCGTAAAAGAGTTCGCGCTTGTTGTGGTTGGAGCCGTAGTCAAAACTGACCGCAAGAGCAATTCTGTCGCGATACTCATAAAGCATGGTGGTTGAATCCATACCGCCGGACAATACTAATAAAGAATCAGGCATATTTGCAATTTCAGATTAGTTACTTGTTAAATCATTGAATACTCGAATTATCTCTGCATTGATGCTAATTTCCTTTCTGTAGCAAATTCTTGGTGTTTTGCATCTGCATAATTTACGAAAGGAATAATTGAGATGCCGCCTCGCGGGTTGAACAGTCCCAGTACCTCAAGATATTTGGGGTGCATGAGCTGTACCAAATCGCGGCAGATAATGTTTGTGACATCTTCGTGGAAGTCGCCGTTTTCGCGGAAACTGAAGAGATAGAGTTTCAGACTCTTGCTTTCCACAAGTAGATTGTTCGGAATATATCGGATAATGATATGTCCGAAATCCGGTTGCCCGGTTTTAGGGCATAAGGTTGTAAACTCGGGACAGTCGAGGGTAACAAGGTATTCGTTGTCGGGAAATTTATTGACAAATGCCTCTAAAATTGCAGGGTTGTAGGTGTTCGGATAGGGGGTGTTCTCACGTTTGCCTAACAGATTTACACCTTTGAGTTCTTCTTTTGTTCGCATAATTATAAGACTTCAGAATTTAAATCTATTTTTCATAAACGGCTATATTGCCTTCTGATTCCTGTACCGAGCATTTGTATGCTGTTGGTATTTGTTCAACACACCAACGGGCGATATTTTCCGCTGTAGGATTGAAAGGTAGTAGTTCGTTGAGGTTGTGATGATCCAAATAACCGTGTATCTTTCTTTTGATAACGGTAAAATCTTCGACCATTCCGTCTTGATTGAGAGTTTCGGATTTGCAGTAAAGGATAATAATCCAATTGTGTCCGTGCAGAGTCTCGCATTTGCTCTCATAGCTTAGCATCAACTGATGACAAGCAGATATTTCCATTCGTTTTTGTACGTAATACATATTATTTAGGTCTGATAAACAGGTTAATAGGTGTTCCGGTAAGTTGCCATTTTGCGCGTATCTTGTTTTCGAGAAAACGGCGATAGGGTTCTTTCACATATTGAGGCAGATTAGCAAAGAATATAAATGTTGGTATTTGAGTGTTTGGCAATTGGGTTACGTATTTTATCTTAACGTACTTGCCTTTGATTGCAGGAGGCGGGTAGGCTGCCATCAGAGGCAGCAACTCTTCGTTTAGTCTTGCCGTAGGTATTTTCCTTTGTTTGTTCTCATAAACTTGCAGGGCTGTCTCCAAAACTTTGTAAATGCGCTGTTTGGTTAATGCCGAGGTAAAAATAATCGGAATATCTGTGAAGGGTGCAAAACGTTGGCGTATGGTTTGCTCAAATGCTTTAACCGCCTGTTGTGACTTGTCCTCCACCAAATCCCATTTGTTGACGCATACCACAAGTCCTTTCTTGTTTTTTTGTATAACTTGGAATATGTTCATGTCCTGCGCCTCAAGTCCTCTGGTTGCGTCAATCAGCAGCAGGCACACATCGGCATTTTCAATACTGCGTATCGAGCGTACGACAGAATAATACTCGAGATCCTCCACTACTTTGGCTTTCTTGCGGATCCCGGCGGTATCAACAAGGAAGAAGTCTTTGCCGAATTTGTTGTATCGGGTATAGATAGAGTCGCGTGTTGTTCCGGCAATATCGGTCACGATAGTCCGTCCCTCGCCAATCAATGCATTGAGCAGGCTTGATTTGCCGGCATTCGGACGACCTACAATGGCGAAACGCGGCAGCCCTTCGGTATCTTCATCCTTCTTATTAGGGTCAAAGAGTGATACTATCTTGTCCAATAATTCGCCTGTTCCCAAGCCGTTGATGGCGGAGAGAATAAACGGGTCACCAAGTCCGAGGGCATAAAATTCCGATGCTGCATATTGCATGTCGAAAGTGTCAATTTTGTTTGCGGTGAGAATGACAGGTTTTTTCGACTGACGAAGAATCCGCGCCACATCCTCGTCAAGGTCGGTAATCCCGTCTAAAGCGGAAACCACAAAGAGAATGACATCAGCCTCTTCGATAGCAAGATTTACCTGCCTGCATATCTCGTCCTCAAAGATGTCATCAGAGTTGACTACCCAGCCACCGGTGTCGATGATTGAAAATTCTTTGCCGCACCATTCCGACTTGCCGTATTGGCGGTCGCGTGTCGTGCCGGCTTGTTCGTTTACTATCGCTCTGCGCGTTTTGGTCAGGCGATTGAACAGGGTCGATTTCCCTACATTGGGACGCCCCACTATAGCTACAATGTTATTTGCCATAATTATATTTGTTTACCACCATGTCACTCGGGCATTGGTGCTTTGAGTACTGTTTTTGTCGTATTTCAAATCTGCAAGCATGGATGCATTCACTCCAATATGGAAATTATATGTTTTGTATGGTCCGAAAGGCACAAAAGAAGCGGTCATAGTCCAACAGTGAAGGTCACGGCGCACGTTGAAGTTGGTATATGTAAATTGTTTTGCATCAAAGTCATAACTTGTGCTTGCATTCATTGACCATCCTTTGCCTAAAGACAATGTGGCAGAAAGCGACAGGTTGTGAGTGAATTTCATTTTATAATACATCTTGTTGTAGTCAAACTCTGACCCTTGACCGTAACGTATTGTATAATTTGCGGTTATTGACCATTTTATGTCTGTCTTCTCGTATCCGTCATTGCCCACTTTACGTTTTTTGTCGGTAATAGGAGGAGGCATGTTATCCGGATTTGTAGTATTTGGATCTGTAGCTGGTGTGTCTGTTTCCGCTTTCGGAGCGGCTTCTTCGGTCGTAGCAACCTTATTGCCGTGTCTTTCCTTTCCCTTGTCTATCCAGCCCTTGATTTTGTTGTTGTCAAGGGTGTAAGAGAAAGAAGTGCTGGTTCCGAGAAAATGCGGGAATTTGCCATGATTCCAATATAGTTGATTTATGCGGACAGGTCTGCCTGACGGGGTTAGACCGTACATGTACGGGTCGAAATCGCCTGACAGATTCAGCGTGTAGTTGATTGGCAGTTTGATACGAAGTCTTACTCGAAACATGTTCCAGTTCATACTGTCTGCTATAAAGTTATATCCGCCGGAGAGCGAAAGGTCATCGATAAGCGATATAATTTTGTGAGGCTGCTTGCCGGTTGTGTCTCGGTCGTTGCGTATTTTCATTTCGAGGTTGTTGCCTACCGAAAAACTTAAAGCGCCCTGTGCCCCTTGTGATGGTGTGCCGTATAGAGCACCCTGATAGCGGTTGTAGGTTACTGTTTCATATTGTATATTGCCATCACTGTCTGTGTACGGCTTATCGTAACTGCCGTAATAATTAAACCATGAATTTCCGAAATCCGGGTGATAATTAAAAGATATCGACGGAGTGATAACATGTCTGAACCGGTCAACCTTGTCACCGAACCATTTACGAATCGGGATGTAAAACATGTAGAATTTTGTTGATGCGCTCAATGATGTGTTGAAGTCCCATACACGGTAGAAACCATTGGTGGTATCTGTTCGGAGTACGTTCTGTTCCTCGTCCCAAGTGCGGTTCTGGCGTTGGAAATACCAGCGTTCAGTGTAAGTAATTGAAGGAGTGAGAGTGAGGTATTTGAATAGTGTCCATGATGCCGATATTGGTATGTTCTGCTTTACACCCGTTTGCCAGTCACGCAAGAAATTGGTGTGAAGTAATTCTGATTCCTTGCTTGTTACGCCGATTTTGGAGTTAAGAGTGTATTGCAGCGAGATTTTCTCATACCAACGTGTTTTTCCGACGGGTTTCTTTCGTTTAAACGGGTATATACGGCTCATGTTGACTGCCAATTCGGGTAGAGTTAGTGTGATTGTTGAGTCTTTTGTCCGCTGGTTGACCAATCCGCTCATGGTAATACTCCATGGGCTGTCAGGAAAACGTTGGCTGTAGCTGATACTTGACGATTTTGTGTTTTCGGAGTTGAGCTGACCGTTGTAGTAAGCGTTAATATCGCTACGGTTATAGCCGGAAGTGGCGAAATTGACTGAAGCGGAAAATGTGCTGTATTGACTTGCTTTAGAGTCTTGCGAATGTGACCAACGGAGTTGGAAGTTGGTGCTTTTGGAGTATGTCGGCATGTCGCGTTCGCCGGTAACGTCCGAACGGTAACTTATGTCAATATTACCCTGAAACTTGTATCGCTTGACATATCGTGTAGTGGCTTGTATGGCCCAGGTGCCTTTTGTGTAAATGTCACCCGTGATTTGCAGGTCAAGGTAGTCGTTGATTGCAAAATAGTAACCGAGTCCACGAAGATAAAAGCCTCTGGTGAAATCATCTCCGTATGAAGGCATGATAAGACCTGAAGAGTATTTGTTTGTGAATGGAAAGAAACCGAAAGGTATTGCAAGCGGAAGAGGCACATCGCCTACCACCATGTAAGCCGGTCCTGTTGCTATATAATCACCCGGCTTTACGCGTGCTTTGGTCAGAGCAAGGTAGAAGTGAGGGTTTTCTGTGTCATCACATGTGGTATATCGTCCGCCTGCCATGTAGAGGTCATTCCCTTCACCTGCTTTCTTGGTTCTTTCCGAGATAATATATCCTTCACCTTGTTTGGTAACAGTATGTCGGATATAGCCCTTTTGCGTTTTGACGTTGTAGGTCATTTCATTCGATTCGTATGTCTCCGATCCTTCTTTGAATTTCGGTTTACCTTTGATTTCACCGCTTATTGTGTCTGTAACGCCGCGTGCATATACCGTGCTACTGTCCATCTTGACGCGGATAAAAGCCGATTCCAACTCCATCTCTTTGTATTTGATGTTGCCTTGACCATGTAAAAAGGCTGTTCCGTCTGCATAGACAACAACAGAGTCGGAGGCGGAATATCTGACGGGTGCGTCAATACTGCTGTTGGTGCTTTTTTTCTTGTTCCGCAACTGTTCGGTGACGGAATCATTGTGTACTTTTGCTATTGAATCGCGTCTGGCTCTTTCGGCTATGAGGGAGTCTCGATGTGACATTGGCGGAATCGTCTGCAGAGTGTCGATAGTAACAGAGTCATTAGGTTCAGCGGCGTGAACTGTTGGGTATATTGACAAAAAAAAGACAACTGCAAGCATGACTTGCAGTAACTTTGTTTTGCTGATATGTGTCAGAATATCTGTCAATTATTTTTTTCCGCCAAATACAGATATGTTGATATATCTTTTCGGGTTGGCTTTGATGTCGGTTAGAAGTGTGTCGGCACTTTCAACTGTGCGGCTCACTTTGTTGTAAAGTCCTTTATCGTAAAGCAAAAGTCCTAAAGTGCCGTCTTTACTGTTGGCTGCTTCGCTTATATTTCGGATGTTATCAACTGCGGTATCTACTTTATTGACAATGCCGTTGATATCAACAGAGTCGATTTTTTCACTGAAAGTGTTGAGCCTTGCCATTGTCTGCTTGGTGTCTGCAAGTGTCTGTTTGGCATCGTTGACAATAGGAGGCACATCAGTGTTGATAATTTGTTTGAGTTTGGTTGACGATGAGTTGAGGTCTTTTGTTATGTTGTCAACATTGCAGAGTATGTCTTTAACCTCATCGCCTTCAAGTTGTGATTTGAGATTGACAACTATACTATCCACATCGTTGATTGTTCTTGAAAGGTCAGCGATAAGTCCGTTCTGCAGATTGTCAAGCAGACCTGCTTCAATTGCTGTGGGCAACGTGTCGTTGGCGGCATAGAATTCGTTGCTTGTTTCTGTCGGCAGTTTGAGTTCTACAGCTCCACCACCCATGAGTCCGTCAGCAATAAGGGTCATCTGTGTCCCTTTAGGCAGAGGAATATCTTTATTGATAACAACAGATACACAGAATGCTTGGTCTTTTGAAAAGTCGTATTCTATGTCGCTGACTTGACCTACCTTGTAGCCGCGAATATAGACGGGTGATGAGGTCTCAATTTCATTAAGACGCTCAAATTGTCCTGAATATGTTCTCATAGGTGAAAAGATATTCAGCCCTTTGAGAAAATTCATACCGAAATAGAGCAGAAATATAGCAACTATCAGTACAATGCCGATTTTAAATTCACGAGAAAATTTCATATTTTTTTATTTATCGTTAGCCATTTGTTTTGTCGTATGACCGATTGGTTTTTATTTACATGAATATGTCTTTTGGACTTCTATTACTTGCTCACTACTGACCGTGCTTCCTCAACAGATATTTTTTTGCCGTTGAGGAATGCTACGATAAAACACCCCGGGAATGTTTTTTTCATTTCTACAAGCAGTTGCGACAAGTCATCGTAGCTTGTTGTGTCACCTAACGTGTATTTATACCAGCCGTTCTCCTCATAGTAAGTCATGTTTTTTACACCCTTGAAAGCCGGATCATTAGGCGAAAGTTTTTGTTTTACGGCAAAACACTGAATTTTGTAAACCGGTTTTTGTGTTTGTGCGACAGTAGTGGTTTTTGCAGGTTGCGGTGTAGTAGTTGTTGTGGTTGTAGTAGTGGTTGTAGTAGTGGTTTTTGCAGGTTGCGGTGTAGTAGTGGTTTTTGCAGGTTGCGGTGTAGTAGTGTTTGTAGTAGTTGTTTTGGCAGGTTGCGTGGTTGTGGTAGGTGTGTTGTTTTGTGTGTATTGGGTTGAGCTGTCGGTCACTTTGCCGCTTTTCTTGTCTATTTCGTATTTATAGTCAACGAATGCGTTGTACAATGCTGTGGCGATTTGTTTCTGTCCGTCAACGGAGGCAAGAAAGGCTTGTTCATTAGCGTTGGTAATAAAGCCCATCTCCACCAAAACGCTTGGGCAAGAGGATTTGTGCAGTACCCAAAAACCGGCTTGACGGACATCGCGATTAATCCTACCTGCGGTAGAGCAGAGTTCTTTTTGTGCTTTGGCAGCGTAATCAAGACTCTTGTCAATATATCTGTCCTGCATAAACTCAAACATGATATATGAATCAACTGAATTAGGGTCAAAACCCTTATATTTGGTCTGATATCCTTCCTCAAGTAGCATTACTGAGTTCTCGCGCATGGCAACATCAAGGTTGGATTGTGTTTTGTTCAGACCTAATGTGAAAACTTCGGCACCGGCAACTGATTTGGCTTCTGCTGAATTGGTATGGATGCAGATAAAAAGATCTGCTTTGTTTTTGTTGGCAATGTCGGCACGCTCCTGAAGCGGCAGAAAAACATCGGTCTTGCGTGTATAAACAACTTTTACGTCTTTGCAATGAGTCTCTATCAGTTTGCCGAGTTCGAGGGAAACGGCAAGATTCAGGGTTTTCTCGTTAACTTTTGTCCCTATCGCTCCGGGGTCTTTACCTCCGTGACCGGCATCAATAACTACAGTGAAATTCTGCTGACTATCAGCATAAAGACATATCGGCAACCCGACAACCGCCAATACAAGCAATATTACCAATCGTTTCATGAATATGATATTTTAACTTGCAAAGTTACAATTTTTGTGCCAAATTAGCAAATTTTGAAGTTAAAAAATGAGTCAGACATTATAATAAAACAAGAAACCACTATATAATAGTGATTTCTCTCGCGTGGTGCCTCTTGGAGTTGAACCAAGGACACATGGATTTTCAGTCCATTGCTCTACCACCTGAGCTAAGGCACCAAAATGTTTTTCTCTAAAGCGGTTGCAAAATTACAACTTTTTTTTGATATGACAAAATTATTTTTGATTTTTTTTGAAAAAAACTATCATTGTCTTGTAAAAATTGATTTTGCTCATGTGTAGAACATTGTCTGATGAGTGATTTAGAAAAACCGAGAGTGGCGAAGTCTTTTATTGAAAAAAGACGCGCTGCGAAGCGCGTCTTTGGGGGTTGTAAGCAATTTGCATATATCGGAAGTCGGCAAGCAACATTCCGACAATAATTTACTTACGAATGCCGAGTTCTTTGATAATAGCACGGTAACGCTCAATGTCTTTTGCCTTGAGATAGTCAAGCAAACTGCGGCGTTTACCTACCAGATTTGTCAGCGCACGCTCTGAACCGAAATCCTTGCGATTGCTCTTGAGGTGTTCTGTCAAGTGGTTGATACGGAATGTGAACAGCGCAATCTGCGATTCAGCAGAACCGGTGTTCTTGGCATCTTTACCGTATTTGGCAAAGAGCTCAGCTTTTTTTTCTGATGTAAGATACATAGAATAAATAAATTTGCGGTGCTTGGCACCAAGTTAAACGATAATAGCCTCGTAGGATAAATTACCATGCCTGCGATACTACATTTTAAAATTTTTTGGATCCGAAATTCCAAATTTCAGAATCCGGCTGCAAAATTACTGCTTTTTTTTGAAACAAACAAATATAATTTGACAATTTGATGATGTAAAATCACAAACTGCCATCTGCTATTTCATTAGAGTGAAGGTAAATGAGCCGCAGAGATTGTTGTCAATGAAGAAGTCTGCATTGTAAATACCTGTTTCGAGAACTTCCTCAACCTGCCAATAAAGGACATCATCATATCTATCGCCTTGATATTCGAAAATATGTTCGATAGAATAGGGTTGTTGCTCGCCCTCAAACATAAACAAGTTGTCAGGACTTTTGGTAAGTACTTCTCCGTTCGGCAGGCGTATTTGCAGATATAATGTTTTCATTCCCGGTTGTGCCGTGATATTTTTCATTACAGAGAATTTGAACTCAAATTTTCTAATGTCGCGGAGATGTCTTTTTTCTTTGCCGCGCTCATTTTGTCCCTGAAATACGAAGTTGGTAACGTCCAATACTGCCGCGCGGGAAACAGCTTCGGTTAATTGAGCTCTCTCTTGTTCGAGGTCTTGAGCTTTTTGACTTACCTCTCTGTATTGTGTACGGTATTGCCGGTTTTCTGCCACAAGTTGTTTGTTCTGCCGGTCTAATGAGTCGATTTGTGCGACATAACTTTTCATTACTTCGCGGACAGTGGCAAGTTCTTTTTTCAATTCGTTTATACGTTTGGCATCGGTTGCTTTAGTGATACGCAACTCTTCAAGCAGGTCACGCACACGCTGTTGCTCTTTGCTCAACAGTTCGGTCAGAGAGTCGTTTTGGATTTCCAAATTACTATAGCCGTCGAATTGCAGGGCAAGTTGTTCATATTCGTCCTGAAGTTTCTCTTTTTCAAAAGCTGCCATTTCCTCCATTGCTGTGATGTCGGCATCTTTTTGTTTGTTTTCAATAACAAGATAAACAATTGCTCCAATCAGAGCAAGACCGATAACGGCGATAATTATCCAAGCTTTCTTATTCATTATAGTAACGGTATTAAAGTTTCTAATTTTATTCCCCGTGAACCTTTGATAAGGATAGTCCGTCCTTCAACGGGGTGTTGCTTTATGTATTCTGCCAAATCATTGACGTTGCTGAATTTAGGAAATGCAGTGTTGACTTTTTCCATGTTCTCCCCGATAAGAAAGACATTTGTAAAACCTGATTTTACAATTGTATCAACGAGTTTTTGGTGCTCTGTCGCTGCATATTCTCCAAGTTCAAGCATATCGCCGAGTATAAGCATTTTGTCTGTATAATCAGAGGCGGCGAAACTGTCGATAGCGGCTCTCATTGACGACACATTGGCATTGTATGCGTCAACAATCAGCCTGTTCTTGTCTGTTTGTTTGAACATAGAGCGGTTGTTGGACGGTTGGTAGTCTTTTACTGCCTGCAATGCTTCATCCAACGGCACTCCGAAATATGTTCCTATGGTTACTGCGGCTCTTATATTTATTTGGTTGTATTCGCCTATGAGGTTGGTTTGGATATGCGGCAGTTCCATGTATGGTGTTTGTGGCAGTCCCTGTGCCATCTCAACGAGGGTGGGGTCGTTGGTATTAAGGAAAATATGTCCATTATGCTGTCGCAAAAAATCGTATAATTCCCCTTTTGTCTTGCGCACACCGTCGAGACCTCCGAAACCTTGCAGGTGAGCCATTCCGATATTGGTGATAAGTCCGTATTGCGGTTCGGCTATTTCAACAAGTTCTTTGATGTCACCAGGATGACTTGCGCCCATCTCAACAATTGCCATTTTGTGGGAATGGTTGATTTGTAAAAGCGTCAGCGGCACACCGATTTGATTGTTCAGATTGCCTTGGGTAAAATGAATATGATATTTTTTTTGCAGTACTGCGGCAGTTAGTTCTTTGGTCGTAGTCTTGCCGTTGGTGCCTGTGATGCCTATGACGGGTATGTTGATATATTCGCGCCATTCGCGTGCAAGTTGCTGCAATGCCAAAAGTGAGTTGTTGACTAACAGGTATTTGTCAGGTGTTATACAGCAAACGGCTTGCGGATCGTCAACAATTACCAAAGTTGCTCCGTTGATAAGTGCCTGTCGCGCATATTGGTTGCCGTCGAAGCGGTCGCCTTTGAGTCCGAAAAATATACTTCCTTGCGGACAATTGCGGCTGTCGGTGGTCACTTGCAGCGCATCAGGGTGGGTTATATGCAGTTTGTCAATCAGTTCAGCAAGCATTGTTGATGTCGTTTTAATCTGATAGAATCCGATATAATAGACAGGATTTATTAATTTTTCTTGTTAGGCAGTTCGAGTCCGTAGCCTTTTTTGCGATCTTCTATTTTGAGCAGCAGAGAGAATATGAAGGCGAGAACTCCGAAGCATGAGAATATTATCATCGGAACAAGGTAGCCGCCTGTAGCCTCGCGTACTTTACCGATAAGCAGCGGTACGAGACAGAGACCTATATTTTGTACCCAGAAAATAAGGCAGTAAGCCGATCCGAGAACTTTTTCGTCAATAATCTTTGGCACTGACGGCCATAACGCGGCAGGAACAAGTGAGAAACTCAAACCGAGAATAAGTATGAGAGTTACCGCTAACCATTTGTATGGTGCAACAGGCAGCAGGAATGCAAAGCTTAAGTGACAAATTACCATGATGATAGCACCAATCATAAGCATTGTTGCCCCCTTACCCTTGAAATCAAGTAAAGCACCGAGGAAAGGTGTCAGTACCATAGCCAATATCGGGAAGAAAGAGAACATGTGAGCCGCCGTTGCATTGTCAATTTGCAGTGTTTCTTCAAGGAAATTGGTAGCATAACGCTGGAATGGGAATATGGCAGAGTAGTAGAGAACGCAAAGCAGAGCAACGAGCCAGAACATTTTGCTGCGGAATATGGTCCCGAGGTCTGAGATGTGGAATTCGTCCTCGCTCGGGTCGTTCGACATCTGACCGGCAGCTATAAGTTGTGAGTCAAGTTTGCGATCCATGATACTGAATACGCAGAAATTGATAAGCCCTATGAGCAGTAATACGGTGCAGAAAGCAACCGGTGCCACAATCGACGGATTACCTGCGGCATCCGCAAAACGGGTGCTGATGTGAGGTGCTATCCACATAACGGCAAAGACACCCAGACGGGCTATAGCCATTTCCAAACCCATGGCAAGAGCCATTTCTTTGCCCTTGAACCATTTGGCAATAGCCTTGGACACTGTTGTTCCCGCCATCTCGCAACCGCAACCGAATATCATAAATCCGAATGCCGCCATTTTTGCTGATGCCGGCATTGTAACCCACCATGAGTTGAGCCATTCTGCAAACCCCGTGGTCTGAAACCAATCTGAAATACCGATATATTTGATTACTGCTCCGATAACCATCAGTGAAGCGGATAGTGTGCCGGTAAAGCGAACTCCCATCTTGTCGAGTATAATACCCGCGATAATCAGAAAACCGAAAACATTGAGTATATATTCGCCAGCCGCATAGGTGCCGAACACACCGCTGTCCCAGCCACGGCTTGTTTCAATAAGTGATTTCAAGGGAGAGAGAACGTCAACAAACATGTATGCAAAAAACATCATCGACGCGATGAGAATCAGAGCAAGCCAGCGTGCCCATACATAATCATTCAGAAATTTTTCAATTTTTTGTACCATTTTTACTGCTAATTTAGTTAATCCTAATCAAGTGTTTGTCCGGCTCATCGCCGGTTCTTAATAATATGTTGCAAAATTACAATAAAATAATGATTTACAAAAGAGATATACGAAAAAATAAAAAAAAACTCCAAGATTATTGATTATCCCTTGTTTATTTAAAGAAAATTTATTAATTTTGCACGTTTTTACGTAAATGTTCACTTTCGGGTATGAAGAAATTTAGAGTATTTGTTTTGCCGTTGTATGTATTATGTTTGATTTTTTGCTCATGCAACGGACTGACTGCCGGTTATATAGAAGGAACGTATTCTTACAAAACATCGGGGGTTGTGTCAATAACCAACGGCTCAAGCACCACTGATGCCAGTCTTGACAATTTAATGGGTACATTGGATATCAAACGTTTGAATGGTGATAGTATTCTCTTGATTTTCAATGAATTGAACGGCGATATGGTTTCTGTTGCAGCTCAAGTCAAGGGTGACAGCATTCTTATGCCACCTTATCAGAAAGTTTTTTCCATAACCACTACAAGCACATCATCGATATTTCAGACTAATACTACGCAAACCACAAAATATCTTGTAACACTTACCGGATATGGTATTTCGATGGACAATATGCTTATGTTTTATCAGAAAATAGTTTCCGGTAAAGTTTTGAATTCCGGCGAGTCACGCTCAATAAAGGCTAACAACCTAAAAACAGTTGCGAAGAAGAACCAATGAAGAAATATATTCACATAGTTTTATGTTTTTTACTCTGCGTTCACATTGTCGGATGTAGGAGTAAATCACGCGATACTGCTTCTCCGGCAGTTAAGGTCAGAACTATAGTGCTTGCAGATACATCAGACATTTCCAACACATCCGGCAATCGGCTTGTCAGAACATATATTGGTGCTGTTGAGGAAGCCTCTAATGCCTCTTTGAGTTTTAATCTCGGTGGTCAGGTTACCAAAGTGTCGGTTTCTGAAGGTGACAAGGTCAAGAAAGGTCAGCGTCTGATATGTGTTGACGATACGGAAGCCCGTGCTTCGTTAGCAGGAGCTACGGCTCAACTTGAGCAGGCGCGTGATGCTTATAATCGTGTCAAGGCGGTGTATGATAAAGGCGGTGTCAGCGAAGTCAAGTGGGTAGAGGTACAGACCAAATTAGCGCAGGCGCAGTCGTTGTTTGACATGGCTAACCAGACTATGTCAGGGCGCGTTATTACAGCTCCGTTCGACGGTGTTGTTGGTGAAGTCAAGGCTGCGGTGGGTGACAATCTGCTGCCCGGGCAACCGGTGATTAAACTACTTGATGTGAATAATCTCTGTGTATCTTTTTATGTTCCGGAATCGGAAATACGGCTACTCAATGTGGGTGATACAGTGAGTGTCGAATGCGGTTCGCTGAACAGGCTTTATTCTGCTTTTGTTCAGGACAAGTCAATGATAGCCAATCATCTTACTCATAGCTATAAAGTCCGCTTGAAATTGGACACACCGGATGCCGACCTATTATCTGGCATGAACTGCAAGGTTCGCGTCAACCAACAGAATATGACAGGTTATGTTATTCCCGGAAGTGCGGTGCAGACTTATCAGGACGGTCTGTATTGTTGGATAGTTGAAAACGGAGTTGCGCGACGTGTTTCCGTTAAGTCGAGTGCATTTGTAAATGACGGTGTGGTAATCAGTTCTGGAATAACCAAAGGTGACGAGGTCGTTGTTGCAGGATATCAGAAATTGTATAACGGAGTACGTGTGGAGGTTGAATGAGCAGTGGAAGAAGCCATATAACAAGAGCAATGCGAAGTCACTCGTTAGTGGCTTTTATTGTCATTGCCTTGGTTTTGTTCGGCTTGTTCAGCCTGCCTATGATGAACAAGGATGAATTTCCCCAGTTTGTTATCAGGCAGGCTATTGTTGCGGCAATTTATCCCGGTGCTACGGCAGAGGATGTTGAAGAGCAGGTGACCAAACCGCTCGAACAGTTCTTGTTTACCTATTCTGAAATTGACAAAGAGCATACTTATTCGGTAACAGAAAACGGTGCGGTATATATATATGCCGCTCTGCGTAATGAGGTGCCTAACAATGATGTGGCATGGAGCAAGATACGCCATGGACTCGACTTGTTCAAGTTGAGGTCTCTGCCGCGTGGTGTTTCGGCAGTTGTTGTGGTTGATGATTTCGGAAATACGAGCAGTTTGCTGTTGGCTGTAGAGTCAGACCAGCGAAGTCCGCGAGAGTTAGAAAATTACGCGAGGATATTGAGTGACCGCCTTCGCACCATCCCCGCAATGGGAAATATCAAAGTGATAGGAAAGCAGCATGAAGAGGTTGCTGTGCATATAGACGAAGAACGACTGTCACGTTATGCGGTGGATATTAAAACCCTTACCGCTGAATTAGCAATGCAGGGCTTTCGTACGACAACCGGCTCGATAGCCAATAATGAACATGAAGCGTTGGTTTATATATCCGCGCCCTATCGTACAGAGTATGAATTAGGAGAACAGGTTGTCTATATCGACCCTACAGGCAATGTAATCAAATTACGGGATGTCGCCGATATTGAGCGTCGGTATGCCGAACCTACCGAATATGTTGAATACTATGACAATAAGGTAGTTGAAAGCGGTGGAAAACCATCGCCCTGTGTTATCATCTCTGTGGAGATGTTTCCCGGAAACAATATCGTCAGTTTCGGAGAGAGAGTTGATGAGGTGTTGAAAAAAACACGTGCCGAGTTGCCACGCGACCTGCGTTTCTACCGTATAACCGACCAACCCAAAGTTGTTCGTAGTTCGGTGATGTCATTTTTGCGCGACCTGTTGCTCTCAATGTTAGTGGTCATAATGGTGATGTTGCTGTTGTTCCCGCTGCGTACAGCGTTGGTGGCTTGTACCGGTGTGCCGGTATGTACAGCTGTGGCTGTCGGGTTGATGTATATTTCCGGAATAGAATTGAACACCGTTACTCTTGCGGCATTGATAGTCGTATTGGGAATGATAGTGGACGATTCTGTGATTGTGATTGACGGTTACACCGAAAAATTGGAGCGTCGCCATTCTTCATGGTATAGTGCCGTAACCAGTACGGAAGCATTGTTTATCCCGATGACTATAGCCACTTGTGCCATCGCCGGAATGTTTTTCCCGATGACCAAGATAATAAAAGGTCCGCTCGGCGATTTTGTACAATTGTTCCCATGGGCTGTTCTATTTGCGCTTACTGCCTCGATATTTTATGCCGTATGGGTAATCCCGCATTTGAGTGTAACATATATTCATCGCCGTTCAGAAGCGGCTGAAAGCCGTTTTGAGCAAGCGCAGAACAAATTTTTTGATTTTCTGCAGAATACATATAACAGGCTTCTCAGTTTATGTTTCCGGCATCCGCGATTTATAATGACAGGTGTTTTAGTTCTGTTGTGTATCGGGTTGTTCCTCTTTACCCGTCTTAATGTCCAGATGATGCCAAAGGCTGAACGTGAGAATTTTGCCGTTGAGATACATTTAACTGAAGGTTCGTCGTTGCAACAAACGGCAATAGTGGCTGATTCTATGGCGCGTATCCTTCAGCGCGACAGCCGAGTGCTTTCCGTAACCTGTTTTATAGGATGTTCTTCTCCGCGTTTCAATGCTTGCTATTCACCCAAGATGCCTGCCAAAAACTATGCCCAGTTTATTGTTGTTACCTCTGATTCAAAGGCAACGGCTGGTGTGCTTCGTGACTATTCAGATAAATACGAGAATCTGTTTCCCAATGCTTATATCCGTTTCAAGCAGTTAGATTACCAAGCTGTAAGCAATCCTGTGGAAGTCTTTATAACCGGTGACGACTACAATGCTATGGAGTGTGTCAGCGATTCAATTAAAAGGTTTATGAACAACCTGCCGGAATTGAAATGGGTTCATTCTGATTATGATGAGACGGTGCAGGAGGTGTCGGTGTTACTTAAACCCGATGATGCTGCTCGGTTTGGAGTTACGCAGTCTATGCTGTCGGTCTATTTGTCAGGTGCTTTGTGCGGACAGCCGATGACTGGAATTTGGGAGGATGATTACCGTGTTCCTGTAGTCTTGCATTTGCAGGGTGCCGACTCATTGTCTTATCAGGATATAGAAAATCTGCTCATCCCGACTTCGATACCCGGTGTTTGGGTGCCGTTGCGCCAGTTGGCTGAAATACAGCCGATGTGGCATCACAGTAAGTTATGCCATCGCAACGGTGTGCGCTCAATAACCGTTGGGGCGGATTTGCGAGGCAATGCTCCGCAACCGAAAAGCATGAAGAAAATACAGCGTTTTATGTCAGGTCTTGAACTGCCTGAAGGAGTGTCAATAGCTTCGGGCGGTCTGACCGACATTAACGACCGTGTCGTACCGCAATTAATACTAAGTGTTCTTGCCGCTATTCTGGTGATGTTTGCTTTGTTGCTCTTCCATTTTGGCAAGTTGTCGGTTGCTCTCCTTGCTCTGTCTGCCAGTCTGCTAACCATTTTCGGTTCTTTCCTCGGATTATGGCTTTTCAGGTTGGATTTTTCTATTACAGCTCTGTTAGGTATAGTCAGTTTGATTGGAATCATAGTCAGGAATGCTATAATAATGTACGAATATGCAGAGCAGTTGCGGCATGAAGGCAAGACAGTCCGTGAAGCTGCATTTATCGCCGGCAAACGGCGTATGCGTCCGATATTCCTTACATCTGCTACAACGGCATTAGGTGTTATTCCGATGATTATTGCGCATACAAGTCTCTGGATGCCTATGGGTGTGGTAATATGTTTCGGCACATTGTTCACTCTTCCGCTTGTCGTTACTGTATTGCCGATTGCCTATTGGCTTGTTTTTGACGAACATCGTTTGTGGATAAAACCGCGTAAGGTTGCTGTCAGAACTGTGGCTGTTGCAGGTATGCTTCTGTTGCCGGCAACACTTAAGGCGCAGTCGCTGACCTTGGATTCGTGTCTGACTCTTGCTCATCACAACTCTGCCAAGGCACGAAATGCTTCGATAGATGTGGCAATAGCTCAAGAAGCGAAAAATCAGGCATTTACAAAATATTTTCCGCAAGTCCAGGCAGTCGGTGGAGGTTTTTACAATGTCAATCCGTTTATTGAGTTTGGTATCAACGGCTTGGAGTCTGCCTCAGCACGCGATTTGTTAAATATCTTATATACCAACTACGGCATTGCACTTGGGCTTGACAATTCGCTGTCATATTTGCGAAAAGGAGTTATGGCAGGAGTGGTCGCAATGCAGCCTGTATATGCCGGTGGACAGATATATCATGGCAATCGGTTGGCAGCTATCGGTGTTGAAGCAGCCAAACAAAAGCAGCAGATAAACGAGAGAGAGTTGGATGCCGATGTTGAAGAAGCTTTTTGGTTGGTCTATGGATTAGAGCAGAAAAAACTCACGCTCGAAACTGCAGCGTCAATGCTGTTGTCAATATCGGAGGATGTCAAAAACGCTGTTGCAGCCGGTCTTGCTGTTGATAATGACCTTGTGCAAGTGGACATTAGGCAGAATGAAGTTATGTCGCAGGTGGTCAATGTGGATAATGGTTTGCAATTGGCAAAATGGGCATTGGCGCAGGCAATAGGTCTTGTTGCTACCGATTCTTTTAGAATAGCCGTGTCCAACGAAGATTTTGTAGTGGCACCTCCTGAATACAAATCTGAATCTGAAATTGTCGCTGACCGTCCGGAAGCACGCTTGTTAGACCTTAACGTTGAAGCTGAAAAACAACGTAAAAGTATATCGATAGGTCAGGCTTTGCCCTCGGTGATGGTTGGAGCCGGCTATTCGTATAACAATTTTTTCAACAAAAATGTCAACAACGGTACGGTGTTTTTTACAGCTAAAGTACCTATATCTGCATGGTGGGAAACAAATAGTAAGATAAAACAGCACAATATGTTGATTACCAAAGCTCTTAATGATCGGTACGACTATTATGAGAAAATGCAGTTGGAAACGCGTAATGAGTGGAACAATCTGAATCACGCATTTCAGCAGGTGCTCATTGCCTGCAAAATTGTGGATAGTTCCAAAGAAAACTTGCGGGTAAGCAAATTGAATTACGGAGCCGGACTGATAACCCTGTCTGAATACTTGCAGGCGCAGACATTATATTCGCAGTCTCTCAGCCGGCAGGCAGATGCACGAACAAATTATCTGATATTGAAAAATAGATATAGCAGACTTACAAATAATTAGGAGTTTGCAGTCGGGATATCTAATTGCCAATTACGACTGTCTGACTTCAATAATGAATTGTCTAATAGTAAATAAACATGTGGTTATATATCTTGTTTTTGAAAATAGCAGCATTGTTTAATACCAAGGCGCGCAAATTAGTTGACGGCGAAAAGCGGGCATTGGACTATTTGGCAAAAAATGCAGATAAGGATGCCGAATATATATGGTTTCACGCTGCGTCTGTGGGAGAATTTGAACAGGCAAGACCGATAATTGAAAAGATAAAAAGTGACGAAAAAGGGGCAAAATACAAAGTGCTGTTGACATTTTTTTCACCGTCAGGCTATGAGTTGCGCAAAAATTATAAGGAAGCTGATTTAGTCTGTTATCTGCCTTTTGCCACAAGGCGCAATGCCGGACGTTTTTTAGATATAGTCCAACCTGCCAAAGCTGTATTTGTGAAATATGAGTACTGGCCTGCATATCTGAAAGAACTGAAAAGACGTAAAACAGCAACTTATATTATTGCGGCTATATTCCGTCGCGGTCAGTTGTTTTTCAAACCTTATGGGGTTTGGTATAGACGATTATTGAAATGTTTTGACACGCTGTTTGTTCAAGACCAAGAGTCAAAAGACCTGCTCGGTAAATATAATATTAATAATGCGGTTGTGGCAGGCGACCCGCGTTTCGATCGCGTAGTCGAAATAGCAGGACATGCAAGAGAAGATGCGGTATTAGAGGCTTTCAATCCCGATATTATTGCCGGGAGTACGTGGCCTCAAGACGAGAAGTTATTATTGCGCTTTTTCCGTGAGCATAAGGCTTTGCGCCTGATGATTGTGCCTCATGAATTGGATAAAAATCATCTCGACAATTTGAAAAATGAAATGGGGAACGAAATGATTTTTTATACCGATGCTACGGCAGAAAACATAAAACACCATCGTTGCCTCGTGCTGAACACTATGGGTATGCTTTCGAGTGCCTATCGTTATGGACGGATAGCGTATGTGGGCGGAGGTTTCGGAGTAGGAATACATAATACTCTTGAGGCAGCGGTTTATGGCATGCCTGTCGTATTCGGACCCAATTATAACAAATTCAGAGAAGCCCGGGAACTAATCTTATGCGGCGGAGGCTTTTCGGTCGGTGATTATGAAGAATTAAAGAGTGTATTTAACATGTTGATTGCCGATAGTCAGTTTGCGGGCAAACAAGCCGGCGACTATGTTGCCGCTCACTGTGGTGCTGCACAAAAGATATTTGATGACTTGATAAAATGATGAAATGATATGAAACCTTCTATTCCAAAAGGAACACGCGACTTTACACCTCTTGAAATGGCTCGTCGCAATTATATTTTCGACACTATAAAAACAGTGTTTACCCGCTATGGTTTTGACCAAATTGAAACACCCGCAATGGAGAACCTTTCAACTTTGATGGGTAAATACGGTGAGGAAGGCGACAAACTGCTTTTCAAAATACTTAATTCCGGCGATTGGGCTCAAAACCTGACTGACGAGGAGTTATTGGCAAAGAACAGTATAAAACTCACCAACAGGATTTCCGAAAAAGGTCTTCGCTATGACTTGACCGTACCCTTTGCGCGTTTCGTTGTTCAAAACCGCGATAAAATACAATTTCCCTTCCGCCGCTATCAGATACAACCTGTATGGCGTGCCGACCGTCCTCAAAAAGGTAGATACCGCGAGTTTTATCAGTGTGATGTCGATGTGGTAGGAACTGACTCTTTGATTTGCGAATTAGAGTTGATTCAGATTGTAGAGGCTGTTTACCGTCAGTTTAATATTAATGTATGTCTTAAAATCAACAACCGCAAAATCCTCGCCGGTATAGCCGAAATAATAGGTGAGCCTGAACGTCTTGTTGATATAACTGTTGCTATCGACAAACTTGACAAAATAGGTTTTGACAATGTAATTGCTGAATTGCTTGACAAGGGTCTGACCGCCGAGAAAATAGAATTGCTCAAACCCATCCTCCTTCTTGAGGGCGACAACCGCCGGAAATTGGACAAACTGCGTCAGATTTTGCAGACTTCAGAGGTCGGACTGAAAGGTGTTGAAGAACTTGCCAAGATATTTGATTTATGCGATGAAACAGGTGTAGCTCTCAATATCGAACTTGATTTGACCCTTGCGCGCGGATTGAATTATTATACCGGTGCCATATTTGAAGTCAAGGCTATGGACGTGGAGATGGGCAGCATAACGGGTGGCGGCAGGTACGACAATCTAACCGGTATATTCGGTATGCTCGGTGTGAGCGGCGTTGGTATCAGTTTCGGCGCCGACAGAATATACGATGTTCTGACACAATTAAATGCCTATCCGGAGGGTCTTGAGGCATCAACAAAACTGCTCTTTGTACCTATGGGGGAAAAAGAACAGTTGTATTGCCTGAAGTTGCTTGAAACAGTACGACGTCAAGGCATTGCTTCGGAGATATATCCCGAACTTACCAAAATGAAAAAGCCTATGTCGTATGCCGACCAGAAACATATCCCCTATGTTGCTATCGTTGGTGAAAATGAAATGTCGCAAAATGCCATAATGCTCAAAAATATGACCACCGGAGAACAGCGGATGACCGCCTCGGATGAATTATTAAAATCACTAACTTCTAATTCTTGAAACTGAATTTATGACAACTTCAGAACAATATGACAATGTAATTGCATCGTGCCGCAAGATTTTCCTGCTTAAAATGAAAGACTATGGTCCGACATGGCGCATTATGCGACCCGCAAGTGTGACGGATCAGTTGTTTATCAAAGCCAAACGTATCCGCCAGATTGAGATGACAGGCGAGAACCTCGTCGGCGACAGCATAAAGAGCGAACTGATGGCTATAGTCAATTATAGTGCTATGGCTATTATTCAAGTACGTGACGGCTTTGCAGACCATGTGGACTGGACTTCAACCAAGGCGGACGAACGTTACCGAAGCGTAATAGCAGAAACAAAAAACCTTATGTCCGCAAAAAATCATGACTATGATGAAGCTTGGCGTAATATGAGAGGAACTTCGTTGACAGACATAATCCTGACCAAGATCAACCGTATAAAGAATATTGAGGACAACAACGGTTTGACCAGAGTGTCAGAAGGAGTGGAAGGAAATTACCAGGATATTATTAACTATGCCGTTTTCGGCTTAATCAAGATTAGCGAAAATGAAAAGACTGACAAACAAACAAATCAATAACATTTGGTTCTGGATTGCAACCATCGCACGCTTGATATTGGCGTGCACATTTATATTTTCAGGCTTTGTAAAAGCTATCGACCCGTTAGGAACAACGTACAAGATAGAGGACTATCTCAATGCCTTCGGCGGTTTCTTTGTCAATTTCCTGCCCATCGCTGAACCTATAGCCGTGGTGATGATAGGCATTGAATTTACACTCGGCATTCTGCTTCTGTTCAATATATGGATTAATTTTGATGCGTGGGTGGCACTAATCTTTATGCTCTGCATGACGCCGCTGACACTTTACCTTGCAATAGTTAATCCTATTACTGATTGCGGCTGCTTCGGAGATGCCGTAGTGTTGACCAATTGGCAGACATTTGCAAAAAATGTTGTCCTGCTGTTTCTTGTAATTCTTCTTTTTATCGGCAAGAAACATTTTCGCCAACGTTTTATAGATGCCTTTGAATGGGTGGTATTCTTCGTTGCGGTTATTATCGTGTCTGTAATTATGCTCTATGCTCGTCTGCGGCTGCCGTTGATAGATTTCCGTCCATATAAGATAGGCAGTGTAATACAAGAGGGAATGGAAGTTCCCGAAGGCGAAAAGGCTGATGTGTATAAAGTTACATTTATATATGAAAAAGACGGTGTTCAAAAGGAGTTCTCCCTCGACAATTATCCCAAGGATGATTCAACGTGGACTTTTATAGACCAGAAAAGTGTATTAGTGGAGAAAGGCTTTGTTCCGCCTATTCATGATTTTATGATAATCTCTGATGAAGAAGGCGACATTACTTACGATATCCTTGACGATGAGGGTACTACCGTTTTAGCAGTGATGTATGACCTGAATAAGGCAAGACCGCGTCAGGTGAAAAAACTGAACAAAATAGCATACGAAGCAGAGCAGAACGGCTATCGTTTTTACGCGCTTACAAGTTCCTCAACTGCTGATGTTGAGAAATTCAAAGAAGATACTCAGGCTCGTTATGAAATATGTTTTATGGACGGCATACAACTCAAAACTATGGTTAGAGCCAATCCGGGCATTGTGGTAATCAGAAACGGCACTATCATTGATAAATACAATGTAACGCAAAAAAATGTGGATAATATCATACTGCCTCCAATGTCTGAAATAGAAGAAGATTTATATTATGATGACTATGATGATATAGATGACACAGAATATTAACTAACTAAATATTTTTTAATAATGAGAACAAAAATGGTTGCAGGTAACTGGAAGATGAACAAAAACCTGCAAGAAGGTGTAGCATTGGCTACAGAACTTAAAGAAGTAGTAAAAAATCCTAAATGCGAAGTAGTAATCGGTACTCCGTTTATCCACCTTGCCACGGTTGCCGAATTGCTTAAAGGCAGCCCGATAAAAGTGGCTGCCGAGAACTGCGCCGACAAGGAAAAAGGTGCTTTTACAGGCGAAGTATCAGCCGAAATGGTTAAGTCAACAGGTGCAGAATACTGCATTCTCGGTCACTCTGAACGACGTGCTTATTATCACGAAACCAACGATATCCTGCGCGAAAAAGTGCTTTTGGCTTTGGCTAACGGTCTGAAACCGATTTTCTGTATCGGAGAGGTTAAAGAAGAACGCGAAGCAGGTCGTCAGAATGATGTTGTAAAATCACAACTTGAAGGCTCGGTATTCAATCTTTCAGCCGAGGATTTCGGCAAACTGACGTTAGCGTATGAGCCGGTATGGGCAATAGGTACCGGTCTGACTGCCACTCCGGCACAAGCACAAGAGATGCATGCTTTTATCCGTTCGTTGATTGCGGAGAAATATGGCAAGCAGGTTGCCGAAGATACCACAATTCTCTATGGCGGTTCGTGTAATGAAAACAATGCAGCCGAATTGTTCGCCAATCCCGATGTTGACGGTGGTCTTATCGGTGGCGCTTCACTTGTGGCTGACAAATTCAAAGCAATTATTAACGCACGATAATATGCCTGTAATTCGACCTGTAAGAGGATTTACTCCTCAAATAGCTGATGATGTGTTTCTTGCCGACAATGCAACCGTAGTAGGCGATGTCGTTGTCGGCAAGGGTTGCAGCATCTGGTTTAATGCCGTTTTGCGCGGCGATGTCAATAGTATTCGTATCGGAGAACATACCAATATCCAAGACTGTGCGGTCATTCATACTCTATACGAGAAAAGTCAGACCCATATAGGCAATTATGTGTCGGTTGGACATAATGTTACTATCCACGGTGCAACCGTCCATGACTATGCGCTTATCGGAATGGGAGCCACAGTACTCGACCATGCTGAAGTGGGTGAAGGAGCTATTGTCGCTGCCGGAGCTTTAGTCCTGGGCGGTACTAAAATAGGACCATACGAAGTGTGGGGTGGAGTTCCGGCAAAATTTATCAAAAAAGCAGACCCCGCGCAAACCGAAGAGATAAACAAAAAAATAGCACACAACTATGCTATGTATGCCTCATGGTACACTGAAAATTGAAAACTTCTCCCAACTCTAAACTCTCTAAACTCTTTAGACCCTCTAGACCCTCTAGACTATCTAGACTATCTAGACCCTCTCAACTTTTTACTTTCTACTTTTTACTTTCAACTTTCAACTCTCAACTTTCAACTCTCAACTCTCTATTATGTATAAAAGAATTTTGCTAAAATTATCCGGTGAGTCCCTTATGGGTAGCCGGTCGTATGGTATTGACACAGAGCGGCTCAATGCCTATGCTCGTCAGATTAAGCAGGTTGCCGATATGGGTGTTCAAATCGGCATTGTTATAGGCGGCGGCAATATATTTCGAGGACTCTCCGGTGCAGGCAAAGGTTTTGACCGTGTAAAAGGCGACCAAATGGGTATGCTTGCCACTGTTATCAACGCTCTTGCACTAAACTCTGCATTGCAGGCAGCCGGACAACCGGCACGCGTCCTTACGGCTATCCGCATGGAACCCATAGGTGAGTTCTATTCAAAACAACGTGCCATAGAAAGCCTCGAACGAGGCGAAGTGGCTGTCTTCTCCGCCGGTACAGGTAATCCATATTTTACTACAGATACGGGGGCATCACTTCGAGCCATTGAAATTGAAGCGGACATAATGCTAAAAGGAACACGCGTTGACGGTATCTATACCGCCGATCCGGAAAAAGACCCGACAGCAACCAAGTTCACCGACATAACTTACGATGAAATATACAATCGCAATCTGCGCGTTATGGATTTGACTGCCACCACAATGTGCAAGGAAAACAAGATGCCGATATATGTCTTTGATATGGATACAGAAGGCAATCTGCTTCGCGTTATCAACGGCGAACAAATCGGCACCCTCGTCCATAATTAGACATAACCTATATCTTAGTTTAGAACTCAGAGAAGTTATTAAGTTTAGAGTTGAGAGAAATATCCGTTTAAATCCGTTCAATCCGTGGGGAAATAAAATTAGACTAAATCTTCAAACTTCTCTTTCTTGTCCAAAAAGCGAATCCGATAATAGCAGCAAGGCTTACTACTGCTGCTATGGTGTATCCTATCCAGTGGTTGGCAGGCGACAAGTGTAAGCCTTCAGGTGCAATCAGAATATAGCTGACGCAAACCATCGTCATAAATACCGCAGGGAGCATGGTCATCAGAAAACCGTATTTCCTTAACTTCGATTCCTGATTTTCTCCGTTTTTATAAAGAAAGACAGTTGCAGTCCAAAGGGTAAACATCGCCAAAGTCTGATTTGTCCAGCTGAAATACCTCCATACAATGTCGAAATCTATCAGACTGAACAAATATACACACACAAACAGCGGAATAGAAATAACAAGACGCTTCCATATTGTTTTTTGTTCCAAATGTGTGAACTCTGCCACAATCAGTCGGGCAGATCGCAGAGCTGTATCGCCTGAAGTGATAGGCGCAGCCACAACACCGATAAGTGCTAATATGCCGCCTAATGTGCCAAGCCAACCGACTGAAATCTCGTTGACAATAAGCGACTGCGGATTGCTGCCTGCAGCCTTGGCTTCCGCAACAAAACTATTCAGACCGTCAATATCTCCCCAAAAACTGCCTGCTGCGGCTGCCCATATAAGTGCTACAATACCCTCTGCCACCATTGCACCGTAAAAAATATGCCGCCCCTGACGCTCATTTGTCAGACAGCGTGCCATAATTGGCGATTGAGTAGCATGAAAACCGCTGATTGCACCGCAGGCAATTGACACAAACATCATCGGGAATATCGGATATTCCTCAGGTTTAGGCTGGCAGTTATGCATACCATTGAACACCTCAGGTATATTTGCATGGTTGGCAAACATGGCAATCATAATACCAACAGCCATAAACAACAGACAAAAACCGAATATGGGATATATGTTTCCGATAAGTTTGTCAACAGGCAGCAATGTGGCAAGTATATAATAACCAAATATGATAAAGAGCCATGTCCTGACACTCAATCTATCAACTAAACCATGAAGCAGACTTGCAGGACCTGTCATGAAATTGGTAGTTAAAAGCACAAGCAACACTATAGACAACAAGTTCATAAATATCTTCATGCCGTTGCCCAACTGATGACCTACAAGATTGGGCAGACTCTCACCATCTTGCCGAACCGACATCATACCTGACAAAAAATCATGCACTCCACCGGCAAATATGGTTCCGAATACAATCCATAAAAATGCACTCGAACCGTACATTATGCCCATAATGGCACCAAAAATAGGACCAAGACCTGCAATATTCAAAAACTGAATAAGGAAAATCTTCCAAGCCGGCATCGCAACGTAGTCAACACCATCTGCATGAGTGTAGGCTGGAGTAGGACGGTTTGTGTCAATATTAAATACTTTTTCTACTAATTTGCTATATAACAAGTAGCCCAAAACAAGCAATACAATAGATATACAAAAAGTTATCATGGCTTAATTTGATTTTGTGGTGCAAAATTAATACTATTCCACGTAATAACCAAACAAAACAACGGAAATTTCTTTGTTATATAAATCGCTGAAATATAAAGTGATACAATGAAAATGAAAAAAAACATAAAAAAAATACTCAAAAAATTTGGTTGGTATTGAAAAAAGCAGTAATTTTGCACCGCTTTTCAATAAGGAAAGTACTCGAAAGAAGTTTCAAGTAAAAGTTCATCAAAGTATATATTTTGAGAGGGCGTTTAGCTCAGTTGGTTCAGAGCATCTGCCTTACAAGCAGAGGGTCGGCGGTTCGACTCCGTCAACGCCCACAAGATTGATAATCAATAAATTACAAGCGATAAAATCTCTATTTTGTCGCTTTTTTTGTGTTTTTCGGGTTGAAAATTTTACTTTCATAACTTGGTGAAAGTCCGAAAGTTATACGAAATAGTTACGAAATAGTTACAGCCAAAATGCATGCAACTTGCATGCAACTTGCATGCAACTGAAAACAGATGTTTAATTATATAATCGTAACTATTATGTTAACTAAAGTTTTTCTCTTTCTTGACACAAGAAAGATAGCGGCAGGTAATGTTTATCCTGTTAAAATCAAAATCCATCACAATCGTAACAATTCAACTCGAAGCACAAACGTGTTTTGTGCAGAAAAAGATTGGGACTTTAAGAAAACTTGTGTAAGGCGTTTTGTGGTTAATGCCTCACAGTTAAATGAGCAGTTAATGAAAATGCTCAGTTTGTATGAACAATATATAAGTGAACACCAAGGCACATATACGTTAAATTCCATGAGCGCAGCGGATATATTCAAGGCAGTGGATGAGGAACGACAACATGCAAAACAGCCCACCCTGACATCTTCTGACCCCCAAGACAGTTTTATGTATATGTTGCATTCTTACATTGAAAATAGTCGTACAAAAGGGACAAAAAAAGGTTATGTATATACAGAGCAAAAATTATTACAATATATTTCGGTTTTACCTAAAAATCAACGTGAGATTGATTGGTATAGCATTGATTATCGTTTTTTGACAGAGTTTGACCGCTACATGGAAAATAATAACATAGGTGTCAATACCAGGGCTATCGTTATGCGAAATATCCGCACTCTTTGGAATAGGGCTATTGATTATGATATTGTAAGTATAGATAAGTATCCGTTCCGCAAATTTAAGATCAAGACAGCGCGTAAAGAAAAAGAATATCTTCCGCTTGACGGATTACATAAATTGATAGCGTTGGATTTTTCTGATGTGCAGGGTAGGGCAACGCTTGAACGAGCAAGAGATTTCTTTCTGTTGTCGTTTTTCATGTGTGGTATGAATCCCATTGACCTATTCTATTTGCCGAAACAACAGGAAAGGGTTTCGTTTGTACGCACTAAAATAAAATACCATAACCCAAATCCGATAAAATTTCAAATTCAGCCGGAAGTGCAAAATATAATAGATAGATATTCCGGGCGTGAACTAATGCTGGAGTACTATGACCATTATATTGATTATGATAGTTTCTATGCACATATCAAACATCGTATTGACCGCATTGGAGTTATGATTGGTTATCCGCATCTCACATTATATTGGGCAAGGTATTCATGGGCAACATACGCTGCGCAACTTGATGTGCCAATCAATGTAATCGGTAAAGCATTAGGGCATGCAGATGCAACACTTGCTGAAGAACGGTATATTTCATTCGATTGGTCAAAGGTTGATGACGCAAACCGCAAAGTTATTGACTATATTATGAAAGATGTAAAACCAAATAGTTTGCCTGCCCCAAAATATGCGAAGATAGAATCAAAAAAGTAGCCGCACATTCATGCTGCTACTTCGCTTTGACTTTACAACGTATGTGATTGAAACATACGTTGCAAAATTACATAGAATAATTGAAACATCCAAATTTATCTCAATTTATCATGTAATTTTGGTTCGTTGGTTATCTCAATAAAATCAAGTCTGCTGTTTTGTTTCAACTGCCCGGCAAGGCATAATCTATAGAACTTGACATCGGTGCGCTCAACTCTGCAACCTATATCTGTAAACATGCCACCACGCTTCTCATTTCTGCCAAGCAACGACATTTTTCTGCCGTCATACGAACCAAATACATACAAGCCTAATGCTTTAGTGTCATCAAGCAACTCAAACACACCGCGTACCACGCAACGGAATGCTTGTTTGTAAGCTATTGTACCTAACGTGAGCGGTCGTGTCAAGATATACACACCATTATCAGCATTACTCTCTTCATCAACCTTATAGAAAACTCCGTCTTTTACCCTGTATGATGTCGGGAAGTTATTCACATACTCGTCTGCTGTATAACTGCGCTTCTGCCAATTACCATCTCTGTCCAGTATGTAAGTATATGATTTGTCAGGATTACTCACCATCAACTCTCGCTCATTATGATTGTAATTGATAATGCACCCTTTCAGAAATGCCAACAAGTCTTCTTGTGTCTGCTGACCCGCAAGTTGCGCAAGTTGGTCTAACCGCAACGCATTAGCCGCTATTTTACAATACTCAACACTATCTGATGTGTCGTAAAACTTGCTCGGCTCACCCTCTGCCGGTTGGCTCAATTCTTGTACCACCTCACCATCCATTAGCATTAGTCCACGGTCAGTGGTAAATACAACACCTGCATCAATAGGTGTTACTGATTTTGGATTGTTGCACACATCACGTGTCAAGATACGTGCCGTATGATATGCCACCGTACCGCTGCTGTCCACAAACAAACCATATACACCGTCTTTGGTAAAGGCGTAAAGAGGTGCTTGACCCGTCTGACCTGTACCGACTGCCTTTGTGTTGCTCGTTAATGCCATTATTTCGCTGCTACCCACTTGATATGTACTCTCAGCCGGGAAATTCATCGGATTATTCACCTTGCTCACTTTCATACCGTTTGGGAAATACTCGCTTGTATTGAACTCGCTCGGCACATTATCAAGTTCGTTTAAATCTTGGTATTCGTACTCAAAATCTAAATCTATCGGTTTCAAGTCAGGCGACATATAGTAAGCTAAATTCAAATAAGGATGTGCTTTCAATTCAAGTGTCTTTCTGTATATTTTTACAGAACCGCCACTGCGTACATTGGCAACATATATTTCCATCTCTGTTGCCCTGCTGTCGGGGAAACATACCAACGGATTTAGCGATTCTAACACGTCTATCCTGCCATTCTCTGTTGTTGTAGGGTCGTATGCAGGGATATATCGCACTACAATCTGTGTGCCGTTGTCTGTTTCTATCGTAGTTTTGATATATGCAAAAGGCTTGCCTGTACTGCGCATTATGTCTATCGTCTGTGCTTCATCACCAGTCAGCGGTATATCTTCTATAAATGGATAGAATTGACGAGGAAAATCGATAAGCATGCGTGGAGTTCCTATTATCGTTCCCGAACTTAAATTAGGAATAGGAGCGTTATCAGCAGTTATTCCATAAAGAATATCAGTTGCATTCTTCTCAACAAATTTTACAGCACCATTAGAATATAAAAATGCCTCTATTGTATATCCGTGAAATTGCTTGTTTATGTAATTTGCTAAATGTATTCTCCCATTATACAAATAAGATATTTTAGGTAGTATGGTATTTCTATTTATAGATTCGTATGTTAATTGTTCTGTGGCAGTGCCATTATTTATACTTTTAAGTAAACCATCGTATTTTATTTCGGACAAGTCAACTTCCATACTATTATCAGTAAGCTCATTAACTTGATATTCTTTTAACAAATAAAATGGTTGATGAGTTAGTTCGTATATTAAATCCTTTTTATCTTTATATCGACAAAATACATCAAGATGAGTGTTTTGTGAAGAGGGTAATTCTTTTGTTTTATATATATGGTCTTGTACTTCCGGTGTAATAAAAATACAAAACGACGAAAATATATCTTTATTATTTTTAAGTATTTGTGTGTTTTTTATAGTAAATGCTATTTTGTTTCCAATAAGGAAAGCATAACTACCAATGGAAATAGAATCAGGAAAAAAGCAAAAAAGATTAGGATAGACATCAGTAATTAATGAATTATAAATGGGACTGCGGAGTTGAACGTATGGTGAAAAACGATTTATAAATTGTGTGTATCCTAATAAATATGCCGGGGCAGCTGTAAAACCAATAAAATCTTCATCAGCACTAAGATTTCTTAAAGCACTATTTTCATAATCGCTTGCGTGTAATCTTTTCCATTGATTAAAGTCCTCAATACTCAATTCTCCGTCTGCAGAATGATCTTGTGCAATATATTTATCTCCACAGGCAGGTAATTGTCTCGGATATATTAAAGTTGGTTGTGACGCATATATATATGAGCCATCATATAATTTAATCGCAGCGCAGACGAGGAATGGTCTTGAAAAAAGATTTTTTTTCTCCATCTCACCATATAAAATCGTGATTATGTTTGGTGCGTTATTTAAGAAATCTGCTGATGGAACATATTGGGCAAGTATGGTACCGTCATTTAATTCTTGTATGTCTGTCGTGTCCCGAGAAAAACCATATGGGAAGCCGGTAACATCCTTGTATTCAAGATGTGAAGTTGTATAATTAAAATTCACTCTCCCAAACGGATACAGTTCTCTATTTGCCGAATTATCATTTAAATCCATAACCACTTGTTTATATTTCTGCGTCCTTGCATAATCATCACGCTTGAATACAAAATAGCCAAACCGCTCGCTCTCGTCAATGATTGTTATCATATGCCCCGTCTGCATTATATCGACCTTGCCTGTTACACGGCATATTTCAATTGGCTTATATTCACCACTACTACGGAATAGAGCAATAGCAATAGTCCTGTTTTCATTGTCCGGCTCATTGCTGTCGCCGGTGTAAAATACTCCGTCTGCATCTATATTGGCTATCCAATAAAGTGTACTGTTCGACACTCCAAGCAAATGCCTATACACATTGGTATGTATGTACATCTGCTCAAACTGCCAACCGTCAGGCAACATAAACACCTGCTTACCCTTGCCTGTCGGCTGCCACGAGCCGTCTTTCAGACGCAAGTTAATCAACTCGTCTGTCTGACCGTCTTGTTGTGCAAGTTTGGTCGCATTGCGGACTATACCCTTTAATTCAATAACATCTATGTTACTATTTTGCTCCATATTATATTATTCTCGGTGTTTTATATACTATCGCCGATTTCGGCGTGCTGATGCGGTGCCGTACCTGTGTCAACGCTTCTTCATATTGTGACTGATAAACCGCCGCCTCGTCAGGGTAAGATAACACAAGCCACTTGTATATAATACGATTTACGAGTGCTTCAAATACTGCCGTGTCAAGCGGCTCTATCATATTTCGGTTCAGGGTAGCCGGATAATGCATCACATAATGAATACTCTGCCGGAAATCATACTCCTGCTTCACCAATGGCGTAATATCATTAACATCTCCTGCCTCATTCGCAATGTACAACTGATCATCAAGCATTACATAGTCGCCTTCTACGTATGTTTCAGGATTTATAGCCTTTATCTCTATTGATACAACCTTTTCTGTAATATCATCGCCCGGATTGATACCAATGCCTGTTATCTGTTCGGCTGTAAATTCTGACGTTGCCGATGCCAAATCCACTTCTATCACAGACTCAAATGCATTATAGTGATCTTGGGTATATGGAGACAACTTGAACGTATAATCTATCGAACGCATTTCAGTTACTGTCTGTGACGTGCCTTTGATTCTGTATTCAATAGTGTAGGGTATATTCAATGTCACTCTTATATCATAATCCGAGATGTCTATATCATTGCCAAACACACTTATTGCAGCATACAATTCATTCCTACCGCTGCGAAACCCAGTACTCGTCCCGGTCATAACCTTTGTCAACCCTAAATCCGGAATAGGAGTAAGCACCTTTGTCGTCTTGCCCTCATTGAACAAATAGGCTTTCTCTACATCCGGTGTCATGGAACTTAAGCCATCAAACACATCAGCCATAGCAGCTTTGGCAAACGGATAAAACAAGTCCTCCTCGTCATTGGTCATAGCAAGCAAATCAAGCAGATGCTGCGCCTGCTCCGTCTTTCGGAACCTGCCAAGATATGACGAGCGTTTCTCTATCTCTTTCTGCAACCAATCAAGCTTGTAATATAAGTGTAGAATTTCTGCTTTATAACCGCAACACCCCAGCATCCTGAAGTATTGCCGTTTACATGGTGTTAGTGCTTTCATAATTATTGTTCGTATTTACTTTTAGTTAGAAAGGTTTCTACAAGGTATTGTGCCAAATACGTTTTATATATCTCCGGCACACTTGATATACATTCTGTACCTGCGCTTACTTCTTGCCACTTGTCTTTTGATATATCTGCTCCTATCTTTCTGTCTTTGATAAAGACTGGTTTTGCTCCATTCGCAATAAGCAGATTGCCCATAATGCAGTTTAATTCACCACCGTGCGGCAACTTAAAACATTGGTCAAATATATTTTTATGTTGCTGATATACTTCAATATCAAAATGTGTGTTGCAATGCGGATTGGTTTGATATATCGGCAAATGGTATTTTTGCAATAATTCTCTTGTTTCATTCAAACTTTTGATATACTCATCTCCAATATTGTTGCATAGTATTTCTTTGCGCTTATAATACACAGGCAGATTATCAAAATCTGTCTGCTTTATATAATAGTGGTCATCACTGCTGATAAGAAAATGTGAACTTATATCAGATTGTTTGATTGCTGTTAATACTTTGTATAGTATGTTTTTGTGTTTGCATTTGTATGAATCGTTACAGGGTATATATGTAATCGCATTGCTTATAAAATCCGGCTTGGAGCCAACAAGATATACATGACCTACATTGATACCGTTTTGTTCTATACTCCGTAGCGAATATAGTAATTCATTGTCGTACCACTGTGAACCGCGACCAACTACATAAAGAATGTCCATATTACATACGTAAAGACCATTGACATATAGTCTGCCTATGGTGTACTTATTGTGGGGGTAATTGAGTAGGCATGCCTGACATCGCTTGTTGCGCCTGTGCCTGCTCTTGGTTATATTTATCAAGCTCTTCGGCTATCTTGTCCGCACCATTTACGGTCGTGTTGTCAAGCCATATCTTTGCAGGTATTGCTCCTGATTCATAGAGCTGTTGCAACATCTGTTCTCGTTGGGCACGTGCAAATCCGTTCGATGGTGATTTGATAAGTTGCAAGTCGAAAAGTGTGTTTCGCTGACGGGCTGGAGTTTTTAATATATAGTCAATCTCCTTTGTGTATTCTGAACCCGCTATCTCTATGAATCTGCGTTTGTCATAGTATTGCAGTTGTAGCATCATGAGTTTGTAATTGACTTGCTGTATAAGACTGTTATACCATTCATAACCGTCCGCCATGTTATTGTTTGCGTTTTGTGTCTCCTGTGCATATAATGATGCAGGTGTTCCGCTGTTCGGTTTCTCTCCTCTCAATGCTCCATGCGCGCCGCTGACCTCATTGGCAATATCCATATAGAATTGCAGTTTAGACGATTCCTCTGGACTGGAGCCTGTTTCTGTATATACCTTAAACACTTCACCATCTCCCTCACGTATATCAAGAGCTATCATACCCCTTGGCGATGACCATTCTTTTGAAACCTGATCTACCGATACACCGCTACGGTCAAGCACATTTTTGTTAACCACAGTAAAACCTTTGGATTTGTTCATTCGGTAATACTCCGAACTTGTGGTAAGGCGGTTTATCATACGTTGCGAGTTGATTAGATCAGACACCACGGAGTGAACCTCTCCATTGATAAGTGGGAAAGCACCGATAACAAAAGGGTGTGAACCGTGTATATATGGGGCAACCTCAATTTTCAGTACATATCCGTTCGGTGTCATATAGCGTACTACCCAATCAGTATCCACACGGTACATTTTCCCGTTCTGTCCGACTTCGATTAATGCTGCGTCGCCTGCACTACCACCGGCATTTACAATCTCTGATATACGCTGGTTGTTTTCCGCATCTATGTATTGTCTGCTTTCTATAGTCGCAGGGAGAGTGTATATTTCGCCTGTTGCAGTGTCCCAACATGGATATACACCGTGGGCTTCTTCCGTCCATATCTCAATTACTCTATATCTGCCACGAGTGTTCGATTCGTAGAAATTCTTGATGCAGTTTTTATCTGTTTCTGAAAATTGCTGATGTGTTTCCGGATATTCCCATTGCACATCCTTGTATGCCGCAATTATCTTATCCGTATCTTCAGGTAATGTGGCAAATTCAGTCAATATCTCCGATAGTGTCCAGTCATGCAGACAACCTATCGTGTGTATGTTTTCAAAATAACTGTCATTGTAGTTAAAGTCCCAAAACATGTCGTTTATATCAACAAGTTCGGCATATACTTCATTTATCTTGCGCATTTTGTCCCACCGCCACCCTGTACGAAAACATGGTATGGCACTGATGTTAAACTCTTTGTAGCCTTGAGTGTATGTTTCATGCAAACATTTGGCATTATAGGCATATTGCAATGTGGCAGTTAATAATTCTCCCAATTTCTGTTCTTCTCTCACACGGCTGATTGCCAATGGCTCCATACTTTCGTTGCGATACACACCGACTATAGCTTTTATTCTCGGAAGAATAATGTTTATGGATAATGGGGTAAATCCTTGACGAACTAAATAATTGTATTCTGAAATCATCAAACCGCAATTATCCGGGTCAGGTATAAGTTCTTCAAACTGTCTGCCATAGAAATAGTCATTATTGCGCTTTTTCTTCATGCGTATATTTGAAAGTGAGGCATACATCAGTGCGCAGTTTTGGAGTAACTCAATATTCTTGCTCAATTCTCTCTCTGTTTGAATATCGGGTTTGATGTCACCGTTTGAATCAGGCATAAGATTTTTACGCTCGTAGAAATGACGTGTAAACTTATTAAGAAATTTATTTGCCATACAGCATTGCATTATATGTCTGCAAAAGTATAATTATGACAAAAAAAATGGTGTACAAAAGCACACTATTAAAGCATAATTTGACACTATTTTTGTTTACTTGTTCATCCCTCTGCTTTGAGTTTGGCAGCGGTGGTCAGATTTCGCCACCCGCCATTGGGAATAGCAAAGAGCATTTGTGCAATGTCTCGGTGCGTGGCACGAAACCATTTGACGCAGGCGACCTGCAGGTCGTGTTCACTATCAGCCACCTTGCCGTGGTTTTTCTTTTGCCATAATATTTGAAATTGTTGTGCCGTCATTTTTCTCCCCGTTCACCTGCGGGGTGCGCTACCTACAAATTGCAAAAGGCTGCACCCACAACAGGCTACATGGACTAACTAAACTTAAATCTATTAACTATGAAAAAACATGTACGCAACGCTATCACAGCGTGGCTTTATCTCTTGCGCGTCTTGCGCTTCTTTGTCTCTTCGAACTGTTGAAAGCCGCCATTCAAATACTCCACGATGTCATTCAGCACGGCGTTTTGAGAGTTAAGGACATCGTTTTGTTTCCTATCTTCCTCTACCACCATCGCAAGGCGGCTCTCAATATTGTCAAAACGCTTGTCTATCTTCTTGTCCATGTCTTCAAACTCCTGCTTGC
>ERZ842401.106-NODE-106-length-107265-cov-13.205298_pt1 | contig 107265 bp, 88 predicted proteins | sample MGYA00521270_ERZ842401 | MGnify/ENA primary metagenome ERZ842401 (study PRJEB31892, sample SAMEA3878208) | bioreactor metagenome | biome: Moose rumen | place: Sweden | collected 2011-10 | study: EMG produced TPA metagenomics assembly of the PRJEB12797 data set... | reverse complement strand
AGGATGTCCGGTGGACATCGGCAGGAATAATTGCGGCGCGCGAGGCGGGATAACCTTCACCGTTATCCCGCCATAGAATACCTTATCAACTCATTTCCGGCACACATCAAGCACCTAAACTTAGGTGATTCTTAGGTGATTCTTAGGTTATTCTTAGGTGATTCTTTTGTTATTCTGCACACGTAGTACGGCTTTGATGATAACCTGACAAATCTTATTATAAAACAAAATAATTCATAAAAGCGATGAAGCGAAACAGCCGCACCCAGGATGTCCGGTGGACATCGGCAGGAATAATTGCGGCGCGCGAGGCGGGATAACCTTCACCGTTATCCCGCCATAGAATACCTATTGTCACAAGTACCTCAAAAACGCAAAAATGCGAGTTTTGGGTACTTGTACATGCGCTCTAAAAATAAGTAATTTTGCAGCATCAAACGATGCTGCCTTTTTATTATATGACTCACTATAACTTTCTTTGTATAACAACCATCTTAAATTTTACGATTATGAAGAAGATTTTCTATTCTATGGCTTTGGCGCTATGTGCGCTGATGCAGCCTATGCCGGTTAAGGCAGCGAAAGTAATCGAAGTCAGCAATGTGGCAGGACTGAAACAGTATCTGCAGGAAACAGCAGAGCCGCTGACAGTCAAACTGACTGACGACATTATCTTCCGTGACAATTTCCTTGATTGGTCCATGGCATGCCACGACCGTACTTTCCGCGGCACGCAACTGCCGCTGGAAGAATGGTGTGCGGGAAACCAGTATGAATACCATTATGAGGACGAAGTGACAGCCGCTTTTCTGTCGGTGAACGGTATTAAGACGCTGGATCTGAATGGTCACACTCTGCAGATGCAGTATTATGGAGACAACCGAAAAGACGAACGTTTCTACAACTCCTATTGCGGTCAATCGGTTGAGCGTGTGACGCTATTCCGCCTAAAATATTGTGGCAAGTTCTCTATTACGGATTCCCAAGGCGGTGGTCAGGCGATATTGGATTCCTACGTTCCGGGAATCGAAAGTGCTGTTCTTTATGCGCCTATCGGTTCCACCTGTTCAGAAATTAATGTATATGGCGGAAAGTTAATAGGTCAATCCGTATGGGAACAATTCGCTCACTCGTACGGAGGTGTTATCGTAGAGGAAGAGGGTATTACGTTCAATCTCTACGGCGGTAAAGTCAACCAAATTACAACCATGCGCAAATCCAACATCAACATTCTTGGAGGTGAAGTGATTTACCCTAGCGGAATTGTTGCTTATGAATATACAACACATCTCACGTGCAGTCGCTTATGGCGGGTATACTATCTGGATGCGGACTATTTCTATTTCGCGAATGGTATTATTCATGGCATTGAACACGCGTGTGTGAATTATGAGGGTGCGGATTTCTCGGCTTGTGTGCCAGCAGGCAAGAAATATTTCCGTTCGGTGAACGACACAGAAGTAACATACGAATCGTTCTGTTCCATGCTCAAGACGAACAACACCGAAATACTCCGCATTATGAACGGCGATTTTGTGCCGGTTATCGTCAATGGTATCGGCCTGGCGGATGACAATGCCGGTGACATCTTGGGCGATGGCGGCAGTGTGAGTTGGAACGAACCCACCAAGACTCTCACGCTGCGCAACGCGGATGTGTCCAGTGTGGTAATGAACTATACCGGTAGCGATAATCTGGAGTATGTGATTAAGGTGGAAGGCAAGAGCCGCGTACACGGCAGTGGAATCAAATGTACCGGTGCCCACTTGTCCATTGAGGGCTCGGAGGAAGATACGTTGGTTGTCTTCGGTGCTGGCTGCAAAGCTATCGAGTGCGACAAGCAAATACTGCTGCATAATCTGTATGTAGATGCATCTGCCACTTCGACGAATGCAATAGCTGCTACCACATTGATTATTGACGGAGCACCGCTGAAAGCCGAAGCACAGACACGCGCTGTTGCTTGTGATATTTCGCTTTGGAATGATGTCCTTTATACTTACAACTACACTTCCGGTAGCGCTACCTCGGCAGCATTCATGCTGGAAGCAGGTATGCGTAAATACAAGATTTGGATTGCAGGTAAGCAATTAGACATCCGCTGCACGGAGCAAAACTATTTCAAGAGTAATTATGCCAGCGGAAATATCTATGTTGCCGACAATTCAAGAGGCGCATATGAGGATGGCAAGCAAATTATTTTGGTGCTTGAGAACGCTTCTATCAACACGCAAGGTTTGTATAATGGCTATAGCGGACTAAGTCCGAAAGGTGTGCCTGCAATTGAGATTCAGGAGGACAGCGTGCTGGTTATCATGGACAATGTCAGCATCTGGTCTGGCGACCCGACCGGTGTTAAGTACGATGGTATAGACACGCGCTATTATGCTGACGGCGGTCATGGTATCTTCTTCAAACCCGCGCACAACAACTGTGAGTTGATTATGCGTTCGCAGACGAATGAGATGATGAGTGAGAATGGTTCGGTATATATTAATACCTATGGTAAGAATCAAGGCTCGTATCCTATCCGCTGTGAGGGTCCGCGCCTTTACATCGAATGTAACGGAAAAGCAGACTCCATTGTAGTTCACAGCGAGCGTGAAGTGTTCTGCAAGACGGGTCTGACGCTAAGTAATACTACGTTATTCAGCCAAGCCGGTTTTAAGACTTCCAATACCCCGGTTTTCACTACTCACAAGTTAAGTGAAAAAGACATAGCATCGTCTTTCATCGCCTGGCCGCGTTCGGCGCAGTTCAACTCGACAGGTGGCGTGACGGGTTCTACGGATGATGCAAGCAAGGGTATATTATTGCTCTCAAGCGATAGCCGACATCTCCTGCCTATCACCATAGAGGCTAACGATCCTGCGATGGGAGATGTGAACGGCGGAATGGAGAATATATATGGTCTCACCTATCCTCTGCACGCGTATCCGAAATCCGGATACACGTTCCAAGAGTGGCATATTTACCGCAAAGGAAAAGCGGGTTACTTGACGGTAGCTGACAAAGACTCTGGAATCGAGCTGAATACAGAGATTCGCGCCGTAGCCTACTTCGAGTCTGAAGGTGGCACACCGGAAGAATATCCGTTGTGGCTCAAAGGAACCAAAGTGACCAGTGCTAACTGCTTAGATCCTGCGGACGACGGTAAATCCGAATACAAACATAAGGATGGTTTAGGTCAGGTCACGCTCAATGGTGTTAATTGGAATATTGACGAATCCGGCATCTACTCCAATCTGCCGGGCGAAGTGCGCGTTTATTGTAATGGTAGCAATACCATCAAAGGTCAATCTGACTGGACACTATATTTCGACGAGGCAGATATAGTACGTATCTATTTCGACACCCTTAATGTGGGCTTCCATGAGGCAAATACCGACGATAAAGGTATCCAATTTGTCAACACATCTAATACTGCAGTCCTCGAATTACGTAATAAGTTGACAAAGATTACCGGTAACAGTGAGGACCATGTGGCTATAATTACCGATACTCTCAAACTGATTGAAGGCAACGAACTGCAAGTGTCGGGTTGCGGCATGGAGATTCGTGGCGGATTGGTTATACCGGAGAACTATATGATCTACCCGGAGGGCACTTATCTCGCAGAGAATGGTACGATGCGCGATGCAGAGAACAACGAAGTTCGTACCTTCCGTATCGCTCCGAAAGATCCCGAGACTCCGAAATATACCATTACCGTCTATGTCAATGACCCGTTAATGGGCAGTGCTACTGGCGGCGGTATTTTCGACGAAGGCGAGGAAGTTGTTTTAACTGCAACTGCCAATGCAAACTATGAGTTTGTCGAATGGTCCAACGGTTCGACTGAAAATCCGTTCATTGCTCCCGCATGCATGGATGCCACCGTAACCGCTATCTTCCAACCGAATTCACCGACGGCTATCATGAATACGCAAAGCGAGGAAAAGGCTATTAAAGTCCTCCGAGATGGTCAACTCCTTATCATCTGCAACGGCAGGACTTACAATGTCCTCGGCACAGAAGTTAAGTAATCAGTTTGCAAATCTCCACAAAAACAACTACTTTTGCAAATCAAAACGATGAAGCTGCTGTTAACCATACTATTGTTCTTCACACAACTCGGCATCGCGTATGCCGGGTTGCGTGAGAACTGTTTTGCAATGGTGGATTCTGCCTACCAAGAGGCTATGGCTGGTAATTATCAAACAGCCGTCAATATTAACGATGAAGGACTCGCTATGTTACCGCAAGACTCACTGGCACTTCGCTGCGAGTTCTACTCCTGTCTGCTGTATTGCTATCACCGACTCGGGGATTATCAGCAAGCACTTCACTATGGAGAGCTATGCCTTGAATACGACGAGCAGACGGCGTCGCTGACCAACATCTCGGCATCACTTGGCAATCTTGCCGGCATATACTCTTCTGCAGGACAGTACAATACGGCTATCAGTTACCTACGTCGTGCCATAAATATCGAAGAAGAGTTGCTCAAAACCGACAAAGACCATACGCCCAAGTCACTTGCAATACGCAAAGCCATGCTCGGTGAAGTGCTTTTGGCAAAATACAAGGAACAGAAAGCTGATAATAAACAGACCGATTTGTTGTTTCAAGCACTGCAACTCACTGAAGAGGCGCTGGAAATAGACCGTACCCTCAATAGGCGTTTGCAAGAGAGTATGCGATTGTCACAATTAGCCAATATATATAGCGAGTTAGGTAACAAAAACGAATCACAACGCTGCAACAGAGAAGCCCTTATCATAGCGCGTGAGACAGGCAACAAAGCCACCGAAGTCATCACACTGCTGCAGCTCGGCAATTACGCAGAAGCTGCTAATATAGCGCATACACTCGGTATGAAAAAGCAAGAAGAACAAGCCTGCATGCAACTCGCACAAACGGCACATGCTAAAGGTAATTACAAAGACGCCTTCTACTACTTGCAGCAAGCAGTTGCACTGCGGGACAATATACGCAAGGAAGAAACTGATAAACAACTCATACTATGGCAAGTGAAATACGACACACAGCGTAAAGAACAAGAGATAACACGGCAAAAAACAGAACTCCAACGAAAACAATCCGAGAAAATGTGGCTTATAGCCATCATCGCCATGTCGTTATTCGCTTTGCTGTTGGCACTGATTAACGTATGGCTGTTGGCAAGAAGAAAAAAAGAAATAGAAAACATCGCACAACAGAAAGACCGACATTATACTATCCTAAGCCACGACCTGAAAAACCCGATGCTGGCACAACAACAAATACTCAGAATATTGAACAGAGATTTCGACCTTTATTCACAAAGTGAACTTCACAACAATATTACCAAACTGCTTGCCGGTAGCGACTCTCAACTTGAACTATTATATAACCTGCAGGAGGTTGCATTGTTAGAAATAGGCAAGCGACAACCCTCACAAGTCAGGTTTGACGTAGCTTCTATGCTTCATGAAATGGCTGAATCGATGCATAATATAGCCAAACAGAAAAATTTGTCGTTTGAATTCCTTACAGGACGGCAACTTGTTATGGGGGACGGGGAAAACATTAAAACCATCATCAGAAACTTATTGAGCAACGCTATCAAATTCTCGTACGATGGTTCGGTCATCCGCTTAGGCACTACAGCCCCTGATAAATTTTATATCAGCGACAGCGGAATGGGTATGCCACCTGACAGACAGAAACTATTGCTTGAATCAGATACCCCCATCCCGTCATTCACCGGTACACGCGGTGAAAGCGGTACGGGTATAGGTATGCTTATATGCAGGGAACTCCTGAGATTGAACAACGGTACACTCTGTGTTGAGAGCGAATCAGGCAAAGGCACCACTTTCACTATCAAGCTGCCTGTTTGAACCCGTTAACCTTTTTTTTAACTTTACAACTCCAAGCCTATATGAATATAGCCGTTCTTGACGACCACGAACTGATACGAATAGGTGTGCGCAGCGTACAATTCCCCCGTATGATAGACGCAGGTGATATAGAAGTGGAACGGGGAGATACTACGCAGTAGAAGCTGAGGCTTGCCGGTAAAGTCTCTTGTTACTCTACTGTCACTGATTTTGCAAGATTACGGGGCTGGTCCACATCGCACTCTTTCACCACAGCTATATGATAAGCCAACAGTTGCAGAGGTATAACAGTGAGTAGCGGTGTCAGACACTCCTCCGTAGCAGGTATCTCAATGCAAAAATCCGCAATACGGCTTACCTGCTTGTCTCCTTCTGTTACCACGGCTATGACTCTCCCTTTTCGAGCCTTTATTTCCTGTATGTTGCTGACCACCTTCTCGTAAGTACCGCAATGTGGTGCGACAACCACCACGGGCATTTCCTGCGATATGAGAGCTATCGGTCCGTGTTTCATCTCCGCAGCAGGATAGCCTTCTGCATGAATATAACTTATCTCTTTGAGTTTGAGGGCTCCCTCCAAGGCAACGGGATAATTATATCCCCTACCCAGGTAAATGAAGTTCTGGGCATAGGTGAAGGTCTTGGCAAAATCCGCTATGCGTTTTTCCTGTTCGAGTACGCGCCCTATTTTAGTAGGAATCTGTCCTAATTCTCTTACGATTTGCAGATACTGCTTCTCGCTCATGGTGCCTTTTTCGCGCCCGATGCACAGGGCGAGCATTGTCAGGGCGGTTACCTGTGCTGTAAATGCTTTGGTTGATGCGACGCCTATTTCCGGTCCGACATGCGTGTAACAGCCGCTGTCAGAGATACGGGGGATAGAGGCTCCGACGACGTTGCAGATGGAGAAGATGAAGGCACCTTTCTGTTTGGCGAGTTGGATGGCGGCGAGCGTGTCAGCCGTTTCGCCGGACTGGGAGATGGCAATGACTACGTCGTCTTTGTTGATGACGGGTTTGCGGTAGCGGAACTCGCTGGAATACTCCACCTCAACAGGAATCTGCGCAAATTCTTCGATGGCGTACATGGCAATCAGTCCTGCGTGCCACGATGTTCCACATGCGGTTATGATGATGCGCTTGGCATTGAGAAAGCGCTCTTTGTTGTCGATAAAGCCGGAGAGAGCAATATTGTCCTGCCGGACATTGACGCGCCCGCGCATGGAGTCGGTCAGCGTACGGGGTTGCTCGAAAATCTCCTTGAGCATGAAATGCGGGTAACCGCCTTTTTCGAGTTGTGAGATTGACAACTCAAGGCGCTTGATTTCAGGCGTTTTCTGGACGTTGGTGATGGTAGTTATGTCCACGTCTTTGCCTTTTGTGAGCGCCACTATTTCCTCATCTTCGACGTAGATGACCTTGTCGGTATATTCAACGATGGGGGTGGCATCGGAGGCAAGAAAATACTCGTCTTCTCCTATACCCACTACCAAAGGTGAGCCTTTGCGTGCCGCAATGAGTGTGTCGGGGGTCTCTTTGTCGAGCACAGCGATGGCATAGGCACCGATGACTTGTTGAAGTGCCAACTGCACAGCGGTTTTGAGGTCAACATGCTGATTGACTTGCGTGTACTCTATGAGTTGGACAAGCACTTCAGTGTCGGTATCGGACTTGAAGGAATAGCCTTCCTGTTGCAACCCTGCCTTGAGGACGGCATAGTTCTCGATGATGCCATTGTGGATGATGGCAAGTCGTTCCGACTCCGAGTAATGGGGGTGTGCATTGACTGTATTGGGTTCACCGTGGGTTGCCCAACGTGTATGGGCGATGCCGATACAGCCTCGGGTGTCTTTTTCGGAACAGAAGGTTTCTAATTCAGACACTTTTCCTTTTGCCTTATAGACATTGAGAAGTCCGTCGGGGTTGATGAGTGCCACGCCGGCGCTGTCATATCCTCGATATTCGAGCCGATGCAGACCTTTGATTAAGATGGGGTAGGCACTGCGCTTGCCGATATATCCAACGATTCCACACATAAAACGGTTTCAGTTTAATTACACAAGTGTTTTAATAAGTTGTTCTTCGCTACCGGGCAAGAGCGAGATGGGAGCGAGTTCGATGGTTGTTTTTGCTCCGAAGTCGCCTTTTTGTTTTAAACGATATGCAGCGCGGGCACAAGCTGTCATGAACTGACCTGTGAGCGAAGGGTTGTCGATTCGCATGGTGAAGTCTAACTGCTGGTCGGGTTTAGCATTGAGGACGCCGTTACGCTCGATATGTACGCCGTGGGCAGTAGTGTTGAGTGCTTCTACGGAAGGCACAAGTTCTACTACGGTATGGTCGTGAGCAAAATAATCGTCGGCAAGCAGAGCATTTTTCACTTCTTCGAAGTCATAGCCTTCTTCCAATTCGATATATACATGTCGGTCATGTTTGCCTTTCCCTGCGGGCAGTGTCATGGAGAGGGCATCTTTGACTCCGGGAATAGCTTTTGCCGCCACGGTATGTCCCATGGAACGTCCGGGACCGAAGTTGGTGTACATCTCCCCTGCGGGTAATAGGGCGGTAAGCAGAGCGCGCACCATACTATCGCTTCCCGGGTCCCATCCTGCCGAGATGATGCTGACGGCTTTGCCTGATTGGCAGATGGGGTTAAGAGCGCTGCGAAGTTGAAGGATGTCGCTGTGGATATCGAAGCTGTCCACTGTGCAGATGCCTTTTGCGGCAAGCAGGGAGGCAAAGGGCTTTACTTCCCGGGTGGGGGTGCAGATAAGTGTGACATCAACTTGGTTTGCCATTCTTTCAGTCACTGTTTCTTCGTTTATCTCCCCATGGTGGAAGATGCCAGCCAACTGCATATCGGGTGCCATATTAACGGCAGCCTCTGCAGCACGACCTATATTGCCGTGACCGATAATTGCTACTTTAATCATATTCTATATTGTTATTAGTTTTCTATCCATTTGGTTTATTTAATTGTTGCCGTAGAGAATCATCTTACGAACATAAGTTCACGATATTTGGGCAGTGTCCACATCTCGTCGTCAACAATCATTTCGAGCGCATCGGCATGCTCGCGTATTTCAGCCATGATAGGTATCACGTTGTCGTGATAGGCGATGGCTTTCTCTCGCTCGTTGTCTATTCTGTTGGCTTTATGCCTCTCTCTTGTCATGCGCTCTACGCCTTGGAAGATGGCACCGGAGTGCTGTTCTATTTGGCGTATGATGCTATAGTCCATGGCGTTGAGACTTGCGGCTTCGTCGGCAGCGAATACTTGTTTCACTGCGAGTACGTTTTGCAAGAGCATGGTCTGATAATGTTTGGCGGCAGGCATGACATGGTTGACCACCAGATCGCCCATCACGCGGCTCTCAATTTGCAGTTTCTTGGTGTAGGTTTCCCATTTCACTTCACAGCGGCTGTGCAGTTCCGCCTCGCTGAGCACGCCTGTTTTTCTGAACATCTCAACCGACTGCGGCGCAAGATAGCGGTCGATAACCAAAGGAACACTGGTCTCGCAGTCCAGACCGCGTTTTTCGGCTTCCTTTTTCCACTCGTCAGAGTAGCCGTTGCCATCGAAACGGATGGCTTTGCACTCCACTATATAGCGTTTGATAACATCAAACAGCACACGCTCTTTGGCTTCTCCTTTTTCTATGCGGTTGTCCACTTCGGCTTTGAAGTTCATCAGTTGCTCTGCTACGGCCGCATTAAGCGCCAGCATAGCCGCACCGCAGTTGGCGGAGGAGCCTACGGCTCGGAATTCAAAACGGTTGCCGGTGAAGGCAAAAGGTGATGTTCGGTTGCGGTCGGTGTTGTCGAGCAGTATTTCCGGAATATTGGCAACTCCTAACTTCATCTCTTTCTTGGCATTGATGATGATTGCCTCTTCGGCTTTGGCATGCTCCAGTTTGTCGAGCACCGCTGTTATCTGTTTGCCGAGGAAGATACTGATGATGGCGGGTGGGGCCTCGTTTGCCCCCAGACGGTGCTCGTTGGTGGCGCTGACGATAGAGGCTTTCAGCAGACCGTTATGGCGATGTACCGCCATCAGGACATTGACAAGGAAGGTGATGAATTGCAGATTCTGGTAGGGGTTTTTGCCCGGTGCGAGCAGATTGACTCCCGTATTGGTCTCAAGCGACCAGTTGCAGTGTTTTCCGCTACCGTTGACGCCTGCGTAGGGTTTCTCGTGCAGTAATACGCGGAAATGGTGTTTTTTTGCCACCCTCTCCATGATAGACATAACAAGCAGATTGTGATCGTTGCTCAAGTTTACATCCTCATATATGGGTGCCATCTCAAACTGATTGGGTGCCACCTCGTTGTGACGTGTCCGGAGAGGAATGCCGGCTTTTAGGGCTTCATATTCCAGTTCCTGCATAAAAGCCAGCACACGTGCAGGTATGGCACCAAAATAATGGTCTTCCAATTGCTGGCTTTTGGCACTGTTGTGTCCCATAAGTGTTCTGCCTGTCAGCATCAGGTCCGGGCGGGCATTATAGAACGCTTCATCCACGAGGAAATACTCCTGTTCCCAGCCCAAGTTGGCATGCACATGCTTGACTTGCTTGTCGAAATATGAACATACTTCGCGAGCTGCATGACACAGGGCTGCCGTTGATCGGATAAGCGGAGTCTTGTAGTCCAATGCCTCTCCCGTATAGGCGACAAACACCGTAGGAATACAGAGCGTGTCGCCGATGATGAATACCGGCGAGGAAGGGTCCCACGCACTATAGCCTCTTGCTTCGAAGGTGTTGCGTATGCCTCCCGAAGGAAATGATGAGGCATCCGGTTCCTGCTGATAGAGCGAGTCGCCGCTGAAATCTTCCGTCAGTATGCCGTTTTTCAGGGTGAAAAACGCATCGTGTTTCTCAGCCGTTCCTCCTGTCAGAGGTTGGAACCAATGCGTGAAATGGGTAGCACCGTGGTCCATTGCCCACTTGCGCATGCCGATAGCCACGACTCCTGCAATGTCGCGATGAATAGGGCGACCGTTGTCCACATCGTCTAACAACTGCTCAAGCACATCCTCCGCAATATATTCCTTCATTTTCTCCCGTGTGAAAACATCTTGCGCAAAATAGTCCTTTACACGCGTATTGGGGTTTATGACCGGCGAAGTTCCGCTGTCCGCCAATGAATGTTCATTTGCTTTCTCTACTGCATTGAATCGGATGTTATTCATAAATTTGCCTTGTTTTGAGGTTGATTTTTGGTTTTAATCGGATTGATTTGCAAAATCGACCGCAAAAGTATAGTATTTTTTTTAATAATGCAAATGAAAAGTGCAGGGTGACAAAAAATATTGCTTTTTTTTGTTTTTTTTCCTGCCTTTGATGATATGTAATGGTCATAAAATGAGTGAGATGGATATGAGTTGAGGAAAAATTGAACATTTTTTGATTAAAATTTCAGTAGATATGGGGTAAAATTTGTCATTTTTACGCCCATAATGCGCATATAATAAGAGCGTTATAGGTCAAAGTATGCACGATGTCCGCTACATGTCCGCTACATGTCCGCTAAAAAGGTGCACTTTTCCCACGAAAAAAATGTGAGTTTTGTGAGGAAAAATTGAACATTTTTTTACTTACATACCGCCAACGATTTTTTAGATATTTGTGTCGGTAGTGATTTATGAATATTTTTTTGTATCTTTGCCTCGCAAAAGATAACTAATGCAATAGATATGATTGAATAACTGCTGAATTATGAAACTTCAGACCTTATATGTTTGTCAGAACTGTGGTGCTCAGGCACCGAAGATGATAGGTCGCTGTCCACAGTGCGGCGAGTGGGGTACCTATGTGGAGGAGGTGACCGAGAAACAACCTGTCGGTCAGAAGACGGCTTCTTCGCTTCGTGGCGGACAAGCGCCTCAACGTTTGCAGGATGTGGTGGCAACGGAAGAGATGCGCATCGACCTGAAGAATGCCGAACTGAACCGCGTCTTGGGCGGTGGTTTGGTTCCCGGCAGTCTTGTGCTGATAGGCGGCGAGCCCGGCATCGGCAAATCGACTCTTGCTTTGCAGGTGCTGATGCAATTGGACAATCTGAAGACGCTTTATGCATCGGGCGAGGAGAGCGTCAAGCAACTCAAGTTGCGAGCCGAACGTCTGGCAGGCAACCCGCAGAATCTGTATATCGTCAGTGAGACGAGTTTAGAGAAGATATTGGAGCATGTGAAGACGATGCAGCCCGATATAGTGGTGGTGGATTCCATCCAGACCATCGGTGTGGAAAGTTTGGAGAGCAGTATAGGCAGCGTGGGTCAGGTGCGCGAGTGCGCCTCCCGTATTTTGCAAGTGGCGAAGGAGACGAATATTCCTTTCCTTATTGTGGGTCATATCAATAAGGAGGGGTCGTTGGCAGGTCCGAAAGTGCTGGAGCATATAGTGGATACCGTGCTTCAGTTTGAGGGCGACCAGCATTATCTCTATAGGATACTGCGCTCACAGAAAAACCGTTTCGGTTCTACTTCGGAGTTAGGAATCTTCGAGATGCGTGGTGACGGTCTGCGTGAGGTGAGCAACCCAAGTGAGTTGTTGCTTTCGCAGAACAGTCAGGGTTTGTCGGGTATTGCTATTGCCTCTGCGATAGAGGGTGTTCGGCCGATGCTGATAGAAGTGCAGGCGTTGGTATCGACGGCTGCATACGGCACCCCTCAACGGTCGAGCAACGGTTTCGACGGGCGTCGGTTGAATATGCTTCTCGCTGTGTTGGAGAAAAGGGTAGGTTTCCGTTTGCCACAAAAAGATGTATTTCTTAATATTGCAGGAGGTATTCGTGTGAACGACCCAGCCATTGACTTGGCCGTATTGGCGGCAGTGCTGTCCTCCAATATGGATATCGCTATTGAAGATGGCATTTGCCTGACGGGCGAAGTGGGTTTGGCAGGTGAGATACGTCCTGTCAACCGCATCGAGCAGCGCGTGAGGGAAGCTCAGAAGTTAGGCTTCAAGAAAATTATCGTTCCGGCAGGTCAGCAGGTGGAACTGCATAATCTGAAGATAGAAGTGATACCTGTAAGGAAGGTGAGCGAAGCCTTCCGTGAATTGATAATTAAGAAATAAGTCTTAAAAAGACAACCACCAGACCAATGTCAAGTGGTTGTTTTTTTATCATTTTCGTTTATGAGTTTCTTGCTTATGTCAGTAGCAACCGAAGCTCCCTCAGCCAGATAGACGGTTTTGAGTTTCTCATTGTTTTTCAGGGTGACCTTGGTTAGTTTTTTGTTTATGTAGCAAAGCGGTAAAGGCTTCTTCAATCTCTATATCGGTTGATGCCGTTTGTGGCTTGCTCTATTCGTTTCTTTAATTCGGTTCCAGAGATGCAGACATAGGGTTTCTTTGTTTGTTTTACCTCTTGCAGATAGTGCTCATACAACTCTTCGCGCTCATGTGGATGTTCGCGGGTAGGGTCGGGCACGAAGGGCAGGTCAGGACGACAGAGCAGATAGAGGTCAACGGGATTGTTCTCCGGCTTCAAAGCCTCATTTATCCATTCCGGACAATGTCCGTATTTATAGTTGAGCCACACTTTGGTGATGATAAGGTCGGTATCGAAGACGGTGTAGGGGGAAGGTTGCGTAGTTAAATCAGTTTGCAATTGCGTGTATTGCTTGCGTGCGATATGCAGCACGTCAAGATAGTTATAGGGTCGGCGAAGTTGCTCTACGTAGGTGCGCGCATATTCTTCTACGTAGCAGCCGTTTATAGCAGCAGCAAGAGCCATTCCTAAGGTGCTCTTGCCGCTACTTTCGGGTCCTATGAGAGCTATCTTCATTATTTGAGCATCTCCATAAACACTTCCAGTTGTTCAGCCACATGTCCTGGCAGGATGATGTGGTGGTTACCGATAGGATTCTTGAGGAAATAGTCGCCGGTTCCAGGTGCTTTCACCACTATCTGTGTCCGGCAAAGATCACTCTCATATTGGTTTTTGTCCAGTTGTGCATCTACTGCGAAATGTCTGCTCAGGTTGCCGCTTACTTTTGCCAGTGTGATAGCGCCTTCCGGCAGTTCGCCGTGGATGGCTACACCGATGCCTGATTCGAAATGGGTGTCCCAATGATAGTCTTTCAGCATATTGAAAGGCACGGTGCAATGTGCAAACAGCATCTCTCCCGTCAGCGGGTTGATGCGTGCGGGATTGGCTTGGAAACCGCTCACTCCTGTCAGCTGTTGTGCAATCATCATGGTGAGCAAGGCGGGGACATCGCCTTCGCAGGAGGAAGGAATGCCTTCTTCGTTGAGCAATGCCAGCGCCAGACAGCCGGTGTTCTTGACGGTGGATAGCAGGTCGAAGCAGCGGATGGTGAGGGCTGAGAGTTGATATTTCTTGATGAGACGTTTCAATGCCCCGTAGATCTCCAGTGCTCCTACGAAATAGTCAGACGGGCAGGTCTTGATACGGCGGCGTGCCGCAACGGGATAGTCGTGTTTTTTTATCTCTGCCAGCAACTCTTCCATTTCTATATCGACCAATTCCACTCCCAACTTTTGCTTTACAATTTCCCGGTCGGCATCAGAGGAGATGAGCCAGTCGGAAGGTTTGCCGATGATGCCGGCTTTCTGTCCGCTCAGTTTGCGCAAGGCAGCTTTCGCATTGGCTATTAGTGTGATGCGTCGAGCCACGTCGGCGGATTCGCCATGCAGTATTTCTCCGCTCACTTGCTGTTGGTTGAGCCATGAGAGAATCTCCATGGAAGCGGCAAGCGAGTTGCTCTTGCCCGATGTGAGCAGATAGAGGTGTTGCGGTCCGGCATCTGCCGGCAGTGATGTGTACCACTGACGGAAAAGTCCTTCTGTTCCGCCGGTGCGGATATAGAGCAGGTCGAGGTCGGCATTGCCATACTGCTCATAATCGGTGTCCAACAGACTGACTTCAGCTTCATTGGGAAGATGCGCGCCTAACTCTTGCAGGAATGCCTGTGTGGCTTTATCCACCGCCTTTTTGTCGTGAATAGGCGAGGTGAATGTGAAAATGTGGATGGTCATGTTTGATAGTGAAGAGTGATGAATCTCTTTATACGGTCATTATTTCTTTTTCTTTCTTGGCGTACACCTCATCTATTTGTTTGATGTACTTGTCGTGCAGTTTTTGCACTTCATCTTCCGCATCTTTCTCGTTGTCTTCTGAGAGGCCTTCTTTGATTTGTTTCTTCAGCAGTTCGATGGCATCTCGGCGAGCGGTTCGCACACTCACTTTTGCGTTTTCGGCTTCGCCTTTGCATTGCTTGGCGAGTTCACGACGGCGTTCTTCCGTCAAGGGCGGGATACTGAGGCGAATTACCTCACCGTTGTTGGAGGGCGCGAGTCCGATGTTGGAGTTGATGATGGCACGCTCTATGTCGCCGAGCAGTTTTTTCTCCCACGGCTGAATGGTGATGGTGCGTGCATCGGGGGTTAGGAGGGTGGCTACGTTGGCAAGCGGTGTGAGAGAGCCGTAGTAGTCAATACGGATGTTGTCCAACAGTTTGGTACTTGCCTTGCCTGCACGGATGTGAGCAAGGGCGTCATCAAGATACATTACGGCAGCCTGCATCATCTCTTCTGCATCTGCATGGATTTGTTTAGGGTCGATCATGATATTGAGGAATTGAAGAATTGACTAATTGAGGGATTAGGGTTTTACTGTGGTGCCGATGTTCTCGCCGTCGATGGCTTTGAGCAGATTGCCTTTCTCGTCCATGTTGAAGACGTAGAGCGGCATGTGGTTGTCTTTAGCCAGGGCTATGGCGGTGAGGTCCATCACGCGCAGGTTACGCGAGAGAATCTCGTCATAGGTAATCTCGTTGAACTTCTTGGCAGCAGGGTTTTTCTCGGGGTCGGCTGTGTAGATGCCGTCCACGCGGGTGCCTTTCAGCATCACGTCGGCTTCTATCTCGATGGCGCGCAACACGGAGGCGGTGTCGGTGGTGAAATAGGGATTACCCGTTCCGCCGGCGATGATAACCACATTGCCTTTGCCAAGCAGCCGGAGTGCTTTGTCTTTTTGATAAAACTCTCCCACGGGCTCCATACGTATGGAGGTCAGCACACGCGCTTTTTGTCCGATAACATTCAAGGCTGACTGCAATGCCAATGAGTTGATGACGGTGGCAAGCATACCCATTTGGTCGCCTTTCACACGGTCGTACCCTTTCTGCTTGCCGCTCATGCCCCGGAAGATGTTGCCTCCGCCGAAGACGATGCCTATCTCTATGCCGCGGTCGGCAATGGCTTTTATCTGCCCGGCATAGTCGGCAAGACGCTGCTCGTCAAATCCGAAACCTTTCTCGCCTGCCAGACTCTCACCCGAGAGTTTGAGTAAAATTCGTTTATACATATTATGTTCTTTTTGTCAGTTTCTATCTGTTTTGTATCCGTAATTCGTACCCCATCTTCTACTCGTACCAACTTGCGTACATGGCGTAGTTGTGGGCTATCTTTTGGTTGATTTCCGCCGTTTGTGCGGGGTCGGCTTTCTTGATGAACTTAGCAGGTACTCCTCCCCATATCTCGTATGCCCCTATCTTTGTTCCCTTCAGTACCAAGGCCCCTGCAGCGACGATAGCACCTTCTCCCACTTCGGCATCGTCGAGCAAAGTGCTTCCCATGCCTATCAGGGCGTAGTCGCGTATGTGAGCGCCGTGGATGGTTACGTTATGTCCCACCGACACATAGTCGCCTATCTCGATGGTGGATTTCTGATAGAGTGTATGCAGCACGCTGCCGTCTTGTATGTTCACATGGTTGCCGATGCGTATGGAGTTGACATCGCCGCGCAAGACGGCGTTGAACCAGATGCTGCAACCATCGCCTATTACCGTGTCGCCCACGATGGTGGCGTTCTCTGCCAGAAAACAATCTTTTCCTATCTGCGGTGTGAAACCGCGAACTGATTTTATTAAAGCCATGGTGCTATTCTGCTGTTTGGTTCTTTATTTTTAGGAGTACCCTTTAGTTTTACGATTGCAGTACCCTTTAGTTTTACGATTGCAAAAGTAGTAAAATCTTTTTATGTGTGCAAATCATATCACAATCTCTTCGAAGGTGTTGATTTTGGCTTTGTCGTAGGTGGCTTGCACTCGTATGTAGTTTTCCGTGAATCCTGACATATTGTTGCCTTCCCGCTTGCTCTCCCACAATACGGTTGCCTTCTCTCCCCGGTGCTTTTGATAGAACTCCGACAATTTGCGAGCGGATACCTCATGCAACACCTCGCTTCTTCGCTTTCGTTCGGGCTGCGGTACCACATACAAGTCCAAGTCGAGCATGCGCGTTCCGGCGCGCTCCGAATAGGTGAACACATGGAGCTGACTGACCGGCAGACGCTCTATGAACTGACGGTAGTCCTCAAAATACTCTGCCGTCTCGCCTCTGACGCCCACCATGCAGTCCACACCGATAAAGGCATGTGGCATGACGGCTTTGATGTGTTCCACACGCTCTTGAAACAGCTCCCGTGTGTAGCGACGATGCATGATGCGCAGCACCTCGTTGCTGCCGCTCTGCAGCGGGATATGAAAATGCGGCGCGAAATGGCGGCTGCTTGCGACGAAGTCGATGATGTCGTCACTCAGCAGATTGGGTTCGCATGAGGAGATGCGCACGCGAAACGTGCCTTCAACTTCATCTATCGCGCGGAGCAGAGCAATGAAGGTCTCGCCGGTAGTCTTGCCGAAGTCGCCGATATTGACCCCCGTCAGAACAATCTCTTTAGCCCCTTCGGCAAGAGCTGCTTTGACTTGTTCTACTACCGACTTTATGTCTCCGTTGCGGCTCTTGCCGCGCGCATAGGGGATGGTGCAGTAGGTACAGAAATAGTCGCAGCCGTCTTGCACCTTCAGGAAGCAACGTGTGCGGTCGTCTTTGGAATAAGACGGATGGTAGTCGTTCACTTGTCGGATAGGAGCGACATGCAGAGGTGTGTGAATTTCTTCCAACCTATCCACGAAGTCGGGAATAGAGAATTTCTCGTTCATGCCCAGCACATAGTCCACTTCCGGCATTGCGGCTAAGTGTGCGGGTTGCAGTTGTGCATAGCAGCCTGTTACAATCAGTATGGCATTGGGGTGCTGGCGGCGGATGCGGTGGATGGCTTGGCGGTCTTTATGGTCGGCAGAGTCGGTGACGGAGCAAGTGTTGATGATACACAGGTGAGCCTGCTCACCGCTTTTTGCCTTTCGGTGACCTCGCCGGATGAGTTCTTTGCCCAATGCCGAACTCTCCGCAAAATTGAGTTTGCACCCTAATGTATAAAATGCTATTGTCATGAATTCTTATCGCATCAACAATATGTAAGCACCTTTCGATATGCAAAGATACGAGATTTTTCTGATATGACAAACTCCGCGGATGACAATGGTGAAGTGGCATATAATTTATGTTACAATGTGACAATGTGACAATATAAAAAAGCGGCTCCGGTGAGAGTCGCTTTGTTTGTGGTAGGATTACAAGGCTACGGGAGAGTTAGAGTCTGCGTCGGTAGCGGATGTATAGTATGAGGACTATAATAAGGACTGAGAGGATGTTGAAGGCAAGGAGATAAAAACTCCATGGGGGAGTTTTCTTTTCGACGACAGTTAGCTGCGTCTCGTCAACTTGCTGCGTTGTCGTTTGAGCGCGTTCTTGTACTTGCGTATTGCTATCCGCTTGGATATTTTTTGTGACAAATCGGTTGCGGGTTTTTTCAACATAGACCATAGTATCAGTGCGGTCAATATAGACAGAGTCAATACAATAAATAATTGTTGTGTCATGTAGTTGTTGTTTTTGGTTTGTGATGGTTTGTAGTTGTGAGGTTTCCACTCGGTTAGTTGAGGTAGTATTTTGCACCGTTTTGCAACTGCTGACGAATGCGATTGGTATCAGTAACCAGAATAAAGTTTTGTGCATTTTTTTCAGAGAGAGCGAGTTTGCGTGTGATGTCTGCTTCTTTGTCTTTTGGAACGAGGATGCAGCCGCGCGTGTGTTGAACATTGGAGCCTGCGTGTATGCGGATACCGGAGAAGCCTGTTACTCGCTGTACCCATGGCAGGTCGCGATTAAACTTTGGCGAGCGTGTTACGACGATGTTGTAAAAGCCGAAGGGGATACATCCTTTTTGGCAGATGTCGTTTCCCTCGTAGGGCGGCTCGATGGTGTCGCAGACGTAGGTTTCTTGAAAATAGAGTTTTCCGCGAGTGCAACCGTTGCTACTCTGCGGGTTTCGAACTAAAACTACGAGCATCGGATTTGATTTTGAAGCCGAACATAGTAGCGGAAAAACCGAGGCAGAGAGAGAAGGCGGTGAGCACAGAGGCGTGTATTTCTCCCGTCGGCTCGATGATGAGGGCGGCGGTGAGCAATAGGCAGCCGAAACTGCCTATTGCGAGTCCAAACCACTTTTCCATTTCCGTTTACTCAGGTTTTACATAAACCTGCGCAAAGATGTAGTTGCGGATGTAGAGATACTTGTTCTGGTTTTTGAAGCCTTCTACATAGGTAGCTTTCTGAGCGGGGTCTGCCATGATGGTTTTCACCTGTTCCTGTGCTGTCTTGAAGGCGTTACGGTAGGCTACCTGCGAGGCGCTATTGCCGCCATCGTAGGGGTGCTTCATGCGGATACCGATGGTAGCGTTGTCGGCTTTACGGTTGCGAAAATGGATTTCGTCGGATTTTGAGAACTTTGCCTTGATACTATCAAAGGGAGTTGCGTTTTTGATTAATGCCATGTGTTAGATTCCTTTCTTGTTTTGTTGTTTGTTGTTTCTTGTTTTGTTGTTTGTTGTTTGTCAATTGCGCGAAAGACGATGCAAAGATATGGCAAAAAAAACGCGTTTGTTGCTCAAAGATGAGCAATTTATTATTTTGGTGGCGGCGCGGGATCTTTGTTTGCTACGATGCGGCGGATAGACACTTCCGAAAGGTTGTAATAATCAGCGGTTTCGGAGTAGGCTTGCATAGTTTTGCAGCCTTGCGTGAGGAGGAGATAAAAATGTTTCCTAATTTCTCTATTGCGCGATTTTAGGATGGATTCATAAGATTTTCGCATATTAGTTACGTTTTAAGATTTTGTAATTATTGTTACCGAGGTCTTCGATGTAGCCCGCTTTTCTCCATCTGCTGATGACATTTCGCACGTTGGTAGATTGCCCAATTTTGAGTCGTTGTGCGATAAGGTCGTTACGCGAGAATGTTTGCGGTAGTACTTGCAGGAGGTTGACGACTCTGCCTCGGCTGGTGTCGATGATTTTTTGGCTCTGATAGAAAGCGTCTTCGAACTGCTTACCAAAGAGCGACATTTGCTGTCGGAAAACATACTCGGCAACCCAGATGGCGAAATCTGCTGCCTGTTTGGCGTTTCGTTGTGAATTGATCACATAGGCGAGCATGCCGGCTCGAAAGCCCATGACTCCGGCTCGCCGGCGCACAATGTCAAGGGCTCTGTCGTCGGTTTGCTCTGCTCTGAGTCGTTTTTCTTCCTGCCACTTCGCCATTGCGTCAGTCACTTTTTGACATTCGACAAAGCCGTTTTCGGCGGTGAGGCGCTCCGCTTCGGCGATAATGTAGTTTCGCTCTGCCTCGGTGTAGTCCTCGAAACGCGGGATTGGTGTTGCGAACATATCGGGGAGTGTGGCGAAGGCAACGCGTGTGACAAGCCCGTTTTCGACATCGGAGAAGAAGCGATACATGCCACCTGTTGTGCCTGTGACGAGAAGGTTGTAAAACACTTTGACGTTTGCGGAAAAGGAGTTGTCGGAGATGTATTGTTGCCCGTAGGTGGCATTGTCGAATGCGAGCCGGTATATGTCGGATTTCTGCGACCAAACGCCCGCTTTCTCGGATTTAGCGAGGGTGTCGATTTCTTCCCCGATAGCAATTAGGTGTTTTTCGTTGTTATAGGTGAGTAGTTTGAGTAGTGCCGCGACCGAGATGTTGATGCCGTTGTTACGCGGGCAAGCATGCGGGTCTTCGGGTTGCTCTTTCTTGTTACGCGCTGCTCTGAGGTTTTCCTTATACACTCGTTCTTTGTTGCGCTCTTCTTCGTCTTGTCGGTTGATAGGCGTAAGGAGGAGGTCGAGAGGTTTACGCAGGAAGGACTTGCCGGTTGCGGCGGGAGAGGCGATGCAAGCGAGGAAGGAGAAGGAGTGCTGTTGCCCATCGAGGTAGTTGAAGCGCACGGAGGTTGCGAGTGTGCCGAGGACGGGTAGGGATGCGATGAGCATTGCAGGTCGGTAGACTTCGGGGAGTTTGCGTGTGATGACGTTTAGCAGCCTTGGTAGACGCGGGATAGTGAGCGCGTCGGGGTCGAGGTCGGAATGGTCAATAACGCAATCTTGTTCGTCGTTGTTTTGTCGACAGGTTGCGAGTGCTCTTTCCAAGATTTCGGGTAGTTGGTTTCGTCGTGTGCGCGTTGCCGCGGAGTTGGCTATTGCAGCGACTTCTTCTTGTGAGAGTCCGTAGGAGGGCAAGACGGATGCGATAAAATCGGGGTTGAAATCGCAGATATAGCGGATGTTTAGCGCGATAGAAAAGAGGGTATTATTACGCTCTCCTTGCTTTGGTTTGCCTCCGAGGATGAGTTCGAGTTCTCGCACGATGTCGGTGTAGGGTATGTCTTCGTAGCGGAGCGGAAAGGTTTTGTTTTTATTTACGATTGGTTCATTTACGATTGTTTTATTTTCCATTTGTGAATTTACGATTGTTTCATTTTCGATTTGTTCGTTTTGGGTGTCGGTTACTGCGTCGTCGGGTAGTTCGAATCCGCTACGGTCGAAATAGTAGACATATGACCAAGGCATGAGGTAGGAGAGGCGTGCGAGGTCTTTTGTGCATGCGTCGTAGGATGTGAAGCCAAAGAGACGTGCGAGTCGTGCTGCTGCGTCTGGGATAGACTCTTTCGGCTGTCGCTCGGCTATGATACGCAAGCCATGCGCGGAGGGTGTTTTTGCGATGAGATAGACCTGCGCTTCTTTAAGGATGAGCGATGCCGATCTATTTTCTGCATCTTCGGCGATGCGTTGCCACTCTTGCCACCAGAGTGCAGGTGATTCGACATTATCGACATCGAGCATGGCGAGGTTGTTGGAGACGGCGTTTTTGTTGGAGCGTTTGTTATCGGCGAAGCGGCAGGCATGCGGCGTGATGGCGGGTAGTTGTCGCTTGTAGGCATTGACGAGGTCTTTGTCGGTGTGCTCGTTGTTGACTTGTAGGGCGAGTATGTTGTCGCAGATTTGTTGCACTCGTGGCGATTTCATTGTCTCGATGAGTTCATCCACAGAGCAAGGCGTCGTCTTGCTGCTGCGGATATCTTGTTGGATACAGATACGTGATTTCATGGTTGCAGTTCCTCCATGGTTTGTTTAACTGTGCGCTCGTGGTCGTAGATGTAGCGAAACATGCTGTCGATTTCCTCGTTGGCAACGGTTTCGGCATTGAAAGTGCCCCATTTGTAGGGTAAGACGAGGGTGATGTGGTATGATTTAGGCGTTAGTGCCAATCGGTTGCCGCGCGTCGTTTTCATGAGTAGGCGGCGCTGCATACTCTCAGACGGGAGTCGGTCTTCGTAGAAAGTGGTTTTTTGCACGAGTGTGCCGTCTTCGTTGTGGAAGCGTACTTTTGCGGTAAGGGGTGTGTCGAGTCTAACAACCCTCTTTTTGTTTTTTTCTTTTGCCATGTTAATAAAAATTTTGATTGTTAATAACTTTGTTTTTACTTTGCGTTTCGAAACGTGTTGCAAAGGTACTGCGGCGCGTGTGATGATGTTGGGTAGTCGTGACTACTTTTTTCGGATGAAACAGAAGCGACGAATTAGAGAAGTAATGGAGGAGTTGAGGGCTCAGGGTGCTCTTGACTGGCTGATAGCGGCGGGTTACGTGAATGCAACGATGCGCGACTGGCTGGCTTGGTATGACTATTTGGAAGCGACGCAACGGGAAAGCGGCGTACGTGGCAGCCGCGACAGAACTCTCACCTATTTTACTGATTTATACGCAGTTACGGGGGGGGGTGTATTACATGCGACTCATTAAACTGGGCTATAAAGCGGTTGAATACGTGGATATATATAGATTGCTGAAATATGGTATAGCGGTGTTTGTGGTGCTGTTTGTGCCGTTGGATTATCCGCGGTATGGCAGTGTGAGCAGTGGAAAATACTGGCGGAGTTCGTTGTTTTTTGCGTTTTTGGGTTGTGTAAGAAAATGGCGAAAAAGGATGAAACGTCGGGTGTGATAATGTCACATTGTCACATTGTCACATAAAAGTAGAAGAATGTCACGTTTCTCTCGCGCGTATATATAGTATATAAAAATAAATAAGGAATATAAAAATTAAATAACCCCTTTCCCCCCTTCTTAATAAAAGCAAAAACACGCATTTTTGCGTGTTTTTGTGTGTTACAATGTTACAATGTGACATTGACTATTGTTAAGATTGCGGCAATTTGCCGAAAAAATGCGAAAGGCTTACGAAGTCCTTACGAAGGGCTTAATGAAGGTGCAGAAAATATCGTTTATCTATCGTATATCTATCGTATATCTATCGTGTATCTATCGTGTATCTATCGTGTATCTATCGTGTTTGTCGGCTTCAGATGGGCTACAAAGATATTATCATTGGCGAGGTGCGGTGCATTGCCGACCGTATCAGTAGGGTAGTTCTTCGACAGGGTAGTGTCAGCGGGTAGTGTCAGAGGTTAGTGTGAGAGGGTAGTGTCGGAAGGTAGTGTGAGAGGGTAATGTCGGAAGGTAGTGGAAACGGTAGTGGCAACGGTAGTGTCAGGATTCATTTTGTTTCTCGTCTCATGGTCTGATGCCAGATTGTGTTACGCTGTTTACCTATATGACAAACGATGTGGGGCGAATGACACGCTGCACATCGTTTGTGACATTTATAGGCCTTGAGTTGTCAGGACGGGAGTTTAGCCTAAGAAGGTGAGTAACAGTCCAGCAGCGACAGCGGATCCGATCACGCCAGCGACGTTGGGCCCCATAGCATGCATGAGGAGGAAGTTGCCCGGGTCTTCTTCTTGTCCGACCTGCTGGCTGACGCGCGCAGCCATGGGCACGGCACTGACGCCTGCAGACCCGATCAGCGGGTTGATTTTCTCCTTCGAGAAGACGTTCATGAGTTTAGCCAGCAACACGCCTCCGGCGGAGCCGCATCCGAAAGCGACGATACCCATCACGAGAATCATTATCGTTTGTAGATTCAAGAAGGATGCGCCTGTGGCTGTAGCGCCAACGGACAATCCGAGGAAGATGACGACGATGTTCATGAGTTCGTTTTGCGCCGTTTTAGACAATCGGTCGACGACGCCGCACTCTTTCATGAGGTTACCGAGCATGAGGCATCCGATGAGGGGAGCGGCATCGGGCAGAATGAGTGCAACCACGGTAGTAACCATAATAGGGAACACTATCTTTTCGGTTTTGCTTACGGAACGGAGTTGCTTCATGCGGATGGCACGCTCTTTCTTGGTTGTCAGTGCGCGCATGATAGGTGGTTGGATGACAGGCACCAATGCCATATAGCTATATGCGGCGATGGCGATAGGACCGAGCAACTCGGGAGCCAACTTGGAAGTGAGGAAGATGCTGGTAGGTCCATCGGCGCCACCGATGATACCGATACTGCCGGCTTGTGCTTCGGTGAACCCCAAGGCATTGGCGCAGAGGAAAGTGAGGAAGATACCTATCTGAGCGGCTGCACCCAATACCAAGCTCTTCGGGTTGGCAATCAGCGGTCCGAAGTCGGTCATTGCTCCCACTCCGATGAAGATAAGGCAGGGATAGACCCCCGCTTTCACTCCGATATAGAGCACATCCAGCAGGCCTCCGTTTTTCAGAATGGCACCGTAGCTGTGGTAGGCAGGGCTGTTAGGGTCCAAGAAGTCAGACCACAACTGACTATGGAACATCTCTGCTCCGGGCAGGTTGGTGAGCAACATACCGAAGGCGATAGGCAAGAGCAGCAATGGTTCGTACTGCTTCTTGATGGCAAGGAACAGGAGGAAGAAGGAGATGAAGAGCATCACCAACTGCCGCCAGCCGTCACCTAAGAAGGAATATCCCATACGCATGAAGCCCATCTTCTTGAAGAAACTGCCTATCTCCGACCATACGCTTTCATTTGCGGCGTCTTCCTGTGTTTCTACAGCAGTATCTACATCAGTCAGAGCAGCAGGGGCAGAATCGTCTTCAGCGATGCCTTCGGCGTTAACACCTTCTACATTCTGTGCAGCAACAATCTCTTCGTCCACAACGGGATCTTGTGCATAGATAGACACACAGAAGACGAGTGTCAAAGATAAGAATAGATATTTAATGTTTTTCATAAACAGTTTGTGTTGGTTGTGAAATGCCGAAACAGATTCAGCATGACGTTTGAGTGTTTTTAGGCGAGAAACTTGTTGCACCTTGTTATCCGTTGCAATCAGTATTTCTGCATAAGTCGGTTTATCCAAGCACGATGAGCAGGTCGTCTTGCATCACATTCTGACCAGCACTGACAGCTATCTGTTTGACGACGCCGTCTTGCTCAGCTTGCACGGCGTTCTCCATCTTCATACTCTCGAGTGTGAGCAGGGTGTCGCCTTTCTTGACGGCTTGTCCTTCGCTTACGAGCACTTTGATGACGGAGCCGGGCAGCGGGCTTACCACTTTGAAACCGTCGGCAGGAGCGGCTGCAGGTTTGGGTGCTTCTGCTTTAGGAGCAGCGGGTTGCGGAGCCGGCTTGGGAGCCTCTGCTTTAGGTTGCGGAGCAGCGGCGGCAGCGGCGGTTTCAATCTCGATGAGTTTGTCGTCCTGCATCACATTCTTGCCTGGCTCGGCGAGAACGGCTTTCACAGTGCCAGCAAACTCCGACTTGATGCTGTTCTCCATCTTCATTGACTCCATGGTGAGCAACTCGTCGCCTACGTTGACTTTATCGCCCACTTTCACGTTTACTTTGACGATAGAGCCCGGCAGCGGCGATTTGACTACCTGTGTGCCGGAAGCCTGTTGCGCCTGACTTACCACTTGTTGCACCGTTCGGCGCGGCTTAGCGGTTTGCGCTTCTTCTTTTTCGATCTCGACTTTGAAGGTGGTTCCGTTGACGGTTACCTCAGCGAGATTCTGACCTATTTCTTCGACGGCAGTGGTGTATTCGTGACCGTCGATAATGAATTTGAATTCTTTCATGATGTTGGGTTGTGAGATGCTGAAAGAGGTTTCAGCATGACGTTTGTGTTTAGTTTCTGTGTAGATTGTTCATACCGTAGAGTTTGGAATTCCATGGTGAGTATTTCCGCTCTACTTTCTTGATGGTTACATGGGTTGGCTCTTCGTCATGGATGCCGTTGTAATACAGATGTAGTGCCATGGCAATGGCAGCGGTTGCATTTCCCGTGAGGGTGATACTCTCTGATGTTTCTTTGCGCTGAGCGCCGACTGCCTCATGCACTTCTTGCGGTTTTTCCACTTTTACGCGAGGGCGCATAATCAAGCCGAAGATTTTCAGCACATAAATCAGCACCACCAACAGCACAAAAACCAAGCCGAAACCGAGCAAGGTTACCATCCATATATGTCCCCAATTGGCTGCTAATAGAATCATAATTACAAGGGTATGTTAGAGTGTTTTTTGAGTGGGTTGGTCAGACGCTTTGTCTGCAACATCTCGAAGGCACGGATGATGCGTGCACGTGTGTTGCGTGGCTCGATGACATCGTCGATATATCCGCGGTTGGCAGCCTGATAAGGCGAAGCGAATTTGTCTTTGTACTCTGTCTCTTTCTCGGCAATAAAGCGTTTTTTCTCTTCCGGGTCTTCAATTGCTTTGATGGCTTTTGCTTGGAGAACGCCTACGGCGCCGCTGGCTCCCATCACGGCTATCTCGGCATTGGGCCATGCGTAGCACATGTCGCCGCGCAGTTGTTTACACGACATGACGATGTGGCTTCCGCCGTAAGATTTGCGGACGGTAATGGTAACCTTTGGCACGGTGGCTTCTCCGTAAGCGAACATCAGTTTAGCTCCGTGGTCGATGATACCCGCGTATTCTTGTCCTGTTCCGCAAAGGAATCCGGGCACGTCCACAAGTGTGAGGATTTGAATGTTGAAGGCATCGCAGAAACGGACGAAGCGTGCAGCCTTACGTGAGGCGTCGCAGTCGAGCACTCCGGCGAGCCAGTTGGGTTGGTTGGCGATGATACCGGTGCTTCTGCCGTTGAAGCGTGCAAAGCCGCAGATGATGTTCTTGGCGTAGTCTTTCTGCACTTCCATGAAGTCGCCATTATCCACGATGGTGTAGATGATGTCCTTCATGTTGTATGGTTTGTTGGGATCGTCAGGTACGATGTCGTTCAGGCTGTCTTCAATTCGTGCGGGGTCGTCATGACATTCAAGCAGCGGTGCTTCTTCCATGTTGTTTTGCGGAATGAAGCTGATGAGACGTCGTATCTCTTGCATTGCCTCGTCTTCGGTGGCAGCCACGAAATGTGTGACACCTGACTTAGTGGCATGCACTTTGGCACCACCGAGTTGCTCAACGGTAACGTCTTCCCCTGTTACGGACTTCACGACCTTAGGACCGGTGATGAACATATAAGAGTTCTGCTCTGTCATCATGATGAAGTCGGTGAGAGCGGGTGAATAGACTGCACCACCGGCGCAAGGCCCAAAGATGACGCTAATCTGGGGCACGACGCCAGAGGCGAGGATGTTACGCTCGAAAATCTCGGCATATCCTGCGAGTGCGCAGGCACCTTCCTGGATACGTGCACCGCCGGAGTCGTTGAGTCCGATGATAGGTGCGCCCAGTTTCATTGCCATATCCATGACGTGGCAGATTTTCTGTGCCATGGTCTCGGAGAGTGAACCGCCGATGACGGTGGCGTCTTGTGCAAAGACGAAAACCAAACGGCCGTCGATTGTACCTGATCCGCAGGCAACGCCATCTCCGAGGAATACTTTTTTCTCCATACCGAAGTCGGTGCAACGGTGTGTGAGGAACATATCTACTTCTTCAAAAGAGCCTTCATCGAGTAGCATATTGATACGCTCGCGGGCGGTATAACTGCCTTTGGCGTGGTGCTTCTCCACGGCTGCTTCTCCGCCTCCGGCATTAGCCTTAGCGCGGTTGTCTATGAGTTTTTGTAATTTTGCTGAATCCATAGTGGTGCATTATTTGGGTTGTTCGCAGATTTCGGTGAGTACTCCGCAAGTGCTTTTGGGGTGCAGGAAGGCAATCATAAGGTTTTCTGCGCCTTTGCGTGGAGCTTTGTCGATGAGTTGTAGTCCGGCTGCTTCAGCTTCACGGAGAGCTTCTTCTACGGACTCGACGTTGAAAGCGACGTGGTGCACGCCCCCGCGACCGTTGTTTTTCTCGATGAACTTGGCGATAGTGCTGTCAGGGCCGGTGGGCTCGAGTAGCTCAATTTTTGTTTGCCCTACCTTGAAGAAGGCTGTTTTTACTTTTTGGTCAGCGACTTCCTCGATGGAGTAGCACTTGCTGCCTGTTAAAAACTCGAAAAACGGTATGGTTGCCTCCAATGAGGTAACGGCAATACCCAAATGCTCAATATGAGACGGTTTCATAATGTTGATGATTTTATATAGTTATACTTGTTTTATTATACTTGTTTTGAAAGCATTATTTATGTTCTGCTTTTTTCTCCTCAAAAAGCGCACAAAGTTAGTAATTTTTTTTTGAGTGTGCAACAGAAAATTTCCCCTTGCTGAAAATGTTGTAGAAATATTCAAAGGCTCTTGAAGTCCTTTTGAAGTCCTTTACATTTTTTTGTGGAAAAATTGAACATTTTTTACCTTTCCGCCATCGGTTTCGGGTTATAGTTTTTTCGCTTAGAATATTCTTGGCAGGAAGTCGATGAGATAATGCCGCCAGTTGGTCCAAGTGTGTGCTCCGGTGGTGCCGATGTAGGTGTAGGGGTAGTGGTTTTTGTCGAGGAGTGCGCGGAATTGTACGTTCTCGGGGTAGAGGAAGTCGTCTTGTCCGATAGAGATGTAATAGAGTGCAGGCGGGTTTTTGAATTGTGCTTTGAGGTCTTTCTCTACGGATTTGTACACTTTAGGCGTTTTTTTGTTGGATGGGAATGCGAGTTTAGCGTTCTCGGTGTTGGTTATTTCGGGGTCGTAATAGGTGGAGAAAGCCGGTGAGAAAAGTCCGATATAGTCAAAGAGTTGGTTGTAGAAATGGGAGATATGCATGGCATGGTATCCTCCCATCGAGAGTCCGGCTATGGCTCGGTAATTTTTGCCTTTTTTAGCCCGATAATGGTCTTCCACAAAGTTGAGGATATCAGGGAAAGCCATCTCAAAAGCTCCGCTGAGCCGTGTGTCGCGGTCAGACCATTTGATGTTGCCGTCTTTCCGGTCGTCGTAATAGACTGGTGAGGCTTCCTGATAGAAGTTGCCGTTAGGGAAGACGACAATCATGGGTTTGGCTTTTCCTTGTGCTATGAGATTGTCGAGAATCTGTGCCGCTCTGCCTAATTCGAGCCATGCGAGTTCATCTCCTCCGCTGCCATGAAGGAGGTAGAGCACGGGGTAGAAGTCTTTGGAGCGGTTGTAGTCGGCAGGCAGATAGACCGATAGCCGTCGTTCTTTTCCTTGCGAGGGATACCACACTTGCTCTATTATGCCGTGTGGAACACGGGCTGTTTGCATGAGTGCGGCGGTGTCGCCCTCGGTGAAGAGATAGTTGCTGAAGTTCATCATATCGCGCATGACCATCGGGTTTTGCGGGTCAAGCACCCGATTGCCGTCCACAAGGAAGCAATATTGATAGAGGTCGGAGGGCAGATTGTTGAGTGTGAGGGTGAAACTGCCGTCAGCCGTTTTCTCCATGGGATAGGTGTTACCTTCCAAGAGAAGTTGTACATCTTGGGCATGGGGATTGGTGTAAGTGAATGTGTTTTGTGCGTTGAGAGTCAGTGCACAAAGGATGAGGTTGAGGATGAAAAATCGTTTCATATCTGTATGGGTGTTAGGTGTGATATATCTTTATTTTCTTTGATGCGTCGGCGAATTTCGGTGGAGGAGATATCAAGAAGGGGTGCTTCCTTGAGAATCTGCATTTGGGGGTATTGCTGTTGCAAAGCGTTGAGGTCATCCCCCTTGCGCGGGTAAACGATAACGGGGTAGTTGTCAAGAATCTGCCTGTAGTTTTTCCAGCGATTAAAGAGCGCCATATTGTCGGAGCCGATGATGAGCGAGAAACGGTGTTGTGGGTAGGTGCGGGAGAGAGCTGTTAGTGTGTCAATGGTGTAGGAGGGACGTGGGAGGCTGAACTCGAAGTTGCTGACTCGGATATGCGGCTCGTCTTTGAGCGCCTGTTGTGCGAGCGAGAGTCGGAGATTTTCATCCCACAGGCAGTTTTTTTCCTTGAGCGGGTTGTTGGGCGACAGCATGAGCCACACTTCGTCGAAACCGCCCTTGCGCAAGACGTATTGCGCCAAGGCGATATGCCCGAAATGAATAGGGTTGAAAGAGCCGAAGTAGAGAGCTATTTGCACGATAACTGAGATTGAAGAAGCTTTGTTATATGAGTTTTTTCTCGCGTAGAAGTTGGTCGAGTTCAGCCAGGGCAATGGGCAGTTGGTCGTTGACGATAATTCGGTCGAATTGTGGCGCATCTTGCAGTTCAATGGAGGCTTTGTTGATGCGTTTTTCAATCATCTCTTCGGAGTCGGTTCCCCGCCCTTCCAGACGCCGGCGTAGTTCTTCAATAGAGGGAGGCATGACGAAGATGGAAAGGGCTTCGTCGCCGAAAATCTTTTTAAGATTGATGCCTCCTTTCACGTCGACATCGAAAATGACATGTTTGCCAGCCGCCTGAATGCGTTCTATCTCACTGCGCAATGTGCCATAGAAGTAGTCTTCATAGACTTCCTGGTATTCCACGAGTTTGTCGTCGAGGATGAGTTGGCGGAACTCTTCTGCGGTGAGGAAATAGTATTCCACGCCGTGTTGCTCTTTGCCTCTGGGTTGGCGTGAGGTGGCGGAGATGCTGAGTTCGAAATTGTTATAGTGGTTCAAGAGATATTGCACGAAAGTGCTCTTGCCGCTGCCCGAGGGGGCACAAAAGATGAGTATCATGGTTGATTGAGATTTATTCAGATTGACAGATGAATATATTATTGCAAGGAGGAATTACAGTACATTCAATACTTGTTCCTTTATTTGCTCGAGAATGTCTTTCATTTTGACAACGATGATTTGCATTTCGGAGTGGTTGGACTTGCTACCGAGGGTGTTGATTTCGCGCCCCATCTCTTGGGCAACGAAGCCCAATTTCTTGCCCACGCCTTGTGTTTCCTGCATGGTCTCTTTGAAGTATTTGATATGGTTGCGGAGTCGCACTTTCTCTTCGGTGATGTCAAGTTTCTCAAGGTAGTAAATCATCTCCTGCTCCAAGCGGTTGCGGTCGGTTTGCTGCTGTATTTCTTCGGAAAGCAGGCGGAGATTGTCTTCTATTCGGTCACGAATTTTCTCAATGCGCTCTTTCTCCAGAGGCTCCACTTGAGCGAGGAGGTCGAGGATGGCATCGAGTTTGTCGTTAAACATATTCTCCAATGCTTTCCCCTCCTGCAGACGGAAGGCTTTGAAAGCTTTGATTGCTTCTTGCATGGCGGCATTAAGGCAGCGCTCGTCGTCTTCGCCGAGTGAGCTATTCTCGCTTGTTCTCACCACATCGGGCATACGCATGGCTAGGGCTACTACATCGGTGGAAAGACCTCGACTGCGGGTGTATTCGGTGAGTTGATCCACATAGAAATCGAGTGCCTGCAGGTTGATGGGAGTGACGCTCCCGCCTGCGGCGAGGTCGTTGTCAAGATTGATGCTGACATCGAGTTTTCCTCGCTCAAGTTCCCGTGTGAGCAGGCTGCGCAGGTCTAACTCTTTGTTTTTGATGACGGGTGCAATGCGCATGTTGATATCCATCTGTTTGGAGTTGAGGCTGCGCAACTCGATGATGTATTTTTGTCCGGCAAGTGTGCATGAGGCTTTGCCGTAGCCTGTCATGGATTGGAGCATAATATAATTATTGTTTTTTTTGAGACGCAATTATGCGTATCTCCTAAATTTATTTCCCGATACATATTTATTTCCCGATGCAAAAGTGAGCGAAGATATTGTGAAGCACTTCGTCGTTGGTTATCTCGCCTGTTATCTCTCCCAAGGCGTTGAGACAATCGTGCAGATCCATCGCCAGAAACTCTCCGCTCAGGTTGTTGTTGATGCCTTGTATCACGCGTTCAATGGCATCGTAAGCCCGGCGCAGGGCTTCGTAGTGACGCACATTAGAGACCATGACGCCATCTGCTTGGGTGCAATATGTCTTGAGTTGTTCTATCAGCGGTTCTATCTGCCCTTCTTTGGCGGATAGGCAGATTTCTCCTTTCCTGGCACGGAAATTCTCCTTATCCGATTTATTGGCGACATAGATCACCTCTTTGTCTTTCAGTTCTTCTATTTCTGTTGTGTTGTTATCTACCGCTCCATCGCGAACTGCGATAATGATGTCGGCTTCTTGTGCCGCCCGCCGGCTGCGTTCTATGCCTAACGACTCAATCTCTTCCTCTGTATGTCTGATACCGGCAGTATCAATAAAGCGGAAGCGTGTGCCGTTAATATCAATAACGTCTTCTATGGTGTCGCGCGTGGTGCCAGCTTTCTCACTGACGATGGCGCGGTCTTCTCCGACCAGTGCGTTCAACAAACTGCTTTTGCCGGCATTGGTAGGTCCGATGATGGCAACGCTGATGCCGTTCTTCAGGGCATTGCCTGCTTTGAAAGAGGCAATGAGACTGTGCAGTTTTGTGTGTATTTCTTCAGAGAGTCCGCATAGTTGTGTGCGGTCGGCAAACTCCAGTTCTTCGTGGTCGGCAAAGTCGAGTTCCAACTCGAGAAGCGAGGTAAGGGTGAGCAGTTGGTCGCGAAGAGTGCCTATTTCTTTTTTGATGCCTCCTCTGAGGTGGTTGAGAGCGAGGTCGTGTGCGGCTTTGCTTTCCGATGCGATGAGGTCAGCCACAGCTTCGGCTTCGCTGAGGTCCATCTTGCCGTTGAGAAAAGCGCGCTGCGTGAATTCTCCCGCTTCCGCCATTCGGCAGCCGGAGTCGAGTAACTGTTGCAGAATAGCTTGTTGGATATAGAGCGATCCGTGGCAACTTATCTCTGCGATGTCTTCGCCGGTGAAAGAATGAGGGGCACGATAGAGCGTGACGATTACATCGTCGATATCGCTTATTTTGCCATAGTGGGCAGAGTAGCCCGAAGCTTCTTTCAGCGTTTTCTTTCCCGAAAAAATACTGTCCACGATAGCGATGGCATCTTTTCCGCTCACGCGGATGACGGCGATGCCTCCGATACCTTGGGGAGTGGATATGGCGCAGATGGTTTCCATGGAGTTGTTACCGTTTGGGTGATTGGAGGCAGAGAAGTGCCCAGTTGTCTTTTGCATGATGCTGAGAGCAGGCAAGCCCTAACGATTCCGCTTGGGTTTGCAGGACGGGTATGTCTTCGGTGTAGAAGCCGCTCAGAAGGAGGGTGCCGTTTGGGTTGAGAGCGGCGGCATAGCTGGGCATATCCATGAGGAGGATGTTGCGGTTGATGTTGGCGATTATAAGGTCGAAATGTCGGTTTTGCAGGAGTCGGGCATCGCCAAGTAGTATCTCTATGTCGTTTATGTGATTGAGAGTGCAGTTTTCTTTTGCGTTGTCGGTGCACCAGTTGTCGATGTCGATAGCCGTGACGGGGCATGCTCCTCTCAAACGGGCGAGGATTGCCAATATGCCGGTGCCGCAGCCCATATCAAGCACGGCTTTGTCTTGCAGCGGAAGTTGCAGCAAAGCCTGTATGATGAGTGAGGTGGTCTGGTGCGTGCCGGTTCCGAATGCCATCTTCGGATTGATGACGATGTCGTATCGGCAATGAGGCAGGTTGGTATGAAAAGGAGCATGGATGCAACACTCGTCGCCGATGATGATAGGCTGAAAAGAGTTGCGTTCCCATTCGGCATTCCAGTCTTTGTCCTCACATGGGTTGACAGCGAGCAATTCTGCTTTTGCAAAAGCGAAGTCATGCAAGAGGCTACAAAGAGTTTGTTCTTGCAGTTGCGCAGAGGGTATGTAGGCAGAGAAACTGTTACTATCGGTATCAACAAAAGTGTCGAAACCGAGGTCTGCCAGCTGTGCTGTGAGCAGGTCTTTGGCAAAGTCGGTTGCCTGAGAAAGACGGATGTCAACTTGTGTGTATTGCATATTTGATAAAATATCGCGCAAAGATACAATTTTTTTTTCATATATGGATGCGTTATGACAATTTTGTTGTAATTTTGCAGGCGTTATGAGTTACGAAGAGACATTGGACTATCTCTATGCCGCCACTCCTGCCTTTCATCAAGTAGGGAGCGAAGCCTATAAGCCGGGCTTTGAGAATACGATGCGTTTAATGGAACACTTAGATAACCCGCATTTACGTTTTCGCTCGGTGCATGTGGCAGGCACCAACGGCAAGGGCAGCACGAGCCATATGTTGGCGGCAGTGTTGCAGTCGGCAGGCTATAAGACAGGTCTTTATACCTCCCCCCATTTGGTGGATTACCGCGAGCGGATACGGGTGAACGGCGAGATGATAGCGCGTGAGCGGGTGGTGGAGTTTGTGGAAGAGAATAAGGCGTTTATTGAGGATGTGAAGCCGTCGTTTTTTGAGATAACGATGGCACTGGCGTTTCAGTATTTTGCAGAGGAGAAGGTGGATATAGCTGTAGTAGAGGTGGGACTTGGCGGAAGATTGGACTCAACGAATATCATCACTCCGGAAGTGAGTGTCATCACCAATATTGGACTGGACCACACCGAGTTTTTAGGCGATACGTTGGCAAAGATAGCGGGTGAGAAAGCGGGTATCATCAAGGAAGAAGTTCCCGTGGTGATAGGCGAATATAATGAGGAGACGCAGTTGGTATTTGAGCAAGCGGCTCATCTTCGGCGTGCACCTTTAATCAGAGCCTATGAGCGTTCTTTCCCAGATTATGCATGTCAATTGAAGGGCAGTTATCAGCAGAAGAATATCAGAACGGTGTTGACCGCAATCGATGTGCTTCGAGACAGAGGTTACGTTATTATAGAAGCAGCGGTTGAGCAGGGTTTGGCAAAGGTGTGTGATTTGACGGGTCTGCAAGGCAGGTGGCAGAAAGTTGTTGTTAAAAAGAATCAGTCTTCTGCATGTTTGCGGGTCATTCTTGATACGGGCCATAACTCACACGGTGTTCGGTCGTATATTGCTGACCTTCGCCAGATACAGAGTTTGCATGTCGTGTTTGGTATGGTGGCAGACAAGGAAGTGGAGGATGTGCTGCAACTGTTGCCCAAGAAAGCCCGTTATTATTGGACTCAGGCTCAGACCAAGCGGGCTATACCGGCTACTGAGATGCAGCGTTTGGGGCGTAACTACGGTTTGCAAGGCGAGGCATATTCTTCTGTTTGCGAGGCTATAGCAGCCGCCATGAACAGTGCTGCCGCCGAAGATACTATCTTCATCGGCGGCAGCAACTATGTGGTGGGAGAAGGGATGAAATGCTTGTCTCAGTGATTTTTTTGTATCAGTTTCTCTATTCCTGAGGTCATGAGGACGGCAGTGGAATCGCCTTCGGCATAGATGAGGTAGCACTCGGTGTCGGGAAGAGAGTTGATAAGGTCCAAGGCGGGTAGTGTGCCAAGTACCATACATGCGGTGGCGAGAGCATCGGCTCGCATGCATGAGGGGGCTGTTACGGTGGCGGAAAGCAGGGAGTGGTTGACGGGATATCCGGTGCGTGGGTCGATGGTGTGCGAGCGGCGGATCCCGTCTTCGTAGTAGAACTGGCGATAGTTGCCCGAAGTTGCCATGCAGAGACGTGTAGAGGCAATCACCTCTTGCAGTTCTGACGAAGTACCGGTGGGGTCGTCCTGTGGCTTGGTGATACCCACACGCCATGCCACATTGTTTTCATTAACTCCCCGCAGCACCACTTCTCCGCCTATATCGACCAAGAAATTCTTGCATCCTTTGTCTTGGAGCAATTCTGCCACCACATCGCAACCTTGCCCTTTGGCGATAGCCGAGGCATCGAGCATTGTCTGCTGATTTTGCTTGATGAGGTGATGTTTCTCCAGTGAGACAGACTCATAACCAACGGTTTTAAGGAGATCTTCAATTCTCTCGGGTGTGAGTTGTTCTTTGTTTTGGAAACCAAATCCCCATGCATTGACGAGCGGAGCCACGGTGATGTCGAAAGCACCCTCGGAGAGTTCTGACACTTCCCTTGCTGTTTGATACATCTGCTCGAAATAGCGGTCGGTCTTCACTTCCTCCCCTCGATTGATGCGCGAGATGATTGATTGCTCGTTGAAAGTGCTGAGACTGTTGTCGAACTCTTTCAATCGCGCAAGAATCTGCTCATGCAGGTCTTCCTCCGCTTCGTACCTTATATTATAATAGGTGCCAAACACATGACCTTCGTTGTGGTAATAATGCAGTGGTTTCTCATCGGGATAAGCAAAGAGAAAGAAGGCTGCCGCTCCCATCATGAGGAGAGCAAAAGACATCCGATAGATTTGCTGTTTGGACATGAGCGAATAAGTGACTAAGTTTTACGTTATGAACCGGTATGGCTTTTATTAATAGAACCAGAGTCCCAGTCCGATAGCACCGTTGAGGTGTCGGGAGGTGATGTCGTTGGAATAGGTGTTGTCGGTGGATGCCCACACATTTTTGCTGTTCACGCCATAGGTATTAAGCATGCCGATGGCATAGACATCGATGCCGAAATGGTCGCTCACTTCATACTCCCAATTGAGTTTGAGTGAGATGTTGTTGAGAGCGAAGTTGCCTTCGTAGTAGGTGTATGTACTTTTCCAAGGTGTCAGACCGATGGTCGGCGTAAGTGTGAAGCCTAAGGGCAGTTCGGCATCGAAACTGAACTCGAGGTAAGAAGAGTAGGCTTGTTTGATGCCTGTTACTTTGTCTTCGTCGGCGGGGTCTTCATAGAGCGGACACCAGTCGTCGCCGCCTACGTATGTTCCCCAGAAAATGCGTAAGGGGACATTCTCCCAGATATCGCCAAAGTTGAATGATGCAAACACTTCGGTTTGTGAGGTGCTGTAGTCGCCGTTTTCCCAATCTTTCAATGCCGGTTTCCGATAGTCGAAATACTTGGAGCCGTCAAAATAGTAGAGATGGTTGACACCGACAGTGAATCCGTAGATGGTATAAGAGAGGGTGATGTCCATCTCGGGTGCGAAAGCCTTGAAGGTGTAGTCTTCGGGGCTGAGGTTGAACCATGCTTCTGCTTTCAAACCGCCGTAGCCGACCGATGCGTCCGGTTGGAAGGCAAGACCTCCGTAATTCATACCACGCCACAGATAGGCGGAAGTGAAATCAGCTCCCACTTCCCATTCAAACCCTGGAAATTCGTAAGCAGACGCATAGGAAGCAAGGTTGATAACCGCAATAACGGTGAGGAAAAGTTTTTTCATTTTAGTCAGGTGGAGTAATTAGTAAGTAGTAAAAAAAGGCGTTCCGACGTTGTTAGCCGGACTGCCTTTTTGATGTGATTTAATGATGGGTGAATGTCATTTGTTGTTAGCCCAAGCGATACGAAGTGCCACTTCGAGAATGCGGGTGTTGTCTAAGGTAACGATACCGCCATCCGGTCCGGGCTCTACGTGAATACCACTGCCGCTTTCAGCTTTACCACCGAAATAGTTGCGAACTTCGTCGGCAGTGATGCCGAGTTCTTTGGCGATTTCCTCCATACTGCCACTCGGAAGGCTGTCCTTCACTTGGCGTAACTTGTTGAATGTTGTAATCATATCTATAAAATTTTAGTTTATATCAAAGCAAATTTTTTCGCCTACGAAAGTACAACATTTTTATGAAATGAGCAAATGTTTTCCGAAAATAAGTTGATTTTTTTTCAAATATTTAGTTTTTCAAACCGTCAAATCAATAAAACTCAAATAATATTGTATCTTTGCACAGTTAAAAATAATGCTGCAATGGAAGTCAGAGCAAATGCCAAAATCAATTTGGGTCTGAATGTGACGGGCATCCGCCAGGACGGCTATCACAATATTGAAACGGTGTTCTATCCGATCCGGTCGGTGTATGACCGTCTTGTTGTTGAGTGCAATGGGTCGGATGACATAGAGTTGCGTGAAGAAGGCGATTGGGTGATAGCGGGCGAGAAAGAGAGAAATCTTATTGTCCGCGTATTCCGACTCTTTCAGACCCGATATGATATAGGCGGTGTAAACGTTTTGTGCGAAAAGAATATTCCTTACGGAGCAGGTCTTGGAGGCGGTTCTGCCGATGCGGCATTTACGGCGCTTGCACTTAACCGATTGTTTGAACTCCGTCTTACTTCTCAGCAGTTGCAGCAGTTGGTAGCACCTTTGGGGGCTGATTGTGCTTTTTTTATCCTCAATACGCCGTGTTTTGCCGAAGGAGTGGGGGATATTCTCTCCACGATAGACCTGAGTCTTTCCGGCTATCAGATTTTGCTTGTCAAACCTGCCGATGCAGTATCCACTCAAGAGGCATATAACAAAGTGAATGTTCAAATTCCGGCTATATCTTTGCGAGAGTTGGTGAAGCAGCCGGTTGCTCAATGGCGAAACAGTGTTGTGAATGATTTTGAGGTTTCTGTATTTCCTCAGCACCCTGCAATAGCCGCCATCAAAGAGAAAATGTATGACATGGGTGCTTTATATGCTTCTCTCTCGGGCAGCGGGTCAACAGTGTATGGTCTGTTTCCGAAAACGAATAATCTGCCTGATATGCGCCCGGTGTTCCCTGATTGTTGGGTATCTTTGGAGCGGTAGTTGATTCTCGGAGCGTGCTGATGCCAGTTGTCAGTCTTCGGCATGTCTGAGTTGTATGCGGAAGGAAGTTCCCTTTCCGACTTCAGAGCGCAGGACGAAAATGTGTCCTTTGTGGTAGTCCTCCATAATGCGTTTGGCAAGACTGAGTCCGAGTCCCCATCCTCGTTGTTTGGTGGTGAAGCCGGGTTGGAAGATAGTTTTAAACTTGCCGGAAGGAATACCTTTGCCGCTGTCTGTTACGTCCACATTAATGTATTTTCCGCTGTCGGTGATGCTTATGTTGATTGTTCCGCGACCATCAATGGCATCTACCGCGTTTCGGCAGAGATTCTCAATTACCCACTCGAAGAGTTCAGCGCTAAGAAGAGCCTGTACTTCTTCTGTTTCTTGTATGGTGTAACTGATTTTCTCGGAAGTTCTGCTTCGCATATAGTTGACAGCCTTTTCAATGACGGGATTGACGGCTTGTTTTTTCAGTTCGGGCATCGAGCCGACCTTGCTGAAGCGATCGGCTATCATGCGCAGCCGGTCGATGTCTTTTTGCATCTCGGGTAATAACTCATCTTGAGGATATCGTTCTTCGAGCAGTGTATGCCAGCCGATGAGTGCAGAGATGGGCGTTCCCAATTGGTGTGCGGTTTCTTTCGACAGTCCTACCCATACTTTCTGCTGTTCGTTTCGTTGGGTAATATACAGCGTGAATAGAATTACGATGATGAAGAGGAAGATAATCAGGAACTGGATGTAAGGGAAATACTGGAGTTGGCGCAGCAGAGTGGAGTCCTCGTAATAGATATATTGCGTGATATCTTCGCTGATATGAACCGGAATAGGCTCTTGTGTGGCAGTCAGACGTGCAATTTTGCGCCGGTAAAACTCCTCTTTGTTGTGCTTTGGTTCTTCCACGTTGCGTGACAAGAGCAGGTTGCCGTCGGCATCGACCATATAAACCGGAATGGTGGTGTTCTCTTCCATGATGGAGGAGAAAAAGTCGATATCGGTGTTGTCATCAGCCAGGATGAGTTGACGTGTGGCTTCCGCCCAAATCTCCATTTTTTTGCGTTCTTCGTCGGCAAGACGCAAGGCAAGATGGTTGGCATAGAACACGCCTGCTCCGACGATAAGCAGGGCTATCAGAAGAAAGATTGTGCGAAGATGTGACATAGAAGTGTTGACCCAGAGGGTGTTTGCAATCATGATTGAGTATGCAAAAGTACTGCTTTTCTTTTATATCTGCAAATGCAGGTTGCCCATGAACAGGGCAAACTTTACCAGATCTTTATGAAAGGCGCAGAATATATCGTGTATCTATCGAATATCTATCGTGTATCTATCGTATATCTATCGTATATCTATCGTGTATCTATCGTGTTTGTCGGCTACGAGACGGCTGTAAAAGTGTTGCCATTTGTGAGGTGAGGTGTTTGAAGCGTGTTACAAAAGCGTTTGTTGAGGGTGGCACAATTTTTGCAAAAATTCTGAGCGTTAGATATGCAATATATATGCAAAGATGAAGAGAAGTATTGTAATTATCAGCCTGTTAGCATTGTTCTCTTCTCTGTATGCTCAACACTCGGTGCGCGGAAAAGTGGTAGATAAAAGCAGTGGTGAGCAAGTGGAGATGGCTGCCGTCCGGCTCTTTTCCTATACCAATGGCGACAGCACCATGGTGGAAGGAGTGCAGACCGGTATGGATGGCAGTTTTCTCTTTGAGCGTGTCAGAAAAGGTAAATATCGCATTATTGTTTCCTCTGTCGGTTACCGGCAGCGTTCGGTTGAGGTGGAGATGAGCAACAAAGATGTGAATATAGGCCGCATTACCATAGAAGAAGAGGTGCAGTTATTGGATGAGGTGCAGGTGAAAGGTCGTGCGGCGGAGATGACCGTTAAAGGCGATACGTTGGAATATAATACTTCTGCTTACAAGGTTGGGGAGAATGATATGGTGGAGGACCTGCTGAAGAAGATGTCGGGTGTGGAGGTGGATACGGAAGGCAATGTGAAGGTGAACGGCGAGTCCATAACGGGTATCAAGATCGATGGAAAAACGTTTTTCGGTGATGATGTGCAAACCGCTACGAAGAATATCCCTGCCGACATGATAGAGAAGATACAAGTCATAGACGAGAAATCGGATATGGCGAAACTGACCGGTTTTGAAGACGATGACACCGAGCGCATTATCAACTTGCAACTCAAAGAAGACAAGAAGCGTGGCATATTCGGCAATTTCAATGGCGGTCTCGGCGCTGACCTTGTGGCTAATGACGGCAAATGGCTTGACTATAACAACCGCTTCATGGCTGAAGATTTCCGCTACAACGCTTCTGCTTTTCTCAATATTCTGTCCGGCGAGACGCAGACTACCATCATCGGTGGCGGCAACAATACCAACGAACTGAGAAGCGGCAGGGGTCGCGGGCCATTCGGCGGACAGAACTCAGGCATCACCTGGACCGAGAACCTGGGTGTCAATACCAATATTGCGGGTAAAAACGGTTGGCTTTTCGGCGGAGATGCCCAGATGACGCATTCGTACAATGATACAAAGACAAAGAGCGAGAACCGCAATTGGACGAATGAGCACAACTATCAGAACAACGATACCACTTCCAAACTCTCCAATACGTGGGATGCCAAAACGCAGTTGGAGTTTGAATGGGACATTGACTCGCTGAACACCCTTATCATCAAACCTGAAATCAGTTATACACATTCCCTTTCCAGCACCTATGACGCATACGACTATTTTCGTGATAACGACACTGCTACCATCGGTCTGCAAAACACTTCGGACAGGACTTCGGAGATAGGCGCCAAACTGAAAACCACCTATAGCCACAAGTTTTTCAAACCCGGCAGGACCTTTACGCTGAATACTTCGGTCAACTTCAGCAACCAGCAGACTGATGCGCAAAACAATTCTCTCAACTATTATTATTCCAATGATTCGGTTTCCGTGACAGACCTGTGGACGGACAAGACCCGCAACAGCCTCAGTTATGAACTGAAAGCATCGTATGTGGAGCCCATCTATGGCAAGAATCACTTTTTGGAGACGGCAGTCAGTTTCTCGCAAAACAACCGTTGGTCGGAAAAACAGCAGTGGAAAGACAGTCTGAAGACCGACTTTGACAGTGAATACTCCAACTCGCTGAAAACTATTTTTCTCAGTGAGGTGGCGGAAGTGAACTATAAATGGGTGGAGAAAAACTTTGATTTGACGGCCGGTTTGAAAGTTAATCCTTCGCAGACGCTGAGTCATACGCGTTATGGCGATGGTCGTGTTCTGGAGCGGACCAATATAGTGTGGAACTTCTCGCCGAATGCCTCGTTTAAATACAAGTTCGGGAAGAAAGAGTTTGCCCGAATCCAGTATCGCGGCAAATCCTCCCAACCGAGCATAGACCAGATGGAGCCTGTGAAAGACAATACGAATGCGATGAGCGAGAGTGTGGGTAACCTGAGTCTGCTGCCCGCCTTTCAGCATACGTTGCGGTTTATGTACAGCAAATTCAACCAGGACCGTTTCTCGAGCATTATGACGGGTTTGAGGGCTACGCTGACAAAGGATGCACTGGTGAGCAATAATATTTACGATGAGTCGGGTAAGATTTATCACCAGACCGTTAATGCGCAAACCGTACCTTTTTCGGTGGATGCCGATTTGATGTATAATACTCCTTTCGGAAATAAACTTTTCCAGTTCAACACCCGCACTTCCGTAGGTTACAATCGCCGTATTGCCTATGTCGCCCGTGAGATGGCTTCTGCTGACATTGAACAGATGATTGCTGAAGACCGGTGGATGCTGGGTGATGAAAGCCGAACGGGCAATCTGCAACTGCAAGAAGATCTCTCGCTACGCTTCACGCATGAGGTAGTTGATATAGGTGCCCGAGGCAATTTTACCTATTCTTTTACCCACAACAACCTTACGGCAGACAGCAAAACTCAGGTTTTCAAATGGTCGGTTATCGGTGACATTACATTCCACTTGCCCCGCAGTTGGCAAATAGGCACCGATATAGGCTATACTGACCGTATCGGTTATGGCAAGGATTTGGGAGACTTGAGCGAGATTATGTGGAATGCCTCTGTGAGTAAGTCATGGAGTGTGGCATCGCTTACACTGCAAGCCAATGATATTCTCAATCAGAAGAAGAATGTGGTGCAAACAGTGGGAGAGAGTTCTATTAAGTATCAGCGCTACAATACCCTGCCTACTTACATTATGCTGAGTTTTACCTACAAACTTAATCGCATGGGTGACTTGAAGGCTAAAGGCAAGGCAGGCAAGATGCAAGAGATGATTGAAGGCAACTTCAATCCGATGAAAGGTGACATGCCGCAAGGCCCTCCCCCTGATATGTAGATTCTTTAGCGTTTTTCCTGTAGAAGGGTTCGGATACCCTTCTGCAAATCTATCTTCGGTTGCCAGAATGATTGCAGTTTCTTGTCTTTAGGTGCAATGGCTCTCATCACATCGAGAGGACGGTAATTGAGCCCTCCCCACTCGATATTAAGTGTTTTGCCGCTCAGTTGGCTAATCAGGTCAGCCAATGCCCGAACGGAAGTGCCTTTCCCGGTGCCTAAATGGTATTCTCCTTCTGCTATGTCATTAGGATGCAAAGCGCAATTGACGAAGAATTGTGCTACGTCATCCGCATGCACGAAGTCCAGAATTTGCTCGCCCGGCGACATCTTAACGGCTTCAGGAGCCTCCATGCTTTCCAACATATAATCCATCAGTTGCTTGCGTGTGGTGTTGCCCCCATACACGGAGTAGGGAATAGCCGTGATGAGGCGGAATCCCATCAAGTCATGATAGAAATTGAGGAATTGTCGGAATGCCGCCTTGGTGGCGGTGTAGAGATAGGCAGGTCTTAGTCCTTCTTCTTTTCCCAACCGGTATTCGGCAAATGAGCCGGTGTTGACGAAGGTGAGGTTGTGACACGGCATTTGTCGGAGTGTGTCGAGCAACCATATACCATACTTGATATTGGACTCAATGAGAGGGTTTATGTCTTTCCTTTCGTGTGAGGATGTGGAGTATGCCGCCAGATGCAGTATGACATCGGGCTGAAAATTGAGGATTGTTTCCGTCTCTTGAATTTCGGCAAACCGGCATTGGGAGTAAGGAAGTTTGTCTTTGGCTTTGCTTATGTTGCGGCATAGACAAAGCAGTTCTATATCAGCCGCTTGCTCTATGAGTAGTTGCACTACTCGTTTGCCTAAATAACCAGTGCTGCCGGTGATGAGGATGCGAGCCATTGTGAGAATAATTTTATGTCTAATCGGTCAATAGACCGAATAATGGGTTGTTATATATCTATTTTGTTTACTCGTTAGCGGAATTACTACAGCGACTAAATATTTATTTAACAGGTTTATCTTCAGTATCCTTACACTTTTGAATGAGTGACCGGTATTCATTTGTCATGCGACGATAGTGAGGAAAATACAGGTTGTGGAAAAATTGCCAAATTTTTTTGGGTAAACTTATTGCGGATAGAGAGTAAAAACAGCCATTTTTGCGCCCATAACATGCGTATAATAAGAACGTTATACCTCAAAGTATGCACGATGTCCGCTGCATGTCCGCTACATGTCCGCTAAAAAGGTGCTCATTTTTGAGAAAAAACAGGCGTGAATTTCGAGTGGAAAAATTGCCAAATTTTTTTACTTTATAATTTCGCCAACAGGTTATTTATTCTAAACAATAATTTCTAATGACCGATTTGGGTTTAATGCAATCTGATGGATTCTTTTCAGATAGATTCTTTCGTTTCCGCTTCGTCCGGGTCATGTGGCTCGGGGATGATATCAAGAACGATGGAAGGAACGTCTGCCACTCCCTTGAATGCCATCCATAGTCCGGGAGCCACGGTGAGCCGCTGATAGTTGCTCTCGGGTGAGAGTGTAATACGGAAAGTCTCGCCTTGTGTGCTACTGTCTTTTCGGTCGTCATAGACGGAGAATTCGACGGCTCCATGCACCACTACCAGATTCAGAGTCATGCGTTTGTGCTTTTTCCACCCTTTTTGCGCTCCCGGCAAAATCTCGCTAAAGTAGGCTTCGCCAAACCCGCAGAAACAATCATCTGTGGCTTTCAGCGCATGCAAAACATCGCCTTTCGGTGTGGCGATTCGACGGAGTGGAGTAAGTGTAACGCCTTTCATAACTTGGTACGGGTAGTTTTGAGTTGCTTAGTGCAGGTTGCAATAGTTGTTGATTTGCTGTTGTGTGAATGGATACATGTCGGTGTTCTTTTCGTAGAATGCTTTGTACCATTCAGCCACATATTGTACTGTCTCTTCGTATGTGAGAGTGGCTTGCCATTGAAGCAGATTGAGTGCTTTGTCGCAGTTGAGGCGCAGAAGTGTGGCTTCGTTAAAGGGTATGTCGCCACTGATACGGATGTGGTTGTCTATTCCCCATATTTTGGCGATATCTTCTACCAGTTGTTTCACGGTTTTGGGCTCGCCTGCCCGAGGCCCGAAGTTGAAAGCTTCACCGTTGATATCGGTTTCTCTAAGATAGAGCACCTCTCCTAATCGCAGATAGCCCGACAATGGTTCCAACACATGTTGCCAAGGGCGTGTGGCTTTTGGTGAGCGAATTTCCACAGGTTGATTATCTGCGAAAGCTTTGATTGTGTCCACCACGATGCGGTCTGCGCTCCAGTCGCCTCCGCCTATCACGTTGCCGGCACGGGCGATACCCAAACGCAGGTTGTTTTTATTCTTAAGAAATGAATGCCAATAGCTTTTGATGACGAGTTCAGCTGCCCCTTTGCTGCCTGAATAGACGTCTTTGCCGCCTAAACGGTCGGTTTCCCGATAGCCCCATAGCCACTCCACATTGTCGTAAGCCTTATCGGAGGTGATGATGACGGCAGTGACGGGCTTGTCGTATAGCCTGAGTGCCTCCATAACGGATGCCGTACCCACTACATTGGTGGTGATGGTGTCGAGTGGTTGTTTGTAGGAAGTGGAGACAATGGCTTGCGCTGCGAGATGGAAAATAAAGTCAGGTTCAATTTTCTTGACGTAGTTGACAAATTTCTCGCTATCGCGAATGTCTTCCCATTGTTGGTGAATATGCTTTTCCAGTTTAAGCACTTTGTACATGGCAGGCCGTGTGAGCACTGTGTTGCTGTAACCATACACATCAGCGCCGAGTTGGAGCAACCACATTGTGAGCCACGAGCCTTTGAACCCCGTGTTGCCGGTGATGAGCACTCGCTTGCCGTTGTAAATATTATCAAAGTTCATCATTCCCATGTTTTCCAAGGTGCTTTGTTGTTGTCCCATAGTTGATTCAGTTCTTGGCAGTCGCGAAGGGTATCCATGGGTTTCCAGAAACCAGTATGGCGGTAGGCATGAATCTGGTTGTCTTTCAAGAGTCGCTCCATCGGTTCCCTTTCGAGCATCTCATGATCGCCTTGCAGATATTGGAAGAGAGCAGGTTCACATACGAAGAAGCCTGCATTAATCCATGCGCCGCTTTCCTGCGGTTTCTCGCGGAAGGCAGTAACCAGACCGTCGGCATTCATTTCTACCACACCTAACTTTCCGGAAGGCTGATAGGTGGTCATACTGAGCACTTTGCCAGATTTCTTATGGGCTTCGATGGTGGCATTGATATCTATATCTGCCACACCGTCGCCATAGGTAAGCAGGAACGTCTCGTTGCCTACATATTCCTCAATACGTTTTACGCGTCCTCCCGTCAGTGTGTCCAATCCGGTGTCGATGAGCGTGACGCGCCAATCTTCGGTGTGTCGGCGAAGCACTTCAATAGAGTTGGTTTTAAGGTCAACGGTCAGGTCGCAGTTGTGGCGGAAATAGTTGGCGAAATATTCTTTGATAACATATTGTTTGTAACCACAACATATAATAAAATCGTTGATACCATATCGGCTGTATATTTTCATGATATGCCACAAGATAGGTTTTCCACCTATCTCAACCATAGGTTTGGGAATGCTGGTGGTGGCTTCTGCAAGGCGTGTGCCATAGCCGCCTGCAAGGATAACTGCTTTCATTTTATATTGAGGAATTGTTAAACTATTAAATTGAAGAATTGAGTGCCCTGCGGGCTGATTATTTTTATGTTTTTTTGGGGATTATTGCCGATATAATTGTTCTGCGGCTTGGCGGGAAGCTTTTCGCGTGATGAGTTCTTCCATAAAGCCCATACCATAGCCGGTGAGCTGAATATAACTTGTTAGTACCGACAATGCAGCAATTCTGATATCTCGGTTTCTATAGAGCGATTCGCAGAACAACGCAAGCATATACACTCCGATTGGCACAAGCCACCAAGGAGAGTGCAAAACGGCAAGCAAGAGGAGCATGATATGTCCTACAACGAAACAGGAGGGAAACAGATGCGTCAATTTCAAACTGCCTTTATGCAGGGTGCTCAGCAAAATACGCGCTTTCCCAAAGGTGTTTACCTGCCGATAAAAAGAACTGAGAGTGACACGACGCTTGTGATAGACAAAGGTTTCTTTGAACAACCGAATATCAAAGCCTGCTTCCCTTATGCGCATTGACAGGTCAACATCTTCTCCTATCATATCGCGGAAACCACCCACTTGCTCGTAAACTTTCAGTGAGAAGCCCATATTGAATCCTCGTGGTAGGAATTTAGAGGTGTCTTTCATGCCTCCTCTTATGCCTCCTGTTGTGAGAAATGAGGTCATGGCATAATTGACGGCTCGCTGGAGAACAGAGAAATCGGCATCTGCCGCATCGGGGCCTCCAAAGCAATCTACATAGTCATCTCTCAGCAGTCTCCGAAGCGTGGCAATATAGGTGCGGGGGAGGATGCAATCGGAATCGAAAAACAGGAAATAGTTGCCTGCTGCGGCTTCTATTCCATGGTTGCGACGTACACTTCTTCCGCTGTCTTCTTCGTGATACTCAATACGCAAACGGTCCTCGTATTGTTCTACAATCTCTTTGCAACTCTGTTCACACTTGCCTTCCATGACGATGACTTCAAAGTCGCGGTCAGTTTGCTGGGCAAGACTCATAAGCAACTCGTCCATCTCCTGTGGACGATTGTAAACAGGTACTATAATGCTGAAATGCACTTTCATTCGCTTGCAAAGATACAATATATCGGTCATATATGCAAATTTTTTTTGCATAGTGTTTGCGTATATGAAAAATTTTTCGTTACTTTGCACCCCGATTTGCGAGAGATGTATAGTTTCTCTCTCAATTTTTACGGACATCGATCTCAAACAACGAACTATAAATTTAAGTTTATGTATATCTTACTTACTGTTCTTATCGTAATAGCAGCTATTTTGATTACGCTGCTCGTTTTGGTTCAGAACTCCAAAGGTGGCGGTTTGGCTGCCGGTTTCAACAGCGGCAACCAGGTGATGGGTGTGAGAAAAACCACTGACTTCTTAGAGAAAGCCACTTGGACGCTGATAGCCTTAATCGTTCTCCTCTCTATTTTTGCAGTAGGAATTAGCAAACATAGCGGTGATGCCGAGGTGGCTGCCGAGCAGAGCGCTGTGGCTCCTGCCGCTCAGCAAGCCTTGGAAGAGTCGGCTGCTCCCGTTCCTGAATTCGACGAAGAAAGCGCTGAAGAATAATATCTTCTGCGAAATGCAAAAATATAGCGGACTTGCATAGAGTCCGCTTTTGTTGTTTATGGTTATTGCTGAAAATGCAATAGCCTTTTTTTCTATTCGGTTTACCAACGATGTTGCCGTAGTAATCCGCCCAACAGGCATATGAGCATATAGGGGGGATAGACGAGCGATAAGAGAAATGCATAACCGGCTTTGTGCGGTAGGTGAAAGCCAAAGCGTTCGGCACGGCAGATGAGCCACAGGTCGATGGCATATTTAGCAAGGAAAACCGGTGGCAGCCATGCAAGTAGATTGGCAAGTATGACGATGATGCCACATAGCAGGATGTCGCGGTCGGTGTAGTGGGGGGCCTTGCCTGCCCAGCGCATACGCTGACGAAACAATTGCTTCAGGCTAAGGCAGGGACAGATTGTCAAGGCAGGCTCGTAGGCAGAGCCGATACGGCATCTGCGGAGTTTCATGCTTTCCAGCAGAAACATGTCATCGCCACTTGGCAGGTTGGTATGAAGGTCGGAGTAGCTGTCTAACCAGCATTGCCGTCTTACTATCAGATTGGCTCCACTGCACATGACGGCATGGCCATGTTCCGCTGCCCATAGGGTGAGCGATTGCAGAGCGGCATATTCGGTTTGTTGCAGACGGCAAAACAGGCTCCCGTTGCCTTCGTTCATCTTCAAAGGCAATATCAATAAATCATAATCTTTCAGTTTAAGATTCGGCTGTGAAACGAATGTTACATCGTCATCCGTGAGCCACACATATTCTGTATCCACAGCTGCTATGCCTTTTCTCAAAGCATACTTTTTGCCTTTTCCTTCATCATTAACGAAGATAGTATGGGCAGGAAATTTACTTTCGTCAGGTTTAGACCCCTGTCGATAAGGCACTATGACGGTGATGTCGCTCATACGTTCTGTAATTTACGGTATTGATTAGGGAAGTCAGGGAAAGACTTGTGGATGCAGTCGGTGTTGTCCACCTGCTGCCCAGCAACCAGCATTGCCATGGCGATGCGGTGGTCGTTGCAAGATGCGACTACGGGAGCAGAGTCCATAGCCTCCATGGCGGCAATACGGTTGCTCTCTTTCTCACGGAGCAAATCTTTATTAATGACTTTTAGCGGGATGTTGAGCCGTTGGCAAGTGGCATAAAGGGCAGGGTAGAGGTCAGGGGTTTGTCTGCAGTCGAGGCTGATTCCGTTTTCCCGGACCTGTGGGTTGATGCTGTTTTTGCTGATGATGACACCCTCGTCTTGATAGGTGGTTGTCACTCCCAATTGGCTGAACATTTCAGCTGTTTTGCTATCAGGTTGCGGTGAGTTCTGCCGTAATCCCTTCAGCCAAAGAGGTTCGGTGTCATGCAGGGCTACATACTCGTAAAAGAATGCAGCTGCCGACCAGTCGGCTTCTATTTGGGAAAGGATATCAGACTTAGGCATAGTGTTGCTTAGAAGAATAGTCTGAAGAGTGAGGGATATATACCCCCTGCTTAAATCGGTATCAATGTTGACACGCCCCTCTGCCATATCCGAACAGAGAAGAATGGCCGAAACATACTGGCTGCTTCCGTTTTCAGGCAGAGTTACGGTTTTTCCCTGAAGATGTGTTCCTCTTATGAGTAATGGCGGGTACCCCTCTTTGTTGGTGCAGGTTATGTCGGCTCCCAATTGTCGCAATGCGTTCACCAGCGGTCCGATAGGGCGTTCTTGCAGGCGTGGCGTGCCTGTAAGCAGGATATTTGTGCCTTGGCGGAGTGCAAAGTAGGCGGTGAGAAATCTGAGGGCTGTACCGCAATCTTCCACATCAACGGTGCAGGGCTGTTTTGCTTGTATAGAGTTGCTTTTAGCAGGGCAGCCTGCCTGTTTGAGTGCCCGATAGAGAATATAGTTGTCGCGTGCGACTTGCGGGTGTGTTTGTTCGAGGAAAACATACAAATGTAATTCATCATTAACCGCTGCCCGTATGAGCAGTCGGTTAATGATGGATTTGCTGTATGGGAGGTCTATGGTCAGCATGTCTGACACCTGATTAGTTCCAAGTGGGCAGCGGCGAGTAGTCGCGCGAATAGCGCAGGTGCTGCTCGGCGTAGCCTTCGTTGAATCGGATTTTTACATCAATGATATCGCCTTGTTTGTTGCAGACGGGCTCATAAACGGGATTGAGGAATCCTTTATAGGGTGCAAGGTGCAGTTGTTCATAGCGCTCCAACATCTCTTTGTGCAAGTCGGGGTTGATTTTGACCGCATATTGTTCTACGAGTTCTTTGGCGAGCGCATAGTCGCCGGTGGAAGTCACGCGTTGGATGATGGCGAGCAGTTCTCCATAGAGTCGGCGCAGTCCTTCGTAGTCATTGACGCGCATATAATGTTTGCCGTCCCTACAGATGATTTCCACTTCGGGTTTGTCGGCATTGACATGGTCAAGTACCCAGTTGGCGATGAGCTGTCGGTTGCGCATGTGCGCTTCTTCGAGGTCTTTGCCGAGTTCAATTCTCACTAACTGTGTCATGGCGCCGTTCATCATCTGCCGGTAGTATTCGGCTTTGTAGGCTTCTTGGTTAGGCATGATGCCCAGTTCTACGAGTTTGGGGTCGGCGATGTAATAGAGTCCGAAGAGGTCGGCTCTTGCTTCTTCGATAGTAGAGCCATGCTCTTTCAGGTCGTCTTTTGTAACGCCCGGGAGCAGTTTGCCTGATCCGTGACCGAGGCACTCATGGAGGTCGGTGTGGCAGTTGTCGGTGAGTGCGCCATACTCGCGGTTGCGTGTTACTTCTTCATTGGAGAGCATAAACTCTTCGTTGAACCCATTGCCTTGTGCTGCTTTGTCGTATGCATCGGTAATGTTTTGTATGGTGACAGATTTTGAGCCGTATTCTTTTCGTATCCAGTTTGCATTGGGGAGGTTGATTCCGATAGGTGTGGAAGGATAGCAGTCGCCTCCGAGGATGGCGGCATTGATCACTTTGGCAGTCACACCTTTTACGGTTTCTTTTTTGAAGTCTTTGTCGGTGGGCGAGTTGTCTTCGAACCACTGTGCATTTTGGGCCAGGATCTCTGTTCTGTGTGTTGCTTCTATGTTTTTGAAGTTGACCATTGCCTCCCATGCGCCAGTTATGCCGAGCGGGTCGCCGTACACTTCGGTGAATCCGTTGACGAAATCGACGCGGCTGTCAATATCCTGTACCCATGCGATGGCGTAGCGGTTGAAGGCAGCGAGGTCGCCAGTTTGGTTGTAGGTAATAAGTTCTTCTATTACTTTTTTCTGTTGTTCGTTTTCGGCTACTTCCTTTGCTTTTTCGAGCCAGAAGACCACCTTTTCGAGGGCTTCTGCATATAAGCCTCCCACCTTGTAGGTCTGCTCCTCAATCTTGCCATCGCGTTTCACCAGTTTGGCGTTGAGTCCTATCCATAGCGGTTCGTCCGAGGTGTCTTTGTGAGCATTATACCATGCCTCGGCTTCAGCCTGGGTGAGTCCTTCATAATAGTTGTTGGCACTGGTGAGCAGCAAATCCACCCCTGCTGCCTGATTGGTCTTTTTCTTCATCACTTCGGGATTGAACATGACCTCGAGCACCTCATTCATTCGCTCCTCCAGACGGTCGCCGAAGATGCGGTCGATATCAGCAAGGGGCATGTACTGCATGGCGTCAAGCAACCATTCGCGGTTGAACTCAGGCAGGAATTTGTCTTCGTTGTAGTGGTGATGTATGCCGTTGCTGAACCAAACGCGCTTCAGATATTTCTCCATCAGCAGATATTGCGGGTCTTGCTTATCGGGATAGTTGAGATACAGGCTTTCCAGCATTCGGCGGATGCAGAGATTGTAGCGGCAGTTTTGGTCAAACAAAATGTCGCGTCCTTGCAAGGCGGCTTCACTCAGGAAATAAACGAGTTTTTTCTGTTGCAGAGTCAGTTGGTCGAAATCGGGTACGTCGTAACGCAAGATTTCAAGGTCATAAAACTTTTCCACGTTGTAATTGATTTGTTGGTTAGACTTCTTGCAGCCTACTGCCAATGCGGCAATGGCGAATAATAATACTGTCTTTTTCATATTGTTGAGTTTTTTCTTATCAAAAATTGTGGCAAAGATAATCAAAAATTTCGGATGCTGCAAATTCAAGAGGTTGTTGCATATTTTGCTACTGCATAGAATTATCTCTGCGCTCGTAAGTTCAACTTGGAAGTGCAAAAGTGGTGAGATTAATGGCATACGATTTCGTATGCCGTTTTTTTTGTTTGAGAGTGTTTCCATGCGCGCGGTTCCGCAATGGTTACGTTATGAGATATGAGACGATGGTTAGGAAAATATCAGTAGGGGAAAAATTGCCAAATTTTTTTTGGTGATTTTTTTGCTGAAAAAGGGTAAAAATGGTCAATTTTATGCCTATAACATTCACATAATAAGAATATTATACCACAAAGTATGCACGATGTCCGCTGTATGTCCGCTACATGTCCGCTAAAAAGGTGCTCTTTTTTCGAAAAAACAGGAATTAGTTCCGAGTGGAAAAATTGCCAAATTTTTTACTTGCATTTCGGCTACGGTTAAAGTAATTGAATAAAGAAGCGGCTGAAAAATATGTTGCGAGATTTCAGAAAAAGTTGTATCTTTGCACGGAAATTTTGTCTAATCACAAAACAAAATAAATCAGTATGTTTAAAAATCATCCAAAAGGTTTGTTGCCCGCCGCCCTTGCGAATATGGGCGAGCGATTCGGCTATTACATTATGAATGCCGTATTGTTGCTGTTTCTGGTGAGCAAGTTCGGCTTGAGTGACGGAACGGCAGGTATTATTTACTCAGTGTTTTACTTTGGCATTTATGTGCTTGGTTTGGTGGGTGGTATCATAGCCGACAAGACGCAGAACTACAACAAGACCATCCAGTGGGGACTTATCATTATGGCGTTAGGCTATATGTTTTTGTCGATACCTGTTTTCAGTGAGGCAGATTTCAGCGGAGAATGGTGGGGAATTCTGGTATTCACCTGCTTGGCGTTGTTGATGATAGCTTTTGGTAACGGTTTGTTCAAAGGGAACTTGCAGGCTATAGTGGGCAAGATGTATGACGAGATGGAGGCGGAGGCAGCTCAACAAGGTGCTGAGGCGTTGGAACTGGCAAAGAGCCGTCGTGATTCGGGATTCCAGATATTTTATGTGTTTATCAATGTGGGCGGTTTGATTGCGCCTTTTGTGGCTCCGTTGCTTCGCCAATGGTGGCTTACGAAACACCATTTGATATATAATGCGGATATGTCGTCGCTTTGCCATCAATACTTGGCAGACGGTCAGTTGACTCAGAAGTTTACCGAGACGATGGCAAAGGCTGTGGGCGAAGGGTATGCCTACACGGACAACCTTGTTGCTTTTTGCCAAGACTACATCACGGTGTTCAATCAAGGTATTCACTATTCATTTATCGCTTCGGTGGCAGCTATGCTGATATCTCTGGTTATTTTCCTTGCCACCAAGCACATATTCCCGCAGCCGCAGAAGAAAGAGTCGCAACAGGTGTCAGATTACACCCCTGAAGAGCGTCGTGCTATGGCTCAAGAGATTCGCCAACGAATGTACGCTTTGTTTGCCGTGTTGGGCATCGCCATTTTCTTCTGGTTCAGTTTCCATCAGAATGGTCAGTCGCTCAGCGTATTTGCCCGTGACTTTGTTATAACCGATTCTATTGCTCCCGAGATATGGCAGGCATTGAACCCGATGTTTGTAATTGTGCTGACACCGATCATCATGTGGTTGTTCGGTGCTTTGGCCCGCAAGGGAAAAGTGATTTCCACGCCTCGTAAGATAGCCATCGGTATGGCAGTGGCAGGATGTGCTTACCTGTTCCTGCTCGTTTATTCGGCCGTGTCGGGCTATCCATCGGGTGCTGATTTCCGCGCTATGAACGATGCCGAACTGGCAGCTGCCGGTTTGCACAAGGCCGGACCGTGGGTGCTGGTAGTGACTTATTTTTTCCTGACCGTGGCAGAGTTGTTTATCTCTCCGCTGGGGTTGAGTTTTGTGAGCAAAGTGGCTCCTCGTCATCTGGTAGGTTTGTGTCAAGGTTTGTGGCTCGGTGCAACCGCTCTCGGCAACCTGATGATATGGCTGGGTCCCGTGATGTACAACGCTTGGCCGATTCAATATTGCTGGGCTGTATTCTTCGGTGTATGCGTGGTGTCAATGAGTGTGATGCTGGGTATGGTAAGATGGTTAGAAAAGGTGGCATATTAATAGTGAAGTAAGGCAATTATGGAAAAACAAATGATATCGCTGCTCTCGGAGCAGATTGGCAATTTAGAGCGTGGCCTTAGCGAGATTGAACGCCAGGCAGCCCAAGTAAAAGACCTTCTTTCAGCCTTACGCCGCGAATTGGAAGTGCAGAAGCAATCAGCCGATGAGGTGTTGCGTATGGCGGCAGAGGCAGAGACAAAAGCGGCTTCGGCTCTTGAGCGTGCTGAAGCTGCTGCTACCGCTGCGGCATCGGTGGTTGTGGCGCCCCAGACGGCTGCTCAGGGTGATGAACCTGAGATAGAGGTGGAACTGATTGTAGATGAACCGGAAGAACCAGCCAATGCGTCTTTGGATGAGCGACTTGCCGGTTCGGAGTTGTTAACTGATGAGGAACATGAGGTGGAAGAGGCTCTGGAGGATGTGCTGGTGAGCGAGATAGAGAAAGAGCCTGCAGTTCCTGTGTCAGAACCGATTTCTGCGGAACATGCGGAGCGTCCTCAAGGCGTAACACTTCCGCAAGTGGATGACATTCGCAAAGCCATTTCCATCGGCGACCGTTTCCTGTTCCAGCGCGAGTTGTTTGCAAGCGACGGTGAACTGATGAACAAAACAATTGATACACTCAATAAATCGCGTTCGTTGGATGAGGCTATTGCCTATATTGAAAAGAAATTCCGCTGGGACAAAGAAAGTCAGGCTTACGAGCTATTCTTGAATGTGCTGCGCAGAAGATTTTAGTTTTTTTTGTGTCAGCCAAGCCTAATTCAAAATCACGTCTTTATGCTTTACATTGTTCCCACTCCTGTCGGTAATATGGAGGATATTACGATGCGTGCTTTGCGCGTGTTGCGCGAGTCAGATCTTGTTTTGGCTGAAGACACACGCACGAGCAGTGTGCTACTGAAGCATTTTGATATCCATACGCCGCTTCGTTCTCATCATAAGTTCAACGAACATGCGGCAGCTGCGGGTGTGGTGCAAGAACTTCAGGCAGGCAAGCAGATAGCGCTCATCTCTGATGCGGGTACGCCGGCTATCAGCGACCCGGGTTTTCTGTTGGTAAGAGAAGCGGTGAGGGCCGGTGTGGAGGTGCAATGCCTGCCGGGAGCTACGGCTTTCGTTCCGGCTCTTGTGGATTCGGGTCTGCCTAACGAACGATTTTATTTTGAAGGTTTCCTCCCTCAGAAAAAAGGCAGACAGACCCGTTTGCAACAATTGGCTGCATTGGACCATACCTTTATTATATATGAGTCTCCCTTCCGTTTGCTGAAGACGTTGCAGCAACTGTCGGAGGTGTTGGGCGCCGACCGTCAGGCTTCGGTAAGCAGAGAGATAAGCAAAGTGCATGAAGAGACCGTTCGCGGCTCGTTACAAGAGTTGACCGAACATTTCTCTCAAAATCCTCCCAAAGGTGAGATTGTGCTGTGCGTGGCGGGAAACAACCAATGAAGAAATCATATCGGCTTCTCCGAAACAATATATAGTAACTTGTTGGCGGAATTAAACGATAGACGATAGTCGTGAGAATGGGCGGAATGAAGGAATAGAACGATTTGTAAAAAATGAAAGGCTTACGATGTCGTTACAAAAGGCTTACGGAAAGTTGAGGAAAAATAGAACATTTTTTGTTTTTTTTAAGGCTCACCATGTCCGCTGTATGTCCGCTAAAAGTTTTTGAGGAAAAATAGAACATTTTTTACCTTATGATTCCGCCAACGGGTTATAATAGTTTGAAATCATACAAAGCCATATTTTTAGATTGGGATGATACGATAGGTGATTTTCATAATGCCGAGTTGCTGGCACTGAAAGACATCTATCTTGACTATGATTTGCATCGGCTGTATGCTACTTTTAAGGAATATTATGCCGTGTATCACCCCAATAATCTTGAGTTGTGGGACAAATACGGCAGGAGTGAGGTGACAAAAGAAGAGTTGGAGTTTCAGCGATTTTATTTTCCAATGAGACTATTGACCGATGCGCATAAAACGGCTCCTCGTATAGCCAAAGATTTTCTAAGGCTGACAACTCATTATTTTTCGCTGTTACCTGACTCGGAAGAGGTGGTTCGCTATTTGGCAAATCGCTATCCGCTCACGATTGTGAGCAACGGTTTTGTGGAAGTGCAGTATGAAAAAGTGCGTAGGTCGGGGTTGCAAGATTGCTTCCGGCATATAGTGCTTTCCGAAGAGGTGGGGTGGCAAAAGCCTAATCCGATTATATTTCGAGAAGCCTTATCCCGCAACGGACTGGAAGCGGAAGAAGTTCTGATGATAGGTGACAGTTATAGTTCCGATATACAGGGTGCTCGAAATGCGGGTATCGACCAGTTGTGGATTACCGCCGAATCTCCGGATGCTGCCCGACCGGTTACATATCGAGTCTCTTGCCTGAGAGATGTGATGGGTTTTCTCTGATTCTTCAACGGTTCAGCAATTCAATAAAAATAATTAAGAGTTTCCTGATTCTTTTATGTTTTATCTCCAACTTTTTTGGTCGTTTCTTAAAATCGGTGCTTTCACTTTGGGCGGCGGTTATGCCATGATACCCTTGGTTCACGATGAGGTGGTGGAGAAAAAACATTGGATGCAGGAAGAGGAGTTCTTGAATATGTTGGCGTTGGCACAGTCCGCTCCCGGTGTGATGGCGGTCAACACTGCCATTTTTATAGGTTATCAGTTGCGTGGTTTACGTGGGGTATTGGTGACGGTGTTAGGCAGTGTATTACCCTCTTTTCTAATTATTCTGCTTATTGCTACTGTCTTCACTCGTTTTCGCGAGTATCCGCAGGTGGAGGCTGTATTCAAAGGCATCCGTCCGGCTGTGGTGGCGCTGATAGCGGCACCGTTGTATAAGATGGCCCGTTCGGCGGGAATGATGAAAACAAAAGAGGTCAGCAAACGTGAGGCAGCCATCAGTTGGCTGTTGCTCCTTATTCCTATTGCTGTGGCTCTGTTGATATGGCTTGTGGATGTGTCCCCCATACTGATTATCGGACTAACCATTATTTCAGCTTTGGCTATTGAATACTTCAAGACGAGAAAGAAAAAGTAGTATTTGGCTAAATTAACATTATGCTTTATTTGCAACTCTTCATATCGTTTTTCAAGATTGGTCTCTTCGGATTCGGAGGGGGCTATGCTATTCTCTCGCTTATTCAGCATGAGATAGGGTCGTATGGTTGGATGAGTGCGCAGGAGTTTACCGACATGGTGGCTATCTCGCAAATGACACCCGGACCCATCGGTATCAATGCTGCTACATACGTGGGCTATACAACGACCGGATCCGTACTGGGGGCTGCGTTGGCTACTTTCGCGCTCATACTGCCATCGCTCATCATTATGCTCACGCTATGCAAAGTGTATCTTCACCTGAAAAACAATCACTTTGCAGAGGCAGTAATGCAGGGACTACGCTATATCGTGGTGGGACTGATAGCGGCTGCAGCCTTGCTTCTGATGACAAAGGACAATTTTATCGATGTGTGGAGCTATGTGTTGTTTGCGGCTGTGTTTGCGGGCACTCTGGTTTGGAAACTTCATCCTATCTTGCTCATCTGTCTCAGCGGAGTGGCAGGTTATTTCTTGTATATATGAAATGAAGAGAGCATTTCTTCTTTGTTTGAATATCTTGGCTGTTGTCTGTTTATATTCAGAGGACAGCATCATGACTGAAGTGAATTTGCAGGAGGTGGTGGCTACCGGCACACGCAATCCGGTAGAGGCACGTCTGCTGCCGTTATCCGTAAATGTGGTTGCTGATTCTGTTCTCTCTGAACGTCAGGAGACAAATGTACTGCCGACACTCATGTTACAGGTGCCCGGTCTCTTTGTTACGCAGCGCGGAGTGATGGGATACGGTGTGAGTACAGGGGGGAGCGGCGCCATCAAGATTCGTGGCATCGGAGGTAGTCCTAATACGGATGTACTGGTTCTGATTGACGGTTTGCCGCAGTATGCCGGACTCTATGGGCATCCCGTGGCTGATAACTACCAAACCATGCAGGCGGAGCGTGTGGAAGTGGTGCGTGGTCCGGCTTCTTTGTATTACGGCTCAAACGCAATGGGTGGTGTGCTTAATATCGTCACCCGCCAACCGCATCAAGACACCGTTTTGACCCATCTCCATTTGCAGGGAGGTTCCTATTATACCTTTGATGCAGGTGCTTCGAATCAGGTAAAGAAGGGCAGGTTCTCTTCTTCAGTCGGTTTCAACTATTCGCGTACCGGTGGTCACCGCGACAACATGGAGTTTGATCAATACAGCGCTTATGCACGTTTGGCTTATGAACTTGACACGCATTGGAATTTGAATGTGGTCGGCAATATCTCACATTTCAATGCCGCTAACCCGGGCGAGGAAAACAATCCTATAGAGGATAACGATATGCGTATCTTGAGGGGCAACGCAACGCTCTCGGCTGAAAATAGTTATGATCGCACCTCAGGTGCTGTCCGTGTTTTCTACAATGGCGGCAGGCATCAAATAAATGAAGGCTATCGTCCGCAAAATGGTGAATCACCCCAGTCGCAACTCTATATGCACACTGATTTTATGGCTGGTCTGAGTGCCTATCAGACGGTACGTTTCTTCCGTGGCAACCAAACCACTTTCGGGTTCGACTACCAGCATTTCGGCGGACATGCATGGTATGGTGTCATGCCTGACAGTATGAGAACTGACCTGCCTAAAGATATCATCCGTAAGGCACAGTTTTCAGTGGCAGGGTATGTGGATTTCCGCCAGCAAATAGTGTCGTGGCTTTCGCTGGATGCCGGTGTCCGCTTGGACTGGCATAGCGAAAGCGGATTGGCGGTCATACCGCAGGCAGGTTTGGCTTTTTCACTTCCCAAAGATACTGAACTCAAGTTGTTGGCAAATCGTGGTTTCCGCAATCCTACTATCAGAGAACTTTATATGTATAAACCCGCCAACGACGACCTCAAACCTGTCAGTTTGTGGAACTACGAGTTGTCCTACCGCCAATATCTGCTTAACCGCCGGCTATGTCTGGGGGTCAATATATTCTATCTGCATGCCACCAATATGATAGAAACACGTATGGTGGATGGCAAACCACTCAATGTAAATACCGGGGAACTGCAGAATGCAGGAGCAGAGGCGGAATTCCGCTATGCCATCTGGAAAGGGTTGTACCTGAACGCCAATTATAGTTATCTATGGATGCGATACCCTCAACTGGCGGCTCCCGAGCATAAACTTACTGTTATGCTTGGCTATCACCACGAGCGATTCAAAGTAGGTACTTCCATACAGTATATCCATGGTCTTCGCACTCGTTTGGAAACTGCCTCCCTCAGCGAGGTTCAACAAAATTTTGTGTTATGGAATGTTCATGCGAGTGTCAGAGTATATAAACAACTATGGGCAAACCTGAAAGCGGATAATCTGTTAAACCGACACTACGAAATCAACTACGGCTATCCCATGCCGGGTATCACACTTATGGGTGGGCTGTCAGTAAGTTTGTGAGAGATTTCGAAATTATAATTTCTAACTCCTTGGCGGAAACAAAGACCTACAATATAAACCTATATAGCCCTCAGCATACCCATATATAGTAATCTCCAAGGGGATAACAAGAGGTGAATCTTAGGTTATTCTTAGGTTATTCTTAGGTTATTCTTAGGTGATTCTTAGGTTATTCTGTGCACATCATAAAGATAGCCTGCATGTATAAACGTATTTCCGACCACAATGGCATTCTTGAACCTACATCCAATGAGTAGTGTAGGCATTAACTCCGACAATAGGTAATTTCTAATTTCTAATTTTTATTTTCTCTTGCAGGGTTGAAAAATATTCATTACCTTTGCAACCTACATTGAAATCTATATGTAGATATATGTAGTGAAGAAAAGTAGAAAACAGAAATCAGTAATCTTAAATACCGAATACTATGGCTGAAAAACTACGCTATTCTGATGAGGAACTGGAAGAGTTCCGTCAGTTGATTAATGAGAAACTCGAGAAGGCGAAAGCCGAGTATGATCACCTCCATGAGATGCTGGCTGGTGACGGCAACGATGTGACCGACACTTCGCCCACCTTTAAGGTGTTGGAAGAGGGTGCATCGGTGCTCAGCAAAGAGGAGTTGGGACGGCTCGCCCAGCGCCAAATGAAATTTATCCAAGGTCTCCAGGCTGCGCTGATCCGTATTGAGAACAAAACCTACGGGATTTGCCGTGAGACAGGCAAACTGATTCCCAAAGAACGCCTGCGTGCCGTTCCGCATGCCACTCTCTCAATAGAGGCAAAGGAAAAGAAAAGAAGATAATAAACTGACAACTTAATATATAAGCTTGGAAATACAGTCAGTGTATCAACTATCACAAAATACCAAACGTTCATTGTGGGTGGTGGGTATCTTTTTATTGGTACTCATCGCCGACCAGGCATTGAAGTTCTATATAAAACTCAACTACACCTTGGGTGAGGCGCATGAGGTGTTACCCTTTTTCCAGTTGTGTTTTGTCGAGAATGATGGTATGGCATTTGGTATCGAGTGGTTCTCGAAATTATTGCTCACCTTGTTCCGTATTATTGCGGTCGGACTTTTTGCTTGGTACTTGCATGTGCTGATTTATAAGCAACAATCGCGCATGGGTTATATTGTTATGGTAACTTTGGTGGCTGCCGGAGCTTTGGCGAATATACTTGACTGTCTTTTCTATGGGATGATTTTCTCACAATCCACCCCGTGGGAAGTGGCAACCCTCTTTCCTGCAGAAGGAGGTTATGCACCTTTCTTCTACGGCAAAGTGGTGGATATGCTTTATTTCCCGCTTATACACAACTCGGCAGGCGAAGTCTTGTTTTTCCGACCTGTGTTCAATTTGGCAGACTCCTGCATCACGGTGGCTGTTATCGTGATTTTCATCTTCTTCAGAAAAGACCTTGACCGCTCGCTCTCGAAAGGAAAACAGGACGAAGAAGTCAAAGAGGATAAAAAGAAGTGAAGTCTTTTCCGCATACCGTTCTCCTCGTTGCGCTGTTGCTGGTTGCTTTCACTGCGTGTACACCGCGTCCGAAGGGAGTACTTTCCCAACAAAAGATGGTGAAAGTACTTTATGAACTGCATCGCGCCGACGGTATCCTGCAAACGCAGGGTTATAACTATGGTCACGAAGAAGAACTGAATCGTTATTATGGCACCGTTCTTCAAAAGCAAGGGATAACGCAGGCGCAATTTGATTCCTCTCTTGTGTGGTACACTGCCCATCCCAAGCAGTTTGCGCGTATTTATCCGCGTGTTATTGCTCTTTTGGACACCGATGTAAAGGAGCTTCAGGAACCCTCTGCAGAATATAAACCCATGTCACAACTGGCTGAAGAACAAAAAGCAGCGGAGACGCGCCATCAGCGTCCCCGCTTGAACTTTGACCAGTTGCATCAGCAGATGATGTATGGTTTGCCGCTACCTGAAGTGGCAACCGTGGACAGTGTCCATGTCTCCGAATACTTCCTTGTGGAATAAAAAAAGTCCCTCTCCACAGGAGAGGGACCTTGATGAAGTTAGTTCTTAAACTCCAATTCGCCGTTGTGAAGATCCACAATGACCGGTTCGGAGTGGTCCACTTTGCCGGCTATGATATTCTTCGACAGCTCGTTCAGTACCAATGTCTGTAAGGCACGTTTCACGGGTCGGGCGCCGAATTGCGGGTCGTAGCCCTCATGCGCTATATAGCGGATAGCATCATCGGTGACACGCAGGTCAATGCCATTCTCCATCAGCATCTTGTGAATGCTGCTGATTTGCAGACCTACCACTTGCTGTATCTCCTCTTCAGAAAGAGGCGTGAACATGATAGTTTCGTCGATACGATTCAGAAACTCAGGTCGGATGGTCTGTCGCAGAAGTTCCATGATTTGCTTCTCTGTTTTCTCTCGAGCTATACCTTTCTCTTCATTCTCTCTAATAAGCTGACTGCCTAAGTTGGAGGTCATGATGATGATGGTGTTCTTGAAATTCACGGTTCTGCCTTTGTTGTCGGTCAGACGCCCGTCGTCCAATACTTGCAGGAGCACATTGAATACATCTGGGTGTGCTTTTTCTATCTCATCGAAAAGCACTACTGAGTAAGGTTTCCGGCGGATGGCTTCGGTGAGTTGTCCGCCCTCGTCATAACCGACGTATCCCGGAGGAGCACCTATCAGTCGTGTGGCTGAGAATTTCTCTTGGTACTCTGACATATCGATACGTGTCATCATGTTCTCATCGTCAAATAAGTAGTCGGCAAGAGCCTTGGCAAGCTCGGTTTTACCAACGCCTGTAGTTCCGAGGAAGATAAAACTTCCGATAGGACGTTTGGGGTCTTGCAGACCGGCACGGCTGCGGCGGATAGCGTCACTGACAGCGCGTATGGCAGCATCTTGTCCGATGACACGCTTGTGCAACTCTTCCTCTAAATGCAGCAGTTTGTCTCTTTCCGACTGCATCATCTTTGTTACAGGTATGCCTGTCCAACGGCTAACGACCTCTGCAATATCGTCTTCATCAACCTCCTCCTTGATAAGTGTTGTGGTCTTATGTGTTTTGTCGTTCTCGCCTTGTCGGTGTAACGCTTCTTGTGCAGTTTTTATTCTTTCCTCTGCTTGCGGAAGTTTGCCATAGCGAATCTCCGCTACCTTATTATAGTCGCCTTCACGCTCTGCCACTTCCGCCTCATGCTTGAGTTGTTCAATACGAATCTTCTCTTGCTGTATGGTGTTGATATGTTCTTTCTCTTTGTTCCAACGCTCGCGCATCGCTTGAGCCTCCTTCTTGAGTGATGTCAGTTTCTCTTCTATTACTTTGCGTCGCTCGTCAGTTTTGTCATCTTTGGTGGCACTGCGCATAGATGCTTTCTCTATCTCGAGTTGCTTAATCTGTCGCTCCAGTGTATCCAACTCTTCTGGAACGGAGTCCATTTCAAGTCGCAACTTGGCGGCAGCCTCATCCACGAGGTCGATGGCTTTGTCGGGCAAGAAACGGTCGGATATGTAACGTGTGGAGAGTTGTACGGCAGCCACGAGTGCATCATCTTGAATACGCACCTTATGGTGGTTTTCATAGCGTTCTTTCAGTCCTCTCAATATACTGATGGTGGCTGCCTCGTCCGGCTCGTCAATCATCACTATCTGGAATCGCCGCTCCAGTGCTTTGTCTTTCTCAAAGTATTTCTGATACTCGTTCAAAGTGGTAGCGCCAATACAACGCAAATCACCTCGGGCAAGTGCAGGCTTGAGAATGTTGGCGGCATCCATAGCACCTGAGGTTTGACCTGCCCCCACAAGGGTGTGAATCTCGTCGATGAAGAGGATAATCTCTCCATTGGCTTGTACTACTTCGTTGATAACACCTTTCAGTCGCTCTTCAAATTCACCTTGATACTTGGCACCCGCTACGAGTGCACCCATATCCAGCGAGTAGATGAGTTTGCGTTTCAAGTTCTCGGGCACATCACCTCTAACGATACGATGTGCCAGCCCTTCAGCAATAGCGGTTTTACCCACACCGGGTTCGCCGATGAGGATAGGGTTGTTTTTTGTACGACGGCTCAAAATCTGTAAGACACGCCGTATTTCTTCATCACGCCCGATAACGGGATCGAGTTTGCCTTGCTTTGCACGTTCACAAAGGTTGATGGCGTACTTTTGTAAGTTCTCTGTGTTCATAATTGTATGTTTTAGGATTTGATTTTCACTCTTTATTACCCGCTCCTTCAACCTATATACCAAAGGGTTTTCTTCTGCCAAAATGGCAGTATTTTTGTAAGTTGATTTTTTCAGTTGTCAGTTTTTGAGAGCGTTATGATAAAAGTGAAAAATCTTTGAAAATAATTTTGCCGATGAAAAAACTTTTCGTACCTTTGCATGTGGAAAGATTGAGGAGTTGACAAAGGGCAGAAAGATTTAGGTTTCATTCTGTAAGTATTTAATTATTATGCCATCTCATCCTTTTAATAATTTGTTGAATATTCCGCCTTTGTTATCCTTCTATTTATCCGTATGCGGTAATTTAGCAGGAAAATATACCGGAAGTAGGCGATGCCAGACAAATCTCAGGCATCGCTGTGTTTTTATTATTGTGTTGATTGTATGTAATTTGTTTATTGATTTATAGACATCTATTGCGTCAGAAGAACCGAAATAATCAGAAAATATAGAAATATGCGTAAATTCTTTACACTTTTATGTTTGTCGTTGGTTGCAGCGATTACCTGCGCTCAAAACAGCAAGGTGACGGGTACGGTGTTGGACCAGGAGACTGGTGAGACACTCATCGGTGTGAGTGTGATGGAACAGAGTACAACCAATGGTACTGTGACAGACATTGACGGCAACTTCAGTCTGTCAGTTACTCAGGGAGCTGTATTGCAACTGAGTTATGTAGGCTATGCCCCAAAAGAAGTAAAAGCAAAAGCCAATATGGGTATCATCCGTTTGGAAAGTGAGGCTGTCACTCTGCAAGACGTGACCATTACGAGCCAGATGGCGCGTGTGAGTCAGACACCCGTTGCTGTCAGTCAAGTTACTGCCTTAGAGATTGAAGAACGATTGGGTGGAGGCGAATTCCCCGAAGTGCTGAAGAATACTCCGGGTGTTCACGCCAACGGCCAAGGTGGTGGTTGGGGGGACTCGGAGATATGGATGCGCGGATTTGACAATACTAATGTGGCAACGATGATTAACGGTGTACCTATGAACGATATGGAGGGTGGTACGGTGTATTGGTCAAATTGGCAAGGGTTGAGTGATGTGACGAGTGTGATGCAGACCCAGCGTGGTATGGGTGCAAGTAAGGTGAGTGCTCCCTCTGTGGGTGGTACCATCAATATCGTAACAAAAGGTATAGATGCCAAGAAAGGCGGTGTGTTCAGTTATTCAATGGGTAACGATGGTGCCAACAAACTTCTTTTCTCTGTGAGTACCGGTTTGATGAAAAACGGATGGGCTATCACTGTGATGGGATCCAAGTCGTGGGGTGACGGATATATACAAGGTACAGGCTATAGTGGCTATAGTTATTTTGCCAATATTTCCAAACGAATCAACGAGGCACACCAACTTTCGCTCACGGGTTTCGGCGCTCCCCAAGGCCACTGGCAACGGCCAAGTGGTAACAATGGAGCTTTGACTTTGGAGGAGTGGAACAAAGTGAAGAAATATATGACCGACGGTATGGACTATCGTCGCTACAACCCTGCTTATGGTTACGGAAATAACGGCAAGCAAAAGGGTGCTAACTACAACAAATATCACAAGCCGCAAATATCGCTCAACCACGTATGGCAGATTGACTATAAGTCATCTTTGTCAACATCTTTATATACTTCTATCGGTCGCGGATTCGGCTATACGGCAGAGGCGAGTCCTTATAGCCAATATGCCTATTCCGATCTTACCCGTGGTGCCTACAACGGTGTGCTCTGCACCACTTTCCGCCGTGAGGATGGTACATTCGACTACGGCGCAGTGGAGGACCTTAATGCAGCCTCAGAGACAGGCTCACAATTGGTGATAGCCGAGAACCGCAACTCACACAACTGGTATGGCCTTGTCAGCACGTATAACAATAAGTTTTTTGATGTGCTTGACCTTACGGCAGGTGTGGATATACGCTATTACCAAGGTTTTCATACGGCGGTGGTAAGTGATTTGCTGAGCGGTGAATATTTTATTGATGCAACACGTGCTAATAGTGTGAATGCCGAAAATAATGTGAACCGCCTCGACCCGAGTTGGACCTATCAAAAACTGAATGTAGGCGATGTGGTGTATCGCGACTATGTAGGCAATGTAATGCAAGAAGGTTTCTTCGCTACTCTTGAATATAAAAAAGACCGATTGTCAGCATTTATAAACGGCTCGTTTGCTTATACGAGTTATTGGCGTGTTGACCACTTCTATTATGATAAAGAGCATGAGCATTCGGCAACGGTAGGTTTTGCCGGCGGAACGATAAAAGGCGGTGTCAACTATGAGATAACACGCAACCATAACGTTTTTGTCAATGTAGGATATATCAGCCGTGCTCCGAAATTTAATGGTGCCTTTATGTCAAGCAATGTCAGCCATGCTGTCAATGCCGATGCTGCTAACGAGAAGATTGCTTCTGCGGAGGTGGGCTATGGCTTCCATAATGAGTTTGTAAACTTGATACTGAACGGCTACTACACCCGTTGGATGGACAAAACCATGTCGCGCAGCACTACGCTTGATAATCAGTCCACCGGCTATATCAACATGACCGGTGTCAATGCACAGCATATGGGACTGGAGTTTGAGTTCAAAGCCCGTCCTGCCAAATGGGTGGAGATTAACGCCATGCTCTCGTTAGGCGACTGGCGTTGGAAAGGTGAGGATGTTATCGGTTATATGTATGACGAACACGGCAATGCCGTCACTTCTGACGGAACTGTTACCACTATCGGTGCCGAAGACCATGCGTGGGCAAAAATAAACTTGGAGAATGTGAAAGTGGGAGGTCAGGCGCAAACCACAGCCAACTTAGGTATCACCTTCAAACCTTTCAAAGGTTTCCGCATTGGAGCTGAATATACCGTTTATGATCGCAACTATTCATACTATTCCTTCTCGGGCAGCAACCTGACGGTGGGTAAGACAGTGAATATTGTGGAGCCTTATCGCTGTCCGACAGGAGGCGATATGGATGTGCGTGCAAGCTACACTTTCGATATCGGACCCATACGTGCTACGCTTGCAGCCAATGTAAGCAATGTACTCAACCAACATTATATCGAAAAGGCGTGGAGTGCAAAAACCGTATCACAAACGATAACGGAGAATACCAAAGACAATATCTACTTCTTCTACAATAAAGGTCGTCAGTGGAATATCCGCCTAAAATTGGCATTCTAAGCAAGATCATTAAAGACCTTAACGTCCTTTATGCCCTAAGACCTACAATAAACTTGATAATATCTCAATTATGAAGCATATACATTCTATTTTAAGTGCATTGGTGGCGGCTCTTTCGCTTACCGCATGTGAGAACTTCTTTGATGAAAAGCAGTTGGACAATGCTGACTATCAGCCTACCGACATTCGTACTGCTATGGTTTATACTCTTACGGACGATGATGTGGCGGCAGTGGGCAAACAACGCAGTTTCAAAGGCAAAGACACTATCCCTTCCGTGTATGAAGCAAAAGCTTTGTCGCTCTGCAGCCAAGATGATTCCACGGCTTATAAAGCCTGGCTACGTATTGCCACCGAGAAAGCCTTCAACGATGAAGCAAGTGCTGATCTCTATGTGCCGATGCTCATGGCACAGAAGTTCCCGTATCTTGATGCAGGAACCATCTGTCAGGTTACTTATCCGCTATATGAAGGCAAATCGGCGCGTGTAACACCTTTTAACTCTGCTTCAAGCTACACCCTCACTCGTGACGACTACTTCACTACTTGGGGCGGTACAGGTGCCGAATATCTCTCACCAGCAGGCGAGGATAGCCTTCCACATTTCTTAGCAACCAAGTTCCCCACTGCTACGGAAGGGAAGATTATGATTCTCACATACCGTTATCATTCTGCCCAACCGGTGATAACTCCACCGCTTGGTTTTGAATGTACAGTGGCAGAACTTCTGGCGGCAAAAGAGACTTCCCGCCACCAACTGACAGGTAAGGTGGGCACTATCAAATCGACCATTTATGGCAGATTTTATTTAGTGGACGGAGCTGATTCTATCTATGTGTATGGCATCAGCGATGAAGATGGCAACAACAAGATATGGAAAAGTCTTGGCATAAAGAAAGGTGATAAGATTACGGTGCAAGGAAAGTATAGCGATGAGTCGGGTGAGCCCCAACTGATAGAGGCGGTTTATGTGTCGCATACATCGTCTGCAATGCCTCGTCGAGCACCACAAACAGTTCTGTCTGACACCATTGACAAATCAATGATTTTCCAACTCGTCAATGGAGAGTGGCAACGCTATACAAACGACCAATTGACCGTGGCAGAAGCTCTGCCGCAGGCTATCTACGATAACTTGGGAGCCACTTCCATTGCGGACCCAGAGCTGACGATAGGCACCTATTTGCGAAGCACCTATCTGTATCCGCAAGAAAAACAAATCTATCTCATTGCCTATAAGAACAAAAAAGGCATAACAGCTGACGAATGGACCTACAATGGTTCAGAGTTCGTTATGAACACCGGCTACACACAAGATGTGATGTCGTTTGTGTTGGGTAAAGATTGGGTGGCAAATATATCCACCTACTACAGCACACCTTTCGTGGGTGACGGTCAGGCGGACTTCACTATTCAGCATGTGGCTTTAGACGGATTGAATTATGTGTGGCGTTATCAGGCAGCCTACGGCATGACTGCATCCGCCTATGTAAGCGGCACCAACCACCCGGTGGAAGACTGGCTTCTCTCCCCCAAGATTCGTTTAAAGAAAAGTGTAAAGCCCTATTTGACTTTTGATAATGCGGTTCGCTATGGCAATGTCAAATATAACAAGGAGTGGCTACAGGTGATGGTGACTAACAATTTCACGGGCGATGTTACCACCACGGAGTGGGAGCACCTTGAGTTCCCTGACTCAATTCCGGATGGTTCCAACTGGGTGTTCCTCAATACCGGCAAGTTCGACCTCTCCAAATACAATGGTGAGTCTATTGTTATAGGCTTCCAATACAACACCACCACAGGCGAGCTCACTTCTGCACCTACGTGGGAGATACAAAATCTGCTTGTGGCAGAAGAAGAGGAAGAAGGTGGGGCTAATGAATAATGAATAATGAACGCCCTATGGGCTAATGAAGAATGTAGTTATTCCTTAATTTATTTGGAATGATTCAAACAATTCAAATATATTAACCAACAAAAATCAAAAACATTATGAAGAAAATTATTCTTATGTGTGCAGCTGTAATGGCTGCCATGAGCATGAATGCTCAGACTGAAATGACCTGTGCAGAAGCTGCCAGTGCAGCACTGCTTCTCAACGCAGGAGAAACAAGTACGGAGACGATAAAAATCACCGGTTTCGTAACCAAACTCAATGGCTCGGTTAGTACAAAAACAGGTTCGCCATGTCAAAGATTCTGGATGGATGATGAAAAAGGGTCAGGTAAAGAAACTATGCAAATTTATTGGGGTGTATTACCTGATGAAACACCATTGGTATTAGGTGATGAAATATCTGCAACCGGAACCTACATGAACTATAATAATACAGCAGAAATGAGTGGTCCTGTCATCACTATCATTAATCGCACCGTCATAAAAAGAGATACTGTTGATGCCACTATTTGCGAAGCTATAGAAGAAGGATTAGCATTAAGTAGTGGTGATATGACTGATGACTATTTCAGAGTGGAAGGCTATGTGTCGTCTGTTGATAAAACCGATTCAACTTCTTACATGCAAACCTTCTATCTCACTTGCGATGAAACAGGTACAACCCTGCAAGCCTACAACTGCATCACCCAAGAAAATAAAATCGTTGGCTTAGATGATAAAGTACAAATATTGGGACAACTGATGAACTATGGTGGAACAAAGGTGGAAATCGCTCAAGGTAAAGTATGGCTTCTTGAGAAGGCAGAAGAATACACTCCTAAGACAATCACCGCAACTATCGCTGAGGCAGTGGCTGCCGGTAAGGCTCTCACCAAAGGTCTCACCTCACGCGACTACTATAAGGTATCCGGTTATGTGGGCAAGATTGCTACCGCCTACAGTTCTGAATACAACAACATATCCTTCTGGATGGCAAAGAGCATGAGCAATGTTACCGAAGAATTGCAAGCCTACCGCTGTGCAGCCGAAGAGGATATACCTGAAGGCACATACGTAACCGTTACCGGCAAACTTAAGAATTATGTTTATACCGACAGCGAGACTAACGAAGAGGTGCAAATCATAGAGATTGTGAACGGCACTTATGTAGAATCTTCTGTTCCTACCGCAGTAGAGAATATGGAAACAGAAGGTCACGCCCTGAAAGTTATTGAGAACGGGCAAGTGCTGATTCTTCGTGACGGGATCCGTTATAATGTATTGGGTTCAGAAGTGAAGTGATACTATTTCTCTCCTATTCTTCTGAGGCTGTCTAACAAACTTGTTAGACAGCCTCTTTTTTGACCGATTAACCGATAGGTATTAAAAAACCCCTCTCCAGCGGAGAGGGGTAGGGTGAGGTTGTTTAGGGATGAGGTGGTGTGAGGTTATTTTACCACCTTCATTGAATTACTACCTGTCGTAATGAGATACATACCGTGACCGAAGTCAGACATATCAACGTTGCTATTCGAATAGGTCATGATGCGACCCATCATATCTAACACATACAATGCTATGCCATTGGGGTTGTGCAGTGTTGTACCGTCGAAATAGATGCCTTCAGCGGTGTTGTCGTTCAAACCTGTTCCTTCGGCAGTGATATATACCTGATAGGCATGGCGGTTCACGTAGTCAGTAACCACATAGGTGATGCCGTCGCGTGCATGCTCTGCAAAGTTCTGTGCCTCTTTGTTGTCCGGCATTACAACGGTGGCAGTACCTGCAAGTGTGATGACCGGCTTTATGGCAGTGAGGTCAGTGCCCGGCTCAAGACTTAAACTGATAGTGGAGGCATCTTCGTCTATCAATGCCTGTTTGCCATTTACTTCAAATCTGCTGATACGAAGGTCGGGCAATTGAATGCCGCTGTCGGAAGAAGCATCGGTCAGGTAAGATACGATGTTCTTGAGGAGTGTGTTGCCAGCCGAAGAAAGAACACATTCGCTGCCAAGCGGTAAGAGAATATATTTTGAGCCGTGTAAAGAAGCCGGTATCTCATGTATGGCTACCGCCAAGTCGCCTAATGCACCATACTCTTTAGAATCCTTAGGTGCTATGGCGAGACAATAACTGCCTGAGCAGTTGTTGATTTCTGCAGGCATGATACCTTTTCTCAGTTCTTCCGCCGTGTTGATGGTAAGGATGTCGATGCTGCCTCCTTGTGTGGCATTCAACCCTTTGAATATGGGGTGAGAGGGTTGTTGTACGGTGATGGCGGCATTGCTGAATACGCCGTTGTTAGGATAACCCCAACCTAAGCGTGAGGTGGAGTAGGTGAAGGATTTGAGATTCAGTACCGGTGTCGGGAAGTCGGTGCGAGAGCAGATATCTAACGCTTCTTGCGCGGTGGCATCGGCATCTTCAGATATAACTACCATGATGAACTTCTTGTATTGTTCGTCTGCGCGTTGTCCTGTGGTTTTAATCTTTCGTTCCGTCAGTTTGTAGCCGGCTGCTTTCAGCGCTTTATAGATGTTGCCTTTGTTGTATGTGTCTTTGTTTTTGTAGAGGTATAGTATGGTGTTAGCTTCTATTTCAGAACCGGTGATGATGAGTTCGCCTTTGATAGAGTTGCCTCCTGCGACGCTGACCGCAAAGGGGAAGTTGCCTGCAGCGGTAGGCACACCGCTGATGGTGAAGATATTTTTAGCCGTTGCTGTTTGTATGCCTGCGGGAGTGCTGCTTGTCCATTGTACCGTTACGTCTGATTCCGCAGGGGCGTAGTACTGGAATTGCACCTCGTCGATGTCCTCGCCTACGTAGCCTTCTACGATGGTGTCGGTGAGTGCAATCAGTTTGGTCTGAATGGTGAATTTACCTGTCTTTTCTGACACCTCAGCACCATTTTGATATGCCACCACGCGATAGGTATATACGCCTGCAGCTCCTATGGGTGTCCCCACTACGGCTAAGGTGTCGGTTACGCCTGCCGTACCTCGTTTCTCCAGTGTCACGCCTGTGGGAGCATTACCGACCCATTCTAATCTTGTATCTTCGTTGTACTTCACGCGATATACTACATCCTGCATTGTCTTTCCGCAGAGAATGGTCTGTGTGGAGTCGTTACCTTTGTGGTGACTGACGCGAGGGGTTTGCGAAACGCGAAGAGAGAAACTGCAAAGTTTACTATCGCTACCGCCGATAGCAGTTACGCGGATAACATGCTCTTTTGGAGTGAGGTCGAAGCGTTCGATGTCATAGTCATGCGGTGTTCTGTCTTGTTTGACGTCATCTATATACACTTCGAACATCTTTCCTTTTTCTGCATTGGTATTGTTGTCTTTCCCGTAGAAATTAAATTGGTCGTAGCCCGAAATATGAAGTGCCAATTCATGACTGTTGCTGTTCATTTTGACGCATCGAAGCGAAGTGAGGAATTCGTCTTTTGCCGATGCGTTGGTGTCACCGCCTGTTCCGTTGCTTCCTGAAATAGTGGCCCATCCGTCTTTCGTGACGGTAGTTTTGTCGGTTGAATTGTCTTCGTCGGATATACTGCCGGTTTTATCTTCGTTGGAGGTGGAAAGTACCAACACCTTTCCGTTTGAATCCCGGTTGATGTAGTACACCTCGTATTCACGGTCATTATAGATAGTGAGGTCGGCTCCGTATCCGTTTTTTCCTTTTGCTTCATATACTTCAGGTTCGTGCAACGTAAGATCGGTTTCAGGTACGGGGTTGGCAGCAGTGACGGTGACTGCACAAGTGGCAGTCTTATTACCATCAGCAGTTTTGACGGTGATAGTGGCAGTTCCTTCTGCATTGGCAGTCACTTTACCCGTATTGTCCACACCGGCGATAGCGGCAGCACTACTGCTCCAACTTACGTTTTTGTTGGTAGCATTCTGTGGTGTGATGGTATAAGTGAGCGTTTCCGTTGCTCCGACTTTGAGTGACAATGTTGTTTTAGATAGCGTGATACTTTCCACGGCAGTGGGGTGCGTGTTCTCTATTACATTGACGGTGCAAGTAGCAGTTTTGGTGTTGTCTCCATCTGCGGTAGCTGTGATAGTAGCCGTTCCGACTGCCAGTGCTGTCACTTTGCCGTCAGCTACGCTTGCCACTGTGGCATCGCTGCTTGACCATGTTACACCTTGGTTTGTCGCATCGGAGGGACTGATGGTGGCAGTAAGTGTCTCTTCGTTGCCTTGTTCCAGTGTGAGCGAGGTTTTGTTGAGCGAGATGCCGGTAACGGTGACTGCGGGAGCAGATTCACCTACAACCACATCAACATCTACCACATAAAAGGTCTTTCCAGATCCGTAATTACTTCCTCCAGAACTTACCACTTTTAGTGATGAAGTATCAAACTTCTTCACTTGACGGTACATCCTAAATGATTTGGCAGAGGAGGATAAATTATATGTTGTATAGTTTGCATCGCAAGCACCTGCATATCCCGGCAAATTGATTAAAGCACAAGCACTGATATTGTCGTTGGTAACTCCAGACGCATCTTGGCTCATCAATATTACCTCGTCAGCAGCATCACTCGCATTGGTGACGGCATGAAGTATAATGCTTATTATATCTGTGCTTGATTTTATCTCAAAATAATTTTCTGCAACAGTGCTTGCAGTGTTTTTAATTTCTATCACATCAGTTTTTGTTGCGGTGCTCCCCTCTTTACATATTTGCTTATTTGATGTGGTACTGGTGTATGAAGAAGAGGCTGTAACGCCACTTTTAGTGGTACCACTCGCAATTTCTGCTGCAGAAAAACTAATTACATCTGCGTAAACTCCACTAATTGTTACATTTATTAAAAGGCCTACCAACCAACTCTTTTTCAATATGTTTTTCATATTCGATATGATTTATGGGCGTATGCCCGTTAGTACACAATTTTACAGATGCAAAATTACAACCTTTTTTTTGTGTGCATGTTTACTTTTATAATGTAAATGTGTAAAAATTGACGATACGTTTGTGTAGGGGGATTGGGTTGATTGTAGGTGTCAGGGTGACGTTGCTATATACCACCTCTATATGTGCGCAGAATGTGTCGAATATCTATCGAATATCTATCGTGTATCTATCGTATATCTATCGTGTATCTATCGTATATCTATCGTGTTTGTCCTCTTCAGGGGTATAGTTGGTTCACGTGTTATTGTCTGTAAAAAAATCATTTGCATATTTCAAAAAACTTTAGTATCTTTGCGCCGTTTTTTGTAGGAGACAAAAACGTAACCATAAAATACTAACAAATAAAACATTTTAACAGATGAAAATCAAACACTTATTTTTAGCAGTGTGCATGATAGGAACCACATCTATGTTTGCACAAGAAGTAGATAAAGATGTAGTTGTAGAGAACGCGGAGGCCGCTCAGGCAGCAGGCGAAGAACTACAACAGATGCCTTCGTGGAAAGACAATTGGAAATTCGACGGTTCGGTAGGACTCAATGCTGCCGCTACGGGTCTTGTTAACTGGGCTGCCGGTGGTAACAACAACGTGAACGGCGTGGCCTTCGGCAAACTTCACTTGCTTTATCAGAAAGACGCTATTGCTTGGGAGACGAACTTCGACACCGATTTCGGTTTGAGCTATATTGACCAACCTGAGGATCCGTTCCAGAAGTCGAGCGACAATATCAAGCTTGCCACCAAGTTTGGTTGGGAGTTCCACAAAGACTTTTATCTCACTGTTTTGGGTTCATTCCAATCGCAGTATGCTATTGGTCGCAACTACAAAGCCGGCTACAACAATATCATCAGTAAGTGGCTTGCTCCTTCAGTAACTGATATCTCAGTCGGTATTGACTACAAGCATAGCGTGAATGGTGCAGACTTCTCCGTGTATGTATCTCCTGTTGCCGGTCGTATTATGACAGCGTATATAGGTGACAAGTGGAATGACAGATACACGAAAGATGCTTATCTGGGTGGTTTGCAAGACGCTTACGCGAATGCAGATGACGATGCTACAAAGGCGCTTGCGAAAGCAGCTTTGGATGCAGCGGAGGCTACTTATAGCTATAGTGCTCTTGTTGCTGCCAATGCCGACATGCGTACTACTTTGAAAGAGTCGTATGGTGTATATAGTTATAACGATGACGGAACAAAGAACTACGACCGCAATGCCCGTGTGGAGCTTGGTTTGAACATCAAGGGCGGTGTGGCATATAAGTATGAGAAACTGACTCTGGGTACTACTGTCAGTTTCTTCACCCCGTATGCAGGCAAAGGTTTCAGTCTGAAAGATATTTATGAGAAAGCCAACGGTGCCGGCTCATGGGATAGTCGTGATGTGAATGCCAACTATTTCGAATACTCCAATATGAATCGTCAGTTCGGTCATTTCGATGTTGATTGGGACTTCAATATCTCTTATCAATTCCTCGAAGTGTTGAACGTAACGCTCTCCACGAGTTTGAAGTACTACAACGGTACGCTTATCGCGGACAAAAACGGTGATCTCTCAGAGCGCGTTCAGTTCAAGTCGGTTCTGGGTGTGGGTATCGGATATAGCTTCTAATGCTATTTCTTTCTTCATCATGTCGGCGGATGAGTTGTTGCAGTTGTTGGAAGCGAATATAGATTCGCTTCTGAGCGAGCGTGAGTCACTTCGGCAGAAGGTGGCTCAGTTGGAGCAAGACAATGAGCGCCAGCGTCAGGAGATGATTCGTTCGCACGAAGAATTGGCGAAGTGGCAGCGCGACTATAAGACTCTTGAAACCGCCCATGCGATGGTGTCCGGCGAAAACCGTGAGATGGCAAAGCGCAAACTGACTCTGCTGATACAGAAAGTGGACAAAGCCATTGATATGGTGAAGAGCGAAAGTTAAGAGCTTTGATTATCCGGATTATTCCGGAGGGGCCGGAGAGCTCGGAGAGTCCGGAGAGGTCGGAGAGTCCGGAGAGCTTTGATTACTCGGAGAGATTTTAATAACGGTAGCATTATGCCTAAACAGAATATCACACTCAGAATAGATTGCTATAACATCCCGCTTCAGATAGAACTGGAGGAGGAGCCGGTATGGCGCAAGGCAGCGGTGATATTGAACGAGACGTATCGCAAGTATGCCACGGCTTATCAGAACAAGCAAGTGCCGATAGAGAAGTTGTGGATTTACACTGCACTTGAGATAGCTGCCAACATGCAGTATGACGTGAGAGGAAAAGAGATGCAACCCGTTTTGGAGAAGTTGGAGGCTCTTAACGAAAAAATAAGACAGAACAACCAACCGAAATAAACCTGAGTAACCCTGATAAAAACAAACAGGATAACTAATTAACCCTAATAAAAAACAATTATGTCAACGTTATATGTAATATTGATAGCCGTTGGTGCTTTGCTGTTAGGCGTAGGACTTACCTTTTTGATTCTGCGCTTTGTGGCAGGAGGCATCATCAACAAAGCGAAAGAAGAGGCTGAGGTTATCAAGAAAAATAAGATTGTTGAGGCAAAAGAGAAATTCATTGCCCTCAAACTGGAGCACGACAATATGGTGCGCCAGCAGCAACAGAAGCAACAGCAAGCTCAGGAGCGTCAGCAGGAACGCGAACGCCAACTCAACCAGAAACAGAGCGAGGTGGCACGTCAACAGAACGACCTGCAGAAACTTCAGCAGCAACTTGACCAGCAGCAGTCGGCGATAGCTTTCCGTGAGAAAGAGACAGAGAAACTGCATAAGCAGGCGGAAGCCCAGTTGGAGCAGATATCAGGATTGAGTGCTGAGGAAGCCAAGGCCCAACTGGTGGAGGCGTTGAAGGACGAAGCCAAAACCAATGCCATGGCATACGTGAACGACATTATGGAAGATGCCCGCATGAGTGCCAACAAAGAGGCTAAGAAGATCATTATTCAAACCATTCAGCGCATTGCTTCCGAGACCGCAGTGGAGAATACCGCCAGCGTCTTCCATATAGAGAATGATGAGATGAAAGGTCGTATCATCGGTCGTGAAGGGCGTAATATTCGCGCTTTGGAGGCTGCCACCGGTGTGGAATTCGTGGTGGATGACACCCCAGATGCCATTGTTCTCTCCGCTTACGATCCTGTACGCCGTGAGATAGCCCGCTTGGCGTTGCATCAACTTGTTACTGATGGCCGTATTCACCCCGCCCGTATTGAAGAGGTGGTGACTAAGGTTCAGAAACAGGTGGAGGAAGAGATTATCGAAACCGGTAAGCGTACTACCATTGACCTTGGTGTTCACGGTTTGCATCCTGAACTTATCAAGATGGTAGGGCGTATGAAATATCGTTCTTCTTATGGTCAGAACCTGCTGCAACACTCTCGTGAGACGGCTAATCTGTGTGCCGCCATGGCAGCCGAGTTGGGACTTAATCCCAAGAAAGCTCGTCGTGCCGGTTTGTTGCACGATATAGGCAAGGTGGCAGAGGATAACCCCGAGATGCCTCACGCACTCTATGGAGCGCAGCTTTGCAAACAGTATGGTGAGAAAGACGATATCTGCAATGCTGTGGGTGCTCACCATGACGAGATGGAGATGGAAACATTGCTTGCCCCAATTGTGCAAGCTTGCGATGCTATCTCAGGTGCCCGTCCCGGTGCGCGTCGTGAGATTGTGGAGGCGTATATCAAGCGTTTGAACGACCTTGAGAATTTGGCATTGAGTTATCCCGGTGTCATTAAGACTTATGCTATTCAGGCCGGTCGCGAACTGCGCGTGATAGTGGGAGCTGACAAATTGTCGGACAAGGAGACGGAGCTTTTGTCGTTCGACTTGGCAAAGCGTATTCAAGACGAGATGACGTATCCGGGTCAGGTGAAGATTACCGTCATCCGCGAGACGCGTGCCATAAACTATGCGAAGTAATTGGTTCCGGTTACAGGAAATGTGATATAAATATGAAGCCGCTTGCAGTGCAAGCGGCTTCTCATTTATATATGCGGGTATATATGGTTTGTTTGTCTATATCATCCCACTAACATCAGTCCTACTTATCTAACCCTTTTACGTAGAGTTCGTATTCCTATATATAATAAGGAGAACAGGAGCAATAAGGCAAATGGTGTGTCGCCTACCGGTTGCCACATCGGGTCGTCAGGGTGGCCGTCTTCGCCGACTCGGCGGGGGCGAGAACTGACACCATTGGAGGTGACAACCACTTGTGCTGCTTTGAACTGACCGGTAGCCGTGGTGCGGGAGGTCATGGACGGCAGAGAATGACTCACCGATAGGGAGGGCATATAGTTAGTGTGATATCCTGAGCCAGAATAGGCAATCGGACTACTATAACTGCTGCTACCACGGAAACTGAGCGAGACATGTCTAACCGAGTCAGTACGGAAAGAGGATGTGTATAAAGGTCGTGCTGTATATCCATACGCACGTGAACTACCTGCGCAGGCGATAGTAAGAAATAATATGAATATAAATTTAAGTCTCATTACGCAAAAGAAAATAACCAGTTGTTTAGTAGAACGCTAATAAATGGCGTCATAATAATGTTATCAGTGTGTTTCGTGGTTGTGATATAAGGTTATTTAACTATTGCGCGTAGTGTTGTTTGTTTGTTTTGTTGTGTGATGTATAGATTATATACTCCTGTTTGTAGTGCAAAATGTTGCATACCCTGCACTCCTACGGAGTGGATTACTTGCTTTCCTGTGCTGTCGAAGATGCGCACTTCGGCAGGTTGCTCGCTCTTGAGCAGAATGCCGTCTTGCACGCCGGTGCAATAGAGTTCATTGCTTATTGCATTCAGGTCAGTGGGCACTTCCTCCTCTTGCGATTGGCGGCTTCGTTTGCAGTTGAGCGTGAAACGTGAGTTATTGACTCCCGCCTCTGTGTTGAAGCTATAGTCTTCAAGCAAGAGGTTAGTGGTGATACCTGTCAGATGGTCGGTCAGAAGTAAGGTATCAATGAGAAGCGGACTATACTGCAAGTCGAAACTGATGGTATAGTTGCCGGCTGCGGGCAGATTGATACCCACGGGTATGTTGCTTGCATCGTTGTCAGCAAGAGCCATGAAGGCAAGGGCTTTGTCTTCTATCAGTGTATATAGGTTAACTTTGCCTTTATTCTCCCATTTATATAGGTCGGCACCTACTTCATAGGCAGGGGTGTAGTGGTCTGCAAGGACGATACCTGTTTGGTCTTTTCCTGCTTCACCGCTGAGCGTGATACCTGTATATACGGGTGTTTCTTCTTGCATAAAGCGCATGTAGGCGGGCATACGGTTGACTGCCATGGGTGAGGTGAAGTTTACCTTGTCGCCCTCTTCTACTTGTACGAATACGGCGGTGAAAGGTTTGATATCATGGTTTTGTGCCAACACTTGCTCGTACGAGCCGGTTGAGCGGTTGTAGAGAGTGAGGTAGGGAACGTTTTCGCTTCCGTCTGTTGGTACCCATTGACCTGTCCATTTGCCTTGATCATTGAGTTCTTGCTCCCAGAAACCGTTCTTCAGTCCTGAGTTGCTGCCAACAGAGCCGGTGGAGTAGGTGTGCATATAGGGGTTACCAATCAGATTCCACCCCGCATTATAGGCTAAGTTCTCATCATCTATGGTAGATGCGCTGATAGGAGCTGTTTTTCCTGTTCCGCGTTCTTGAGCGTTCCAATTGGATGCAGGCTTCATGGTGATACGCAGTACACGTTTGGTGTGTTTTCTGCCATCGGCTTGCGTTTTGTTCTTTTGGTTAGCGATACCGATGATATAGCCTTGTCCGGCATTGAGTGTGTAGTCGCTCCCCTTGGCAGCCACGTGTGTCCAATAGGTGTCAGCACGGTTGCCAGCGTTGATGTCGGATGCCCGTTTGGCACCATCATAGTACTTCAAGAAGAAATCTTGACGATAGACGGGTGCTACGTTACCGTTGGAGGCGAGATTGGAATAGCTTATCTCTTGTACTTGTGCATCGTAGGGCAGGGTGAACCAGTAGTAGTCCTCTTCATCCAAGCGGCGGTCCAAGTAGATTTCTCCGAGTTCAACCACTAAGTTGGCATTGGCACCACCGAACTGTACTTCGGGCGCCTTGGACTCATCGCCATCGATACGCAGGGTGAGAGAGTGAACGGTGAGTGTTACGTTGTTGTTTATATGTAAGGTGCCACCTTCATATATTGTCAGGTTGTGAAGTGTCACATTACTATTGACGGTGAGTGTCTTGCCGGACAGAACCACCAAGTCGCACTCAGAGCAATCCGGTAAGGTGAGCAGTGAGGACGAATTGCTGTTGGCAGAAACAACGTAAGGCACTTTAACCTTTGATATTTCTCCATCCCAGTTGACGGTTACTTTCGAGCAGGGCGTTAGTGCTTCGTTGTAAGCTATCTGCCATGTACCATCGGTTTGTGATACAGGGTCACCGATTGACTTATTCATATCGGGAGCATCGCTCAGCGTATAACTCTCGACATACACATAATTTTCATCCCAGCGCAATGCTTCCACGGCTTCCACGCATGAGGGATAAGAGTGGTAGGTGGCTTGTTGCTGATAGAAATAGATAGTTGGAACATTTGCGCTTTCTACCGTATTGAAATAGTTGGATGTATAACCTAAATATTTGGTATTGCTCAATGCCATAATGGAGCGAACGTAGAAGACGCCGCTTGACACTGATATTACGAAATTGTCGTCAGCATTGTCTTTGAGCAAAGCGTAGCCTTCGGTACTGAGGTCTAAATATTTGTTGTTAGCTGTATTGTAGAACTCATAGGCACCACGCACACCTTGTATGCGCCATTGGATATCGGCATCATCAGTGGTGATGATATTGGAAGCCGGTGTTACCGCCTTTGATGCTACATAATTGGTGTTTTGCGCGGTATTGCTTAGTGCGTTGGAAGAAGTAGCAATAATATAATTGAGACCTATACGAAGATCCGACAACGAAGAAATTCGTTTGAAGGTATTCTGTTTTTGTTGATAAACGGCATATAACGTTCCGCCGTTAACGGTAGGACTATAGTGCGTTCCCGCCGGCAGAACATCCATAGGCAAACTATTCGACTCTTCGCTAACGGGTTCTGTAGCCCAACCTGCAAAGATCCAGCCTTCTTTTGAACAATCGGAGTTGGCATAAGCATTAGGCAGAGTGATGCCGGCATATGCGGCACTTTCCGTCAAAGAAGTCTCACCGGCTGTGCCGCCGCATCCGTCGAAGTTGACGGTGAAGGGATCGCAGTGTGGCCAAGAAGTATATTCCTTCATCTGGCGATAGACGAACATATAGTTGCCGGCACTAGTGGAAGTTGAGAAATAATTATTTGTCGTGTTATAATTGATGTAATAGTTATTTGCACTATGTTTAATAGTGAAATAGAAGTTCGCTGTCGGTCGGGCAACTGTATATGAGGTTCCCGTATTAGCAGTCCGAGTATAACCACCGGTTGTGGAGGTCAAATATTCTCCATTCCCTACATTTAGGAATGTACAATTGCTATAGGTTCCTGCCATAGTCCAGAGTGCATTTTTCCATCCTACGGCTGTTGTATCCACCTCAATATAATAGCCTTCGCCTCCTTGCGGAGCTGCAGCCTGAACACCGGATAGATAGTTGTCACTATATTTAGCAGAACTAATCTCATAATCATACGTACCATCGTATGCAGTAATGAGATAGTTATCTCCGGTTACCATTTCTTCCGGTTGGTTCAAAATGCGGAAGGTGTTGATTCTTCGTTTGAATACGGCATAGAGAGTTACTCCATCACGCGACGGGGCGTACGAATCGGTATAAAGTCCAGTGTAATCTACATCTTTAACAGATCCGACTTCACTTCCTTCTTGCCAACCGACGAATTCCCAACCATCATCCGGGCAGAGAGGCAACACATTTGGAAGCGTAACACCACCACCTGCGGTAACCTCTGATACTATTCTGCTTTCGCGACTACCTGTGTCTTCAAACTTACCACCGGCCACATTTAGTGTCACGCTATAGGGTGTACAGTGAGGATAAGAAGAATAGGTGGCGTAAGTGGTTATTTTTTTGTATATGTAAAATTGTGTGCTATTTGTTGATTCTACAAAGCGGTTTTGATTGTTAAGATATAGGTAATATCCTGAATAATTATATTCATCTAATACAAAAGGTTCAGATCCACTCCCTTTGTATACATAATTACCTGTTCGACTACTATTATCAGATAATGTCGTTGATCCGCTATAGAAATAAGAACCACTCCATGTCCACTGAATACCGCTTGCTGGTTCAGCGGCAAGTCTTCTGCCACTAACAGTAATAGTACTGCTACCAAAATAATTACCGCCGAATCCACTGGTGTAAGTCGTGTTGACGGCGCGTCCCCCCGTAGTTGCTACTACACAAACATCCCCATTTTGAAGTTCATCCCAATTAGTTATTCTTTCCCAATAAGTATCGTTTTCTCCTGCTTGGTAAACAGCATAAAGTGTTGTTCCATTATACGGAGGATTATATGTTCCGGTTTGCAATGTAGGAGCATTTGTTGTTCCGTAAATTGGGGATTCAGGATTCCATCCGGCGAAAGCCCATGAAGAACAAGCCGCATCTGCCATGGTGGCATTGGGCAGTGTCACTCCGCTGCCACTGCTTGTTTCTGATACATCGGTAGTGGAAGCGGCGGGGGAAGTGCCCACGATGGTCCCATCTAAGGCATCCAAATGTACTATCCAATTGGAGCAGTTCGGGAAGGATGTGTATTCCGATTCTTTCTTATAGAGATAGAATGTCCAATCGTTGCTTGTTGCTGTTTGGAAATAATCATTCTCGTCATTACTATAGGTCAGGTAATAACCTGCACTTTCAAAATTGAATTCACCGTTAGCGGCTGTTACTGAACATGTATTCCCTGCCGCAGTAAGAAGTTCCTCACCATAAGATTGTCCTGTGATTGTATATAAATTATCATTACACAAGTAATACTTTTGTCCAAAACCTCTTCTGATGTAAAGCGATTTTGCTGTTGCTCCCGTACCGTTGGTCCATTTCCATGCTCCTTCGCTTCCACTCAATGTCCAAATGATAGTATTGGCAGGATTGGCGATGGTTCCCGCATCCGGATAAACTTGTGAAGCAGAGATACTATACTTTTTTGTATAAACATCACACGATGTATTTCTACAAGGAGTCCCCCAACCACCCGACGGAGTGTAGGTGTCTCCGACAGTCCACCAATATCCGTCGGTTCCTGCTTCTTGTGTATTTCCCAAAGCAAAATAGGAGGGACCGTAATATACATCACCGTCCCATTCGTAGTAGCAGACGATGAGGTATTGGCTACCGGCTTGCAGTTCGGATGTGGAGGTGATGCGAGTATAACGATTGGCATCCGCTCCTGTGCGCTGATAGACAGCATATAGGTTGACGTTGGCATCGGGGGTGACGGTGGTGACACGCGTAGGGGTTTCATCGCCTTCCACGGGACCCTCTTCCTTCCAACCGATAAAGTTATAGCCACGACAACCAGACACACTGATGCCTGCATTGCTCAGTATAGTGCTAAGTGTGTAGGTATTGCCTGACTCAACTTTCTCTGTATGTATTTTCTGGCCATCGGCATAGAAGTTTATGTTTACTTGCACAGCAAATGCAGCCGATGCGTATAGACACAAAAAAATCAAAACATTACACAACCGTTTCATAATAATTTCTTCCTTAAAATGAAGTTTAGACTAATGTGTTGCCGTATATTCGCACGTATATTTGTATAAATATACAGACACTTTTATCGAAATTCGTTGCAAAATTGGTAAAAAGTTATCAAATATGCAAGAGAATTATGTTTTTAAGCATAATTTTCGTAAAGAATGAGATAAAATGATTAAGTTTTGCACTCAGAAGTTGTGGCGGTTTGTCTCAGAAGTTGTGGTGCTTAACAGTTTTGAAGCTATTACCCGTTGGCGGAATTAATACAGCGACTATATATTTTACTAACAGGTTTATTTTCAGGATTCTTACTCTTTAGACGGAGTGCTTGGTATTCATCTGTTCTGCGACGATAGTGAGGAGATAATCAGTTGTGGAAAAATTGCCAAATTTTTTTGGCTATTTTTTTTGCAGGCAGAGAGCAAAAATGGTCATTTTATGTCTATAACATACAAATAATAAGAGTGTTATACCACAAAGTATGCACGATGTCCGCTGTATGTCCGCTACATGTCCGCTAAAAAGGTGCTCTTTTTTGGAAAAAAACGGAGCGAGTTTCGCGTGGAAAAATTGCCAAATTTTTACCGTTAATTCTGCCAATGGGATATTTTAATTCTGCCAACGGGATATTTAATTCTGCCAACGGGATATTTTATTCTGCCAACGGGTAAGCTATTATGCTGTGAGGTTAGGAAATTATTAAATAAAGTTACGGCTCCATACGGCTATAAATGTGATGGAGCAGAGGTATAAATGTGATGGAGCAGAGGTATAAATGCGATGGGGCAGAGGAGAGATTGTTGGGTGTACAGGTCAGATTATTGTTCTGCCCAGAGTTCGGTTTGGCGGACGGCGACGATGCTGTCGAACTCTTGTTTGAGTGAGGCGGGAATCGGGTCAACCGATGGACTCTCCAAGGTGAGGGGATTGACGGGTGTGCCGTTTTTCCATACGCGGAAGTCGAGGTGGGGTCCGGTGCTGGCACCCGTGCTACCCACATAACCGATGACTTGCCCTTGCTGGACACGTTTGCCTACCTCAATGTTTTTGCCGTATTTGGACAGATGCAGATAGGCGGTGGTATAGACGGAGTTGTGGCGAATCTTGACGGTGTTGCCTCCTCCTCCTTTATAGCCTTTCTCGATGACAGTGCCATCGCCGAGTGCCACGACGGGTGTGCCCATTGGTGCGGCATAGTCAACACCCGTATGGGGTCGTACGGTTTTATAGATAGGGTGTTTGCGCGCGTAGGAGAAATGTGAGGAGATGCGTTTGTAGTTGAGTGGTGCTTTCAGGAAGGCCTTTCTGAGACTTGCTCCGTTGGGTTCGAAATAGCCGTGTGTGTCTCCCTCCTCGAAATAGTAGGCATATTGTGTGTCGCGTTGATGGATATAGACAGCGGTATGAATACGTCCGATGCCGATAGATGTGGAATCCACGAACTGCTCGTCATAGACTGCTCGAAAACGGTCGCCTCTCTGCAGTCCGAAGAAGTCCACGGTCCACTGATAGACTTCGGACAATTCGATGGCGAGGGTGGGTGAGATGCCTTGTCCGACAAAGGCGTTCCAAAGAGAGGTCTCGATGGTGGCATCTGCTGTTTTGCGGAGTGTCTGTATCTGTTTGAGTTGGCGCTCCACATGCATAGAGTCTTTCAAGTGGAAGACGACCGACTGAATGCGGCTCTGCTTATATACGAAATACTCCAGTGTGCTGTCGGGTGTGTAGAAACAGAGATATTCTTTTCCTTGTCCGATGGTACGTACGTCGAATGTGTCTCTCGGGATGAGTGCGAGTTCGCGGATTCGCTCTGCAGCTGCCCCTCTCTGTGCGAGTATGCCGCTCAGCGTCTGTCCCGACTGCACCCGTCCGCTCTCAATGCGGAAAGAGTCCACAGCGATGCCATACTCATAATGTATCTCTTTGATTACTTGCGCCTGTTCTTCTTCGGATATAGGCTTTTGCCGGTTGCAGCCGACAAGACAGAGGATAAGAAAGAATATATAGAGGTGTGTTGTTTTCATACCGGAAAGACAGGGGAAACTATTGCTTCTTTTGAGGGTATTTCCTGAACCAAGAGCTTATCTTCAAGCGTATTACGCCGAGCAAAGCTTCGGAGAAGATGCCTCCTGACATTTTGCTGGTTCCGAGCACACGGTTGATGAAGATGATAGGCACTTCTTTGACTTGGAATCCGCATTTGAGGGCAGTGAACTTCATTTCTATCTGGAAGGCATAGCCTTTGAAGTGGATTTTGTCGAGTTCCATTGTTTCCAGCACTTCCCGTCGATAGCAGACGAATCCGGCGGTAGTGTCTCGAATCTTTATACCTAATATAGTACGCACGTACGCGCTCGCGTAGTAGGACATAAGCACGCGTCCCATGGGCCAGTTGACGACATTGACTCCTGTGATATACCGGCTTCCGATAGCGACATCGGCTCCTTCGTTGGCGCATGCGTCATAGAGTTTGAGCAGGTCTTGGGGGTTGTGTGAGAAGTCGGCATCCATCTCGAATATATAGTCGTACTTATGTTCTATAGCCCATTGGAATCCGCAGATATAGGCAGTTCCCAAGCCCTGTTTGCCGCTACGCTCGACGAGGAAGAGCCGCTCTTTGTTTTTCTGCTGCATGCGTTTCACGATTTCGGCGGTGCCATCGGGCGAACCGTCGTCAATGACGAGCACATGAAACTCAATGGGCAGGTTGAAAACTACATTGATGATGTTCTCAATGTTCTCTTTTTCGTTGTAAGTCGGGATGATAACTAAGCGGTCCATGGTGTTGGCGGATTGTTTATTGTGATTGCTCAATTCTTCAGAATGTATATGGGTGAGGGTGTGAGTCGCTCAAGGGCTACCAAGTTGAGGTCTTTTCCTACTTGCACTCCGGCATCTTGGAGGCCGTCTTTGACAGTTTGGTAAGCCACCTCCGGGTCGTTGTTTTCTTTGCTCAGGTGGCATAGCCAGACATTTTTCAGTCGGTCGGAGTGATGTTCTGCCAAGAGTTGTGCGCAGATGGTGTTGCTCATGTGTCCTTTGTCGGACAAGATGCGCGCCTTGAGATATGAGGGATAGGGTCCGTTAAGCAACAACTGTTCGTCATGATTGGCTTCGATGACGAGGTGGTTGGCAGTCTCGACGTATTGTTCCAGCGTTTGGTCCACGCATCCCACGTCGGTTGCAAGCATGAAGCGTGTGCCTTCAAAGTCGATGACATAACTAACGCAGGCTGTGGAGTCGTGTGAGATGGGGAAGGTGTTGATGGTCATTCCGCAGAGTGTGAATGGTTTTCCCAGTTCATAGAACTTTCGGCTGGTGCGCAGTTTTTCCATCATTCCGTAGTTGTTGTCGATTCCTTCGTGTATGAGTTCCGTTCCATAGATGGGTACGTGAAAGCGTTCTCCGACCGTTCCAACGGCTCGTATATGGTCGGCATGGTCATGTGTGACGAGAACGCCCATGATATTTCGGAAATCGAGCCCCATCTGCATGAGGTTGCTTCGGATGGTACGTGCAGATATACCCGCATCAATGAGGATTCCCTCATTGCGCGATCCTAAGTAGTAGCAGTTGCCGCTACTGCCCGAGGCAAAACATCTGAATATCCACTCCGACATGATTATGCAGTTGAGACGCTCATGGTGTCTCTATAAATTTAGCCTGCAAAGTTACGACAAAATTCCGTAATCTGCAAGCATAAGTTTTCAATTTTGGCATTCTCGTTGTTAATGATGACAATGTCCGCTTTGTTTTCTCTTTCTATGTCAGGCATTTGGTTGCTCATTCTGTCAGTTACTTGTTCGCGAGTGGCGTTGTCGCGTTTCCGTGTTCGGTTGATGCGTGTTTCGAGTGGCGCACTGATGCAGATGACGGCATTGCAGAGGGTGTGGAGCCCGCTCTCGAAAAGAATGGCAGACTCTACGAAGCAGAAGTCTTTCTCGCTATTGTTTTTTGCCCATTGCTCAAGGTCGAATCGAACGGCAGGGTGAACGATGTGATTGAGTTTCTGCAGCAGAAGCGGGTTTTGAAAGACTTGTTCGGCAACGCGTTTTCGGTCGAGGCGGTCGCCTGAGTAGATGTCGCTGCCAAACAGGAGTTCTATCTGGCTACGCACCATTTTGTTCTGCTGCATGATGCGTCTGGCAGCAACGTCGGTGTCGTAAACGTCGAAACCTGACTGTCGTAAGCCGTTGCATACAAACGACTTGCCGCTCCCAATACCTCCTGTGATTCCGAATAACTTCATACAAGTTGCAAAGATACTACAACTTTCCCGTATTGACAAATGAAAATCTTTGTTTGTCCGGCAAAACAATTTGAAAAGGTGGAAATAAACGGACAGGCATTTTTTTTATTCATCATCATAATTTGTCTGGAAATAAGTGTCTGAAAACCCTGTGTCAGGACAGCGGTATGTATGCATGAAGTGCGCTGAATAACCTAAGAATAACCTAAGAATAACCTAAGAATAACCTAAGAATCACCTAAGTTTTTCCTCTTGGAGAGTGCCGGAAATGGGCATGCAGAGGGCAGGATGGGGTTAATTTGTATGTTATTTATTTTTCAGACGGGTTAGATATTTATTTTGTAAGGTTTGTTTTGTTTGTTTGCACAGGTAAAAAAAATTGTGTATCTTTGTCGCTTGATTGTATAACCTGTGATTTCGTTTCGGAATTTGATTTTGTTTCGGAATCATAAAAATGTCAGTTGTTTCATTATTATGGAGATATTGAAATATACTTTGCCGGCTTTGCTGGTTTTGATAGCTTCGATTGTGGCTATTTATATGTTGCTGAAGGAAGAACGCGAGCGTCGTGAGTTTGAACTGAAGAAGAAAGACCGCAATATCACTACTCCCATCCGTTTGCGTGGTTGTGAGCGTTTGACGCTTTTATTAGAGCGTATTACTCCGGAGCATCTGCTGATGAACGTGGATTTCTCTACTCTCAGCATTCCTCAGTTGCAACGCCAATTGCTTCAAACGGTTCGTCTTGAGTTTGACCATAACCTATCTCAACAGGTGTATGTGAGCGATGAGACTTGGGCAGCTATTGTGCTTGCGAAGGAAGAAACTTTGCGTTTTATCAATGCCGCCGTGTCGCAACTGCCTCCCGAGAGCAATACGCTGCAATATGCGCAACTGCTGATTACCGCCTACAATACGAACGGGGTGACGCCCACGCAGCGGGCTTTGGAACTGCTGAAAGAGGAGACGCGCACTATGTTATAGAGACGCGCGCTTTCCCGAGATGTCGGGGTGGTGTTTTGCATCTCTTTCAGGGTTTATATAATTAGATGATATGCTTTATCTGAAGAAAACAGGTTATCTATTGCTTCCGCTATTGTTGTTTGCCGCTTGTCGGCCTGATACGGAATGTCGGACGGCAGAGACCGTAAATTGTCGTGTGATTTTCTACTGCGACTCTCTGATGCCTTCTGCCGATACGATGAAGGTTGTTTATTTCGATGTGATAGATTCGGTGACGGTGCAGGGTGTGGGCAACGATTCGGTGCTATATGACAATGCGAAAGGGGTTACTTCCCTCTCTTTACCGCTGAAGAAAGATGCCAACGAGACCCGCTATAGTTTGAAACTGAACGAATATACGGATGAGTTGGTGATACAACATCAGAACCGCGACTATTTTGTGTCGCTTGCCTGCGGATGTTTTGTGTATCATACGATAGATGACGCTTATTCGACCGACAATGCAGTCAACCGCGTAGAGATAATCAACTCGTCAGTAGAGAATACCGAGCAAGACAATTTGCGATTATATATTACTTTTTGAAGCGCTTTGCCTACATATTGTTTTTCTGCCTGCTGACTGTATGTGGTCAGGCACGCGAGTATGCGGACTCTGCCATTTGGCAAGGCTGGAATTTGAAGTTGGACCTTGCTACGCCTGTGTTTGAGTTGGCTCGCTCCAAGGGTAAGGTGATGGCTTATGAGGCTGCCGTCAATTTCAATTTGCTGCACCGTTTTTATCCGACGGTAGAGTTGGGTTACGGTCAGGCAGAGGCCTCTGCTGCGGGAGGTGACTTTTCCGGAATGGGCGGGTATGGACGAATAGGTCTGGACCTCTCAGCCCTTCGGAAGAACCGAATCGACAATATGCTTTTGGTGGGCGTTCGTTTGGGTACAGCCGTGCAGGGCTACAAGATGGACAATGTGACAGTGACAGACCCCTATTGGGGGAGTTACAAGAGTCGTGATTTTGCTCCTGCCGTGCGCGCCGATGTGTGGGGAGAAGTGGTAGGAGGTGTGCAAGTAAAGGTGTATGGTCCATTCCACATGGGCTGGTTTTTCAGATTGCGTTTTCTTTTCACGCGGAAAGAGACGGGTGCGGCGAATGCCTATTATATTCCCGGCTACGGCTATCGTGATGAGATGAACTATGGATTTAACTACTATATCGGACTGAAGTTTTGATTAATCGCCCTGCGGGCTAATTGTTTACGCAGTCCGTTCTATGGTAAACATCGCCAAACAGATGACAATAATAATACCCATAAAAACATATATACTATGAACTCAACTCAACTATTAAATCGTGCGGCGGACAACATCCGTATTCTTGCCGCTGCAGCCGTAGAAAAGGCCAAGTCAGGTCACCCGGGTGGTGCAATGGGTGGTGCCGACTTCATCAATGTACTCTTCTCGGAGTATCTTGTTTATGATCCAGAGAATCCCGCCTGGGAGGGTCGCGACCGTTTCTTTCTCGACCCCGGTCATATGGCTCCGATGCTTTATGCCCAACTCTGCCTTGCCGGCAAATTCTCATTGGAAGATTTGCAAAACCTGCGTCAGTGGGAGAGTGTGACCCCCGGTCACCCCGAGCGTTGCATTGAACGAGGTATAGAAAATACTTCCGGTCCTCTCGGTCAAGGACATACTTTTGCCGTGGGTGCCGCCATTGCAGCCAAGTTTTTGAAAGCCCGTTTTGGAAAGGTAATGAATCAAACTATCTATGCCTTCATTTCCGATGGTGGCGTACAAGAGGAGATTTCGCAAGGTGCAGGGCGTTTGGCCGGTCACCTCGGGCTTGACAACCTCATCATGTTCTACGACTCGAACCGCATTCAGCTTTCCACCGAATGCCGTGAAGTAACCTCTGAGGATGTGGCTCGCAAATATGAGGCTTGGGGCTGGTTTGTTCAGACTATCCCGGGCAATGACCCTGAGGCTATACGTCGTGCCTTGGACAAAGCCAAAGCCGAGCAAGAACGTCCTTCGCTCATTATCGGTAATACTACGATGGGTAAGGGTATCGTCACCGCTGAGGGCGAGTCGTTCGAAGGCAAGTGCTCTACGCATGGTGCTCCGCTTTCCAAGTCGGGCGGCGGCTCGTTTGAGAAGACTATTGAGAACCTCGGTGGTAATCCCGAAGCTCCTTTTGCCATCTTCCCCGAGGTGAAAAAACTTTACGAAAACCGTGCAGCTGAGCTTCGTCAGATAGCCAACGAGCATTATCAAGAGTTCTATGAGTGGCAGAAACAGAATCCTGAGTTGGCCGCTACTTATGAGAGATATTTCTCGGGTGAGGCTCCTGAGATTGACTGGACCAAGATTCAACAGAAACCCGGGGCCGCGACACGCGGTGCATCGGCAGTGGTACTCTCATCGCTTGCTGAACAAGTGGGTAATATGATTGTGGCGTCTGCTGACCTGAGCAACTCAGATAAGACCGATGGCTTCCTCAAGAAGACTCATGCTTTTGTGAAAGGCGATTTCAGTGGTGCGTTTCTTCAAGCGGGTGTGGCAGAACTGACGATGGCTTGTGTGTGCATTGGTATGTCGCTCCATGGCGGTGTTATTCCCGCCTGCGGCACTTTCTTTGTGTTCTCCGACTATATGAAACCTGCAGTCCGAATGGCCGCCTTGATGGAAGTGCCTGTGAAATTCATCTGGACCCACGATGCTTTCCGTGTAGGCGAAGACGGTCCTACACATGAGCCGGTAGAACAAGAGGCTCAGATTCGTCTGATGGAGAAACTGCAGAACCATCACGGCAAGAACTCCATGCTTGTGCTTCGTCCTGCTGATGCAGAGGAGACCACCATGGCATGGCGACTCGCCATGGAGAATACCGCTACTCCAACTGCTCTTATTTTCTCCCGTCAGGATATCCCTGCTTTGCCTGTGCAGAACTTTGAAGGTTTCAGCAAGGGTGCCTATATAGTTAATAAGGATGAGAACCCTGAGGTGGTGCTGCTGGCATCCGGTTCGGAGGTGAGCACCCTGCTCGCAGGTGCCGAACTGCTACGCAAAGACGGAATTCGTCTGCAAGTGGTCAGCGTGCCTTCAGAAGGTCTCTTCCGTTCGCAACCTCAGGCCTATCAGGCAGAGGTGCTGCCCCGCGGTGTAAAACGTTTCGGCATGACCGCCGGACTGAGTTGTACGCTGGAGGGTCTTGTAGGCGAGAATGGTGCCATTTGGGGACTCAACAGTTTCGGTTTCTCGGCTCCCTATAAAGTGTTGGATGAAAAACTCGGTTTCACGGCAGAGAATGTCTATAAACAAGTGAAGGCATTGCTTGGATAATGCCAGAGTGAGATTGCCAATAGCAACATAAATTTGGGTGGCATTTTCTCTGCCAATTTGGCAGGAAAAATGCCATCCTTCGTTTTGGCACACAATATGTCATAGCAAGTTGCGGAAACCGAAGAACAATCAAGCATAAAACTATATATCATTATGAAAACAGTTAAACCCTTAGCCGACCGCGTTTTAGTACGTCCGGTCGAAGCAGAAACAAAGACTGTCGGCGGCATTATCATCCCCGACTCAGCAAAAGAGAAACCCTTGCAGGGTGAAGTACTTGCCGTAGGTAACGGCACGAAAGACGAGCAGATGGTGCTCAAGGCGGGTGACCATGTGCTTTATGGTAAATATGCCGGCACCGAACTTGAACTTGACAACGAGAAACTGCTCATCATGCGCCAAAGCGATGTGCTTGCGGTATTGGAGTAAAAAAATGAACCTCTAAAGTCCCGGAGACTCTAAAGAGTTTAAGGATATTAGAGACTTTATAACAATTAAAAATCCAGCAATTATGGCAAAAGAAATATCATTCAATGTAGATGCTCGCGAGGAATTGAAACGTGGTGTTGACCAACTCGCTGATGCAGTGAAAGTAACTCTGGGTCCCAAGGGCCGCAATGTAGTTATTGAAAAGAAATACGGTGCTCCTCAAATCACCAAAGACGGTGTGACGGTAGCCAAAGAGATTGAGCTCGCAGACGCCCGCGAGAACCTTGGTGCACAACTCGTCAAGGAAGTTGCTTCCAAGACCGGCGACCAGGCAGGTGACGGTACCACTACTGCTACCGTGCTTACACAGGCTATCGTAAGCGTAGGACTCAAGAACGTCACCGCAGGTGCTAATCCAATGGATCTGAAACGCGGTATTGACAAAGCCGTGGCTAAGGTAGTGGAGTCCATCAAAGAGCAGGCAGAGGTTGTAGGTGATAACTATGACAAGATAGAGCAAGTGGCAACCGTTTCGGCAAACAACGATGCCACCATCGGCAAACTCATCGCAGATGCAATGCGCAAAGTATCGAAAGACGGCGTTATTACCATCGAGGAAGCCAAAGGCACTGACACTACCATTGATGTAGTGGAAGGTATGCAGTTTGACCGCGGCTATATCTCACCCTATTTTGTTACCAATACGGAAACAATGCATTGCGAGATGGACAAGCCTTATATTCTTATCCACGACAAGAAGATCAGTAATTTGAAAGAGTTGCTGCCCGTTCTTGAACCTGCTGTACAAAGTGGACGTCCATTGCTCATTATAGCAGAGGATGTTGATTCGGAAGCACTGACCACCTTGGTTGTTAACCGTCTGCGTGCACAACTCAAGATATGTGCCGTTAAGGCTCCCGGCTTTGGCGACCGCCGCAAAGAGATGCTTGAAGACATCGCCATTCTGACAGGCGGTACCGTTATCAGCGAGGAGAAGGGTATCAAACTTGACCAAGCTACACTCGATATGCTCGGCACTGCAGAGAAAGTAACTGTTGACAAAGACAACACTACCATCGTGAACGGTGCAGGCGACAAAGAGGCTATCAAAGCCCGTGTCAACCAAATTAAGGCACAGATTGTCAACACCAAATCGACCTACGACAAAGAGAAACTGCAGGAGCGTCTTGCCAAATTGTCAGGCGGCGTTGCAGTGCTGTATGTAGGTGCTCCGTCAGAGGTGGAGATGAAAGAGAAGAAAGACCGCGTTGACGATGCTCTCTCTGCTACTCGTGCCGCTATTGAAGAAGGTATCGTTCCTGGCGGCGGCGTTACTTACATTCGTGCTATCGAGAAACTTGACGGTCTGAAAGGTGACAACGAAGACGAGCAGACCGGTATTGAGATTATCCGTCGTGCCATTGAGGAACCTCTCCGTCAGATTGTCTTCAACGCAGGCAAAGAAGGTGCAGTTGTAGTACAAAAGGTTAAAGAAGGCAAGGATGACTTCGGTTACAATGCGCGCACTGACAAGTATGAGAACCTGCATGCCGCAGGTGTGGTTGACCCAGCCAAGGTTACCCGCGTAGCTCTTGAGAACGCTGCATCTATCGCCGGCATGTTCCTCACTACCGAGTGCGTCATCGTTGACAAAAAAGAGGAGACACCTGCTCCCGCCATGCCCAACCCCGGTATGGGAGGAATGATGTAATCGAGAGCCTCGATACGCAACAAAGACCGCTTAAACGATAGGACTACGGTCATGAGTAAAACAAAGATTGCGTTGCCTATAGGCAACGCAATCTTTGTTTATACCACTATAGGGATACTATATGGATACCGAAGGGATAGACTATAGTGTCTGTTTATTTTATCGTCACCTCTGTTCGGGTGGAGAGGATGAAGACGGAATATTGTCCGTTGTCTTTGCCAAAAGCAAGGGCTGCGGAGAGGGAGTCCTCAGGGAAAAGACGTGTGCTGTCGAAATAATACAAGTCTTCGCTTGTGCTGTACCAACCGCCTACATAACCGTAATGCTCGAGTGCATGGGTGATGACCTCGGGCAGTTGCTCACGAGAATGGGAACCTTGTGTGGCAGCATACGATACAGCAATACCTTCGGTCGGCTCCGTCATGGTGCGAATATCCAGTGTGAAACCGTCAGAATGCGACAAGGAGAAGGTCCACACCTTATCAACCAGCATATTGATATCGTTTTGCTCGCTCGGATTGTTTTTCTTGCAGGCAGTTTGCATGCCCGCCACTAATATCAAGAAAATGACAAATAGGCTTTTCCTATACATAGCACATGATTTTTGGGGGCGCTTGGGGGCGCAAAGTTAGTATGTTTATTTCATTTTTACAACAAACAGGATAGATATGATTCGAAAAAAATCTTCAATAAAATTAACATTTACCAGTTGCGGGATTATAACAGCCCATACATAGTTTTCGCAGTAGGCTTTAGTAGCCTTATCTTATTGAGGGAATGCATGAAATTCATCGGTCATGAGATGAGAGTGAGGGAGGATTATCAGTTGTGGTAAAATTGCCAAATTTTTTTGGTGTTTTTTTTGCAGTCAGAGAGTAAAAAATGGCCATTTTTTTGCCTATAACATTCACATAATAAGAATATTATACCACAAAGTATGCATGATGTCCGCTGCATGTCCGCTACATGTCCGCTAAAAAGGTGCACTTTTTTCGGAAAAAAACGGAGTGAGTTTAGAGTGGAAAAATTGCCAAATTTTTATTGTTTTCAGAGGCTCTTGATATCTTCTATAAGTCTGACGGAAAATTGAACATTTTTTACTTGTATTCTGCTCACGTGTTAAAATTAACATTTGTGAGTCTATGATATTTGCTTTATCTTTGCACAAAAATCCAATGTTATGGCGTTACACAATGATTTAGGCAAACAAGGTGAGCAACTCGCAGCGGAGTATCTGAAGCGTAAAGGCTATAAGGTGTTGGAACGCAACTGGAAATACGGCAGTTTGGAGGTGGATATCATTGTGCGCAACAAGACACATGTTGTTTTTGTGGAAGTAAAGACCCGCTCGTCTGACGGCTTGCTGCGTCCAGAAGATGCCGTGGACGCCCAGAAACAACGCAATCTGACTATTGCGGCTTCTCACTATATACAACAGAAACAATGCGAATTGGATCCGCGCTTCGATGTGGTGGCTATTGTGTGGAACGACTCACGCTGCGAAATAAACCATATAGAAGACGCCTTCCCGCCTCAATGGAGCAAACGCAGATATTGATTTATTCCTTCACAAATATATCATAATCCTCGTTATAGACAGGCGATTCTGCTGAGAACAGGTTGAGCACAGAGTGAAATACACTATGTTGCTCAATCTCTTTTGTTTGTTCCTTAAGCTCCCGGAAACCTGAAGATGTCCATACCAAGAAAGGTATTTCATATTGTTCGCGAGGTGCCATTTTAAGGGGTACTCCATGCATGAAGAGTCCGTTCTCTCCGAGTGACTCACCATGGTCGGAGACATAGAGCATAGCCGTTTGGTAGTCTTGCATGGAGCGGAGCGTGTCGATGAGGTTGGAGAGTAGATAGTCGGTATAGACGATACTGTTGTCGTAGGCATTGATGAGTCCCGGCAGGTCGTTCTTACCCGTTTCCACATCTTTACTTACGGGACTGAACACCTCAAACTCCGGCGGATATTGGGCATAGTAGCAAGGACCATGCGAGGTGGAGGTGTGCAACACAATGAACACTTTGTCTTTTTCGCTTTGCGTGATGCGTTGTTTCAAATGGGAAAAGAGAATATTATCATATTCAGCAGGTTCGTTGTGTTGTTTTCCAAGGCTCTGTTTTGTTTTATATTCAGCTATATGTACGGGCGGCTCCCCCCAATTGGAAGTGCGCCACACTACATCCACACCATTGCGGTAGAGATAATTCGGGAGAATCTCATAGAGTGTCCGCTGCGGTTTGTATTCCAGTATCGCCTTTACGCCGGCAGTAGTGTATGTGGCACAAGAACGGGCTTCTAATGCGTGTAGTCCGGTTTGAGCAGAAAGACGCGGGTTTGTGGTCTTTTCATAACCGTAGAGCGAGAAGTCGGCTTTTCTTGCGGACTCGCCAATGACGAGCACTACGGCGGTTTTGTTCTCATTGTTGAAGGTGCAGTCAGGTAACAGTATCTCCTGTCTGTTTGTCTCGTGGTGTTGTGCCATCAGACGACCTGTGTTCACTGTGTAGGACCAAGGCATCAGGAGTCCCCCCAGTTCAGTGTCGTACTTGCCAATCCATAAAAACTGATTGAAATTCAGCAATACCACTATTAGTGACACACCTATACTGATGCCGCTACTTATGCCAAAGCGTTTCCAAGATCCGTAATCAATACGTTGCACCAAGACATACACAGCCGGCAATACTCCCAAGAAGAATATCCATAAAAACAACCCCCATGAGAAGAACCCTGATGCCTCGCTATAACGCGTGTTGAACACATTGCTCAACATCGACTCATCAATGATAGTGTGATAGGTAAAGATGAAATATACGCATGTCGCACTCAGAATATGCGTCAGTGCCACTATCACCCGTCCGACATATCGCAGTAGAAACACAAGCAAGTAACAGGCAAAGAAGTTGAGAGCCAAGACAAGCGTTACTAATGATATGATGAGTAACACCTTGCCTAATACACCCGCTTCGGAATGTGTCACAGCAAACTGAAAGAAAGGAACATGGTAACAAACAAGATTGAATGCGCTCATGATAGCGCAGAACCAAACGATGGAGATGCGGGGAATACGAGGAAGTCGCATAGTTAACCGATAGTTGTTTTTTTAGCGACCGCAAAGTTAGCAAACATTTTTCAATTGCGCAATTGTATCGGAGATTGCTTATATTCCCGCTACGCCGGTTACGATGATACCGAGGGAGAAGTAGAGCATCAAGGCAGTGCACAGGCGTGCTTTCTCTGTGCGGGCAAAGAAAATACTCATCAGAAGGCTGAGCAGTGTCAGTGTTCCACCGATGATGCTACCGGTAAGAATATACCACTCTCCTTCCGACATCAGCGATGCCACAATAGGGTAGGTACCTATCTGTATAAAATGTCCGAACCAGTTACCTATGAAGGACAGGATGAACACCCATACCCCCCATGAAAAGGCGTTTCGATGGTAACAATAGGCGAGCAAAATGCTGACAACGATGACCATAATGATAGCCGAAGCTCCTTCAATATGCGGGAAGCACATGATATAGTCATCCGTTGGAATACTGAAATGCCATGCGCACTCGCCTGTTGATTGCCAAAGCAGTGTGCCGCCGGTGTAGCCTATAAGAAAAGAGCACATTATCTTTGTACTTTTCTTCTCCGCAAGGTAGGCAAAACAAAAGGATATTACGAAAGCCAATAGCATAAACAATAACCGCATAGGGTTAGGGTCCACCCACTCGCCATCGTCTTGATGAGGGGTGATGACGGGAATCATGTCTTTCCCGAAATGCAGGAAAGTGGCGAATATGCCTACTAAACCGGCTGTGATGAGGAGAATATAGAGTAGTGGGAGTGCTACGTGTTTAGCCCATTGCTGTGCGTTGCAAAGCGGTTGGCTTGACCATTGAAAATGTTTCATCTTGTGCTACTTTTTTGTTTGCTGCAAAGATACACATAAAAACATTCACCTGCATCCACAAAAATAGTGAATCTGCATTTTCGCGGATTCACTATTAATGGGGAATATGTGTCGTCAACCTATATCAATTTTTCACTAACTCAATTTTCATTTTGTCTCTTGCGGAGATAGTATTAGGGAAAATAGATTGCGCTTCTTTCAGCATATCGTTCTCCGATACTTTTCTTGCCGAGAAGTGTCCGATAATCAGATTTTTGACTCCTGCTTTTTGCGCGATAGTCGCTGCTTGTTCTGTGGTGGAGTGTGCCATTTCTTTGGCGCGGGCAAAGTCTTGAGCGGCGAATGTGGCCTCATGATAAAGCCAGTCCACACCTTGTATGCGCTCAATGAGAGGCTCGTAATAGGCGGTGTCGGAACAATAGGCATATCTGAGGGGTTCTGAAGAGGGGAAAGTAAGTTCCGAGTTGGGAATGAGCCTGCCATCTTCCGTTAGAAAATCACTTCCAGCCTTGATGTCGGGTATGGCAGCCAAGGGGATACAATATTGTTCTATGGCTTCTTTTTTGATGTGTGGTTCTCGTTGTTTCTCTTCAAACAGAAAACCACAGCAGGGCACTTTGTGCTTGAGGGGCAGGGTACTGACGGTGAGTGTGCGGTCTTCGTAGATTATCTGATGCTTGTTGGTCTCATGTGGTGCAAAAATAACTTCATACTCCATTCCTTTGCAGAAGAAATCGAGCAACGGGCGCATCAGTGGTTCAAGCATGTGGGGGGCGTGGATGGTCAGACTTTTTGTTCTGCCGAGCATACCCCAAGTACTGATAAGTCCCATCAGCCCGAAGCAGTGGTCTCCATGCAAGTGAGAGATGAAAATATGGTCGAGGCGGGGTGTGCGAAGGCCCATCTGTGCAAGTGCTATCTGTGTACCTTCCCCGCAGTCAATCAGGAACTGCTTATCACACATCTCAAGCACCTGTGCCGAAGGCTGCCGCTCCCGAGTGGGGCGAGCACTACCGCTTCCTAATATGTGCAGTGTGGCTGCCAAAGTGTATAATTGTTAATGATAATAGTAAAATGGCAAAAACTATGCCATAAAATTGTAGAGACGTATATGAGATGTCTCCACAATGACTATTTTAACCCATTGGTGGAATTAAAGCCTGTATTACTCTGCGGATTTAAGAATGCCATTGGGGTCGGAATTCTGTTTATACAGGCATGATATGGTTATGCTGTCCGCAGAATAACCTAAGAATAACCTAAGAATAACCTAAGAATCACCTAAGTTTGTGCTCTTGTTGTCCTTGTTATGTGTACAGGAAATGAGTTGGTTGAGAGCAGAAAGGTTACGTAATTTGTTTGATTCTTTGTTTGGTTCTATGTTTGGTTCTATGTTTGATTCTATGTTTGGTTCTATGTTTGGTTCTATGTTTGATTCTATTTAGTTCAACTTCGTACCCATCAGATTATACAGGGAACCATTCCTTAGGATATAGATTTGTCCTTCCTTCAAAAATTTGATACATACGTTGTTATCTTCTATTTGCTGCAGTCCGTTGCCATTTTGGGTCAGAACTTCGGCTGTCTCTCTCACATCGGTGATGCCCAAATAGAAACGGTTGACGATGGTTCCGCTTCCTTCGAAGGTGTAGGTCTCCCCGCGGGTAAGACAGGCGATGTTGTTGGTTTCGTCATCGTAGAGCAAGAGCACTGCCGGCAGTGCCTCGGTGGTTTGCACCTCTTCCAATGCGATGGTATATTCGCCTTCGTCAAGTGTGAGAGTAAGGGGCAGACGGCTTGTCTCATGGCTAACGTCTTGTGCGGCAAAACGAGTGCTGAGGGTTTTGTCAGTGATGCCGGTAGTGTAGAGTTGCGCGTGGTTGTCGGTATGTATCTTCACCAGGTCGCTCATCATATCATACTCGTCGGTTCCGTTGGTTGACCAGCTGACATAGGTGCGGTCGAGACGGTTGCCCTCTTGGTCTTTCAGTTGAATGCCATATAGGTCGCATACGTTACGGTCAATATCGTTGTCGGCAGTTGTACTGCGTCGGGGCATGGCAACCGGTGTGGAGGAGGCTCCCCATTGTATGGTGCCGTAGTACTGCACGAAGTATGCCATCAGCGGCTCAAACGTGAAAGAGGTGATGCTGTTGACGGTGTAGTCGTTGTATTCGCCATTCCAAGTGTAAACGAAGTTGGGATAGACGTTGCCTTGCAGACCTGCGAAACTGCTATTGTCGGTGGTGGCATAAGGTTTCACACCGATGAGTCCGGGGGCACCGAGAACATTCCAGTGGGCGTGCTCGGCTTCATTGATGCCGGCGGACACATTGTTTTGTGCCACTATGGTACTCTCATAGTTCTTCGCAGCCTTTACCACAAACCCTGTGCTTGCTGACGGGAATACGAGGCGGCGGGTGGCGGTGGCAGGACAGCCCGGGTCGGTGGAGGAGTCAGGGTAGGGGATGTTGTAGATGCCGATCTCGTAACCACGACCGGCTTGCATAGTGGCAGTGGTATTGAGGTTAGCCCAATAGCCTATGCCGTTGTCAATATATTGGTCGCCGTATTGTGCCCGTTTGTCGCCTCGATAGCGCTGCACGGTGTAGTTAGTTTTGTATTCCAAGTCGTCCATACCAAACAGGTCGCTCACAGCCACCGCATAGGGCAGGCAGAGGAAGAAATAACTGTCGGAAAGTGAACTGCTGAGGTCGGAGGTAAACTCCTGAATAAAATAGGTTTTCCTACTGATAGTGAGTTCGCGGTTATGACCGGAGGCAAACGGAGCCGGTGGCGTGCTGTTGGTCCGTTTGATGAGCAGGTTGGCATCAATGGTGTTGGCAGAGCCGGAGGATGAATAGTTGCCCGGCATCCAGCCGTGCAGAATCTTGTTCGTGCGGAAATCATAGTAGATATGCATATCCATTGTGAACGAAGAGGTCATGGTACCTACTACATTCATCACATCGGTTGAGGCGGCTGTTTTGTAAAGCAGATACTGCGTTTTAGCTGCCGTCTTGTCATAAGCAATGAGTTTGATATTGCAACCTGCGTTGGCAGTGAAATCTGCCTCAAACTTATTGTCTCCTAAGTAAGTGAAATCGCTATAGTCTTTGCTTGGAGCCGAACCATTTACATAGAGATATTTGTTATTCCCCAATTTGAGAATGTTGCGTTGGAAGTGATTATCACTCTTATTGTAGATATATCGGACAAAATCCCATCCTTCAGCACCTTGAGCGGTATATCTGTCATCGGCATAAGAAATACAACTATTTATATCGTCACCCATTGTTACACCTGTGGTTACCGATAAGTCCACACTGCCGCCTGAAACTTTCTGCCCACGCAATACAACCGTATGATCGAAGAATTCATTAGGATTTGTGCGGTCAGGAGTGATTTCCTCAAAAGTGGCAATGACATTTGGATTGCCATTGTAAACGTATAAGTCACCATCATATTGAGTCCAGATTCCCGTCATATCTGCCGCATCGGTAAATGTGGTAAATGCAGTATGATAAATGCCATTGGCACTAACAGACTTGCCTGATTGTAAATTGTACGAACCGGTAACGGTCCAGGTTTCAGTACCTGTGCTACGACGCTGGTATTTGCAGTAAGCTGCTGCATCGGTATCCACAAAGAAGGAAAGTGAATCGCCTACTGCGTAAACCACATTAGAGTAGAAATCGTCATACGAAGTATGCGACCAAATGCGATATTCATAAGGACATTCAGATACTATAAAAGTATATGACAACTCGCTGAAGTCCACTACATTCACGCCGGATATGCTATAGGTTCCCTCGTCTAAAGCCATAAACTTGTTGTTGGAAATGTAACGGTTGTCTCCACTCCAAGTATATCCGTATGGCAGGCTATAGAATGAGTTCAAACAAAGATCCACTTGCTCTACATCGGGATAGATAATTGTAAGTGTGTGATTGGTGAAATCAAATGCAAAGGAATAGTACCCAGCATCCGTAGTGAGTATGCGGAATCCTTGAACATTATTGCTATTGGAATTGGTCGGCAAGTCATAAACAGATTCCGTAATGGCCAGTGCGTTGGTTAGTGATTCATAGGCAGAAGTTCCGTAGATGCCTTCTGCTGAAATAATCTGCATGTCGTAATAGGTACTCCCGTTCAAATACACCATTTGTACTCCTGTGGAGGGAAATACATTGTCGCAACGACTCCATGAGTTAAAAGCTCCCATTAGAGCATAAAATGGCGAAGGATACTCAACGCTGTACTTCTTGTTATCACTTCCGCTGGTATAGTAAGTAAACGTATATATACCGCTGTTTTGTGGAACAAGGTTAATGTTTGCACCGCTTGTGGAGGTAGGACCCCATTTGGACACAGAATACATCAAACTCGTGTTATCGACTCCATACCAATCATAACTACTGCCACTCTTTTTAATAAACTTAAACTCATAATTGTCAATACATCCGTCTAATTGCAAACCGACACTATAGTCTCCGCTACCGTTACTATTGGTGGTAAGACAATAAGCATCGCTGCCCGTTGCCCATGAATTGAAATTACCTGATAAATAATAGTCCGTCTTGGATGGATAATAAACGGTGATGGTCGGTGCTGATGAGGCAAGCTTGATGACGTATTCTCCACCATATTTAGTGGTTAGTTTACAATGTGTATCGGTCTCTGAAAATCCCGTGATTTCACTTCCGCTGTTGGAGGAAGTAATCGTGCTATTCTTTGAATATATGGTTCCCGTACAAGAATGAACCAAATAAAATTCGTAGGTTGTTTCATAGGGTAAGCTAATGCTTATTGTTGAATTAACCGATTGCAGCAGGTAGTCGGAACTGATAGTCCAATCATTAAAATCGCCTACTATATAATAGCCATTTGTATAACCGACAGGGTAGGCAACTGAAAGTTTCATGGTGGAAACATCCAAAGTGAAACGGTAGGTTCCTGCGCAAGCAGGGCTTATCTTACAGTTTCCTGCCGAAGAAGAAAAAGTCCAACCTGTAATATCATCACTTATTGTCCCGTTATTCCCGTACCATTCATCATAGTTGTTCTTGATCTTGAACTCTTGATTGGCAGTCGCACCATAAGCAAAAGTAACTTCCGCAATACGTGTGTTACCCGTTCCGGAGAACTCAACCGGTGAACCCCAATTGTCCGTGAATTCACCTACAAGGTAATACTTTGTATCCGGATAAATGACAGATATTTTATTCTCGCTCGGGCTGAAAAGGAAGGTGTATGTTCCGGTTATGCCGATATTCAAACCGATATTCCATGCCCCAGGAGAAGATGTTCCCCAATTCTCATGATTAGTATAATCCATATATGAGATGGCTGCACCTCCTATTCCATACCATGTGTTGGTGGCGTTGCAGAAAATCTTAAACTCATACGTGCCCGGCTCAAGTGTCATCGTATAGGCATAACGTGTGCCATTGGTGTACATCTTGCCTTCAAGCGTTGACCATGGGTTCTCACTGAAAACCGTACCACGGACATAATAAGCGTTTGCCCAGTGAGGATAAAGAGTAATATTCGCATTCGCGGAATAGGTGTCGCCTAATTCATACACCTTACTTCCTCCGTCACTTGTACTCCAACCATCCTGAACATAATTTTCGTTGTAAGTAAATGTACTGCGGGAAAGCGTATAATCGATATCCTCATACTTAGTGCCGGCTTCTATTGAACCGCTTCCGTGCGAACCGCCATTATAGGTTATCGTATAAGAAGTTAAAGCCGTCCAATACGGATAAAGCGTAATGTCCGCATCCGTAGAGTACGTCCCGCCGAGACTATAATCAAGGGTGCTTCCATCGGACTCGGTTGACCAACCTGTTTGTTTGTATCCTGCGCGACTGAAGGTAGAAGATGAAAGAGTAAATGCCACTCCACGGCTTTTCTCACCGCCGGCGACATATCCGGTACCATAATCTCCGGCATCATAAGTGACAGTAAATGTAGCTTGTCCAAAGACGGGATAAAGTGTTGTGTTCGCAGAGAATTGATATTCTGTGGACAACTCATAAGTTATAGTCTCCGAACAATCGGCAGTATTCCAGCCAATTTGAACATAATTACCTGTCTTTGTAAATATCGCTCCCTCAAGAGTTATTCTTTGTTTACCGCCTTTGGTCGAAGTCGTTCCGGTTGTCTGAGTACCAACTCCACAATCTCTTGGCTTATAAGTAATTGTATAATGAGTGTTTCCACCACCTCCCGATTGTCCCATTGCAGATGAAACAGTGAGCGATAGAAGAATAAATATAACTGCAGCTTTTTTCATATTGTAAATAGTGGTATTTTGTGTTGACGGGTATTGTTGGTTGTCAGTTTGATTGTTGGTTTGAACAATTTGTTGTTTTTGCTTCTTGCGTTTCTTGTTTTTATAGACTTTTATTGTGATAAAGAGTAGGGCAAATATGAGAAGTAGTGGAACGGCATCGCCTATCGGTGTTACCGGCTGACCGCTTGAACTGCCGCCGGCACCGCTGCCGCCGCTGCCCCAGTCATCATCACCGTCGTCATCGCTGCCGCCCGTATTTACAGAGCGCCGAATGGCGCGACCCGTAGAGGATTGTATGCCGGACAAGGTCTCTTCCGAGGTGCTCCCTATAGAAACACTGCCCGAGGAAAACGTGCCGCCGTTATAACTCAATAAACCACGGCAAACAGAAGGTTGCTTGATTGTCGTTTTCGCTGCGTTGACAACATAACTATACTGACCTGCACTGCCCGAGAGATTGTAGGCACTCCCGGCAGTGGTAGGCTGGTGCATAGCCTGATGCAGTCTGTCAATTCCGGAACATGATAGAGTTAGCGCAAGATCGTTGCTGCCTACGCTATTAAGTGTGTAAGCCTGCATCGGCATTGCTGCCAATAACAGCCCTGCACAAAAAACTACCCATTTGTGATTTGTGATTCTCATAGTATTAGACTTGCTCATTTTGGTTGCTGAGAAATAGTAGGCTTCTTTGTGATATAAAAGGCTGATACTATACTATTCTCGTATCACTTGTTTTTCACTGCAAAAATATAATATTAATGGCAATAATTATTGAAATATTGCGTCATTCTTTTGCACAAATGTTGCAAAGTGCTGAAATAGGGCGATATATTTGCCTTAATAATAACTCACCTGCTCGTGATTTCCTATCTTTTGCCCTCGGCAAGCCGACCTGTAGCAGCTTTCATGCGCACTGAATGAACCATAACTTAGGTTATTCTTAGGTGATTATTATGTGATTATTATGTGATTCTTATGTTATTCTACGGACATCATGCGAAGAACGTGCGGACTCTGGTTACTTCTTATGACAAATAATATAAGAAAGGACTGTCTCCCGACAGCCCTTTCCCATACACAATTTTTACGAAACGATTCCAAATCTTTTTTGTACCTTGTATCTTGTCGTAAAATCGTATAACTGTTGAATTTTCTATTTGCTTGGTTGTTGAACCATAGAATTCAGTTCTTCAGTTTTCTGGTTCCTTAAAGAGCGAATCATCTCACTGCACTACCCAATACATTGTAGCGCACACCATCTTTCAAAATGAAGAGCTGCCCGTTCTCCACAACCTTCACGGCTTTCTTCGTTGCTACTACATCCGCCGCTGCGGTAATGATACCTGCATCTACAATTACATTACTTGCATTGTAAAATTCCTGCCAATACGACCACTCGGAAGTGTTGTATGTCTCTTTTGCCGTTTCAGAGGGTACATATACTTTGCAGTTGTTGATGATGGTATTCCACTCTGCAAGGCCTTTGAATACATCTGAACCCAACGTGGGAGCTGTGGCGGCTTTGCAGATAATACTTATTAATGCATCATCTCCATTGAATGCGTAATTGCCAATTGAGGTGAGAGTGGACGGAAGTTCTATGCTCGACAAAGCAAGAAACTGATCAGCATCGGTAACGCCATCCCATACCCATGTGGCAAATGCTTCAGTGCCAATAGAGGTTATACCTTCTGCGATGGTCACTTTCTCTAATACGTTGCACGCTTTTACCGAGTTTCTTTCTACATATAGTGCTTTCCATTCGGAATAGCCTACGGCTGAAATCTTAAAGTTCAAGGAACATTCTTTTTCTCCGGTTTTGTCGTAAGTGACATTGAGAGAAGCGGGAATGCTGGCTTCTGTCGCATCATCTGCTAAATAAATCGAACTGACTGCTACTGTGCCGTCTTCCAATCCTACTACTGCGAAACCTGCTCCGGAATATTCATTGCCGGCTACTGCGGCGTCATATGCCATCATGTTTGCGGCTACCATTACTGCCGCCATCATTGTGAAAATCTTTTTCATGTTGTATTTGTTTTTGAGTTGTTAATATATTTGTTTTCTGAAATCGTTATTCCCCTTCGTTACCCCCTCCCCAATTGGGGGAGAGGGCTGCAAAATAGTTTATCTCCGTGGAGATAGCCTACGGTATCATCACCTTCCTTGATTGGCCATCGACGACGATGATGTAGGCACCCTTGTAGAGGTAGTCTTTTGCGCCGGTAACATCCTTGCCGGTGTAGTCATAGATCCGCATGTTGCGCGGCCCCGAGATGCTGTTGCCGCTGATGATGACCGATTCGATACCGGTAGGTGTCTTCTCGGTGGCGGTGAACAGAGCCGTATAGACGGCATCACCTGTCACTTCTGCCAGTTCGGGACTCCAGCCGCTGAACGAGTAGGTGTAATGCTCAT
>ERZ842401.104-NODE-104-length-107950-cov-10.625627_pt1 | contig 107950 bp, 100 predicted proteins | sample MGYA00521270_ERZ842401 | MGnify/ENA primary metagenome ERZ842401 (study PRJEB31892, sample SAMEA3878208) | bioreactor metagenome | biome: Moose rumen | place: Sweden | collected 2011-10 | study: EMG produced TPA metagenomics assembly of the PRJEB12797 data set... | reverse complement strand
GTACTCGGATTTTCGATTTCTCCTTCAAGAATATAAATTGCTCTTCCTGTGATGGTCATCTTAATTTTGCTTTCTGTATTGATGAAGGATTGAATTGTGTTTGGAATTTTGATATAAGTATTCATAGGGATTCTGCCTGTTTGTTTTTTTTGCAAAATCAATTATACAGGCATTTATCCCTATTTTATTTAATCACACAAAAAAAGTGATTGAACCATAAAATTAGAAAGGCTTGCAAGGCATTTTTATTGGTGGTATAATTTTATATAGGAGAAAAGCTCATGGAGTATAAAGTAAATTTTATATGGGATGAAGAAGCTGACGTATGGATTGCTCAAAGTGATGATATTCCTGGACTCATTCTTGAAGGCGGTTCTCTTGATGCTTTAATTGAAAGAGTCCGTTTTGCAGCTCCAGAACTTATAGAATTAAACAATGCTCCTTCTGTAAATTCTCTTTATTTCTCGGTAGAACGAAGAGAAAAGGTTCTTGCATAATGGCGGAATACGAAAAAAAAGTTCGGGAAGTTCTCATTGCACATGGCTGTCTATTTGTGCGTCATGGCAAAGGTGACCATGATATCTATTACAGTCCTATTACAAAGCGAAATTTTACAGTTGATTCAAAAATAAAATCACGGCATACTGCAAATGCAATTATGAAGCAGAGCGGTATAGACTGGCATTTTTAAGGTTTTGAATACATTGCAAAAGTAATTGACATTACTGCTTGGATAGCGTCGCAAAAAAAGTCTCATCTTTACGATTAAGAGGAGTATCGATACTCCAGTGTTCTTCCCATTCTGCAATATAGTCGGATTCTGTTGCATTTCTATTTTTCAATTTGAGTTCATGATCTTCTGCACTTCCAGGGACAATACTTGATTCCTTTTTACAGCCAAAAAATAGAATTTAGTGTCTATGTACTTATTCTTCTTTTAATAGAATTGCTTCCCTTAACAAATCCATTACAGAAACTTGCAATACCTTGGCAATGGCTACAATAACGTTGTGAATTTGTTGGTCCGTCAAAATCGGGCTTTTTATCATACGGAATGTGAAGTTCGTCAAAGGTGTTCAGCGTGCGGTAGAAGGTTCTGCTTGCACAGTGCAGTTCTTTCATTGCTTCCCTTACAGAACAGCCCTGTGGTCTGCAAAGAAGTTCCATCAGCGAAAACATATTGCTCAGTTTGTCATCTTTCATGGTTCTATTATAACACGGAAATGTGACATTTTTAGGAATATATGTGTATGCTTGCTTACTGTTTGTAATAAACCCCAAGACTCATCTCTGTCGTTTTGTTCAAAGGCGTATCACAGCTTCAAATCTTAACGTAACTTTTGCAGGCTTCACCTTGCGCCTCCTCATGCATTATATATGAGGATTCTGCAAAAAGTTCAAAAAATTTACACCGTCTTCCACCCGAGCAGTCCCTTTCCCTCGCTGGAAAAAACAAGGGCTGTCCTGAACATTTCCTTTCCGCTCACCTTGAATCTGTCGGAATATCCGTTTGCGTTGATCTGAGTTAGGGCCTTTTCTGCCACGGTGTCAAAATCCTGTCCCTTGTCCATTTTAAGCTCGAAGATGAAAACGGAGTCTTTTGTAGTGACAATTACATCGCTTCTTCCCGCCACATTCTTAAGCTCCGAGACAACATTGTAGCCTGTCATGCGGAACATAAGGTGAGTGACTGACTCGTAGTAATTCTCGCACATATCTTTCTTGACGATTGTGGGTAAGTCTGCGATTGCGGATTTTATAATGGAAAGAGTCTGATTGATATTATTGTTGCGCAAGGCCACACGGAGGTTGTTGATTTCAAGGCCAATGTCGTCATAAGGCACGGTTATGAATTTTTTGAGGAGGACATTCAGAAAGCCGTTTTCAACTTCCTTGTTTGGAAAATCCAATGTGTACAGGCCTGTTTCCTTCTCATACTCCCTTATCGTAAGATAACCGCTCTGGTAAATCACGGGGAGCATGTTCTTGCTGTCGGGGTCGTAATTCTTGAACTGATCTTCGGTCGCAAGCCGTCCGTTCACAAGATACGTAAGCTCAACCGGCTGCTCCTGCAAAGTTTTCACAAGGAAAGACGGCGTTCCGCTCTCAAACCAGTAGGCACCAAAATTTTTTGCGCTGAAACATTTTAGAAGGCAGAACGGATTATAAACCCCCTCAACATTATAGGAAAAATGGTAGCCGTCATACATCCGCGCAAGTTTCTCTTTTGTTGCCTCAACCGTCATCTCCTGTTCTTCCGCAAGAGCCGCAATCTCCGGCACAAAGTATTCCTCTAATTCAGATTCGGAAATTCCGCAGATAGAAGAATATGCCCTGTCTAAACTTATGTCGTTGAGCTGATTTAGCCCTGAGAAAATGTTCACGTGGCTCACTTTGGTGATTCCGGTGATGAACAAAAAGCGGATGTACTTGTCGCAGTCTTTCAGGGGGCTGTAGAAGGAGCGCAGTTCCTGCCGGTTCTTTTCCTCATACTCGGTGTAGAGAGCGTCCAGGATGGGCTTGTCGTACTCGTCGATCAGAATGACAACCTGCTTTCCGGTCTGCTCGTAGGCGGTGGTGATTAGATTGTTCAGCCTTGGGGCAGCACGCTTGTCTTCTACTTTTATATTGTAGATTTTCTCATATTTTGAAAGTATGAAATCCTCTGCTGATTTTAGGCATTCCAAATCAGGATAGTTGTCCGCACCGAAGCTGATTTTCAAAACAGGATATTCGGTCCAGTCCTTTTCCAAATCGGCGATGGCAAGTCCGGTGAACAATTTTTTTTTGCCAAGGAAATAATATTCCATCGTGGAAAGGAGGAGGCTTTTTCCGAAGCGTCTTGGGCGGCTTAAAAAATATGGAGACTGAACTTTGGCCAGCTGATATATGAATGCTGTCTTGTCCACATAAATGCAGCCGTTTCTCCTGAGTTTCTCGAAATCCTGAATGCCGATTGGCAGAAATCTTTCTTCCATAAATAAGCATTATAGCTCAAGGGGAAAAAATTTGCTATCGTCGGATTCGTAAAGAGCTCAGGATGACCTCGCGTCAAGGATTTTAGAAAGAAAATATACAAGAGTTTAAAATAGATGTCAATGAAGTGCGTGAATCGTAGACTGCCAACCTCATGCTTCTTTTTAAGGGGCATGAACAGGACATAGGCAATCATTGCTATGTAGATTTGCGTAAAGATTGCATTTTCGGACTTACCAAAGAACTTTTTGAGGATTGCGAGTAATGGAATGTATTTTAAGAAAACTTCGCAGTTTAAGTCAAATTTTAAGCTTGCCAAAAAGCGTGGTCTGGATATTTCTCTATTCAGCCTGACTGGCTTCTTCTTTATTTAAAAGAATATGCCGACAAAATAAAGAAAAATGTTCTTGTTCTGACATTGGTTAATAAAGGAACTCACAGTGATATTTTTAAGAAATAATGCATAACAAGTTCTAGCATTTGTCCGAATAATGTGTTATACTTATTCATGTCTGCGAATCCTTATGTGGTGTGGTTTTGTTTCTTATTGAATTATACTACGGTTCGCAGATTTTAAAAAGTGTTGCTTTTTAACATTTTGGACAGGAATTATTTCAATGATTGCTTACTGCTTGTAATAAATCCCAAAACTCGCCTCTGTCGTTCTATTCAAAGGCGTGTCAATACTATACTGGGAGACTGCCATGCCTAAATATTCGGCTTCAATTGAGTCTTTATCTTTTAGTCTTAAAATATAGTATGTATCTAATGTGTACGATAATCCAGAATTTGCAATATTAGTGTTCGCAATTGTTGAATAACTAAGTATAATGTTATAAGCATTACCTGTTTTGGTAATTGAATATGGTTTAGAGCTATTAGAAGAGCCTTCGGTATACCTGCCATTTTCAAACTTAAAATGCCAGTATTCATTAAGCTTCCATTCTGTTCCATTAACAGGATCCTGTTCTGTTCCTGGAATAATATTTGATTCTAACTTATGCCCACAAAATATAGAACATTCCCGTCCGTCTGAACTGGTTCCTTTAATGGATAACGTATCAATGTCTTTTGAAATGGTGACTGTCCATGTTCTGTTTTTTAGAATTTCAAGTTTAAACGTTATGGTGAAAACTCCGTTCCAATTGAATGCAGCTCTTGATGAGTTTGCAGATTTGAATGTTCCCGTAAGATCTTCGGCTATTCCATCAGAAAAAGTTATTGTTCCTTCTGTTTCTGTTCCTTCAAGGGTACAAGTCCTGTATTGTCCGTTGTTTATGTTAAAGTAACCGTTGTCGCTGTCTGTGCTTGTATAGACGGCTCTTTGTGTTTCTGGTGCATCGTCATTTCCACTGCTTCCATTACTGCAAGAACCAAGTGTAAGTGTTGCTAAAAAAATTCCTGTAATAAATGACAACATACGGTACAAGTTTTTAAGTATTCTCATGCAAAATCCTCCATGTTCATAATTATAGTTGACAGTTTTTTCGCTTGTAATATGGCTGTTCGAAAAGTTCAATTGTTCGAACAGGTCTGGTAAATATTACCAACAGAGTTTATCTTTTGCATTGGCAATGAAGCCGTCCGCATGTGGATGCTTGCCTCTTATGTTCGGATCCTTGTAGAAATATCCCGAGCAGATGAGCCAAAAAATTTTGTCCGCCTTATATGGTGACACATTGTTGTCTTTTGCCAATTCGTCCAGTGCGTTGAACACTGCCTCGTCATCATCGCCACAAATTCCAAGCTCTGTGAAAATTCGCTTTATGTGCACATCGGGTTTAGAGAAGCTGATGAAGCCCATCTCTTTGAGAGCATCGCATACGAGGGCAAAACCCATTCCATATATATTCTTTGCAATCTGATTCGGGATGTCTGATCTTTTTTTACAGTCGATATCTTTGCTTCTGATGAAATTCCTAAATGAGTCTGCATCTGGAAACTGCCGCAGGTACATGGCGGCTTCAACAACGGATTTGCACCAGCCTTGCCAGATTTTCCCTGTAACTCCAAGCTCTTTAGAGAAAAGTTCATATAGCTCCTCTGGAATCAAGATGGCGATTTTATCTAAGTCGTATGAGTTAGTTCCACAAAACGAGAGCAACTTGTCTTTTATGTATTTTTTTTCATTTGGATGTTCATTATTGAATTTGATTACGTTCGGTTTCATTCCTGCGTTTTGAGCAGACATAATGAACTGTTCATAAACATCTCCCATGTCCTTGAATTGTATTGGCTCATAGTATTTTTCCAAGTCTGCATTGTTAAGACCTTCTGGCAGATTTTCTTCCAGATACTTCTGAGCGAACTGAAAGAGTATACGGTTCTTTTCACTTTTGTTCATGATTACGCTCCTTTTTATTTCGGTTTGATACTATTTTAGTTGTATCACCTTCCATTTTTGAAGGGAACCTATTGCTTATCATAGCTTACTCTACCACTACGACATATAGCAGCAGCTAAAGCAATACCCGTCTATCATTTTAATAACCTAACAGTCTCTTTACTATTATGTAAAACTTATATATAAACCAAATGCCAAATACCACTCCTCCTATCTGCATACCATAATAAAACACATCATCTATAAATAAACCTAAGTCAAACTGATCAGCTTTAATTATCTTAATAGCCTGTTTCCAGGAATAGTCTTCAATCATGGCATCCTGATACTCATTCACACTCTTTAGTGCCATGTGTGCCTTACCCCAAGGACACTGTGAGCACTTGCCTTCACAGTCTTTATGTTTCTTCCATAGCTTTGCTCTCTCTGCCTTACAGTATCCTTCCTGCTGAATGAAACTTCTTACTTCTGCATCATCCAACTTTCCATCTCTCACCATGTTTCCCGGCATAGACACAACATTATCACTACGTGTTTTTTTTTCATCCATGAAATTACACCCCTTACAATATTTTTTTTATTCAATTTTATCTATGAAATTAATTAAGCCCTGTTTAAGATGTAATATTCCTATTATAAAAAGGGCTGTTGTATTTACAGCTGTAATAATATCTGAGTAAGAAATGACAGTATGTTTTCCATCATGCTCTCTCTTCTCCAAACAAGAATATACCCCCTTTACTCATTATTTAGTGATTTTACATAATGAAATATCTAAATAATGATATTCTACCATCATTATATATCTGTTTTTAGGTAATGTCCACCAATATTTTCTCTAAATCATGGTATTTTAGGAGCATGACTTTTCGTGAGCGGCTGCGAGAACAAATAGAATACTGTGGACTATTGGATAAAGAGGTTGCTTCTAGGGCTGGAATAACAAAGAGGGCAATTGATAGTTATGTTGGTTCTGAAGCTTGCATGCCTTCTGCAGAGGTAGCTGTCCGTTTGGCAAAAGTTCTTGGTGTTTCGGTGGAGTATCTTGTTCTGGGAACTGAAAGCGAAAAGCTTGATGTAACATCGAATTCTAATGCTGCAAAACTAATGAAACATTTCTTTCAACTGTCAACTCGTGACCAGTCTTTGCTGCTTTCTTTTGCTGAAAGCATGACAAAAATCTAATTTGGACGAAAAATGTAATTGAGACTCTTCTACATGCCTCTATAAGCGAAGTTGTGGATTTTATCCGCCTTATAAAGTTGAAGTTTCCAGAAGAAAATACTATTCCAGAAAGAAAATCAATGTATGGTATTCGAAAAAACGAACCTTTTTATATGTCTTCGGATTTTGATGAACCTCTTGAAGATTTTGCGGAGTACATGTAATGAAATACCTTCTTGATACTCATACAATTCTCTGGTATTTATTCGGGGATTCCCGATTGTCAAAAAATGTCAAAGAAATAATAGAATCAAATGTTTGCTTTTATAGCTACGCTTCGTTTTGGAAAATCTCAATAAAGCCTGTATACGAAATTGATGATATGTGTAGGCTGGCAGGATTCAGAAAACTTCCAGTTACTCTTGATGATTTCAATCGAGTCCGCAATTTGCCTTTTCAAGAAAATATTAAACACAATGACCCATTCGATAGAATTTTAATTTCACAGGCAATAGAAAATGATTTGACAATTGTAACGACTGACGGAAATATTCCTCTTTATGATGTAAAACCTATTTGGTAGTAGGTAGTAATAGTACATAACATGTACTTCAAAGCCGATTTCGTGTCAAGCCAGCCACCGTTGATGCCCTCAGAGGGGCTCAAAATTGTACAAAAATAGAAATTTCACACACAAAATCATAAAAATATGGTAGAATATATTTATGAAAGTATACCTTGACAACTGTTGTTATAATAGGCCATATGATGATCAGTCTTATCTTCGCATTTCGCTTGAATCTCAGGCGAAACTGTTTGTACAGCATTTGATTCGCGAGAAGAAGCTTGATTTGGTAACATCATATGTCCTTGATTATGAAAACAGTCGTAATCCTAATGCAACAAGGCGTGATACGATAGCAGAGTTTTTTACCAATGCTGTTGAATATGTCGGGGCTGATAAAAATGATGAAATACTTCCTATTGCAAATAAAATTCAGACAACCGGTGTAAAGGTAGCAGATTCTTGTCATGTTGCATGCGCTGAATATGCAAAGTGTGACTATTTTTTAACAACAGATGACAGGATTTTAAAATATAAGTCAGATAAAACAATGATTTTAAATCCAGTGCAATTTATACAGATTCTTTCTGAGGAGGGCTTAAAATGACAGATGTAACTTATGCGCCAACGGCGACAGTTGAACTTATGACACGTGGAATGGACTGTCTTGTAAAAAATATGGGCATTGTTGAGGCAGAATATTTTATTGCCGCAATTCAGAGGGAGCGCTTTGATTATACAAAATGGCATCAGGAATATTTTGCTCAAGACGAAACGGTTGATAGCTTCTTGCAAAAAGCTACTGCGTATGCAAAACAAAACAGAAAATGATTTATGATACAATCATAATTGGAACTGGTCCAAGCGGTAGTACAGCCGCAAAAATTCTCTCAGAAAAAGGTCATTCACTTTTACTGCTGTTCCTCAAAATGTAATGTGCATTCCATTTGAAAACATAACAAGGTCTTCAAAACTTATATTGCAGTCAAGCTTTGCCACTGTTCACCTGTGTCACTCATTTGTCTGTAATCTTTCTCCCCATTGACAATATTATGACAAATTGACATAATTTGTCATAAAGAGGTACTTATGGCTAAGAAATATGCATTTTTATTTCCAGGACAGGGAGCTCAGGCTCCAGGAATGGTAAAGGATGTGGCAGAAGCATTTCCATCAGCAAGAAAAGTAATTGATGATGTTTCTTCTATTATTAGTGTTGACATGCCAAAGCTTTTGTGGGAAGCAGATGCAACAGAATTAAGCCGCAGTGATAATAGTCAGATTGCTATTACTACAGCATCTCTTGCAATTATGGCAGCCCTTAAAGATAAAGGAATTGAGCCGTCTGCAGCAATGGGATTCAGTCTTGGAGAATTCCCTGCACTGTATGCAGCAGGAGTCCTTTCTTTTGAAGACGTTATAAAAGTTGTTCGTGAGCGTGGTCTTATCATGCAGAAGGTATGCGAGGACATCGCAGCTAAAAACGAAGGTCATGCACCTGGAATGAGCGCAATTCTTGGACTTCCTCCTGAAAAGGTAAGGGAAATAGCAGCAGGCATAAAAGATGCTTATGCTGCAAATATGAATTCAGAAAAACAGACAGTAATCAGCGGTACATTTGATGCCCTGACAGCTGCAGAAAAGGCGGCTACAGAAGCTGGAGCACGCCGTGCAATCCGCCTTAAGGTTGCAGGTCCTTTCCACAGCCCTCTCATGCAGGATGCAGCTGTAGAGTTTGAAAAATTCCTTTCAAACGTTACTTTTGCAGATCCAAAGATTCCTTTGTTTAGCAATGTAACTGGAAAGCAGGCAACTACTGGTGCAGAAGTAAAGTCTTCTGCCGTACTTCACTTGACACATTCTGTTCTTTGGACAGATGAAGAAGCTGTTCTTGCAGACATCATAAAGAATGACGGCGGAAACGAGTGGACAGTTCTTGAACCAGGACCTGGAAAAGTTTTGACAGGACTTTGGGGACAGACAGCATTTGGAGCAACTCTTGCAGCTCTTCCTGTAAATACTGTAGATTCAATAAACTCTTTGTAAGGAATTATTATGTTATTGGAAAATAAAAAGGCACTTGTTACAGGTTCTTCACGTGGAATCGGACGTAAGATTGCAGAGGCTTTTCTGTGCGAAGGTGCAGAAGTATGGGGCATGTGTACTAAAGAGTCAGCAGGAAAAGCTGAGCTTGAAGCCCTTGCCGCTGAGCACAATACTAAGTTTCATGAATTCTACGCTGATGCAGGCAACGCAGAAGTCCTTACGGCTCAGATAAAGGCTGTGCTTAAAGAATCTGGCGGATTCGATGTTCTTGTAAACAATGCTGGAATTACACGTGATACTTTGAGCTTCCGCATGAAAAAAGAAGACTGGGATTCTGTCATTGCAGTAAACCTTACATCTGCATTCTTGGTATGTCAGATTGTAAGCTTTGACATGATTCACCGTAAGGCTGGCTCAATAATCAACATGGCTTCTATTGTTGGAATTCATGGTGGTGCAGGTCAGGTGAACTATTCTGCAAGCAAAGGCGGACTTATTGCGTTCAGTAAGTCTCTTGCAAAGGAAGTTGGAAGCCGCGGAGTTCGCGTAAACTGCATTGCACCTGGTTTTATTGATACTGACATGACACAGGCTGTAAATGAAGAAATAAGAAAGACTTGGGTTGAGCAGATTCCTCTCAAGAGAGCAGGAAAGCCTGAGGATGTTGCAAATGCTGCACTTTTCCTTGCCAGCGATATGAGTACTTACGTTACTGGTCAGGTTATTGGTGTAGATGGCGGCATGGGCTGCTAAGTTAAAATACAGACAAATTAAGAGGAGTAAAATATGCGTAGAGTAGTTGTTACAGGAATGGGATGTGTTTCTCCACTGGGAAATACGGTAGAAGAAACGTGGGCAGCCGTACAGGCTGGCAAGAGCGGAATTGCCCTTACAACTCACTATGACAATGCACCTTTCAAAGTAAAGTATGATGCAGAAGTAAAGAACTTTGAAGTTGAAAAATATATGGATCCAAAAAATGCACGCAAGATGGCACGCTTTTCTAAGTACGCCGTAGCTGCTGCAAAGATGGCCCTTGATGATGCTGGAATTACGGATAATAAGGAAATTCTTGATAACGCAGCTGTTTTCCTTGGTGTAGGAATTGGTGGTTTTGAAATTACAGAAAGTAGTCTTGAAAGCTATGTTAAGTCTGAAAAGACTCGTATTCCTCCAATGACTGTTCCAATGCTCATTCCTAATGAGGCTGCTGCAAACATTGCTATTACATTTGGACTTCATGGTGCTGCACATACTATTGCTACAGCATGTGCTTCTGGTACAGATGCAATTGGTGATGCACTTGATAATATCCGCTGCGGAAGAAGTGATGTTGTTCTTGCTGGAGGTGCAGAATCTACAACAAACGGCTTTGCAAACCTTGGGTTTGAAGTTCTTCACGCACTGAGCTCTAAGTGGGCTGATGATCCTACAAAAGCTAGCCGTCCTTTTGACAAGCAGCGTGACGGATTTATCATGGGTGAAGGCGGAACAATCCTCGTTCTTGAAGAGTATGAGCATGCAAAGGCTCGTGGTGCAAAGATTTATGCAGAAGTTGCTGGCTATGGTGCTACATGCGACGGCTATCACCTTACTGCACCTAACCCTGATGGAATTATGGGTGCCCGTGCTATGACAATTGCCATGAAAGATGCCGGCATTACTCCTAATGACATTCAGTATTACAATGCTCACGGAACAAGTACTCACTTGAATGATTCCGGCGAGACTCAGATGCTTCACATGGCATTTGGTGAAGCTGCAAAGAAACTTCACATTTCTTCTACAAAGAGTATGACAGGTCACTGTCTTGGAAATGCAGGTTCTCTTGAAGCAATGCTTACAATCAAGGCAATTCAGGACAGTTTTGTTCCTCCTACAATCAACCTCGATGAGCCTGATGTTGAAGGCGGATGTGACCTTGACTACACACCTAACAAGGGCATCGAAACTTCAGTAACCTATGCAATGAGCGGAAACTTCGGTTTTGGTGGTCATAACGGTATTCTCGTATTCAAGAAGGTACAGTAATGGCAGTTACGACAGATATTGAATCATTGCTTCCACACAGAAAGCCTTTTCTGTTTGTAGACAGTATCGAAAGTTTTGATGATAATGGATGTGTCTGTACAAGAAAGTTTACAGAGGAAGATTTCTTCTTTAAGGGGCATTTTCCAGAGTATCCTGTAGTACCAGGTGTTATCCTTATTGAAACAATGGCACAGGGTGGCGGTGCTGCCCTTAGCTATCAGAAGAAGTTTGAAGAAGGAAGCCTTTTCTTTCTTGCAACTGTAGATAAGGTAAAATTCCGACATCAGGTGCGTCCTGGTGACACTGTACGCATGGAAGTAACAAACTTGCGTGTTTCACCAAAGATGGTAAAGCAGGCTGGCAAGGCATTCGTTGGCGACACTTTGTGTGCTGAAGCTGAATGGATGTGTCTTGTGGGCAGTGCAGACGCTGTAAAATAATAAAAAAGCTGTCTTTCCATACGGAAAGGCAGCCTTTTTTATGGAGATGAGCGGACTCGAACCGCCTACCTACAGATTGCGAACCTGTCGCTCTACCAGGTGAGCTACATCCCCAAAAGTATGAACGTATTATAGCCTAATCGGTTGAAAATTGCAATTCTTTAACAAAAATATTCGGATATTGACCTTTTTTTTATTATTCTTCATAATGGTGCATTATGAGTAGGAATCAAAGAAGGGATGAGCGTTTTGAATACTATGGATGCGTTACATCTGATAAAATATGTTCCCTTCCTGGAAGATTAGAAGATATTAGTTTGAGTGGATGCAGAGTCCGCTTTCCCATTCCTGTGTCTATGGACATGGATAATGATTATACTGTTAATATAAAATTGTTTAATAACGAATCTGCTTCTACGCTGCCGGTATTGTGTCATCCTGAATGGAACAAGCAGGAAGACGGTCAGACGGAAATCGGTTTTAGTTTTCTTCAGTCTTTGAACACCCATAAGTTAGAGTCGTATGTACGGCATTTGCAGGAGTCTTTCAACGATAAAGATGATATTTACAGTTTAATCATTCAAACGAAACCTGTGTTTGTATATTGCTGACATGAGTGCAAGCATTACAAAACTTTCCGGAAAAGCTTTTCTTGCATTTCCAGACATGAAGGAAATGCTTTTTTCTGAGTTAAAAAATAGATTTGGGATTGATGTTCACGCTCCTTCCCATTCTGGCATTGTTGAATACGGCGATTTGCTGTATATTCCCGATTATCTTGCTGACAGTCCGTACTGGTGTCGTTCTTGCATGGTAGAGCCTGTCATGATCCATTTTGATTCAATAAAAGATGCATCTAGTGCGTTGCGAAGTATGCAGCGTTCTTGGGCACCGTATCAGTATACGTGTTTTAGGCGTGCATCGCTGATACAAGATAACTTGCCTCATATCAATCTAAAAGCGAAGACTTTTCCCTTTGACATTCCCTCTTCGCCTATTGGTTTGTACACATTGGTTGATGCTAATGCAATGATTGCTTCTGCAGCTACATCTAGCTGTCTTCCTGCGGGTCAGGTGCAATGGCAGGAAGATCATGAAAACCCTCCGAGCCGTGCATATCTGAAAGTTCAGGAGGCTCTTGTTTTGGCAAAGCATTTTTTCGGTGTGGACTTGCCTCATGATGGTCAGCGTTGCTTTGAAGCAGGAGCGTGTCCTGGCGGATGGACATGGGTGCTTGCAAATCTTGGCGCACGGGTGTTTGCCGTTGACAGGTCTGAACTTGCGCCATTCCTTATGTCTAACCCTCTTGTAACGTTCAAGGCTCATGATGCCTTTACGCTTGCACCTGAAGAACTGGGGCATTTTGACTGGGTTTTCAGCGATGTTATCTGCTACCCCGAACGCCTTTTAAAATGGATTCACACGTGGCTTGACAGCGGTTTGACTACAAACATGATTTGTACCATCAAGATGCAGGGCGACATTGACTGGCAACTTGTCAGTGAGTTTGCTGCAATTCCCAACAGCCGGGTAGTGCATCTGAATTACAATAAGCATGAACTGACATTCATTCATTGCGGTGCATGAAGTCGTTCAGGGGTGTTGCCGTCACCAATACTCTTAGTTTTCTGTAATGTCCGTAAGTCTGTATGGAGTAGACTGGTATACATAATAGTTGAGCCAGTTGGAATAGAACAGGTGTGCCGTACTCCGCCATGTGGAATAGACAGGCTTTTTGGGGTCGTTGTCTGTAAAATAGTTTTCTGGAATGCTGATGTCCAATCCCTTGTATATGTCTCTGTAATATTCATTTGCAAGTGTTTCCGTGTCATATTCAAGATGCCCCGTCATGAAGATGGAGCGATTGTCTGTCGATTTTGCGATGGTCATGCCCGAAATGACGGAATTTGCAAGCAGTATGAGTTTGGGGTGCGATTGTATGTCTGTCGATTCGATTGTCGTGTAACGGGAAGTCGGAACTGGAAAAAAATCATCAAAACCACGCACCAAAGGATCTGTCGGAACGTTCAGCTTTGAATAGTATACGCCTGAGATTTTTTTTGGCAGCAAGTGTTTTTGAATGCCGTACAGGTGGTAAAGTCCTGCCATTGCACCCCAGCAGATGTAGAGCGTACAGAATACATTTTTTTTTGCATAATCCATGATTTTGCACAGCTCATCCCAGTAATCGACTTCTTCAAAGGAAAGCTGCTCCACAGGTGCCCCCGTGATTATCATGCCGTCAAATTTTTTGTCGTATATTTCTTCGGAAGACAAGTAAAAGCGTTCCATGTGATCTGAGGATGTGTTTTTTGACACATGACCAGACACCTGCACCAGAGAAACGTTGATTTGCAGAGAAGTATTTGAAAGCAACCTCAAAAGCTGAGTTTCGGTTATTTCTTTTGTAGGCATAAGATTGACGATGGCAATCTCCAGTGGACGGATGTCTTGGGCTGCAGCCCTTGATGGTGTCATGACGAAGATGTTTTCTTTTTCAAGGGTGGTAAACGCTGGCAGACTCGAATCTATTCTAATGGGCATGTAATACTCCTCTAAATTGCATTGATTATAGCAAAATATATGCAAATGTGCTATACTTTATCGGTTATGAACGGAAATAGAAAAGCTGCAATAAAAAAAATAAAAAATCTTGTTTTGTCTCCTAAACAGGAAATTGAAGACTTCCGCAAGCATTTTGAAGAAAATTTTGCCACGGTTTTTCTTCCGGATAATGTTCATAAGGAAGATGCGACATTAGCTGAAATTCCATGCAATGTCTTTATACCGGAATTGTCTTCAGCTGATAAATTCATTCTGTATATTCATGGTGGCTCTTTTGCCGGTGGTTCCAGCAGTTCTTACTGTAACTTCTGTTCCTTGCTGGCAAACAATACGTCCTGCCGTGTCGTGTTCCCTGAATTTCGGCTTCCACCGACGTATTCTTTTCCTGCTTCCATAGATGATGTTGTTTCCGTTTTTAAGGCACTGCTCGTTTCTGAGCGTAAAAAGATTATTGTTGCAGCAGATGGAAGTGGTGCAAGCATTGCCATTGCCTTGCTTTTCAGGCTGAGTCCAGAGGAACGCCGTGACATTTCGAATTTGGTGCTGTTTTCTCCGTGGCTTGATTTTACATCGAGCTGTGAACTCATACGAAACAAAAAGCTTCATGATGATGTGTTGTCTGGTGCAAATCTGCATCGTGCTGTAGATTTATACACGTATGCTGCTAATTTTGCCAATCCCCTTATCTCTCCATTGCAGGCTTCGGACAATGATTTCTTCATGTTTCCTTCCGTGTACATACAGCTAGGTGAAAAAGAAATCATCATGCAGCAAGTCAGACAGTTTGAAGAAAAACTGAAGAATGCTGGAGTTCCCGTTGAAATTGATGCATGGAAAGACATGATGTTCATGTTTCAGATGGCAAACGAGTTTTTTACGGAATCGCATCTTGCCTTGCAAAAGCTCGGAAGTTACATTAATAAGCGTGATGAGGTTATAGACATAGACATGATAGAAGAACGCAACCGTATTCTTCGCAAAAATGATATTCAGGTGAATTAAGATGGAATTATTGTCTCCTGCTGGCAATGTTGACAAACTGCGCTACTGCTACACGTATGGCGCAGATGCTGCCTATATTGGATTGAAGAATTTTTCTCTGCGCGTAAAGGCGGATAATTTTTATGAAGAAGAATATAAAAAAGTCTGCGAGTTAAAAAAACAGTTCCCCGGAAAAAAACTGCATTGTGCCTTGAACATAGCATTTCATAATGATGAAATAGACCGTCTTGTTGATAATATTCCCTACTTTAAGCAATACCCCATAGACGCTTTTATTGTTCAGGATTTAGGTATTGTGCCCATTCTTCAGAAAAATTTTCCAGATGCAGCCCTCCATTTGTCAACGCAGGCAAGCTGCATGAACAGGGAAGCCGTAAAGATGTATAAGTCTCTGGGATTCAGCAGAGTTGTCATGGGACGTGAAGCTTCCCTAAAGGAAATTGCCGAAATAAAGGTTGCTGTTCCTGACATGGAAATTGAATGCTTTGTGCATGGAGCTATGTGCATTGCCTATGCAGGACGATGTCTTATGAGTGCGTATTTGAATGGACGCAGTGCACAGGAAGGATTTTGCTCGCATACTTGCCGTTGGGATTATGATGTTCTGATGGATAAAGCTGCATTGCCAAAAACAATTGCCGAAAGCGGTGCGCTTGTATTGCAGGAACACAAACGGCCTGGTGAATATTTTCCTGTCTATGAAGGAGACTCTTTTACTGCTGTACTGTCGTCTAAGGATTTATGCATGATAGACCATCTGGACGACTTGAGGAAAGCTGGCGTTGACTCTCTCAAAATAGAAGGCCGCATGAAGAGCATTTACTATGTTGCCTTGATAACCCGAGCATATCGCAAGGCTCTCGATGCCCTTGACGGTTCCATTACTGAAGTTGAGGCCAAACCGTTTGTAGATGAATTGTACAAAGTAAGCCATCGGCCGTATGCTACAGGTTTTTACTTTAACAAATCTGATGCGGATGTTACTGTAAGCGGCGCGAGTGACAGTCCATACGAGCTTGCCGCTGAAATAGGTGCAGAACTCTCTGTTTCTGAAATGGACGATGTATTTTCAAAAGCTGAGCGTTTGCGTAAGGCGAGGGAGAATGAATATAATTCCCTTATAGAGCCTGCCCGCCGTGCTTATGATGAGCGCGTAAAGAATCAGCCTGACAGGTATCTGCCTCCGGTGCAAAAAAAAGACGGTTGGAAGATGTATCCTCTTAAGGCATTGAACATGCTGGATGAGTCGTCTGAACTTGAAATTGTGTCGCCGGATGTTGTTGCACGGCCTATTGCACACAGCGAATATGAACTTGTGAACCCGAATACGGGAGAGGTGTACCGATGGTGTTGTGACGGACATCCTTGTGTATTGTATACGGTGCAGACTTTGACGGATGGAACTCTTTTGAGGTCAAAAGATGCGGGGTATGTAGAAGGAAAGTTCCGCGATTCTGGTCGATAGGATTTCGTTAGGATCAATGAATGGTGCTAATAAAGCAGTGTGGAATGAAGTTCGTTTCGTGCTCATCTTCCACACTGCTTTTTTTTAGGCATTCAGGACATTTTGTGCCAGTACAAGTACTTTGTCAGGACATGCTTTTATGCACTCACCGCAGCTAGTGCATTTTGTGTAGTCTATTACAGGAATGCCGTTTACAAGCTGCAGGCACTGCTCTGGGCATTTTTTTACGCAGATTCCACATTTTATGCATCCTACGGAACAGTTCTTTTTGATTGCAGGCTTGTTGTCGCTCCTGTTTGAACAGAGTGCAATGGCTCCCTTCAAATTTGCATCTACAATTGTAAACAGTTTTTTCGGGCATGTCTTTACACACTTTCCACATCCAACACACTTTTTGTAGTTGATTTTAGGAATTCCGTCTGATCCCATTGTCATGGCATCGAATGGACATGCTGCAACACAGTCTCCATAGCCCACACATCCAAAGGAACAGAGTTTTGTTCCGTTGATTGCCTGTGCTGCAGCTGCACAAGTCTTTACGCCATTGTACGTTCCTCGAGCAGCCGCACACTCATTTGTTCCCTTGCAGGCGAGTATCGTTACCTTTTTCTGTGCGCTTACATTTACGCCCATGATTTCGCCCACTTTTGCGGCAACGTTGGCACCTCCGGCAACGCATCCGTTGGCAGGAGCTTCACCTTTTACAACAGCCTCGGCAAAAGCTGCACATCCGGCATATCCACAGCCACCGCAGTTTCCGCCTGAAAGGACTTCCTGAATAGCCTGCACCTTTGGATCTACTTGAACTGCAAAAATTTTCTTAAACAGTCCAAGCAGTATTCCTAAAATGAAAGCAACAAAAAGCGATACTTTAATAGTAATAATAATTGTATTCATACACAGCCACTTATAAAGTTATTTTATTAAACCCTTGAATCCAAGGAATGCAAGACTAAGCAGTCCTGCTGCCACATAAAGGATTGGAGTTCCAGCAAAAGCTTTCGGTACGCGTGCAATCTTTAGTTTGCTTCGTACTCCAGACATGATTACCATGCTCAAAAGGAATCCTGCAGCAGAACCGAGTGCGTACACAAGACTCTGACCGTAATTGTATTCTTTGCTTATGCAGTTGATTGTGACACCGAGTACTGCACAGTTTGTTGTTATGAGCGAAAGGTATATTCCCATCGAACTGTACAGCCCTGGAGCTGTTTTTTTCAGATAGAATTCTACTAGTTGAACAAGCGAGGCTATGACCAGAATAAAGAACAGCGTCTGAAGAAACTGCAGTTCGTTTGGAACCATAACAAACTTATACAGCGGCCACGTGACGGCTGTTGCAAGGACAATGACAAATGTCGTTGCAAATCCCATTCCTGTTGCCTTGCCTGTTTCGCTCGTCATTCCAATGAATGGACATATTGCCAGATACTGGATGAATACAACATTGTCTACAAGCATTGATTTTATAAAGATACTCAATATATCACTCATTCTGCATTCTCCTTTTTTGCAGCGGCATGCTGCTTTGCTGCCTGCATTGCTGCGCCCAGAATGCCGAATACAATGAATCCTCCCGGTGCGCTGTTCAAAACGCCAATGCGATAAGCTTCTGGAATTACTTCCAGTTTGAGCGCTGTACCTGCAAACAGTGTTCCGCCTCCAAAGAATTCCCTTACAAATGAAATGGCAATCAATACAAGCGTGTATCCAATGCCCATTCCTATTGCATCAAGAATTGAATTGGAAATGGAATTTTTGGAGGCAAATGCTTCGACACGCCCCATGATAATGCAGTTTACGACAATCAAAGGCAAGAAAACTCCCAGTGCATCATACAGTGCTGTTACGTATGCATGCAAAACTAACTGTACGATTGTTGTGAACGTTGCGATGATGGTGATGAATACAGGCAAGCGAATGGAAGACGGAATGTGTTTTCTGAACGTTGAAATGACGATTTCACTCATAAGCAAGACAAATGTCATTCCCATTCCCATGCCCAGTCCGTTAAAGATGCTCGTCGTGATGCCCAAAGATGAGCAGAGACCGATGTTTAATGCCAGCAACGGATTTTCTTTTATGATTCCGTTGGTTAAAATGTTCATGCGATTGTTCATTTGTACTCCTTCAAGGCTTCTGTCATGCATTGAGCTGCCTGCGTCATTAATGTGCCAACGCCATTGCTTGTAATTGTTGCACCAGAAATGGCATCAAACGTTTTTCCTGCTGTGAATCCGTCCGAAGCCTTTTTGCCTGCAAACTGTTCGTAGAAGGTTTTTCCGCTTGGCAGCTTGAATGTCGGATCGCTGGCTTTCTGTCCAAAGCCTGGAGTATCAGTGTTTTCAAGATACTGCATTCCTGTAATGGTACCGTCAGTCGTCATGCCAACAATGATGGTTGAATGATCATAGGTTGCACCTGTCATCTGTACGACAGCACCGATAACCTTTCCTTCTGCTTTTGCAAGGTACAGGGCATCACAAGATGTACCGTCACCTGCAACTGGGGCTTGTGCAGGTTCAAATTCTTCTGCCTGAGCAAATACTGCTGCCATTCCACTGCTGGCTTTTTTCTGCTGGTTCAGTGCGATGACTGGAGACGTAATGTTGTTTACAATTGCAAGAACTGTACAGCAGGCAACGGCATACACAGCCAGAATGAGTCCGAGCTTTATTATTGCCCATACAGAATTGGTGCTCTTGGTTTGATTGGAGATGCTCATTAGTTTCCCTCCTTTTTTAGCTGCTGGGCTTTTTTTCCATATCCATATTTTCTGCTGGTAAGGTTGTTGAGGAACGGTGCAACGGCATTCATGATGAGGATGCTGAACATGACTCCTTCTGGATATCCGCCGAATCGCCTGATAAGGAACGTGATGAGTCCACAACCGAATCCGAACACCAGTCGTCCTGGTTTTGTTACAGGGGTTGTTGCATAATCTGTTACCATGAATGTTGCACCAAACATCAATCCGCCTGAAAGCAGTGCCATAAGAACGCTTTCGCATGCTGATGCAAAGCTTGCTGTTGATGCTGCAGATGAAATGAATGTTGCTATGACGACTGTTCCTATCATTGCCGCAGGAGCACGCCAGTCAATGACTTTCGTGACAAGAAGGAATATGAATGACAGCAGAATGAGCAGGATTGACGTTTCTCCGATGCATCCGGCTCTGTTTCCCACAAAGTACTGGAGCAGCGTGCTGCCGTCAATGCTTGCCGTTTCTGCCTTTATCTGGCTGAGTATTGTTGCACTGGAAACGGCATCGACATTTGAAGCTCCGGTAAGTGCATAGCTCCACGTGTTTACTCCGCTTTCTGGATTGAACCAGCTTGCACCCATGATTGCGGAAAAGCTCATGAACATGAATGCCCTTCCAGTGAGTGCAGGGTTGAATGTGTTTGAACCTATGCCGCCAAACAGTCCTTTTGCAATGACAACTGCAACCAGAGAACCCAGTACCACCATCCATACAGGTGTTGTAGACGGAATGACCAATGCAAGCAGTACTCCCGTTACGGCTGCCGAAAGGTTGTTCACGACAATTTCCTGACCCGTCATTTTTTGAAACAGATATTCAAAGCATACGGCACTCAGAACGGAGGCAAGAATGATGACGAGTGCACGGATGCCGAATACCATGATGCCGTATATGCATTCTGGAAGCAGGGCAATGAGCACGGTTGCCATAATCCACTGGGTTGTATTGCCAAATGTAAAGTGAGGACTTGAAGAAAGGTATATTTCCTTTGTATTTGTTTTTTCGTCTGTCATTTTGAAACTCCTGCAGCGGCAGCCTTTGCTTTTTCTTCTGCCATTTTTGTGCGGACGATGCCCTTGCCAATGCGGAATCTCTGGACAAGGCGAACGTTTGCAGGACAGACATAAGAACAGCAACCGCATTCTATGCAGTCCATTAGTCCGAACTTCTTTGCACTTTCAATGTTGTCTGCCTTAAGAGAATTGACCATCAGCACAGGCGTAAGGTGCATGGGACATGCATCAACGCAGTGCCCGCAGTTTATGCACTGACTTTCATCAACAAGATACGTTTCTTCTTTTGAAAGGAATGTAATGCCGCTTGTTCCCTTTGCAATGGGAAATTGAGTGCTTGTCATTGCAAAGCCCATCATTGGACCACCGCTGACAATTTTTACCGTAGCATTTTGTTTCAGTGTAAAGACATCTGGAATCAAATCGCCAACAATAGTTCCAACTGGAACTCTCACATTGCAGGGCTTTTCGACTGCACCACCACTGATTGTCAACGGCCTGTCAATAAGGGGCATCCCCTTGCGGAATGCATCGCTGATTGCACAGACCGTTCCGACATTGCAGATGATTGTTCCTGCATCGGCAGGCAAGCCTCCGGCAGGAATCTCTTTGCCCAAAATTGCATCGACAATGTTTTTTTCACATCCCTGTGGATATTTTGTCTTGCACAGCGCTACGGATATGTTCGTTTTTCCGCTCTTCTGAATTTCTTTTTCAAGGGCAGGCTGGATGTATGCCTTGTTTGTTTCGAGGGCAATGATGCCTTTGATGGTGCTGTCACCAGCTCCCACAATGTGCAGGACGATGGCAAGACCGTCAATGACTTTTTCTGGTGATTCCAAAAGTGTCCGCTCATCTATTGTAAGGTATGGTTCGCATTCTGCTGCATTGAGCAGAATGTACTGTATCTTTTTGTCTGCAGGAGGATTCAGTTTTACGTGTGTGGGAAACGATGCACCGCCCATTCCAACGATTCCTGCATCTCGAATGCGGTCTAGAGCTTCCTGTTTTGTGCAGGTGAACGGATCGAGAACGTCCATGTAGTCTGTGTCAGCAGAACCATCGGCTTCAATAGTGATGCATGGAACTTCCATGTTGCCAGTGACCATGCAGGTCTGTATTTTCTTTACCTTGCCGGAAACCGAAGCATGTACAGGGGCTGACATGAATTTGTCACTTTTTGCAATGACTTGTCCTCGTTTTACGACATCACCAATCTTTACGAGAGGAGTATTGGGGGCTCCGCCCATGGTGACGGGTATGGTCACGGTTCTTGTTGAAGGAAAGGCATCGACTATTGCACTGTCTTTGCTGAGTTCCTTCATCTCATTAGGGAAAATTCCCCCTTTAAATGTGTGCGTTTTCATATCTTAATTCTACTATATGTGTGCGAAAAAGTCCATTTTTAAACTAGGAGCCTGACATCTTTTCTTCCTTGAAAATTGCTTGTGGTAACTTTTGCAAACTTTCTTTTTGTGTTTTTTTTTCGAGACATCCAATAGTTTTTTTTTGTGCTACGCATTTATGTCCGCAGATACTGTACCAGAAAAAGGAATTATGACCTGTCCGATTACTAGGCTAGTCATAAATCTTCATTTTCTATATCATGGTACCCATGGATTACAAGGAACTTGAAATGCCTAAGGCTGGCGACAAGGTTGTTGTCGGCCTTTCCGGCGGTGTCGATTCAACCATGACTGCACTGCTGCTAAAAGAAAAGGGCTGCACCGTCATTGGTGTTACCATGTCATTGTGGACGGAAGGCGATTTGCCGGACATTCCTCTTGCGGCTCATCTTCATGACAGCTGCTACGGTCCGGGGGAAGTCGCTGATATTGCTGATTGTGAACAATTTTGCAAGCAGTACGGCATAGAATACCATGTTATTGATGTTAAGGAAGCGTATAAAAAGCAAGTCCTTGATTACTTTAAAGCTGAATATCGTGCAGGAAGAACACCGAACCCCTGCATCAGATGCAACAGGTTCATAAAGTTTGGAGCACTGCTAGCTGGCATTGAGTCATTGGGTATTGATTATGATTATTTTTGTACAGGACACTATGCAAAGGTTGTTCGTGGAAGCGAAGGACTTTCTGCTTTGTATGGTGAAAAGGCATCTGCTGCATCAGAAGGAAAGGCTATGCCTGCTCAAATTGCCTGTGCAATGGACGTAACAAAAGATCAGGCTTATTTTCTGTACAGAATTCCGTCTTCGGTACTTGAAAAGGTTCGTTTCCCTTTGTCTGGGTATGCAAAAAAAGAAATATTTGCAATGGCAAAGGAACGCAATCTAAAGGCTGCTGAAAAGGCTGAAAGTCAGGACTTTATTCCACCTGAGTATATGAACTATCTGTTTAGTGATCAGCCGTCTGTTCCTGGCGATTTCATAGATGTGGACGGCCATGTCCTTGGAAGGCACAAGGGAATAGAACACTATACGATTGGACAGCGGCGCGGACTGGGAGTGAGTGCAAAAGAACCGTTGTATGTTGCTGCAATTGACAAACAGAAAAATCTTGTCGTACTGGGAAAAGATAGTGATTTGTTCTGTGATGGACTCATTGCAGAAGATCTTGTATGGCCTGCAGATTACGATCCGTGCTGCGAGTTTTCCGCCTCCGTAAAGATTCGGCTTGCATCAAAGCCTGTAAATGCCCGTTTGATGCCGCATGAACATGGAACATATAAAGTTATGTTTGAGGAACCGCAAAGAGCTGTTGCACCCGGTCAGTCAGTCGTGTTCTACAAAGACGGAGTTACGTGCGGAGGCGGCATCATTGCTGCTGCCATTCATTCTGCTACAGATGCTTAGTTTACATCAAAGTTGTATGTAATGGAACGGCTTGCTCCAAGAATGTCCGAAAGCGTTACTGACAGAGTGCTGTGGCCTTTTGTCAGGTGGATGACGGCAAGCAGCTGTCGTTTTGAATCTGGATAGATTTTGGTGACGTCATAATTGCTGTTACCTACAGCGCAGAGCTTGCCGTTGTAGGCTTCAAGCTTGTCATACGAAATGTTTTCTATTGTCGTGCCGTTCATGGATACATTTGTCTTGTACGGCATTGCGATTTCCTGCCGCGTGCGGTACAGGAAATATGTTCCGCTTGCAAAGTTTCGTTCATTTACAAAGTAATGGGTTTTGCCTTCCTTGTCATCGAGGGACAAATCTCCGATGGTAAGTTGAAGTTCCTTGCCAATGCGAGGCATCAGTAGACGAGGATTTATGACGGTTTTGTTTTTTGTGTCGATTACTTTGAATTCCATGCAGCTTTGACCTTCCTGCCAGCCGGAGTTTCCACTTTGTCCAAGCACTGTTCCTGTTTGGATGTCTTGTTCATTGCCGCTAATCAGCCCCTCTTTTTCAAGATTACCGTATACTGTCTGCAATCCTTTATCGTGTGCTATGATGACAGCATTTCCTAATGGAGACTCAAACCAGCCTGTTTCGCTGCTGTGTTCTGACAGGATGATTGCAATGGTTCCTGCTTCCGTCGCTTTGATGTCGGAACTTTCATTGAAGATGAGTGATGATCCTATCTGACCACCTCGGAGCTGTCCAAAATATGAAAAGAATGAATTGGCTTCTGTTTCTTTTTGCGGCCAGTCAAATGCCGACAGGCAACCTAAAATCAACAGTGAAAGAACTGCTTTTGTTGTAAATCTTTTTGCTTTCATACAAAACTCCTTGCTCCTTGCTTATTTTTTTGAAATGGTAATCCTGAAAATCTTGTTGTTTTTGCCTAAAAACAGTTTGTTTCCCCTCAATTGCATGAACGTATAGTCTGCATCAAACGAAAATGTTCCTGCAACATGATTGAATGGTTCTATGACGGTTACTGTGTAAGCCTTGCCGTCATGACTCAGGACAAACACAAGGTCTTCTTCTGTAGATTCTTCGATCTGGGAAACGATGCCTGAAACAGGAATGTGAGCGCTTTTCTGTGTGGTCAAGTCTACGATGCCGATGCCACCATTGTAATTGTAGTATACGGTGTCTGATGCATTGTTGAAGGCAACGGCAACCTGTCGCGAAAAGTCTTTTGGCAAATATTCATGAAAGATAATCTTGCTGTGCTCTCCGTTTTTTTCGGAAACAGCAAATCGCTGCTGCTTTTGACCGCAGATGCAGGCTATGTATTTTCCATTTTTTGAAATGCCGGCACCAAGAATGATTTCTATTTCACTTCCACCTGGATAATACTGTTGGTCAAGATTTCCATCGCTGTCAAAGGATACTATTAATCCGTCTGAAAAACCAACGACAGAGCCTTTGCTTGTGGAATCGAATGCGGTAATGGGGGCATAGTGTTCATAGTTCCATTTCCGTGTTCCGCTTTCGTCAAACTCGGCAAGAGCCGTTCCCCCCGGCAGGAACATGAATATTCTGTCTTCATCGAAAAACGGAAAGCCTGGAACGGTAATTGTTCCGACTTTATCTCCGTCAGTATTGAAAATGTCAGTCTCCTTGTTGTCAGCTCCATAGGTTGTATAGTAACTGCTGGAAATTGTTGCATTGTGTGGATATGGTGTAGCCTGTATGACGCGTCCGTCTTCTGTAAAATATCCGATGGTCTGCCCCAGTCGGAACGGGATGAGGATATCTCCATCCTTTTTTTCCTGCACTCTGTCTATGGTTACCGCCCAGTCAGGAGTCAAGTGCAGTTCGTGTCCCAGAGGCTTTAGGCTGATGATTATATATATAAGGCAGAATAAAGACAGTCCTGCCAAAGGTTTTAACAGTTTCTTGTTTTTCATATCGTTCTATATTAGTAGATAGAAAAAAAATTAGCAAGCCTCTTGTTTTGTGGGATGGTTTGATAAAGTATTGTTTTCTAACTCTTGACAAAATACCGCTAACAATGCAAAATTATGGTAAATAAATCAACAGATTGCATGTTAAGGAAATGATTGTGGAAGACAATATTCTTACTATTGATGAAGTTGCAAAATATCTTCGCGTAAGCGAAAGAACAGTATATGAATGGGCTCAGAAGGGTGAGATTCCAAGTGGAAAGATTGGTACTGTCTGGCGTTTTAAGAAATCTGAAATAGAAAAATGGGTGAATGACAGGCTTGGTTCTTCCAAGGGTGATGTCGTAGACGTTTCCGTTCAGCTCAAAAACATTCTTTCTCCAGATAGAATTGTTTTTTTAAACCATACAACGAAGCATGATGCCCTTATCCAGATGACGGATAATCTTGCAACGGCTCCTCAGGTCAAGGATGCAGCAGAGCTTCAAAAGGAAATCCTTAAGCGTGAAAGCCTCATGTCTACATCTGTTGGACGTGGCATAGCAATTCCCCATGTGCGTCTTGCAAGCGTTACGGACTTGGTGCTTTCCGTGGGCATTTCAAAAGTTGACATCATAGATTTTGAGCCGGTGGATGACGTTCCTGTTCGCCTGCTGTTCATGATTGCTGCCGCTTACAACCAGCATACGTATTATCTTCAGACGCTTTCGTTCTTCAGTTCAAAGATGAGGAATTCAGACTTGAAGGATTCTCTGCTTTCAGTTGAAAATCCAATGGACGCTTATAATCTTTTGATAAAATAGGAGAACCTCTTGAAATCTCTCTTTTGAGAGGCCGCCGTAATTTCAAAGCAGACTCGATTTATTCAATAAAACAGGACGGGAATCCATTTGGACTGATCGTCCTGTTCCTGTGCAATCATGCCCCATGTTATGCCGCTTGCTGTTGTTTCCCCCATGAGGTATTCTTTTCCATTTGCCGTAAAGCTGTGTCCTGGGTGTGTTGATACCAAACCTGCCACGGCATGACTGAATTCACTGCTTACGAATATGATGCTGTCCATGTTCATGCTTGTCAGCAGGACTGATAGCAGCATACTTCTGGAATCGCAATCACTGCCACCGCCCAATATAATGGAAGGAAGTGATGCAAAATCGCTGGTGTTCTTTTCCCTTTCATAATTCATTCCCTGTGTCCATGTCAACAGCTTTTGTGCAAGATCCGTGTCATCTGTGCAATCTGGAGACAACTCGTTGAATATGTCGAAGGATACCCTGTTCAGACGTTTGAACGAATCTCTGAATACCATTCTGTAGTACCGTGTCCATGCATCTTTCCACAGAGGAGTGCGTGCATACAGTTTGAGTACGTTGTATTCTCGTGCAATGAGATATTCGTTTGCTTCTTTATCTGATTCCCTCATGTAGCTTTGTATTTGCTTTCCGTCAATAGTCATTGTGACGGAGATGTATGTTTGTGCGTTGGGGTATGCATACGTGGTGACAAGCCCTGCTTCGTAAAAACTGCCAAAATCAATGCAAAGCCCGTCGATAAAGCTGAGCATGAAATCATTGCATGCATCAAATTGCGTCTGCTCTGTCCATACGAGCATCACTATGAGTCCTTCTTCGTCTGGAAGTGGGGCTGCAACAGCATATCCTGCGGCTGCAGTCTGTCCAATATAGCTTGCAAATGAAGATAACGCACAGTCTTGGTTGCGCCATGAAAATGTGTCGATTTCTTTTTCTGCATTCATTCTTGAAAGATTGTCTTCAAGGGCTTTTTCCGCAGTGTTGTATGTTCCATTGTCATATACTTTTATAACGGCAGTTACTGGTAGCAGAGAACTTTGAAGCTGATATGATTTTCCGTCTTTACTGGAGGAAACGAGATAAAAGCCTTCGGGTAAATCGATTGCAAGTGTTCCGTTCTTGCTTTTGATTGAAGTGACTGATGCATGTGCCGTCTGTGTTGCAATGAAAAAAACAGCGAGCAGGCTTAAAACGATATTTTGTAAAATAAGCTTTTGTAATCTTGTCATTTTTTGCCACCTTTACTATTATATTCGGCAGATGATGCCCTTTTCCATATTGTATGAAAATTCCGAGATTCTCTTAATAAACAAACCTTCTGGCATTTCGGTACAAGGCGGTGTTGGAATTTCTCATCCCCTTGATGAAACTCTTTCAGAACAGCTTGGCTACAGAATTCACCTTGTTCACAGGCTCGATAAAGAAACTACAGGCATCCTTATTGTTGCCAAGAATGCTGCCGCAGCGTCAAAATGGATTCGACTTATTTCAACTGACCAGGTAAAGAAAGAATATTATGCCGTATGCATAGGATGTCCTGAAGTAAATGGGCAGCAAAGAAGAAAAGGCGTTCTGTCTGGTACGGTTGAGGCTCACGGGAAAGTGCAGAATGCTCGGACTTTTTACGAAGTTGAAAAAACATGGTCGGTTTCTGCACCGAATTCAGATTTTGAACCCGTGGAGTTGAGTCTTGTTCATGTTACGCTTGGAACGGGACGCATGCATCAGATTCGCATTCAGATGGCAAAGGCTGGATCACCTCTTGCGGCAGACGACCAGCACGGAAACTTTAAGGTAAATAAGATTTTGCGCAAGTGCGGCATAAAAAAGCTTCAACTTGCGGCGGTACGCCTTACCATCCCTGTTGAAGGAAAGTCCCGTACATTTGAGATTCCTCTTCCAGAACATTTTAGAGTCTGCTGAATGTAGTAAAAAGAGTGAAAAATACTGTCCTTTATATATGTATCTGAATTACAGCTTTCGTAAAGTGATTGGACTGAGATGAAATAAGGAAAAAAATAAAATACCTGTTTCTTTGTCTATTGACAGTGTAATAGAGAAATGATATATTTTCTTTAAATATAAAGAATTTAAAAAAAGAGCCGTTTCTAGGCTCTTTTTTTTTCAATTGTTGTTTTTTTTTCAGAGGTTTCTATTGAACTACATTTCCCTCGATACAGTTCCTCACTTTAAGGAATGTGCATCGGTTGTAGCAGATGCTGGTTTTGTACTGGTTGAGCTGCAGGTTGTGCCGCAAAACGGCATGGTAAGAATTACTGCGGTAATTGCTTCTAAAGATCCTTCTAAAGATATTGGTGTTGCGGACTGCTCAAAGGTTCATCATGTTCTGCAGCCTAAGCTTGTGGCCCTGTTAAGAAAAAGCGAAGACGATATTATAATGGAAGTCTGTTCGCCCGGTGTTGAACGCAACATACGGAATGCCGCAGAATTTGGGTGCTTTGTCGGTCGCGAAATCAGGGTGTGGGATAAAAATGTGAGCGATTGGGTTCGGGGAATAATAAAATCTTCGGATGACGCACAGGTTACGCTTGAAACAGAGGCTGATGGTGATAAAACCATTGCCTATAACGATATTGCAAAAGCAAAATTTATACATTTGTAAGGGAGGCTTGATATGTCAGAAATGGCAGATGCAATCCGCGCACTTCAGTCTGAAAAGGGGATGAGCGAGGAGTCAATCAAGCAGACGATTGAAAACGCAATAAAGGCGGCATATAAAAGAACATTTGGAACTGCCGAAAATTGTATTGTAAAGTTTGATGAAAATTTGTCGGATGTAAAAGTCTATTCTCGCAAGACTATTGTTGACGGCGTGTATGACCCGTCTCAGGAAATAGAGCTTGAAGAAGCTTTGCGCTTTAGCAGTGAATGTGCTGTAGGCGATGAAATAGACATCGAGATTGATCCTCATACATTTGCCCGTTCTGCTGTTTCTACGGGAAAGCAGACTGCACATCAGGCTTTGAATGAAAGCTTTAAGGATACTCTGTACAATGAATATAAGAGTCAGATAGGACAGATAAAGGCTGGTACGTATCAGCGTGAGCGCAAGGGCAATATTTTCATTGATGTCGGTAAGGTGGAAGCAGTTCTGCCTGCAAAATATCAGAGTCCTCGTGAAGCATTTGAAGTTAATGAACGAATCAGGGCTTTGCTGGTAGACATAAAAAAGACTTCCAATGGCATTCAGCTTGTATTGAGCCGCACGGATCCAAAATTTGTTCAGGATCTTCTGGAGCTTGAAGTTCCGGAAATTCAGGACAAGACGATTTCTGTATATAAGACAGTCCGTGAACCGGGATATCGTACAAAGATTGCCGTGTACTCCAACAAGTCTGATGTTGATCCTGTTGGTGCCTGTGTCGGATTAAAGGGAGTTCGCATTCAGAATGTTATCAGAGAACTTGAAAGCGAAAAGATAGATGTTTTGAAGTATGACGAAGATCCTCATGAATTCATCAAGAATGCGCTCCTTCCTGCAGAAGTGAAACGGGTTGTCGTTCTTGACAAGGAAAAGAAAGAGGTCCTTGCCATCGTTACTGAAAGCCAGTTCTCCCTTGCAATTGGAAAACAGGGCTTGAATGTTCGTCTTGCAAATCGCCTTACGGGATGGAGCATTGACGTTAAGACCGAAGAACAGGCTGCTGAAATGGATCTTACAGAGACAGATTCACGTTTGGCTGCCGAACAGCTTTTTGCTGGCTCTGAAGTTGCTGAAGCTGATATTATTTCTACAGTATCTCAGTTGCCGGATGTAAATCAGGATGTTGCTGCTAAGCTTGCTGCTGCAGGCATATCGGATATTGATGACTTCCTGGATGCAGTTGAGAGTGGAAGGGTTCTTGCTGTAGAGGGAATTACTCAGGATGACATTGATGCCGTCAATGCAATCATCAATGAGAATGTTGTATTTGAAAATGAAGAGCCTGAAAATGCGGTAGAAGCTGAACAGGTTGAAGCGGAAACGAATGATGAGGAAGAGGAAAAGTATTACTGTCCTGAATGCGGTGCAGAAATTTCTCTTGATATGACTCGTTGTCCAAAATGTGGTGTTGAATTAGAATTTGAAGAGGAGTAAGGAAAACTATAGTTATGGCGGATGAATCAGAAAAGAAAGTTGATTTTGTTTTGCATAAGAAAGATGAAACAAGTTCTCAGCCTAAGAAAAAGGTGGTTGTGATTAAGCGGAAAACGAATTCTGCACCAAAGGACAAAGATAAAAATGTTCGTGTCGTTGTAAAAAAAGCTGCTGAATCATCCGCCAAACAAGAAGATGTTGCTGCTCCAGTTCCTATTCCTGCTCCTAAAGAGCAGGTTGCAGAGGTAAAGCCTGTTGCAGCACCAGTTCAGACTCAGGATGCTGAAAAAGAAAAGAAAGCTCCTGTCAATAAAGCAGCTCCTCAGAAAGATAAGCCGCATGTTGCTGAAAACAAAAATACAACATTTGTGTTGAATACTGCCCGCCCGAATGTAAAGGCCGGTAATTTGAGCGGTAATCCTCGTCAGAATCGCTCTGGCGGCGGTTATTATAACAATAATAACAGGCGTGGAGGTTCTGGTTTTACTGGTGCACAGGCTCGCGAAGGATACCAGAACAGAGAACGTACCGGTGGCTGGAACAACCGTAACGGCGGTTACAATAATGGACAGGGCAGCGGACAGGGAAGACCCGGATTCAACAACCGCAATGGCTATAATAACGGTCAGGGCGGTGGACAGGGAAGACCCGGATTCAACAACCGCAATGGCTATAATAACGGTCAGGGTGGTGGACAGGGAAGACCTGGATTCAATCGTCCCGGTTCTTTCATGGGACCAAAATCTCCTTTTGGAGAAGCTCCTTCTCTGCAGGGAAACAAGGCTCCAGCAAAAAAGCAATTTAAAGGTAAAAAGCAGGTATATAGCCATAAGGAACAGGAAGAAGCTTTCAAAGAGGAAGATCTGTATCAGAATAAAAAGCATGATACTCCTGTAAGTGCTGTTCCTGAGCAGATTGATATCATGGATACAATTTCCGTATCTGATCTTGCAAAGAAAATGAACCTGAAGGCTGGTGAAATTATTGCAAAACTCATGTCCATGGGCATGATGGTGACAATCAACCAGTCTATAGACAGCGATACGGCAACGATTCTTGCTTCTGAATACAACTGCAAGGTGCATATTGTCAGCTTGTATGACGAGACTGTCATTGAAAGTGATGTGGGAAGCGAAGACGGCATTGCCATACGTCCTCCAATCGTTACGGTCATGGGACATGTTGACCACGGTAAGACAAAGACTCTTGATGCAATCCGAAATGCACATGTTGCAGAAGGTGAAGCTGGTGGAATTACGCAAAAGATTGGTGCATATATGGTATCTACGCCAAAAGGCGACATCACGTTCCTTGATACTCCTGGTCATGAAGCATTTACTATGATGCGTGCCCGTGGAGCACAGATTACGGACATTGTCGTTTTGGTTGTTGCTGCGGACGATGGTGTGATGCCTCAGACTCTTGAAGCCATACATCATGCAAAGGATGCAAAAGTCCCTATCATTGTTGCAGTAAATAAAATTGATAAACCTGATGCAAATCCTGACCGAGTTATGACTCAGCTTTCTGAAAACGGATTGACACCGGAAGCTTGGGGGGGCGATACTCAGTATGTTAATATTTCAGCCCTGAAAAAAGAAGGTATTGATGATTTGCTTGATGCAATTCTCCTTCAGGCAGAAATGCTCGAGCTAAAGTCTCAGTATGTTTCCCGTGCAGAAGGAAGGGTCATTGAGTCAAGAATTGATCAGGGACGTGGCGTTGTTGCTTCTGTTGTTGTACAACGTGGTACGCTTCATACAGGAGATCCTTTTGTCGCCGGCATTTATTCAGGTCGCGTTCGTGCTATCTTTAATGATCGTGGCGTAAAGATAAAGGAAGCCGGTCCTTCCATGCCAGTAGAGGTTCTTGGCATTGAATCCATGCCGAATGCAGGTGATCCGTTCCAGGTTACGGAATCTGAGAAGGAAGCCCGTGCATTTGCTGCTAAGCGTCAGGAATTGAAACGCTTTGAGGATGCAAAGGCTGTCAAGAAGGTTACGCTGGACAATCTGTATTCCACAATTGAACAGAATGAGATTAAGGAATTCAAGGTCATTATCAAGGCCGATTTGCAGGGTAGTGCAGAGGCGCTCAAGACATCCCTTGAAAAGCTTTCTACGAAAGACATTCGACTTGTCGTCATTCATTCGAGTGCCGGTGCAATCAACGAAAGCGATGTTATGCTTGCTGCTGCCGATGATAATGCCATTATCATCGGATTCAATGTCCGTCCTACGGCAAAGGCAAAGGCTCTTGCTGATCAGGAAAAGGTCGAAATACGAAAATACAATATTATTTACCGTTGTGTTGAAGAAATTAAGCAGGCTATGGAAGGTATGCTTAAGCCTGATACAAAAGAAGAAGTTACCGGTACGCTTGAAGTTCGCAATACGTTTAAAGTGCCTAAGATTGGCATTATTGCGGGTTGTTACGTTACCGATGGTGTTATCAAGCGTACAAGCAATGTCAACATTATTCGGGATGGCGTTGTCAAGTTCACGGGAAAAGTTGGTTCCCTTAAACGCTTTAAGGAAGATGCAAAAGAAGTTCGTGCAGGATACGAATGCGGTCTTGGCATTGAAAACTGGCAGGACATTCAGGAAGGCGATGTAATTGAAGCGTTTGAATTTGTTGAAGTTGCCCGAAAACTCGGTGATACACTTGTTGATGAACGCGCTGAAATGGAAAAACGAGCTGCCCAGCGGGAAGCTGCAGCTGCTGCAAAGGCTCTTGCTGAAAAGCAGGAACAGCAACTTTCTGAAAAGGCTGCAAAAGAGGCAGGAAAAGAACGGAAGGCCGAGGCTGCTCGTGCTGATCAGATTCAGTCCCCTGAGGATTGGGCAAAAGAAGCTGCCCTCAAAGATTCTGAAAACGGAGATGCTGACTGATGGGGCAGTTTAGGTTGATTCGTCTTGGAGAACAGTTGAAGCAGGAAATTGCAAACATGATTCTCCTGCATGAAATAAAAGATCCTCGGGTAAATGAATTTTTGACAATTAATCGCGTGGAAGTTGCCGGCGATCTTGCATATGCAAAGGTCTATGTTTCATCCTTTATGGACGAAAATGCTGTGAAACGTGGCGTTCAGGGATTGCAGAGTGCTGCAGGCTTTATTCAGTCTAGCATTGCGAAAAAGCTGAGCATCTATAAATTTCCCAAGCTGACATTTATAGCCGATTTTTCTATGCGTGATGGCTATGATATGGTTCAGAAACTGAATGAATTAGAAAAAAATGCCAAAGAAAAAGAAACTGACTGACAATCCATCGGGAATTGTTCCGTTTGCAAAAAAATCCGGCATAACCAGTTTTTCCTCCTTGTGGAGCATAAAGCATGCCCTTAACACTGAAAAGGTTGGACATACAGGAACTCTGGATTCTTTTGCGGATGGCTTGCTTGTGGTTTTAAGTGGAAGCTTGACTCACTTGGTGCCTCATGTTACAGGATTTAAAAAGACGTACCTTGCAGTTGTCTGTTTTGGTACTGAAACTGATACGTTGGATCCGTGCGGTGTCGTTGTCAGAAAGGAAAAATCAATTCCTGACAGGGAGGCTGTTGAAAAAGCGTGTGCCAAGTTTACTGGTGCTCTCCTTCAAACTCCGCCTGTGTTTTCTGCAATTCACGTTGGTGGGCAACGCGCGAGTGACATGGTTCGCAAAGGAAACTCTATTGTACTTGAGCCACGTCAGATTTTTGTATACAGCAATACCTTGCTTGATTTTAAGGAGCCAGATGCTGAAAATGCAAATGCGTATGCCCTCTTACAGATTGAATGTTCTAAGGGAACATATATCCGTGCCCTTGCACGCGATATGGCAGAGTGGCTTGGATCGTGTGCATATTTAAGTGCTTTGCGCCGTACTCAGGTAGGACCATTTTTGCTTGAAGATGCTGCCTGTTATTCCTTGCTCCCAGCGTTTACCATACAAAACGGAATACTCAATGACAGAAAATTTTCTGATGAAGGAAACAAGTCTCTCAAAAGTAAGGATTCCGATGAAAATATGCAGGACATAAAAAGGCATTTTCTTTCCTTTACGCCAGATCTGGCCCACCTTTGCGGATTAAAGGCTGATGTGGTAAAAAAAGAATATGAAAATGCATATATGAATGGAAGACCGCTTTCTGGCAAGATGTTTTCAAGAATTAATTTTGCAGGGGCTGATGAACAGGGCAGCGAAATCGCTGTCTTTTATGATGACAATAGTTTTGCCGGCATGATTTGCCTTGCAGACAGAAAATTGTCCTATAGTTTTGTTGTTCCCCGCAAAAAGACGGGCAAGTGCCGTGTGTTTACGTGGGAGCAGATTGCAGGGGGCATGTTCCCCGTTGAATGGTTAAGCAGGGGAACCGCTATTACTGTTGGAAGCTTTGATGGAATTCATGCAGGGCATGAATCTCTTTTGAATTGTGTCCTGTCGAAAACAGGGTGTGTTTCTGGAGTTGTGACGTTTCGTAACTCTGTCAGGAGCAGTAGTGACGGCTTTGAAGGTGAAATTTCTGTTTTGGAGCAAAAATTGGATATTATTGCTCGAAAAGGTCTTGCTTTTACTGTAGTGATTGACTTTTCTGATGATTTCAGTAGAATAGAGGGAAGTTCGTTTTTGGAAGTCCTGTGCAGAAACTGCAATATGAAATGGCTTGTTGAAGGAAGCGATTTCAGATGTGGATATAAAGGCTCCTTTGATATGAGTGCAATACGAGGCTTTGCGAAGGATCATTTTTTTACTCTCGAGCAGATTGATGATGTCATTGTTGATTCTCTTCGCGTCAGTTCATCGCGCATTCGCAATGCAATTGCAAATGCAGATTTTGCATCTGTCCAGAAAATGCTGTTGCGTCCTTTTTCTTATGATGCACGGCTCCTTGAATGGAAGCAATATCAATCTGAATGGTTCATTGCAGAACGTGTTTCGGGACAGATTCTTCCGAAAGATGGAACGTATTCAGTCGTTGCCATGCTTGAAAATGGTGACGATGACTTGAATGTTATTCATACAGTATGTTCCATTGAAGGAAAATATATAAAAATGCAGTTGCCTTCCCTCCGTACTGCGGAGCGTGTGCAGGCTGTAAACTTTAACCATTAATGATGCATTGTTGCATGATAGTCGCTCATGCTGCTTTGTTTCATGGTAAAATATTTTTAAGGAGTAAGTTATGGCACTTACAAAAGAAACGACTTCTTCATTGGTATCAAAATTTGGTGCAAATGATAAGGACACAGGAAACTCAAAGGTTCAGATTGCATTGCTCACAGAGCGCATCAAGGAATTGACTGCTCACTGCAAGCAGTTTCCAAAGGATGCAACAGCTTCTCGTGCTTTGCTCAAGGATGTTGGACAGCGCAGAAGACTTATGAAGTATTATCAGCGTAAGGATCTTGCAGCGTATCGCCAGCTGATTAAAGATTTGGGTCTTCGTAAATAGATTCTGTGTAAAAGGCAGCTTACATCACAATCTGTTGATAAAAGCTGCCTTTTTATATTTAGGGAAGGCTTAAAAACTTTAGTTTTTGATGCGCCCTTAATGCAGGAAAAGGGTATGCCGGCTGTTCAAACGGTGTATCCGTCAGCTATATACTGACTGTCAGTTATATACTGAAAAAGAATGAATTTTTTAGAAGGAAACAATGGTAGAAAGAGTAACTAGAAAAATTGGTGACACGGAACTGATTCTTGAAACAGGAAAGATTGGTAAGCAGGCTAACGGCTGTGTATATGCACAGTTTGGAGGAACTTCTGTTATTGCAACTGTTTGTGCTTCAAGTGAAGTAAAAGAAGGATTGGATTTTGTTCCGGTTACTGTCGATTACAATGAAAAATTTTATGCTGCAGGAAAGATTCCCGGAGGTTTTGTAAAGAGGGAAGGACGCCCCAAGGATAAGGAAATTCTGGTAAGTCGCCTTATTGACCGTCCTATGCGTCCGCTTTTTTATCCTGAATTCGGTCGCGAATTGCAGATTGTTCCGACATGTGTGTCTGTGGATGGTGTCAACCCTCCTGATATTCTTGCTGTTATAGCATCCTCAGCAGCTGTTACAATCAGTGACATTCCGTTTAATGGTCCTGTTGCAGGTGTTCGCGTTATTTATGTGAACGGTGATTATGTCTTAAACCCAACTTATGAATTGATTGAAAAAGCTGAACTGGAGATTGTTGTTGCCGGTACAAAAGACGGCTTTACAATGGTTGAAGGTGGTGCCAATGAAGTTTCTGAAGATGTCATGCTTGGTGCCCTTGCAAAGGCTCAGGATTTCATTCGCGATATGTGTGTGCTTCAGGAAGAACTTCGTGCAAAGTGCGGAAAAGAAAAGCTTCCTCTTGCTCCGTTTGATGTAAAGCTTGATAATGCAGAGGCAATTGAGGCTGAAGCTACTCCTTTGATGCAGGAAGCCTGTTTCCTTAAGGGAAAGATGGCTCGCAGCAAGGCTGTAAAGGAAGTAAAGGCTAAGGTTGCAGCGAATCATGCAGAGCAACTTGAAGATGAAACTCAGAAAAAGCTTTTTGATGCTTTGTTTGACGACATCCAGTATCGTTTGCTCCGTTCCAGCATCCTTGAAAAAGGTCTCCGCATCGATGGTCGCGGAACAGAAGATATCCGTCCTATTACATGCGAAATCAATGTATTGCCACGTCCTCATGGAAGTGCCCTGTTTACCCGCGGAGAAACGCAGTCTCTTGCTGTAACGACGCTTGGTACGGCAATGGATGAGCAGGTATATGATGACATTGAAGGCGATAGAAGTGAAAACTTTATTCTTCACTATAATTTTCCTCCCTATTCTGTAGGAGAAGTTGGCAAGCTTTCAACTGGTCGCCGAGAGATTGGACATGGAAATCTTGCCCGCCGTTCACTTGCTCCGATGATTCCGAGCCGTGAGGAATTCCCATATACGATTCGTGTTGTATCTGAAATTATGGAGTCAAATGGTTCCTCATCTCAGGCTTCTACCTGTGGTGGATGTCTTTCCCTGCTTGCTGCTGGTGTTCCTATGAAAAAAATGGTTGCCGGTATTGCTATGGGCTTGATTACTGATGGACCGCAGTACAAGAAATATGCAATCCTTTCTGATATTCTTGGTGAAGAGGATCATCTTGGTGATATGGACTTTAAGGTTGCTGGTACTCGTGATGGCATTACAGGCTTTCAGATGGATATTAAGATTGCAGGCGTTTCCATGGACATCATGCGTAAGGCTCTTGATCAGGCAAAGCGTGGACGCAATCACATCCTTGACATCATGGAACAGTGCATCAGTAAGCCTCAGCCAATCAGTGCATTTGCTCCAAAAATTGAAACAATAAAGATTCCTGTTGATAAGATTGGTGCTTTGATTGGACCTGGCGGAAAGAACGTAAAGGCCTTGTGTGCACAGTATGGTGTTACAATCAATACATATGATGATGGTACTGTAACAATTTATGGTAAAACTGGAAAAGCTACAGATGCTGCAAAAGCTGCCGTCAAGGGAATCTGTGAAGATCCAGAGCCAGGTACCATTTACAATGGTACTGTAAAGCGCATTATGGATTTTGGTGCTTTCGTTGAGATTTTGCCAGGAAAAGAAGGCTTGTGCCATATTTCTAAGCTTTCAAGAAGCCGTGTTGAAAAGGTATCTGATGTACTGAAAGAAGGACAGGTTATTCCTGTTAAGCTTTTGGAAGTTGATAAGATGGGACGCTTGAACCTTTCATATATTGATGCTCTTGAAGATCAGGAAAAAAAGAATAAATAATATTTTCTTAAAATGAATAAACCACGATTCATCTCTGTTTTGTAGGGGATGATTCGTGGTTTTTTTATGGAATAAAACATGTCGGTTCATAAACAGATATTACAGAATAATGTCATGCTGATTACTCAGGAATTGCCTGAACATAGAATTGCTTCCATGGGCTTTTGGTTTTCTGTTGGTTCGCGAAATGAGCAGAAAGGTGAGTATGGCATCACCCATTTCATTGAACACCTTTTATTCAAGGGAACTTCAGAAAAATCTGCGAGAGAGCTTTCTCTTTTTTTCGATAAAGCAGGTGGCTATGTAAATGCGTATACAGATCGAGAAAATGTATGCGTATACTGCACTATTCCTGTTTCAGGCAGCAATGTAAAAAATGCCATGCATACATTGTGCGATATGTCTTGTCATGCAGTTTTTCCCGAGCAGGAAGTTCAGAAAGAACGAACTGTTGTTGAAAATGAGATTTCTTCTTCTCTTGATGATGCAGAAGGTTGTGCCATGGATGCTGCTGCTGCCTGTGTGTGGCCCAATCAGAATATCAGCAGGAGCATAACAGGTTCCATTGCAGATGTAGAGAATCTTACCCGCGAACAGATTGTACACTGGTATGAGTCTTATTTTGTTTTTGGAGAACTGACTGTTGTCTGTGTTGGGAATTTCCGTGAACGGGATTTAGTTGAAGAACTCTCTCTTTTGCCTGTACATGCGGTACCGAAAAAATATCCGAATCAGAGGCATTACAACGATATTCCTGTTTGGAAAAGTGGACGCAATTATATTCCGACAGATTTTACTCAGCTGCACCTTATTCAGGCGTATCCCGTGGATGTGCCTTTTTCTCCGAAATCTGATATAGTACTCGATGTGTTTAATGCTCTTGCAGGGGATACGATGAGCAGTCGGTTGTTTCAAGTGCTGCGTGAATCAAATGGGCTTTGCTACAATGTGTACAGCTTTGTCTCTGAATTTGAGGATGCTGCTTTATGGTCTGCGTACGCTTCATGTGATAAGGCAAATGGCAAAACGGTTGCCCATCTTTTGCAGCATGAACTAGAACGCTTTGTCCACGATGATTTTTCGGATGAGGAAATAGAAGCTGCAAAAGAACATTTGTGCGGAGAAGAAATAATCAATAGTGAAGATGTTGAATATATCATGAAACGCATTCACAGAAATTATTCTCTTGGATTTCCTTTTTTCGAAACCGATGATATTATTAGGAATATTAGGCTTGTTACAAAAGACGATATAGTTGCCTTTGTAAAAAAAATACTTGATAAAAAGAATTGTGCGTTCGTTGCTTTTGGAGCTTCTAGCCAGGAGGAACTGTAATAATGAATGAAATAAAAATACCGTGCATAAAAAATAATGGAGCAGAGCTTCCTGTCTATAAAACAGTTGGAGCTGCAGGAGCTGATGTTTGTGCCTGTGTAAATGAACCTGTAGTAATTCATTCCATGCAATCAGCCTTGATTCCGACAGGACTTTTTTTTGAAATACCAGAAGGATATGAAATTCAGGTTCGTCCTCGAAGCGGTCTTGCATTCAAGAATTCCGTAACGGTTTTGAATGCTCCGGGCACGATTGACAGTGATTATCGAGGTGAGCTGAAAGTTTTGCTGATAAATTTCGGTACAGGGGATTTTACTGTCCAAAACAAGGATCGTATTGCCCAGATTGTAGTTGCTCCTGTAACGAGAGGGTTGTTTGACTGTGTGGAAAAGATTTCTTCCACAGAGCGTGGTGAAGGAGGCTTTGGGAGCACCGGCAAGTAATGGATTTTGATTATCTTGATGAAATAAAAATAGAAAAAAAAACTCATTTGCCTGCTGTTCAGGGTGAAAAATCTTTACGGAAACAAAGTTCGAAGGAAGATTTAATAAAGCTGTTGCGTTCAAAGTCTTATGCACAAGAAGCTGAAACACCTCTTTCACTAAAAGACATAGAGCTGTATAAGCAGGCAATGGCACTTGAAAAAAAACGTGCCGAAGAAAAAAAAGTTTCTTCAAAAGAAAAAAAACAGACGGTAGAGATTCCTAATAAGGAACCTATTTCTGCCATAGAAGAAACTGTTTCTGCCATAAAAAAAGAGACCGCAGTTGCAATGCAAAAGGAAAAAAATCTTCCTGTTACAGAAGACTCTTTTGCAGACAATAGAATTTCTGAAAAAGATGGCATTTTTAGATCAAATATTCTCGTAAAATATCTTTGCAAAGAATTGCTCATGTATTTTGCAATATGCTTCTGTCTGTTTTTCGTTGCTTTTTTTGTCAATAATATACTTCTTCTTGCGGAGACCATTTTGAGACAGCATGTCAAGGTTTCTGCCGTGTTGCGGCTTATTCTGTACTGTCTTCCATCAATTGTTGCTCAGTCTGCACCGTTTGCAACGCTCGTAGGTTTTTTAATGTGCATTGGAAGAATGGTAACTGATAACGAAATAATGATTTTGCGGGCAACTGGACAACGATATTCCCTGATTCTGATTCCCGTTTTGCTCATTGGGTTGCTGATATCCATTTTCAGTTTTGTAATGAATGACTATTTTCTTCCCCTTGGAATACTTAAATTTAATCGCTTGAAACATCAGATTGTCCAGTCAGATCCTGCTGTAGAAATTGAAGGTAACAGCGTCAAAAGAATGAATGGAACAACGGTTGTCATTGGTGATGTAAGTGATGACAAGGTTATTCAGAACATTGTTTTCTTTAATACTGATGGCGATGGCAACGACCGCATCATAGTTAGTACTAAGGGATCCGTTGAAAAAACTCAGGATGAAGGAGTTCTGATGAAGTTTAACATGGGCAAGACTTCTGTGTTTTCCATTGATACTTCTGACAGAAGAACGTTTGATGTGCTGGAATCCCAAAATGCTTCTTTTAATGTGTTTGATACAATCATTACTGATGCAAAAAGTGGAATTGATCCACGAGAAAAAACTTCGTTTGACTTGTGGAAACAAATTCGGCAAATGTCTACAGACCAGTCAGTGACCAAGAAAAGATTAAATCAGTATAAATTGGAATTCAACAAGAAATTTTCAATGCCGTTCGGTTCATTGTTTTTTGCAATGTTGGCATTTCCCTTGGCACTTGTATTTGGAAAACGAGATGGTCTGACGCTTGGATTAATATTTGGTATAATAATATCTGTGCTGTATTGGGCTGCATCCATCTTGGGACAGATTTTTGGAGTAAAAAGCGGTTGGAATGGCTTTGTCATGATGTGGACTCCGAATGTTGTCATTGGTATTATAGGAATCATTTTGTATATGGGGCTTCGGAAAAAATGAAACTTGTTTTCTATATGCTCAAAAAATTTGTGGTAATTTTTTTTGGCTCAATGATTTTTACCGTTCTCATTCTGTCATTGACAGATTTACTCCTTAATATCTGGGGATATGTTTCAAAAGGTGTGCCCTCTGCGACGATTTTTCAGATAATGATACTATATGTTCCAAAGGCTTCGTGGTATTCTGTTCCCATTGCAATACTTTTTGCGACAGCTTACATGCTGAGCGATTTATATGCAAAGAACGAATTGCTTGCTGTGTTTGCATGTGGCATTTCCTTGTTCCGCTTTACGTTTCCTCTGATGATTCTTTCCGTGTTCATGAGCATAGGACTTTTTTATTTTAATGACACTGTGGTTGTAAAAACGTACGAAAAGAAAATATTTTTGCAAAATGCGGTTTTGGAAAAGGAGCAGCAGCATGACAATACTAATGTTGTTGTTATGAGCGAAGGTGGAAAGATTGTTTACAAGGCAGAATATTTTGACAGCCACTATGAACGTCTCTATTCGCTTTATGTTCTGTACAGGAATAATGATTACTCTTTCGATGGGTTACTTTATGCTGAAAATGCTGCGTGGACTGCTGATCACTGGGAAGTGAGCAATGCCTTTTTTTACAAGCAGGACGCAGGCAGATATCGCATTTATCCCGTTGATTATGATCATTTGTTTCGTTTGATGGAACCTCCTGAAACGTTCAGGAAAAATTCCATTAATGTCGATGAAGTAACGGCTGCAGAAGCAAAGCGATACATATTGCAACTTGAAAAGTCTGGTTTGCCAAGTTATGAAGCAAAAGCAGAATATTATAAAAAATATGCATTTTCATTTGTTGTTCTGGTCGTTGTCCTGCTTGCCATTGGATTAAGCGGAAAAACGAGAAAGAATGTCCTGATTACAAGTCTTGCATTAAGCATAACAGCTGTAGTATTGTTTTATGTAATGCAAATGATTACAATGCTTATGGCACGGTATGGAACAATACCTCCTGTATGTGGAGAGTGGTTTCCCGTTCTTTTCTTTGTGTGCATCAGTGCATTGCTTTTAAAATATGCACGTACATAGATTTTGAAATCTTTGGTGTAAAATCAGTTTCACGTTTTTTTTGACTGTTGAAACTTTTTTTTACTTTGTGGCAACCGCCAAAAAAATTCGTTTTTAACGGTTGCCTTGTATAATAGGGCTTTTATTATGGTAGAACATTTTTTTGAAATTACACATGAAAATATGGACGGAGAAAAAAAGTCTCTTGCCAGAACTGGCATCATGCATCTTCCCCATGGAGATGTTCACACTCCAGTCTTTATGCCTGTTGGGACAAAAGGAACCGTAAAGGCTGTATCAAAAGAGTCTCTTGAAGAGATTGGATTTGAAATAATACTTGCAAATACCTACCACATGTACCTGCGTCCTGGACCTGATATAGTGCAGGAAGGCGGAGGACTTCATGGTTTTACCCAGTGGAACCGTAATTTTTTGACTGATTCTGGTGGATTTCAAGTCTTTTCTCTTTCGCAGCTTAGAAAAATCGAAAGTGGAGGAGTAACTTTTCGAAGTGACATAGATGGGAGCAAACATTTGTTTACTCCAGAAAACGTGGTTCAGACTCAGGTCAAATTGAATTCTGACATTCAGATGCAGCTTGACATTTGTTCTGGCTATGGTGTTGAAAGAAAGGAAGCTGAGCAAGCATTGAAGATTACATCTTCATGGGCGGAACGGGCATTAAAAGAATGGAATGCCCAAAGAATGAATGGCTATAACGGCATACTGTTTCCTATTGTGCAAGGAAATTTTTTTGAAGACTTGCGTCAGCAGAGTGCAGAATTTGTAAGTTCCCTTGATACTCCAGGTTTGGCTATTGGCGGTTTAAGTGTCGGAGAACCACCAGAAGTCTTTGCCGAATATCTTCGCTACACGGTTCAGTATGTACCGCCTGCAAAACCACGGTATGTAATGGGAATTGGGACTCCAGATTATATATTTGAAGCAGTTGCAGACGGCATTGATATGTTTGACTGTGTCCAGCCTACCCGTGTTGCACGGCACGGGTTGTACATTACTCACAATGGAATGCTTTCCATAAAGCAGAAGCGCTTTGAACATGATTTTTCGCCTGTTGATGCTGAATGTCAGTGCAAAGTCTGTAAGACATATTCTCGTGCATATCTTCGCCATATTTTCCGTGAACAGGAAATTCTGTCATCCATGCTTGCCAGCTATCATAATCTGTACTTTTTGCATGCAATGATGAATGAAATACGCAAAAGCATTCAAGAAGATCGCTTCTTGTCCTATAAGGATGAATTTTTGAAACGATTTCATTCAAACAATGTTTAATAAAACAAGAGGAATTGCCATGAAAAAGATACTATGTATTGCCACTACCATTTTTTTTGCTGCTGCATCACTGTGTGCTCAGCAGCATTTAGGCGGAATGTCAGAAGATCCCATCATACAGCAGTATCTTGACGCACAGGAAAATGAAGATGCTTCTGAAAAAGAAAGTTCCTATGTCAAGAAAGAAAAGATAGTTCCAGAGTCAAAGCGTCCACTAGCTCCTTCTCAAGAAAAAATTCAGGCAGTTATAGATAAAAATCCTGAACGTGCTGAACAATCCTACATTGACGAATGCAATGATACGTTTAAGTATGGCATAGAAGATCAAATCATAGACTCTATTACAACTTTGACGGTAGAAGAAGATCCCCGTTTTGCAGATTCACTCTATGACTTGTTTCAAGAGTCAAAAAGTACAAACGTAAAAATAAAGATACTCGGTTATTTTGCAAAACTGAAAGATCCGTGCCTCGAAGATTTTGCTGTATCCATAATAAATGATCCGTATGATGAAAAAAAATCTGTTGTCGAAGCCTGTTTTCCATATCTTTCTGCCGCTAAAAGTTCCTCTGCCGTACCTGGTCTTGTTGACTTGATGGAAAAGGAAGACGGAGAATATTTCAACAGTGCTCTGACCTGTCTTGGAGAAGTTGGCAGCAATGAAGAGGCTGTCTTTGTTGCAGAATATATGGATCGAGATGAACTCACTGTTGCACAGCGGCAGTCGCTGATGAAAGTTCTTGGTAAATTGAAAGCTGTAGAAACCTATGACAAGCTTGTAGACATCGTTCAGAATGAGGATGAGGATTCGTATGTCCGCATGTATGCTGCCGAAGCAATAGGTGCAATGCAGATGGATGGAGCCGAAGAAATACTTCTTGATTTGTTTGAAGACGACAATCCTAATTTGCGGGTGTATGTTTTAAAAGGCCTGTCACATTTTACGGATCAAGAAGCAAAAAATGTCATCATCCAGGCATTGAGAGATTCTCACTACAAAGTTCGCATGGAAGCTGTTTCTGCCGTGGAATCTCAAAAGCTGTCAGAAGCTGTTCCGTATCTTATTTACAGATGCAAGGATAAGGGTGAAGAGCAGGTTGTAAAAGATAAATGCTATACTGTGCTTTCTGATTTTAATACGCAGGAAGGAAATTCCTATCTTGTAGGGCTCATTACAGACAAAAAAACAGGAGACACCATAAAGGGCAAGGTTGCTGTTGCTCTGCTAAAGAACAATTATGTAGGCTCTGAAGAAATTATTGAACTGGCACGGAATACCTTGAAAACCGAAATTCACAAAAATCTCCGGTATCAGATTGGCAAAGAGTTTGCAAAATACGGTAGACCTGAATACGAAGCAATTTGTGGGGAATTCCTTGCCCATAAAGATGTTTTTACACAGGGAACAGGACTTGATATGTATGCAAAAGCTAAATATGCCAGTCTGACCTCCCAGGTTGAAAAAATCGCCCAGGGAACAAAGAAAAATGCCAATGCCAAGAAAGCACGAAAAATTCTTGGCATTGCAGAAGAAAATGAAGAGAAATAAGAGGACTTGTTCCTTCTTTTAATCATACATTGTGTGCAGCATTCTGTACACAATGTTTATTTGTTCCTTTTGCTCCTTAGAAAGCGTTGAATCTTTTGAATCGTCAATAAGTTTTTCAAGCGATGAAAGGTTTTCGTTTAGTGCCGTAATGAATCCTCTGGACACTTTGAACCAATATGAACTGTTTCCGTTCGTATACAGCGTAATGAATCCCATTTCTCGCGTTGTATTTTTTGCAACGGCGACCCTCATGATGCTATCAAGATTATGAACTAGCTGCACAAAATTTTCTTCCTGACGAATGTCAACATTTAGCTTGCGAGTCCATTGCGATTCTTCTATAGGCTCCAGATTCAGCATTTTTGCAGCTTTGATAATGAGCTCTATTTTTTCTTGACTCATGAGTGTAAAGCCACCCTTCATTATGATTGTTCCCTTCAGGTTTCCGATAGAGGCAACAATTTGTTCTGACGGTTCTCGTGTCAAAGCGGTCTTTATATCTTGCCACAGCAACTTTACTGTCTTTTTGCCCTTTACTTTTTCATATGCAAAATCGATATTTCCTATTGTTACCGTATCATTCTTTTTCTTGTTGTTTTCCTTGCGGTCAAGGACATGCTCCTGAGCCTTTTCCTTTGTGACCGTTTTTTTGTCTGCGTTCTTCTTTGCCTTGCTATATTGGCTTAATTGTTGTTCAAGAGAAGGATCCAGTTGCATCAGTATGTTTTTTGTAAGGGGCGAAACACTCATCGCAAACATTCTACTTGTCTTGACGATTTCTCCTGCAACAATGTACACTGGATTTGTGCGGAACATGGAAGATCCCGGATGAATGGTAATGTGGTCTGCTGTAAGCGTCCGATAGTTTTCCCTGCCTTCGCGGATGCATACAAATTGAATCATCCCGGATGCAATGCAGCACAGGTAGTTGTCCATTGTACCGCCACCTGTAATGGGCATTTGCAACCGTGATGAAACAATTTCTTCTAGCTGGGATTTTATGTTTATAATTTCTGCCATGACCTTTTCATCAAGATAGTTGACTTTGCAAAATCTTTCTTTATGTGATGAATCTACATATTTGCGGAACATTTTTACATAACCAACAAAGTCTCCCTGAATGTCATTAAAGTTATGGTGAGCCTTGCGTGCATCCATTTCTTCTCCGACAGGAAGGACGAATGGTGACTGGGCACTTAAAAAAGCAGCTGCAATGATGACTTCTTCCAGTACGTCAGGGTAACGGAGTATGCTTTCCACTATGATGCGGCTTATTCTGGGTTCAAGGGGAAACTCGACCATTAGCTTGCCGATTTTGCTGAGTGTACCGTCACTTTCAATTGCTTTGAGCATTGTGAGTGTTTCAACGGCACTGGCAATGCCTTCTCGAGCAGGAGGTGAAATGAAGTCAAATTTGTCAAAGTCTGTAATGCCAAGTTCTGACATTCGCAGTACAACTTCACTCAAATCTGTGCGGTATATTTCTTCTGTGGTATATTCCTGTCTTGTATCAAAGTCTGCCCGCGGGTACAGACGGTAGCACGTACCAGGACGAGTTCTTCCTGCACGGCCTCGCCTCTGATTGCAACTTGCTCGGCTTACAGGAGTCTCAATAAGGCTTGATGTGTACGTGCGTGGACTGTAAAAGTTAAGTTTCGCAAGACCTGAGTCAATGACTGTTGTAACGCCATCAATCGTAACGGACGTTTCGGCAATGTTTGTTGAAAGAACAACTTTCTTTTTTGCCAATGGAGCTTTGTCAAACACTTTTTCCTGTTCTTCCTTTGGCAATCGACCATACAGGGGTATAAGGTGTATCTTGCTGTGAAAACTTGCCGTCATGAGTCGCTGCATGCAGTCTTTTATGATTTTTTCTCCAGGAAGGAATGTTAATATGTCTCCGTCGTCTTTGTTATCTAAAACGCGATCAATGGTCTGCTCTATTTTTGTGATAAGGGCATCAGCAGCCGTTTGACTCATGGTGCTGGCTGCAATTGCAGGTGGATCATATACCATAGCAACTGGGAAAACTTGTGTGTCTATAGTAACGATGGGACAGCCATTGAAATACGTACTGAATGCTTCTGCATTCATGGTTGCAGAACTGACAATGACTTTAAAGTCCTTTCTCTCTGCAAGTACTCTTTTAAGCAGACCCAATACAAAGTCTATGTTCAAGCTTCGTTCATGGGCTTCATCAACCATGATGACGGAATATTTCCTCATCCACGGATCCAGCTTCATTTCTTGAAGCAAAATGCCGTCTGTCATTATTTTGATTTTTGTTGTTTCATTTGTTTTGTCTTCAAAACGCATCTTGTAGCCGACAAGTCCGGGAAATTTTGTTTTCAGTTGCTTTGCAATGAATTCACTCACACTTAATGCCGCAATTCGGCGTGGCTGAGTTACAGCGATCATTCCATTTTCTGCAAATCCAGCTTCATATAAAATCACAGGTAGCTGTGTTGTCTTTCCGCTTCCTGTTGGGCTTTGCACGACAATAACCTGGTTTGACTGCAAGGAATCTAAAATTTTCTGCTTTTGTGCATAAACTGGGAGACTTTTATAATCTATTGCCATGTTGTTTTTCCTTTTATGTTTTTCATAAGTTTTATTCTTTGTTCAAGATAGTTTGCCCATTTGTCACGCTTTTCGTCTTTCAAGCTTTGGATGAATGATTCGTCAAGCCTTTTTATGACATAGAGTAAATCAGGTGTAATGTACGTAGTAATGATAGTTGGGTTTATGTTTACAATGCGTATGCCGTCTTCATCTTTCAAAAAACGCACCTGTGCAATGTATCCTTCGCCAGTGTATTCCCGTGGAAGGTTTGGATTTGAGAATGAAGGATTTGTTCTTTGAGCACTGATGGTATTGCCCATTGCATAGAAAATCATCTTGCGCGGAATGCTTTCGCTGTCTTTGAGGAGTTCCCATTCTTTTGCAACATGCGGATGGTTTGCCCACAGAACATCGACCCCCGCATCTGTCAACTGATGGTAGAATTCTGCCTGCTTTTTGTTTATGGAAAGAATGTATTCCGGTTCTGCACAATGTATGCTCAGCACAAAGATATCGCACGGATTCTGTTCCCTTAATTCCGTTATCTGCTGAATGAATTTTTTTCTGGACATTTCATCTGTACGTATATAGTTTATGTACGAAGCATGTGCATTCTGATTTAAAATCTCCGTGACTGCCATAAAGAGAACTGTCCAGCCATTCTGTTGGATTACATTGTAGGTAAATGGTGATGCGGGGGAATCTTTCAATCCACATGCATAGACAGGTCTGTTTGATTCTGAAGTTTGCTGCATGATACTGTCAAAGTATTTTTTTGTTTCGAGTATTCCTTCTATGCCTTGGTCATTTGTGTGGTTGTTTGCAAGGCTGAACACATTGAAGCCTGCATCAATTGCAGCATTTGAATAGGACTGATGAACGTTGAAATTTGGATATGTCGAAAAGCTTTTCTTTTCATCAACGGGAGTTTCCAGATTTGCAAATGAAAGGCTGCTTTCCTGTATGATGGATTCAATGTCTTTGTAAATCTCGTCATAATGGCCTCGTGAATAATTGGGGGTATGAGCCATAATGTCTCCTGCAAATGTCATGAGTACAGTGTCGGAATTCTGAAAAGCAGTCTCTGCGGTGACTATTGGCGTGCTGTCAGGAAAGAAATTCTCCAAGAAGGATTGTTCCATCGCTTCTTGCGCAAGCTTTTCCATTGCATCGGTTTCCTGTGCTTGCCGTTTCTGTTCTTCAACCTGAGTCTTTTTTTGTTTTTTCGTGCTTTCACATGCTATGATTGACAACAGTAACAGCACTGCCAGCAGGAGAATGAGAATCTTTGGTATATGAGTATGAGGTTGAATCATTCTCCTACAATATTATCGTTTTTATGCTGTTTTTACAAGACTATGACATGGTTGCTTCTAGGCAATGCTATGCGTGACTTTCGGAACATCGGGAACGTACGGTTTTATCCGACCGAGCCGTACGTTTCGTTTCATCCGAGTCGTCCGTTTCGTTACAGCTGAATCGGACGGTTTTGTGTAGCGAAATTGAGCATTTTCGCTCATTGCTAGACTTTCCCTTTGCTTATTGGCATGATCATAAAATGCTCTGTGCATTGACTTGTAGTAAAATTCTAATTACAATATCAGCATGGCTGAAGTAAAAGAAATAGAACAGTTTGATACTGACGAAGATGATTTTGATACCATAATGGCAGAAGACATTAATTTTTCTGGTTCCATTTTCATTGAAAAACCATTTATGATAAAAGGAATCGTTGATGGTTCTATCGATTCCAAAAGTGACTTGTTGATTGACTCTGCCGCTGTTGTCAAGGCGGATATCAATACTGACCGTGTCTATGTCCGTGGAAAGGTAGAAGGCAACATCAATGCAAATCGTCTTATTTACATAACGTCAACTGGTTCTGTAACGGGGGATATAACGGCTGGTCAGGTAGTTCTCGAGCCTGGGTCTGCTTTTACTGGAAAATGTACAATGAAAACGATTGCCTAGGATGATGCTATGAGAAATTACGTAAAGAAAATAGTATGGTGCATGTGCTTTGCAGTGTTATGGAGCGCTTATGCTCAGCAAGCAGAGCATAAGGATGCCTTGAAACTGTATAATGCAGACCAGTATGAAGAGGCTATCGATGTCTGCGAGAAAGAAATTGCTGCCAATCCCGAAAGCCTTGATTCTTACTGCGTCCTGTGCTGGGCACTTGTTGCAAACAAGCAGTACATGGCTGCAGAAGAAAGAGCTTCTAAAGCCCGTGAATTGTTCCCCTATGATGTCCGCTTGATAGAAGTTCTGGCAGAGGCAAAATTCTACCAAGGTAAAAATAAAGAAGCACTTGCATTGTTTCAGAAATATGTATCGACTGCACCTGAAAGTGCAACTCGTTACGGCAGGGCCTATTTTTTCATGGGTGAAATCTACATACGTCAAGCTCAGTACAATCATGCTGATATTGCTCTTACGACTTCTGTCCGCTACGATGCCATGCGATTCTACTGGTGGTCTCAGTTGGGCTATGCACGGGAAATGTGCAAAAATTATCAGACTGCAATCGTTGCCTATGATAAAGCTCTTTCAATCAATCCGAGTGATTATGATTCAACACGGGGTAAGGCTCGCTGTGAGTCACATTTGTAATGAGTAATTCAGGACATCTTTATTCCGTTCATTTTGAAACATTGGGCTGTCGTCTGAATCAGGATGAGTCAGAAGGTGCAGCCCGTTCTTTTTCCCTGCATGGCTTTCATGCCGATTTGGAACCTGTTACTGCTCGAACGGCTCTTGATGAACATACTGTTCTTGCTGTCATAAATACGTGCACCGTTACAGGAAAAGCAGAACAAAAGGCTCGTCGCCTTATTCGCCTCATGCTTGAAAAATATCCTGTGGCTCCTGTCATTGTGACTGGGTGCTATGCAGAACTTGATGCAGCAGAAATAGCAAGCATTTGTCCTGAGCGCATTGTCATTCTTTCAGGAACACAGAAATTCATGCTGGCTGCCCTTGCGTCTGAAATGCAGATGCGCGGATGCATGAGTGCACAAGATTTGCGCAGTTTTCTTGCAGATAGACGATCCTTTTGCGCTGTTCCTTCATCTGCAAGTGCAAACGTTCCTGTTTTAAATCCTTTTTCCTTGTATACGCCTGTATTTGAAAAACACAGCCGCGCATCAATCAAGATTCAGGATGGCTGCAATTGTTCCTGTACATTTTGCCGCATTCACCTTGCAAGGGGTATGTCTGTGTCGCTTGCTGTTGAAGATGTAGTATCGCGTGTCCAGGAACTGGAAAGACTTGGAAATCACGAAGTTGTCTGCACGGGGGTAAACCTGAGTCAGTATGCTGGCATAGGCAGTGACGGTTCTTCCTATTCGTTTGCACGGCTTTTAGATTTGCTGTTGAAGGAAACAGAACATATTGCCTTCCGGATTTCAAGCTTTTATCCACAAAGCGTATCAGATGAATTGTGTGCCGTTATTGCTAATCCGCGTGTGCAGCCTTTCTTTCATTTGAGCATACAGTCTGGCAGTGAACGTATTCTTTCTTTGATGAAGCGTCCACATTCGGTGAAACATGTTGTTCGTTCTATTCAAAAGATACGAAGTGCAAAAGACCATCCTTTTATTTCCTGCGACATTATTGCTGGATTTCCCGGTGAAACGGAAGATGATTTTGCCATGACCCAAAGACTTTGCATTGAGCAGCAGTTTGCATGGATTCATGCATTTCCTTTTTCTCCGCGTCCTGGAACGCCTGCAATGGATATGCGCCCGCAGATTCCCGAGCGTATAAAGGGGGAACGGGTAAAGTGGCTTTCGGATATGGCCGTAAAAGGAAAAATTGACTACGTATCCTATTGGAAAGGTCGAACCTTGTCTGCTATTGTAGAAAATAGCCGTGCTTTGCGCACAAAAGGTATGTCTGTCGACCAGATAAATGTAATACATTGCGTTACAGAGAATTTCCTGCATGTTGAGTGTCCGCTTGTATCGAACACTGTTCCTGGTTCACGTGTAAAGGTAACAATCACAGAATGCCTTGCAGACTCTATTATTGCCGGCAAGGAAATTGATTGCCGTGGAGTCATTGTATGACAGAATCTTTGAGGATGTTGCGACACGAACTTCTTTCTATGATGCTTGGTGTAAGAGAGATGTGTCTCGGCGTTGTGTCGGAACCTTTGATTGCATAATCCATGAGATCTACAGAAGCTATGCCTACGCTTCGTATTTTCATGTCTACGCATGTTAGGTTCAAAGAACGTGCAAGGAGCGTATTGTCATGGCTCATGACAGATATGTCCTTTGGCACGGAAAGCCCCATTTCTGTGAGGGCAGAAATTGTTCCCATTGCGATTATGTCATTTGCAGTAAATATTGCTGTCGGTCTGTTCCCGCCTTTTAGATATGTCAGTACCGTTTCACGTGCTGTATCCATTCCCTTTTCAAAATCGACATTCGCAGCCCGTATGCAGTCTTGTTCAGGGGGAGTAATTCCTATTCTTGCCAATTCTTCTTTCCAGATGCGTTCCTTGAGCCTAAAGGAATAGCCGTCATTTCCAGAGATGTATGCAATCCTCCTGTGTCCCAGGTTTATAAGGTATTCCATTGCATGCTTCATTCCGATTTCCTGATCTACGGTGATGGAATTACAGCTGATGTCGCCTTTTAGAGAATGTATTATGACAAACGGTACGCGCTGTGCAATTCTGTTGTACAGCTCAAATTTACCATCACCCATGTCGGGATCGTGCATGATGATTCCGTTCACTTTGTGTGCAATCAGATCCATCAGGTAGCGATATTCCGTGTCTGTGTCCACGCAGTACACGGTATAGCACACAATGCTGCGGGAATTATATATAGTAGAGACTTCTTCTACAAATTCTGTTGTATAGGGGTTTGTAATGCTATGACTGATGATTGCAATGGTTGAGACTTGTGAAGGGGAGCTGATTATCTTTCGCGTAAATGATTCTGGTACATAATTGATTTTGCGTATGACTTGCTCAAGTTTTTTTTTCGTTTCTTCCTTTACGGGACCGTTGTTAAGAAACCGTGAAACGGTTGCTATTGAGACTCCTGCTTCCTGTGCAATTTCCGTTATAGTCATGTTGTCATTCTATCGTAGATTGTAATTTTTGTAAAGTTTTTCTTTGGTTAATGAAAAAATTTACATAAATGATGAAAAATTTTGCTTTACAAATGTAAAAACTGCTCTTATAATCAAAAGTATGAAAGTCAAAGGTTATGAATTGAAACGAAGCATAGTTGCTTTCAGTTTTGTACTGCCCTGTCTGATAGGATTTGTTTTCTTTTATCTGTATCCAACAGTGCGTGGTTTTGTGTACAGCTTTACGGACTGGGATCTGTTCAGTGCTGCCCACTTTGTAGGCTTAAAGAACTACAGTACTCTTTTTAAGGATCCTGACTTCTGGGTGTCCATGAAAGTTACGGTCTGTTACGTTCTGTTGAACATTCCTTTGCAAACTGTCCTTGCATTGATTATAGCCATCATTATGAACAGATCTGGAAAGAGTGGCTTTTTGCGAGGAGTCTTTCTTACTCCTTGGATTATGTCTAATGTTGTTGTCGGTCTTCTGTGGTTTTGGATGCTTGACCCTCCATTGGGCATAATTGATGCATTGCTGGTAAAAATGGGATTGCAAAAGATAAATTTTTTGGCTGATACTCGTACAGCTCTTCCTTCCATTGCCGGCATAAACATTTGGAGGCACATGGGGTACACTGCACTGCTCGTGTTTGCAGGTTTGCAAAGCGTACCAAAGGAAATAGAAGAAGCTGCAACGATTGACGGATGTGGTTCAATACGAAAGTTTTTCTTTGTTGTCCTTCCGTATATCCGTCCTGTCATGCTGTTTGTCATTGTCACAACGGTTATTGGTTCTTTCCAAATTTACGATACAATTGCCGTAACTACGAGGGGAGGTCCTGTTACTGCTACGTATGCAATTTATCTATTCATCTATAAAAATGGCTTTGAGTCGTATAAGATGGGCTATGCATCTGCGGCTTCAATTGTTCTTTTTGTGATTTTGGCCTTTATAAGCTTTTTGCAAATGAAGTTCTTCCGTGCAAATGAGTCTGATAGTTAAAGAGGGTGGGGTTTATCATGAATAAAGAAATGCTTAAAAAAGAAATGAGCTTTGGTCATGTGATGCTGTGGATTGTCATATTTGTGCTGCTGCTCATTACGTTGTTTCCGTTTTACTGGGTTGTCAGGACATCATTTACTCCTGCATCGTTGATGTATTCTGACGCTGTCAAGATGTTGCCTTCCAAATTGACTGGCATGAATTATGTCCGTGTCCTTGGCATGGTGTCAGCAGAAGAGTCTCTTGCACTGGGGGGCTCAGGGCAAAGCGTAAATTTTCTTGTCAATGTGCGCAATTCGTTTGTTATTGCATTCATTACAACCGTATGTCAGGTGTTTTTCTGTGCCATGGCGGGGTATGGTTTTTCACGTCTTCGCTTTCCAGGACGCGACAAGATTTTTGCATTGATTCTTGCAACAATGATGGTTCCTGGCGTTGTCATGATGATTCCTAACTTTGTCTTTGTGCGTCAACTGGGACTTTTGAACACGTATGGCGGCATTGTCCTTCCTGCTTTGTTCATGACTCCTTATTCTGTTTTTTTCATGCGACAATTTTTCATGGGAATCAATAAGGAAATTGAAGAAGCGGCTTATCTGGATGGTGCGGGACAATACAGAACGTTCTTTATGATTATCATGCCGCTCATGCAGACTGCTGTCATTACGCTTGCCGTAACCGTAGCAATCAATACGTGGAATGATTACATGTGGCCGCTGATTGTCGGTCGAAAAGAGGAGCTTAGAACGCTTACAGTTGCTTTGGGCGTGTTTCGTTCGCAGACTCCACAAGGTCAGCCTGATTGGAGCGGTCTTATGGCGGGAACTGTTCTTGCTATAATTCCAGCATTCATCATTTATGCGTTCCTTGGAAAAAAGATAATTAATTCTATACAGTTCAGCGGATTCCGTTGATTCTGGCTGATTGCTGTATGCAAGAATTCATTAATAAAATATCTGTTCGAAGATTTAGGAGGAATAAGGTATGAAAAAGTCTGTTGTTTTTGCAGGTGTAGCACTTATGGTGATGGGTGCTCTTATTGGAACATCCTGTTCTGGCAAAAGTGAAAAAGGATCTTCTGCTGGAAAAGGAAAGGTTGTTACCATAAAATATGAGCTGTGGGATTCCAACCAACTTCCTGCTTATCAGGCAGCTGCTGATGAGTTTACAAAAAGAAATCCGAACATTAAGGTTGAAATTTCTCAGCTTGGATGGGATGACTATTGGACAGGTCTTCAGACAGAAATGATTGGTGGCTCTGCTTCCGATGTCTTTACAGACCATTTGGCAAAATATCTTGATTTTGCAAATAAGAATCAGCTTGTTGATTTGACACCATACATAAAGAAAGACAATGTTGACATGTCAATCTACATGAACAGCCTTGAGAAGTTGTGGCAGACAAAAGACGGAAAAACATATGGTCTTCCAAAGGACTGGGATACCATTTGTATCGTATACAATAAAGACGTGACCGACAAGCTTGGCATCAGTCATGATGAACTTAATAATTTGACATGGAACTATGATGATGGCGGTACCTTCGAAACAATGATAAAGAAACTTTCCATTGATACTGCAGGACGTAATGGCCTGGATCCGAAGTTTGACAAGAATAATGTTGTCCAGTACGGTCTTGTTCTTGCCCATAGTGATGATCGCGGACAGGCTCAGTATTCTGGATTGGCATGTGCAACAGGATGGATGTATACAGATGGTTTATATGACTGGAACTATCACTATGATGATCCTCGCTTTATCAAGACAATCAAATGGATGAAGAAGATGCAGGACGAAGGTTATCTTACACCATATACGGAAACATCAAATGGAACGGCTGCGGTTTTCAATTCTCAGAAGGCAGCTCTTGTTTTTGATGGTTCTTGGATGATTGGCTCATATAAGACAAATGGCGTATTCGAAGTTGGCTTTGCACGCCTGCCAGAAGGCGCTGCAGGACGCAAAAGCATGATTAACGGTCTTGGAGATTCCATTTGGGTTGGAAGCAAGCACAAGGATGAAGCATGGGAATGGGTCAAGTTTCTTGCATCACGTGATGCTCAAGAAATCATTGGTTCGTATGGTGTCGTGTTCCCTGCCATTGAGAGCGGTGTAAACAAAGCTTTGAATACATACAAAGAAAAAGGATATGATGTATCAGCCTTTACTGATGAAGCTGTTGCTCCAAATGGAACATTCCTGTATCCGATTGTCGACCATTCTGTTGAAATCGGTCAGATAATGACACGCACATTCGATGAAATTTTCCTTGGCCAGAAAGATGTTGAATCTGCATTGAAAGATTCCAATGCTCAGGTTAAGGCATTGTTCAAATAATACTCCTGCTTGAATCTTCTGGGTAAGGACAAAATATCCTGCAATGGGTATGAGTATCATGTAAAAAAGTAGGAATCGGAGAGAGTCTTTTTTACTGTAGGAATTGAAAACCATGAGCATTTGCTTTGATAAAGAGAAAGATGTTTTTATGTTGAATACTCCGTCATCAACGTATGTCATACGGCTGTATAATAAAAAATATCTGTTGCATGGGGGCTGGTTTCATACGCTTCCTGCTTGGTCTGATGTCTGCATCATGCCGTTTGCAGATCGTTCTTTTAGCCCCGTACCCGCGGAATTGCATGGAGTTGCTGATTTTTCTCTGGATGCTCAGCAGTGCGAATATCCAGTTCCCATGCGTTCAGACTTTCGTTCCTCTGCTTACGAAGCTGTTTGCAATGAAGCATTGGCATCTGATTTGGAGTATCAGTCACACCGCATTTATGCAGGAAAAAAAGTTCTGGACGGATTGCCGTCAACGTATGTATCTAATGACAGCGAAGCAGACTCGTTGGAAATTGATTTGAAGGATGCGTGCAGCGGTCTGGTTGTAACTTTGTGCTACACAGTCTGGAAAGATTTTGATGCAATCTGCCGACATGCAATATTTACTTGTGGTAAGGCACAGCTCTCTCTTAGAAAAGCGTTAAGTGCAAGTATTGATTTTCCCCATTCTCGTTACAAGATGCTTCAGCTGTCTGGTGCCCATGCACGTGAACGACATGCGATTGTGAGAAAGCTGGTGCCTGGCTTGCAGGGTGTAGCAAGCCAGCGAGGGGCAAGCAGTCATCAGCAAAATCCATTTTTAGCACTGTTATCCTATGATGCAAATGAAACTGATGGCGAAGCCTTTGGCTTTAACCTTGTGTACAGCGGCAATTTTATGGCTCATGTAGAAGTTGACCAATGGGGCATGAGCCGCTTTCAAATGGGCATAAACAGTTACAACTTTGACTGGAAATTGAAATCTGGAGAGTCTTTCTGCACTCCAGAAGTTGTTATGGTCAGAAGTGAACATGGTATTGGCGGCATGAGCCGTACATTTCATGATTTATATAGAAAACATTTGTGTCGCGGAACATGGCGCGATGCAGACCGCCCTGTCGTCATTAATAACTGGGAGGCTACGTATTTTAATTTTGATGTAAAGAAGCTTTTTGCCCTTGCAGATACTGCTGCAAAGGAAGGTGTAGAACTGTTTGTACTTGATGATGGATGGTTCGGAAAACGCAATGATGACAGGTCTTCATTGGGTGATTGGTTTGAAAACAAGGTCAAGCTTCCGAATGGATTAAAAGAGGTCTCTGACGGCATTCATGCTCGCGGCATGAAATTTGGTTTGTGGTTTGAGCCTGAAATGGTTTCGCCCGACAGCGATTTGTATCGTACTCATCCAGATTGGGCACTTCATGTGGATGGCTTAACACCTGTGCTTGGTCGTCATCAGCTTGTTCTGGATTTAGGAAAGAGCGAGGTTGTCGAGTATCTTTTGGAAAAGATTTCGCATATACTTTCTACAGCTCATGTTGATTATGTCAAATGGGACTTTAACAGAAATCCCTCCGACATGTACATGAATGCATCGCATCTGTTCTATCTTGGCTTGTATCGACTGCTCGAAACCCTTACCTCGCGTTTTCCAAACGTGCTGTTTGAATCGTGTTCAGGAGGCGGAGGCCGTTTTGATGCAGGAATGCTTCATTACATGCCCCAGACGTGGACAAGTGACAATACTGATGCACTTTCACGCATTGCAATTCAAATGGGAACTTCTGTTGTATATCCTGCAAGTGCAATGTCATGTCATGTTTCTGCAGTGCCAAATCATCAGGTAGGAAGACTAACGTCACTTTCTACCCGAGGTCATGTTGCCATGGCTGGTACGTTCGGATATGAACTTGACTTGAACTTGCTTTCTGAACCTGAACTGATGGAAATCAAAAGCCAGATTGCATGGTATAAAAAGATTCGAGGTACTGTTCAATTCGGTGATTTGTATCGACTGGAATCCCCTTGGAATGCAGTTGCTTCTGCTGAGTCTGCTCGATATAGTGCATGGGAACATGTTTCAAAAGATAAAAAACAGGCTGTAGTGAGCATTGTGTGGCTGTATGCCGAAGCAAATCCAGAATATGCTCTTGTTCACCTGCAAGGTCTTGAACCTGATGCTGTATATCGGTTTACAACATTAAAAAGCGAAACTCTCCAAGAGCATCTGAAAAAATCTGTGTTTGACATGCCGTCAAGTCAATGCGGCATTGTACCTGATGGCTCCTGTGCTTTAGGTGCAGAGCTGATGTATGTCGGCCTTCGTGTTATGGGCAAACCTCAGTATGGCGGTAGTGTCCACTTTATGCTTGAAAAAGTCCGTTGACAAAATAGTACTCTACAATGGCAATGCAATTCAAGTTGCCATTGTTTAGAATAATTCCTCCTTGCCAGACAGTATTCTGTTTTCGTTGCTGCTTGTACTGTCTGGCAGTTTTTTTTTGCAACCATACTTGAATGCAAAATAAAAGGGGCTTGTCTGATGAGACAAGCCCCTTTTTCATGACGCAATTTTCTTTTAGAATGAACCTGCAACAGCAACTGCACATGCTACTGTACAGCCAACCATTGGGTTGTTACCCATTCCCATGAATCCCATCATTTCTACGTGTGCTGGAACTGAAGAAGAACCTGCAAACTGAGCATCAGAGTGCATGCGACCCAATGTATCAGTAAATCCGTAAGAAGCTGGACCTGCTGCCATGTTGTCTGGATGCAATGTACGTCCTGTTCCTCCACCAGAAGCTACAGAGAAATACTTCTTGCCAGCAAGGAGTCTTTCCTTCTTGTAAGTTCCTGCAACTGGATGCTGAAAGCGAGTTGGATTTGTTGAGTTTCCTGTAATGGAAACATCTACGTCTTCGTGCCACATGATTGCAACACCTTCGCGAACATCATCTGCACCATAGCACTTTACGATGAGGCGGTCTGGGTTGTTTCCGTAAGGAACTTCCTTTACAACTGTCAAAGCCTTGTCTGTACCGTTTCCATTGAAATAGTCAAACTTTGTCTGAACATATGTAAAGCCGTTTATGCGGCTGATAATCTGAGCAGCGTCCTTTCCAAGACCGTTAAGGATAACACGGAGCTTGTTCTTGCGAACTTTGTTTGCATTTGCTGCAATCTTGATAGCACCTTCAGCAGCAGCAAATGATTCGTGTCCAGCCAAGAATGCAAAGCACTGTGTTTCTTCTGAAAGAAGACGTGCTCCAAGGTTTCCGTGTCCAAGCCCAACCTTGCGGTCGTCAGCAACAGAACCTGGCAGACAGAATGCCTGAAGTCCTTTTCCAATGTTTGCAGCTGCTGCAGAACCTGTCTTATCGCCTGTCTTTTCTGCTTCTTTAATTGCAATTGCAGAACCCAATACATAAGCCCACTTTGCATCTTCAAAACAAATCTGCTGTGTAGACTGGCAGATTTCATAAGGATCAAATCCACGTGCCTTGCACAGCTCGCGTGCCTCGTTCAATCCCTTTTCGCCTTCACTAAAACCATATTCTTTAAGAGCCTTATTCACCTGAGGAATGCGGCCTTCAAAATCTTCAAATAATGCCATAATCGTATTCCTCCTAAACTACTCTTTGCGTGGGTCGATAAGTTTTACCATACCCTGATCTGCCGTAACGCGACCGTAGTGTGTACGTGCCTTTTCGATTGCTTCTTTTGGGTCAACTCCTGCTTTAAGAGCATCCATGAGCTTGCCGAAGTTGATGCAGTTGTAACCGATGATCTGGTTGTCCTTGTCAATGGCACAAGTTTCAACGTATCCTTCTGTCATCTCAAGATAACGTGGACCTGTTTTGCGTGTTGCAAACATTGTTCCAACCTGTGAACGGAGATTCTTGCCAAGGTCTTCAAGAGATGCACCAACTTTTAGTCCATCCTTTGAATATGCTGACTGAGTACGTCCGTAAACAATCTGCATAAAGAGTTCGCGCATAGCTGTGTTGATTGCATCGCACACAAGGTCCGTGTTCAAAGCTTCAAGCAATGTCTTTCCAATAAGGATTTCAGAAGCCATTGCTGCTGAGTGCGTCATGCCAGAGCAACCAATTGTTTCAACGAGAGCTTCTTCAATGATGCCGTCCTTTACGTTTAATGAAAGCTTGCATGCTCCCTGCTGCGGTGCACACCAACCGATACCGTGTGTAAAACCGGAGATGTCTTCAATTTTTTTTGCCTGTACCCATTCTCCTTCTTCAGGAATTGGTGCAGGCCCATGATATGCGCCTTTTGCCAAAGGACACATATGTTCCACTTCTGCAGTGTACTTCATACTGGGTTACCTCGAAAATTGTAGTAAATAGAGTTGTGCGGACTGGAGTTGACAATCCACCTTCGGGGTAGATTGTATCACAATCTTTGTAGAATGAAAAGAAGGAAATGTTTTAGATTGCGCTGTTTGTCTGCTATTTTTTTCTGCTGAATACTTTGTAGTTGATCCAGGGGAAAAGAAGGTCTTTCTTTTCCAGATTGCAGAGCCATTCCGTACTTACCGTATTGCTTGCAAGGGAATCGAATATGGCTGTGAAATTCAGTATGCAGTCTTTGAATGTTTCCATTGCAAAGTCTGGAAGCCGACCTTCGTGAATCATTTTGCCCCAGTCATTTGACTCTGCAATGAGGACTTGACGGGCTGCAAGATTCAAAAGCCGAGCCTTAATGCCTGTTTCTGTTGGAAACCGTTCCGTAAGGTCTACCATGCGTTCGCTTGCCTTGCGGATATAGCGCATCATCCAGTTGTTTGAATTGTCCAACAGGTTTTCTGCATAGCCTGTTCCTTCGCTGCTGCAAGGGTATGGTTCTATTTTCTGCAAAAGGAACAAGTCTTTTATGCAACTTTTGCAGAATGTCATCTGCAAGTCTTCAGTTTCGGCTATGCGCCTGATAAGGTGTTCAAGCCATAGAATGCCTTCGTGCCATTCTGTACCCAGTGTTTCCAGAGGAATGACACATGCAAGGGTTGCGTCTTTTTCTGCAAGGTATTCCTGAGCCTGCGACAGCTTGGATTTTTTTGCTTCAAAGAACTGGTCTGCATCATTTTTTGCTTGCTGTGCAGCAGCTTCTTCATTGTAAACGGCAGAAGTAGTCCAATATTTGAATTCTGTCTGAAGCCTTTTGGGATCTTCTCCGAGAAATGTCTTGAGTGATTCTGCAGGAAGTTCATAGCCTGCATCCCTCTGTTCGCACCGATATACAGGATTTGACATGAAACCGTTTTCGCCTTTGATGTCTTTGGGCGTATCGTTGTCGCGTCCGAACAGGACAAGAGAGTGTGCCGTGCGTGCAGGATAGAATATGCCTGTTTCGCTCAGTTTTTCGGCAAACATAAAGGAACGGGCATCGATAATCGTATAGTTTACGCCATAGGAATGGAGCACTTTGTCAATGCCTTTTGCCCATCCCATGTACGGAAGGTAAAAGCCGTCACCTGTTTCTCCAAAGAATGTCTTATGGGCAAACAGACCAGTTTCAACCTGGGCATTCATGACTTCCTTCAAGTCGGCATAATGCGGCATGTACATGTTTGTAGCGGCTGTCGGAATGAGTTCTAGAAGCCCCTTGTCTGCAAAGCGCCGGAATGCCCTGACAAGGTTGGATTTGTAAGTCTGCATGAAGTCTATCTTGTCTTTCTGAAGCTTTTTCAGGCAAGACTGGACATTTTTCAATATGTCTGGATTATCCTTGTTTCTTTCAAGCTCCGTATCACCGAATGCAATGCGTTTGTCCAGCCATTCTATGTACTGCTGCTGGATGCGTGCATTTGACAAAAGCGTACACAGTGATGCATTCAGTACGATTCCCAGCTTAACGGCAACGCCTTCTGCTTCTAGTTTTGAAAGGAGGTTAAGCAAAGGTATGTATGTATTGGAAATGGAGGTAAAGAGACATTCATTTCCAAAAGAAAAATCTATATCTGCGTTTGAATTATGAATGTAGCCTTGTTCTGTCGCTAAAATCAACAATAAATTTTTTTTTGACATCAATCATTTTCCTTTTATTGATTATGTAATGATTCTCTATGGGTTAAATAATATTCGCGCAATAGATCTTCCATTCCAGAAAGCCGTACCAGCGGCGGTATGTCAAGTTTTCTGCCTGGCTGCAAATCTGCAAGCTGCGGGCATGAATTGGGAACCGTAATCATTTCCGTATGTGCAATAATCCGATACGAACCACCGTTATTGACTGCAAGGTTTACAATGAAATGCTTTTTTGAAGAAGAAAGCAACACGTACTGCATCCTGTCTTCGAGCGAAATCTTTGTATCTATAGTATCGGCAGGTTTTTCATCGGTTTCACTATCGTAAAATGCCACGTGAATCAGCAGGCTCTTGAAATTTTGATTGCTCCTGATGTTCTCAATGTCTGATGCACTGATGTCCCAAAAAACGAATACCCATGCAGGATCGTGAATAACGGCATGGATGGATGTCTCGTTGTATGTTGTAGGAAGGTTATGGCTTATGTGCATTTCCTCGTCTGTAAGGTTGACTTCGGGTGTAACGGGCAAATCTTCCTTATCATCTGCAAATTCCAGCAGTTCTTCAATGATGAATCGCCTGTTCAAGTCTTCAGGAATGTCAATGCCGTAATCGTCTGACAAGGAAAGCAAGTCCTGTGTTGAAAGAGATTCCAGTTGCTGCCGTGAAAGAATTTGTGTATCCATCTGCATGATAGTGTTTATAATATAGAAAAAAAAAGCTTATATCAAGTGATTGTTGATTTTTTAATAGTAAGTTAAGAACCTGTCTTCGGGCTGTTTGGTAAAATAGTCCAAAATGCGTTCCCTGCTGTCCTGCACCGATTTTGCATTGAGCATCTGTGTCTGAAAGTAGTGTGCAAACGTAAAATTCTGGCAGTAGTAGGCAAAAAAACGCTGTAGCCGTGTTTTATGAAACTCTTGCGGCTGGTATAGCAGTACATTGTCAATGAATGTGAGTGCAAGTGCCTGACAGTCTATCGTGGTTGGCGTTTTCTGTATGCCAGAAAGGTGATTTTTGATTTCATTGAAAATCCACGGCTTTTGAGCCGCCATCCGTGCTATCATCAATCCTGCAGTGGAAGGAGCTTTTGACAGGGCGTAGTCTGCACTCGTAGCGTCTTTGATGTCTCCGTTCAGTACAACGGGAATGGAAACCCGTTCTGCAAGTTTCTGTACATATTCATATTTGGGCAGGAGCCGGTACTTTTCCTTGATTGTACGCGGATGCAATGTAATGAGTTCTACGCCCTCGCTTACGAGCATGTCGGCAAAGGAGAAAAAGGAATTGTCCGTAAAGCCCTCGTCTCCGAGCCTGCATTTTACGCTGAGCCGTATATGGCGCGATTCCTGTGCTTCAAGCTCTGTAAGGGCTTTTTTTACTTGCATTACAAGGTCTCTCGTTTGTTCCAGCGGCTTTAGCATCCATGCAATGCCGGCTCCTGTTTTATATATCTGTGGTGCTGAACATCCCATGTTGAGATCAATTCCGATGCCTCCCCGCTGGGCTGCAATGACGGATGCCTTTGCCATGGCCTGTGCATTGTTGCCGGTAATCTGCCATACGATTTTTTCTGGACAGGGACCGTTCAGCAGGTAATATTTTTCAAACGGCCCCATTGTCAAAAGAGAGGATGCATTGATCATTTCCGTAACGTATTCATCGCATCCGCCAAACGTTTCTATTGCATGGCGGAATGCTTCGTGACTCAACGTTGCCATGGGGGCACATATCAGTTTTATCATTTTTTTATGCAGCTCTCATTCATGTAGGTTTGGAATATTTCTGCTGCCATTGCACACAGCTTGGGGCATGGACGCTTTTTGTAATAGTCTTCAGTCCTTGCTTCTGAAACGGGGTTTGTAAATGTAGTTTTGGGCGAGGCTGCACCTTCTGACATTGCTTTTTCTGCAGTGCCCATGGGAACGAGTCCAAGCAATTCCCTGCATTCTATGCTTCCGTTTAGGTTTCGGAATCGTGCTGCAAGTTCCTGCCCGTGAGCATAGATTGCATCTTTTGCCCCTTTGTCGGCAGGATTGTCGCTGCCTTCAAGCAAGCCCAATGCCAAAAGCATTCCCGTTACGGTGCCGCAGGTTTCGCGCATTCTGCACATTCCGCCGCCGAGCGGCTGTGAAATCCTAAGGGCTTCTTTTTCGGAAAGTCCCAGCTGTTCTGCAAATGTGCACAACACTGCCTGCGTGCAGTTGTAGCCTTTCTTGAAATTTGATTCGGCCTGTACTCCTGCCTGTTCAGGGGTCATCTTATACCTTCTTGATCATGGATTCCACAGCGGCAGCTGCTTCATCTACATACGGAACATTGAGCGTTTCGATTTCTCCATTGTCAACGGCAACCGACATGTTCTGTTCAATAGGGATGCGAGAAAGAACGGTAAGCCCAAAGTCTTTGGCAATGCCGTCTATATTGTTTTCTCCGAAAATACGCATTTCCTTGCCACAGTCAGGACATTTTACGTAGCTCATGTTTTCTACAAGGCCCAGAATGGGAACGTTCATCATGTTTGCCATGTTTACGGCTTTTTCAACAATGACGCGCACCAGCTGCTGCGGAGAGGCTACAACAATGATACCGTCAATAGGAATTGACTGAAACACAGTGAGCGGTACATCACCTGTTCCCGGTGGACAGTCTACGAACATGAAATCAACGTTTTCCCAAATGACATCTGTCCAGAACTGTCGTACTGCACCAGAAATGACAGGACCACGCCAAATGACTGGATCTGTAGCGTTGGGCAAAAGAAAGTTCATCGACATGATTTGAACACCATTCTTGCTCTTTACTGATTTAAGGAAATCTTCCTGTTTGCCGTCTGCACCGAGCATTGTACCTGTTTCTGCTCGTTCTCCTTCAAGACCATATGCCGTAGGAATTGAAGGTCCGGTGATGTCTGCATCAAGAATTGCCGTGTTGTAGCCGTCTTTGTGTACTTTTGAAGCCAACAGGCTTGTCACCAGAGATTTTCCGACGCCACCTTTGCCGCTTACAACGGCAATGACCTTTTTTACGCTCGAACCTGCATGAAGCTTTTCATGCAAGTCACGTTTTTCACAACCTTCCTTTGAACATCCAGAGCAGCTTCCGCTGCAATTAGAATTTTCCGCCATAGTTTCCTCGATAGTATTTGTTTCCATATTAATATACTGAAATAACTTGAAATAGGCAAATGTCAAAGTCTGTTTTAGGTTGCCTGCATTGTTTTTCGACCGAATGGCAGCATATATACGATCGAAAATGTACTGCTGCACGGATGAAAACGAAAAACGGTGCGTGAACATGCCTTCGGAAAAAGCGTTACGGTGGTATAGGCATCCTTAAAAAAAGTCTGTTCTGTCAGCTGATTGCACCTACGGCACCAAAGATGCCAAGGCTTGCAAGCATCATGATGACACCTGCAAGGAGTACGCCCAGGCTGACGGCAATGACAGTATCCTTGAACTTCATGTTCAAAAGACTTGCAGCAAGTGTTCCTGTCCATGCACCGGTACCAGGCAGTGGAATGCCCACGAAAAGCAGCAGGGCAAGGAACAGTCCCTTGCCTGCTTTTTCTTCGAGTTTTTTTCCTGCTTTAGAGCCTTTTACAAGGAAGAACGAGCAGATGGAACCAATTACCTTTTTGTCCTGACCCCATTCAAGCACTTTGCGTGCAAACAGATAGATGATTGGAACGGGAATCATGTTACCGATGATGCAGATTATATAAGAAGAAACTATTGGCAGTCCAAGTCCCTGTGATACAGGAATTGCACCCCTAAGCTCAATAAGGGGAACCATTGATATGAAAAATATGGTAAGGTATTTTGTCAGCATGGCATGCAGTATACAATTTTTTTGTACGTGTGGGGAGAGGTGTGCATGTTTGAATTGCAGAAAAGATATGTCTTATAAATCCTTAAATTCGGTCACTTTCTGAAAGAAACAGTCTACCCTTGATATAGAATTTAACCATCAAAAATGGACATTCCTTCCTCCTGCAAACTCCCGTTTTTATACGTCCAACTTCCCCGTTCCATAACCTGATAAACTGCCATTTATACCACTATAAGGATACAACTATATTGGTATATTCCGAAGCTCTGCTTCTTGTGTTTATGAAGGATTGAATCATGCTTGGAAGTTTGATATAAGTATTGATAGGAATGAGTTCCGTTTGTTAAGGATTGAATAAACTTATGATACGGAGTTTTATCTTTTTTACAAATCCCTCAAAAAGTGATTGAGATGAAACTAACATTTGGAGGACAATAAAAATGAAAAAAATAAAAATTGTTATAGGTGCTGTATTTTCCGTTGTGCTTTCATGTGCAATACTTTTTGTTCCTGTTGTGTTTCTGTGGCTTATTGCCGCGTTTGACGGCATGAATCTGCATTTTTTAGTCCCTGTCATTGGAATTGCTCTGGTTTCTGTGATTTGCCTTATAGTAATGGGCTTCATGCAAAAGAAATTGTACAAAAAAACTATTGTTGCCCTTTCTGTGTTCATATTGATGCTGTCTTTTTCAGTCATTGCAGAATATCTGTACAAGGATAAGTTCATACCGTCCATTACTGTGGGGCAGCAGAATGCAGTTTACATGCAGTACATGCCGTTTACTCATTCTGAAAATCTATCACATCTTGATGGCGAGCCGTTGCTGCATTTTTCAAAGGAGGATAATCTTCCAGTCATTGATGGGGCAACTGCACTTTTTCCCGTGTACTGTTCATTTGCAGAAGCTGTCTATCCATCCGATTGCAAAATAGAAAACTATGTTAACTTCAGTACAACTGACGAAGCTTTTAAAAGACTCGTTGCTGGAGATGATGACATTATTTTCGTAGCTCAGCCGTCTAAGGAACAGCTTGCATCTGCAAACGACGCTGGCGTGGAATTTGTGTTGCATCCTATTGGATACGAAGCCTTTGTTTTTCTGGTAAACAAGAAGAACCCTGTTGATAGTCTGACCGTTCAGCAAATCAAGGACATCTACACTGGTGCCATTACAAACTGGAAGGAAGTCGGCGGCAAAAACAAAGTAATCCGTCCGTTTCAGCGCAACGTTAACAGTGGAAGCCAGACTGCATTTATTGCCCTCATGGGTAAAGATGCTGAACTTCTTCCTCCTGAAACTCATCAGGTTCAAACCATGATGGGGTTGGTGGACGTTGTTTCCGATTATCAAAACCACAGTAATGCAATCGGTTATTCATTCAGATATTATGTTGAAAACATGAAAAGAAACATTGGTGTAAAAATTCTGAAACTGAACGGCATAGAACCTACCCGTGAAAACATACGAACCCAGGCATATCCTGTTACCGGCAATTTTTATGCAATCACCGTAAAAGGCCGGGAATCTGAAAATACAAAAAAACTTATAGACTGGGTGCAGTCAAGGCAGGGACAGGAACTGATTGAAAAAGTTGGGTATGTATCGCTGGAAAATGAAGGATGAATAGATGTTTCAATTTTGGACTATATTTTTAATTCGAAACAATGTATACTTAATTAGGAGTCTCTAAACAAAACTTCGTTTTAAGGGTTGCCTATTAATGGAACTGAAATGATGCCTTGCTAAACAATGTTAACCTCTGAAAATTTCGGTGTGCATTTTTCCGTGTTCGGAGGTTGAAAATGAAAAAAAATTCTTTTTTTATGATGGCCATTTTTTTTGTCGCTATCTTCTTGTCGGTCACCGTTTCTGCTCAAAATACGGACTGGGTTCAAGATGGTTTGTTGCTTTCTTCTGACGGCAAAATGCTTTCGGTTTCCAGCTTTATTTCTTCAATCGACAACAAGACAATTCCGTCTCATGTAGATACAATACGCAGTTATAACAACAGTTCTGTTGAACGCTGGGTAAGGGAGCATGGTTGGAAAGTCAGTTCCGTGAGTCCCGAATATACGGAATTTTCTCGAAAAGGCTCCCTTGCTTTAAAGATTGACGGCATGGAAGCTGGTGACGAATATTGGAGCATCCGTCGAAGGAAAACCCAGGAACAGTATATTAACACTATTGGCAACATAACAGGTCCTTTTACAAGCAATAAAGAGACACAGGACTATGAAACCGTCAATGATGCTGCAAAATCATATCTTGTTCCGTTTGATGACGGCAGCATGATGATTGTACGCATCGAAAAAGATATTCTGATACGGTATTTGGACAAGCATTTTAGGGAAACTGAAAAAAAAGACTTGCAGATGGAACTTCCCCTGTTTGGTGGATTTCATGTATCTTCGGACGGCAGTTATTTTTTAATTGAGGGACGCGAAAATCCGCGGAATTCTGACAAGTCAGAGGTAATGAGGATAATTCAGTACGATTCAAAATGGAAACGGGTGAATTCATGTTCCCTGTATGGAGCAAATACGACCATTCCGTTTGTTGGGGGATTACATTGTACTGAGCTGGACAATCATCTGTATATCCGTACGGGCCACGTAATGTATACCGCAAAGGATGGGCTTCAGCATCAGGCAAACATGGCAATTGACTTGAACAAAGTCACGATGAAGCTCGTGTATTCCATGGATGGCGTAGACATCATTGGAAACAGTCAGTACGTGAGCCATTCCTTTAATCAGCTTGTTGCTACAAAGAATGGCATTATGGTCGGAGTTGATCATGGCGATGCGTATCCACGCACTTTAGTTCTTGGCAAAAATAAGAGAGGTCTTCACGAAACTGATGGAGGAAATGGAGCGTATTCTTATGTTCCCCTTTGTAATATTCCTGGTTCTGTTGGTGATAATTTTACAGGAACATCGCTGGGAGACATTGCTGTTTCAGATACGCACTATCTTGTTGCATATAATCAAGTGTATGATGAGTCATTTAAAAATAAAAGCAAGAAGACGAGGAATATCTTTCTAGCTTCTGTACAGGATGCAAAGGGTGGTTTTGAAAAATCTACTGTAAAGATGGTGACTGACTATGCACAGGGCATGGATCCTGCACGTACTCCTTATCTTGTATGCTATGGACGCAATAAATTTCTTTTGATGTGGACGCGCCATACGACTGTATTCTACACGACTGTTGATGGAAGCGGAAAGACAGGTGTTATACACAGTTTTGAAGGTGCTCTTTCCGACTGCAAGCCTGTTCTGTGTGGAGGATTCATTACGTGGTTTGTTATTGACGGGTCGCGGATTAGTTTTTACCGTATTGATGCTCAGCACATTGATTGGGGGGCATCTGCTTTGTCTGGTACTGTTAAGGCTCCCGAAACTTCTTCGCAGGAAATAGAAATTGATTTTCCAGAAAAGCCACAGATTGAACCTGAGCCGCAGCCTGAACCTGAAAAGCCACAAGTTGAACCTGAGCCGCAGCCCGAGCCAGGAAAGCCACAGGTTGAACCTAAGCCTCAGCCTGAACCAGAGAAGCCTAAAGAACCTGCAAAACCTCGAATTCCTCGTTCGGTGGAGATTGCAAAAAAAGGACTTGCTGTTTCCTGCAAGAACTATGAGTATGAGACAGGAGACTTTACCACCTCTGACAAGTGCTATATATGGGATTTTTCTGAGTACATTTCAGATCCCGGACAGTACACAATCCTTTTCAACTACCAGTCTGGAGTTGGCATTGTCATGTCAGAAGCTGCTTTGCTGGTGGACGGGGAGTTTTATGCTGCATTCCCCGACTCAAAAAAGATAGACAGAAATTCCCGCAAGGGAACGTATGTTTTTAATCTTCCGTCCAAGGCAAAAAAGGTGCAGCTTACTGCATATGTGAGGGCATTGGATAAGGGAAAATTCTATGGAACAATAGATATAATCCATGATATGACGCTTATCATCCCGAGGGGCAGAAGAGTCCTTTTGTATGAGGAATTCAGCGAGCGCAAGGATTTTAATAAAGTAATATTCCCTGATACCCTCGTTGAAATTGGAGGACATTCGTTGGAGCGTACTCCGTTGGAAAAAATTGAAATCCCCGGCAATATAAAAAAAATTGGAAACTTTGCATTCTTTGACATGAAGAATCTTCAGGAAATTGTCATGCACGAAGGTGTTGAGTAATTGGGCGAGTATTGTGTAGATACACGGGAATACAATGTTGTTACTGTTACCGTACCTGATTCCATGTCAGTGTTCGGACGTTTCTGCATTACTAATAATTCTATATGGAAGATAAATAAAGGCAGCAAGGCTGATGAATATGCAAAAAAACAGCACTTTGTAAGTATTATATATTTGAACGTAACGTTTGCCACCCCACCTGACCAGCAGATTGTCATGCCGCAGGAACCAGTCGTACCTCCCGGAACCATGAAAAACTATGCCTATGAAACAGGCGATTTTACGCAGTCTGATACAAGTTATGTCTGGGATTTTTCACCATACATCAAGAATGCTGGCAAATACAGCATATTGTTTAGTCGAAGGACTGGGGCTTCTCTTATCATTTCCAAGGCTGTCATTGTGGCCGATGGAAAGCAAGTTGCTGCTCAGCCACAGTCTCAGACTGCTGATGCAAAGAATCGCATTGCAATCACTTTTAATCTTCCTGCAAATGCAAGAAAAGTTGAACTGAAAGCAACCGCTCGAATGGCATCGAGTGGAAGCTACAAGGGAACTATAGACATTCTGATGGGTACAACTCTGATTATTCCTACAGGAAGGACTGTCACAGAGCGAGAAGAATTCTACAAGCGGACGGATTTTACTTCCATCCTGTTTCCACCGACTCTCATGGAAATTGGTAACAGCTCGTTTGAAAGTTGTGCACTGAAAACCGTAGACATTCCTGGTACTGTTAAAAAACTTGACCGATATGCGTTTTTTGGATGCAATTCCCTGTCCGAAGTAAAACTTCAGGAAGGTGTTGCTGAAATAGGAGAGTGGGCGTTCTGCGGTACTAAGACTAAATTCCGCATATACATTCCTGCCAGCATAGCAGAATTTCCAGGTGGCATCACTGAGAACATGGCTATTTGGGTCGTCTATAAGGGCAGCAGTGCAGAAGCGTATGCAAAAAAAAGAAATTACACCATAGAATTTCGTTACGTGGAACCATAGTCTCACATGTTGTCTTTCAACTGTTCTGAAAGTGGTGAACACAATCAGATGTAAACTTCTTGAAGGAACAGTTGAAAGAGCGTTAATGCATAGAAATATATGCACTCCGCTCGTCCTCAAGTTCTCCTTGCCGATTCCATCCGCTATGTATTGCTGGAACCTGGAGAATGAACAGATTTGAGTCCGTAAAGACTTCTTGTGTTAGCGACGGCTTCTGATGTTTCCTGAAAGTAAGCTGCGTTTCCAGTTGCATGTTATAATGATGTGTATCCGTTGCCTTACAGGTTGCCGATGACACAAGTACTGCTGTCGATGGAATTGCTCAAAAGATAAACGGCTTTACATTCTGAGAATTTTTAACTCTACGACAAACTAATATTTGCCTATTGACTTTTATGGGTCTGCCAGTTATAGTAGATTTAGTTACCGAATAATCGGTAACTAATGCCTTGGAATGGATGCTATGGCAGAATCGACAAAAGAACGGATCTTACAAGCGGCTTTCTCTTTTTATGCGGTGCTCAATTTTGAGCGTGTCTCGCTGTCCCAAATTGCTGGGCGCGTAGGCATCAGCAAGGCCGCCATATTCAAGCATTTTAAAAATAAAGATGCCCTTACGCAGGAAATGAACAACCGCATCTGTGAATCTTTAATGGAATTGTTTGCTCCCATGCTGCAATTTTTTGAAAATGGGGAAACAGGGCAGGCAATTTCATGCATCATTCACTATATGCTTGCACACCGCGAATATCTTGGATATTTGCTGTCTATGTCCGTGCTGCTCGATGAGAATTTTGTCGTATCAGAGCTTCGCAACAGGGGTGTCAAGCTGTTTGATTCTATTTTCAATGATGATGGAACCGTAAAAGACTTGGAACGTTATCTTTTAATGGAATTTTTGGGAAATACGCTCATTTATTTTACTACGAAGCGCATTCACGATGAAGACTGTCATAGTAGCAATCCTATTTCCAGAGAGGAGTTCTCTGAATCGCTGTGTTATTTGATAGAAAACGGCATTGCAAAAAAGGACTCTTCCATAGATGAGAGCACGCTCTCCTATATTGATTCTGTTTGTGCTGAGAGGGTGAAAAACATCAAGCCCGTAAACAAGATTCTAAAAGAAATAGCCGGCATCATTGATCGGTTTGGCATAACAGGATTGACCATTGAAAAAATTGCCAGCGCATTAGGCATGGCAAAAAGCAGCCTGTATTCTTCGTTTGAAAATAAGGTAGACATGCTTTCGACCCTTATTGAAGATGAATTTGAAACGTTGCGTGACTTTATTATAAGCAATATATCGCAGGTACATTCATCGTACGAAAAGCTGTATGCAATAATGCAGACGGAATTCTGCTATTTTATGGAACGTCCCGAGTTGATGCTTGTATTTCGCAATTTGTTGATAAACAAGGCTTTGAAAGACAAGCTTGAACCCCATGCAGACAAAAAGTGCAGTGATGCCTTTTTGAAGGACTTCTGCATGGACGATTTTTTCAGTGATTCGGTGTTGCTGTGGATTTTGGTATTGCCAGCAATGATATATGGAAGCTTCCTTCACAGAGGGCTTGAAAATGATGCAATGCAAAGTTCCCTTAAGAAAATTTTTCTTATGGTGGAATTTGGTGTCAAGAACAAATAGGAGCGCGTTTTGAAAAAACTTATTATTTGTGTAGCAATGAGTCTTGCTTTTGCTTCGGTGTTTTCTCAGGAATCCGTTACGTTTACCGTGGACAAGGCGGTGGAATATGCATTGAAAAATAGCCGAACCCTTAAAAGCGCAGACATCGATCTGGAAATAAAAAAGCGTGCAGCCGACTATTCATGGAATGTGCTAGTACCGACAGTACAGGTGAGCGGAACTTTGAGCCGTCAGAATGACATAAGCTCAACGATAGATTCTGCAAACGCAAGCATTCAGATGGCGAATGCTTTCAGTGCACTTACGGGTGCTCCAAAACAGGACAAGGTAGAGGAAACTGAAAGCATGCATTGGGCTGCCGTGGGAAATCTCGGTGTAAGCTGGAATTTCAGTCTTGCATACATTGAGCAGATAAAAGCTGCTAAGCTTGATTATGAAACGGGCTTGATTACAAGAAAGCAGAGCTTGAAGGAGACCGAGGTAAACGTAAAAAAACTATTTTACGGGCTGCTCCTTCAGCAGGAAAATGTCAAGCTGCAGAAAGTGACGCTTGAAAACGCACGCAGAAGGAGCAATCAGGCATATACGAACTATGAAAACGGTTCTGTGCCGGAATTGAGCTATCTGCAGGCTAATGTTGCGTATGAAAACCAGAAGCCTTCTGTAGCAGAAGCCGAACGGACATTCCGCCAGCAGATTGATACCTTTGCATTTATCCTTGGTTTGCCCGTGGGCACAGATATTGTCCTAGATGGTTCAATTGAGCCTGAATACATAGACTTGATGGCCGATGAATTGATTTCGCAATATGGTTCAGGCAGCCTGGATATACAGTCATTGGACAGCTCCCGAAAAACGCTCGAAGCAAACTTGCGTGCACTTAACTTGAGTAGTTTCAGCCCTGCATTTGCATTTAGCTATGGCTTTCAGCCAGTGCATTCCGATGCATTCAACTCGGATAATTCTTGGTTTGATGCCGACAACTGGACTGACAGCGGTTCTATGAGCTTTACGCTTGCATGGAACATTACGAACATGTTGCCGTTTTCTGCAACCAGGCAGCAGGCAAAGGATTTGCAGGCCAACATAGAAAAACTAAACCTTTCAATGGAGACGTTGAAAGAAAACCAGAAGCTGGAAGTCATCAAGGCACTGGATACAATGAAGTCTGCCCGCGAACAGATTTCTGCCATGAGCAGAAACATTAAGCTTGCTCAGCGTTCTTACGAAATGGCGGAGCGTTCATATCAGGCTGGAACAACAGAACTGCTGTCTCTTCGCGATTCCGAAGAACAGCTGTATAAGGCAAAACTTGGACTGGCAAACCAGAAATTTAATTATATTGCGGCGATGCTGGACTTGGAAAAAATATTGAATACAACATTTGGAGAATAATATGAAAAAAACATATCCTATTCGTAATGGCATGAGTGGAGCAATGGCACTGTTTTTTTGCAGTACTTTGTTGTTGTGCGGTACACTTTTTTCAGGCTGCAAAAAGATAAACTCTGCAAAGCCTTCTGCTGAAATGGAGGAAGAGGAAGTTGTGTACGCCGTTACCGGCTACAAGACGGTAACAGGCAATCTGGATGATTATCTGGAGTTTGGCGGAGATGTCTCTTCTGTTTCTGCTGTAGATGTTATTCCTGACATGGCAGGAAAGATTTCCAGCATCAAGGTGAATGTTGGGGACATGGTAAAGAAAGACGATGTCATTGCCTATGTAGATGCAAGCCGTCCTGGAATGAACTACAAGGCTAGTCCTGTAAAGGCTCCTATCAGCGGCAGAATAATTTCCTTTACGCCAATGCTTGGAACGACTGTTTCTCAGTCAATGGCAATTGCCAAAATTAGCAATACTGATGAGCTTGAAATAAAGGTTAGTGTGCCAGAACGGTTCATAAGCCGTATCCATAACAATCAGATGGCAAGTGTTTCTCTGGATGCATACCCAGGTGTTACATTCTATGCAACTATTTTTGAAGTGAGCCCTGTTCTTGATACATCGACCAGGACAATGGATGTAAAACTGCGTCTTACAAAAAAAGATGAGCGCATCAAAGTGGGCATGTATGCCCGCATTCATCTTGTGACTGAGACGGTAAAGAATGCTACTGTCATTCCTTCTTCATGTGTTGTTACAAGAGATGAAAAACCCTATGTATTTGTCATCAGTTCTGATTCCAAGCAGGCATCTTTGCGTTCCGTTACTGTTGGAATGACTGTTGACAACAAGTCCGAAATTGTTTCTGGACTTTCGGAAGGAGAGATTATTGTAATAAAAGGTCAGTCTCTTTTGAATGACGGTGCTAAAATAAATGTAATTTCCATGCAGGAGTAAAGGCAATGACTATTTCTGAACATGCCGTTAATAAACCGGTAACGACACTCCTTATATTTATAGTAGCAATTGCACTCGGCATTTACTGTACGCTGAATCTGTCTGTTGACATGTATCCGGACATGAAATTTCCATACTTGTTGGTCATGACAAACTACAAGAACGCTGGACCTGAGGAAGTTGAGCAGAGTCTTACGCGTCCGATGGAAAGTTCTCTTTCTGGTGTCAGTGGGCTAAAGACCTTGCAGTCTCGGTCTTCTGCAGGCTTAAGTCTCATTATAATGGAATTTGACTATGGAATTGATTTGGATTCCGTTGCAAACGAAGTGCGCGATAAGATTGACTTGGTGCGTTCGTATCTGCCTTCCGATGCAGATAATCCGATGTCTATAAAGGCTGACCCTTCCATGCTTCCAATTATGACTCTTTCTTTACGGGGAAGCAGGACTCCCGAAGAGCTGAGGAAATATGCAGAAGACATAATTCAACCCCGCCTTGAACAGATAGACGGCATTGCTTCTGCAAACATTGCTGGCGGACGAGAAAAATCTATCAATGTCGACATTCCGCGCGACCGTCTTGAGGCCTACGGACTTTCCATAACTCAGATTGCTCAAATGATTGGAGCTCAGAACCTTCAGAGTTCCGGCGGTACCATTACAAGCGGTGATACTAACTATACAATTAAGACGAATGGAAAGTATTCCAGTATAGATGACCTTAAGAACACGGTAATATCCTATAAGACATCCCAATCTGATGGAATGGGAATTCCTTCCCTTAAAACGATTCGCCTTCGGGATGTGGCGGATGTATATGAGGGATACAAGACTGAAAGCACGCTTGCATATCTTGATGGAAATCCATGTGTAATGCTTAACTTGCAAAAGCAGAGTGGAAAGAATTCCGTTAGTGCCGCACGAAAGGTCCGTAAAGCTCTTGTTCAGATAAAAAAGGACTTGCCTTCTGACGTTGAGGTTATAGAAACATCGAATACTACTGATGTTATTGAACAGACCATTTCGGAGGTTGTCCATTCCGTAATTGTTGGTGCATTGCTTGCCATTGCAGTTTTGTTTGTATTTCTCCGCTCGTTCAAGAGTACTATCATCGTAGGTCTTGCCATTCCTATCTCTGTTTTCATTACTCTTTTGCTCATGTATTTTACTGGCATTACCGTGAACATGATTTCCATGGTTGGACTTTTGCTTGGCATTGGTATGTTGGTTGACAACTCTATTGTTGTCCTTGAAAATATATTTTCGTACACGCAGAAAGGGGCGAAGGCACGGGTTGCTGCAACGCTTGGTTCTCAGGAAATGATTACATCCATAACAGCAAGTACTCTGACATCTGTCTGTATCTTTTTGCCTATGATTCTGTTCCAGAAGCAGATAGGCATGATGGGCATGATGTTCCACGATCTTGCCTATACAATCATTTTCTCTCTTTTGTGTTCCCTCATCGTTGCAGTTGCACTGGTGCCGGTGCTTACTTCCAAATATCTTAAGGTTGAAAAGCTTGCCATAGAGGGGCATTCTGGAATATTCCACGGCATTAACCTTGTCTTTGACAATGCGTTCAGACGCTTTGAGGATGCGTTTGGAAAGGGCGTCGCTGCTGTACTAAAGGTCAGGTGGCTTTTCATCTTGCTGCTTATTGTCTTTTTGGGGCTTGCTGTGTTCCAAACAATTCGAATGGGATTCATCCTTATGCCAGATTCTGCTTCAAATACTATTACGGTGAGCATGGAACTGCCTAAGGGAACGACACTGTCTGTGACGGATGATAACTTGAGAAGCCTTGAAGCTATGATTAAGAAGGACTTGGAGGGTGTAAAATATTATTCTGTTTCTGTTGGCGGTACGTCAATGATTTCTTCCAGTTCAGAAACGAACACGGGTACAATAACCATTTCTCTGTATCCTCCAGATGAACGGCAGGAAGGATGGGACAACGAATTGAGTGCAAAGGAGAAAATCCGTCGCTACTTTAATAAGTTTCCTGGTGCTAAAATTACATTCGGTTCCAACATGAACAGTGTTTCCTCTGGTCAAATAAGCGTAGACATTAAGTGCAATGACCTTGACAATTTGCGTCTGACAGCTGCCAGGGTAGAGTCAATTATTAGGGAACATGCTATGGATGTTGTTACGGAAGTGACAAGTGATCAGGAAGAAGGTCTTCCTCAGCTGGAAATTCTTGTGGATCGAGAACGAATGTATGAGCTTGGACTGAACATCTATAATGTCGGAAGCGAGATAAACGCAGCAATAAATGGGGTTACTGCAAGCCGATACACTGAAAATGGCGATGACATTGACATTGTTGTTCAGTTGAGTGAACAGGACAAGTCTAAGATAAAGGACTTGGATCAGATTTTCCTTTCCAGTTCAACGGGCATCAGGGTACCTCTTTCAAGTTTTGCAAAATATGTAGAGACGACTTCTCCTGTAACAATCCTGCGTGAAAATCAGGGGCGCGTCATTCATGTTACGCTTAAGCCAGTACGGGGCTTGTCATCAAATGCTGTTCAAAATAAAGTCATGTCGGTTATCGATGAAAATCTGCCGAAGGATGAAACAGTGACCATTACATTCTCGGGTGAAAGTGAAGATACTATGACTGCCCTTAAGAATTTTGGTCTCATCATTCTTATGGCTGTCATCCTCGTATTTGTCGTAATGGCAAGTCAGTTTGAGTCATTCCTTGATCCGTTCATTATTCTTTTGACAATTCCTCTTTCATTCATAGGAGTTGTTGCCATTTATATGCTGATGGGTGAACAGCTCAGTATTGTTACCGTCATGGGTATGCTTGTCCTTGTAGGAACGATTGTTAATAACGGTATTGTTCTTGTGGACTACACCAATCTGCTCCGAAAGCGTGGGCTTGAGCTGAAGGATGCTTGTGTTCAGGCATCAAAGAGCCGTCTGCGTCCTATTCTTATGAGTACGCTTACAACGGTTATTTCTCTTGCACCTATGGCGTTTTTCCCAGGAGAGGGATCTTCTTCAATGCATCCTATAAGCCTTACCGTTTTTGGAGGCATGACGTTCGGATCTCTCATGACGCTGTTCTTGATGCCTTCTGTCTATTATATTGTAAATAACAGGAGGCTTAAGAAGGCAGAAAAAAAACGTATCCGGCGGGCTGCACGTGAAGCTGCCATAAGAGCTGCCGAACAAAAGCGCAAAGAAGCAATTTTTGAAGTGTAGGTTGGGAGTATTGTATGGATGGTGAAAAGAAGAAGCTGACTAAGGCGGATCTTACAAAGGTTCGGCTTGAAATTATTTTTTCAGAGGCTCTTGAAGAAGATTTTCTGCAGGAATTCAAGGAATGTTCTGTGGGAAAGCATTATACAAAGTTTTCCCGTGTCATGGGAGCTGGGTACAGCAATCCCCATTTGGGCGATTCCGTGTGGCCTCAGCTGAACATGATGTATGTCATTTACTGTGACAAGGACGAAGCAAAAAGCATTCGCAAGATTATTCTTAAGCTTCGTAAAAAGTTCATAACTGAAGGCATTGCCTGCTTTATGAGTCAGGCCATGGAACTGTAAGCTGATTGTGATTTTGTGCACTTAAAAAAAAGGGCTTGACTTTGTTCAAGACCTTTTTTTGTGGTGCTGTTCTTCGCCCCAGTATTTTGCAAGATTGCCATTTATTTTTGAGGCGGCTTTGCGTTTTGCATTTGATTTTTCAAAACGCTCTGCAAATTCGCGCACACGCTTAATTGCCAGTTGTTCGTTTAAATGTTTCGATTTCTGATTTGGTCAGTATTGCTTTCATTTTTCCACCTTGGAAACAAGTGTAATCAGGTTAGGCGCTGTTTGTTTACGAGGCTAGAATTGACGGATACCTTTGTGGAATATGCACAGTGGATTTTGTGACGAAACGCACTGGATTTTGTGACGAAACGCACTGGATTTTGCAACGAAACGCACTGGATTTTGCGACAAAACGCACTGGATTTTGTGACGAAACGTACTGGATTTTGCGACGAAACGTACTGGATTTTGTGACGAAATGCAGTGGCCGTAATGATTACGCGCAGTGGATTTTACGAATCTGGCAAGGAGTGAATTCATCCTCAAATATTTCAATTATATAGGGTATCTCTAAAAACTCGCCTTTGGCGATTTTTTAGAGAACCCGACTTTATCTGAAAAGAAAATGGAGCTTGTTAAAGTATTGGTAAAACAAAGCGTATATGAAAAGGCTTGCGGTGTCAGTGTGCCGCAAGCCTTTTTTGTCTGCCTCAGTTTAAGCTCTGTAGAACTCAGTTGAACTTAATTTTGAGAAGCTCTCTTTATGTTTTCTTCAATAAATGAAAGCTTTAAGTCCTTCAGCTTTTCCGTCATGGACACTTTGTAGATGTGAGGATTAAGGATTCTCTTGTATGACGGGTCAAACATTTCAATCTCTTTTTGCATGGTTTGTCTGCTTATGCGCAGCTGCTCTGCATCAGGAAGGCGAGGCTGCAGCCGTTCCCCATTTTCAAGGTGCTTTTTGAGCATTGGCTGTACGCTTTTTGCTGCAAAAGAAAACTGCCTGTAGTCGATGAGCGGATGGAAATACTGGTAGGTCTTGCCTTTTTCAATGACTTCTTCTTCCAATGCAAGGATATCAGCCTTTGCCATACCATCCTTGTCATACAGTCTCCATACATTTTTGATGCCAGGATTTGTTGATTTTGCAGGGTTGTCACTGAATTTCATGACAGGAGCCATTTCGTTTGTCTGTTCACTGTGGCGAGCTGCAAGCTTGTATACTCCTGTAAAACTGGATTCTGTTCCACCTGTTACCATGTGTGTGCCAACTCCCCAGCTTGCGATGGGGGCATTTTGTGAAACAAGCGTTTCAATGATTTCTTCTGTCAGTTCGTTTGATACTGAGATGAATGCCTGCGGAAAGCCAGCCTTGTCAAGTTCTTTGCGAACTTCCTGTGTAAGATACGAAATATCGCCGGAATCAAGGCGGACACCAAAGTTGTAGCCTTTTTCGACAAGCTTTGCACCTACCTTGATGGCATTCTTTATGCCGCTTTTGAGCGTATCATACGTATCAATGAGGAATACGGTTTTTTCTGGATAGATGCTTGCATAGGCTTCGAATGCTTCTAGCTCTGATGGAAATGACATGATCCATGAGTGAGCCATTGTTCCCATGACGGGAATTCCGTACAGCTTTCCGGCAAGCGTGTTGCTGGTTCCTGCAGCTCCTCCAATGTAAGAAGCCCGTGTTGCACTCATTGCTCCGTCTGGTCCTTGAGCACGGCGCAGTCCAAATTCCATGATGCCGCCTTTCTTGCTTGCAAGCCATATTCTGGCTGTCTTTGTGGCTATCAAGCTCTGAAAGTTGCAGTGGTTCAGTACGAGTCCCTCGATGATTTGGGCCTCTATAAGGTTTGCATGGATGCGAACCAGTGGTTCCTGAGGGAAGATTATGGATCCTTCTTCAAACGAGTACAGGTCGCCGGAAAAATGAAAGTCTTTCAGGTAGTCAAGGAATCCCTGTTCAAAGATGCCCTGCTCTTTAAGGTAGGCAATGTCTTCTGCTGTAAATGAAAAGCTCGTAAGGGCATCAAGAAGTGTTTCAATGCCTGCAAAAACGCTAAAGCCGCCGTTAAAGGGGTTTCTTCTAAAGAACATGTCAAAGACGACTTTCTGGTTCATGTTCTGCTTCCAGTAGCCCTGTGCCATTGTCAGTTCATAGAAATCCGTGAAAAGTGCACTGTTTATGGTGCTTTGTTCAATATGGTTCTCCATAAATCATACTCCGTAGTTGCCAGGACGGTTTCTTTAGAGTGTGCAGACAGCATCTGCTGCAAACGCCGGCGTCCCCTGCTGAAAATGTTTATTACATACTATATTTTTGCGTCATAAAAATCAATTGGATTGAATGTGTTCGGCCGAACTGCTTGTGTCATTCGATCGTAATTGGAAGCAGGTACGGTCGAAGTCATTTTTTTGTCCTTTCTTGCATATTTATGCTCCTTGTGATACTCTTCCATACATGTATACGTTCTTGTTGACTTCGATTCCGCTCATGCTGATATATGCATCACTGACAAATTCCGAGTATGAATGGAAGGCATTCGTGCCTCCCTCACTGATAGGTTTTGTCATTGCAATAATAGCATGCTTCATTAAGGAATTCTTTATATTCTATTCCCATGTAGCAACTTCCAATTTTTTTGCTCATTTTGCATATTTGTCTGCAAGGGATTCTGTCATTCCTGTGCTAGTACTGGGACTTGTGTTCATGTTGATTTCAAAAGATGAATGGAACTACAAGGCTGCCGCCATGTGTCCGCTTGCATTGTCTTTTTTTTGTGTATACATTCCATACTTTGTCATTTCAGGGAAGGAATGTCAGGCTCTGTTCCTTTTGTTCGTAAAGCCTGTTCTGTTCATATCTCTTGCATTCATTGCTTCTTCTCTATTGAGGTATGAAGGAATCTTCAAAAAAAGCAAAAATGCATCGTTGACAGTGCTTGCAACATTCCTTTTGCTTGTGGACTTGGTTGTTCCTTCTTTTATAGAAACGGTCTGGTACTACAAGGTAAATGCTATGGCATGGATTGTCTCCTCTGCTATATATGTTGCAGTTGCGGTTGTACTGGCAATAGTGTCGAGAATTCAGGGCAAATCAGAATAAATCGGCATATATTACTAGACATAACATAATATTTTCTGATAAAATATCTGCTATGCTTATATGAGTGTTTACAAACTGAAACACCAGAGGAGGAGCATTGGCAGACAATAAGGGTATGCGCATAAATGAACAGATACGCGTGCGAGAAGTCAGACTCATTGATGATGAAGGTAACCAGCAGGGAATTGTTCCCACCTTGGAAGCCCTCAGAATGGCAAAAGAGCGTGAGCTCGACCTTGTAGAGGTCTCACCAAACGCAAATCCACCAGTATGTAAAATTCTTGATTTCGGAAAATACCGGTTTGAACAGGAGAAAAAACTCCGTGACTCCAAGAAAAACCAGAAAGTATTGAAGCTCAAGGAAATTCGCATGCAGCCAAAGATAGGCTCTGGCGACCTTGACACGAAAGCAAAGCATGTTCAGGAATTTCTGGACGAGGGTGACAAGGTGAAGGTAACTATCCGTTTCCGCGGACGAGAACTTGCACATACGGAACTCGGTTATGATGTCCTGAAAGAGGTTGAAAAGAGGCTTACCGAAGGTTCTTATGTCATTGAAAAGCCTGCCATGATGGATGGGCGGTTCATGTCAATGACATTAGGCTCAAAAGCCAAAAAGTAGAGGTTTTTTATTATGCCTAAGATGAAAACAAAGAAATCTGCTGCAAAAAGATACAGTCTTACTGGCAGCGGAAAAATTAAGTACAAGAAAATGAATCTTCGTCATATTTTGACAAAGAGATCACCAAAGCGCAAGATGCATCTTCGCCATGCTGGAATCCTTTCTGAAGACTCAGCAAAGAGAATTCGTAAGCAGATGTTGCCTTACGGTTGATAGGAGTTAAAGAATGTCAAGAGCTATTGATGGAACAAAAAGAAAGAATCGCCGTGCAAAGATTTTAAAGCTTGCAAAAGGTTTTTATGGTGACAGAAAGTCAAACTACAAGGCTGCAAAAGATGCAGTTGTAAAGGCTCTCGATCACGCTTATTCTGGACGTAAGAATAAGAAGAGAGATTACCGTGCATTGTGGATTGCTCGTATCAATGCAGCTGTAAGGGATCAGGGCATTACTTACAGCCGCTTTATTGACGGTCTTACAAAAGCTGGTGTTACTCTCAATCGTAAAGCATTGAGCAATATGTCTATTGAAGACCCAGTTGCATTCAAGGCTGTTGTCGAAGTAGCAAAGAATGCCATAAAGGCATAAGGATGCATGTATGATTTCTCTCGATCAAGTTTTGATGTTACAGAAAAAGGTGGAAACTGCTGTTGAACGAATTGCTTTCTTGAAGGGGCAGATTGAACAGCTGAAATCTGAAAACGATGCTTTGCACACAAAATGTGCAGAGCTCACAAAAGCGTTGGATGAAAAAACGGAGTTAGTTTCTTCCCTTGAATCTAATCAGGGCAAGATTGAAGAAGGAATCTTAAGTGCATTGAACCGTCTGGACACTGTTGAAAATTCTCTGCTGGACGGTTCTGCATCATCTGAAGACTCTGGAAATGCTGTTTCGGCAGCTCCTCAGTCTCAGGTTTCGTTTGACCAGCAGGCACCACTGAGTGCTGAACAGTCGGAAAATAATGAAGAGCCGTCGGTACAGGCTGCTTCTGATTCTCAGCAGGCACCTTTTAGATATGAGATTGTACCTGATGAAGATACGTCCGATGATGAAGAGTCTTCGAATGAAGGTGTAGCTGAGGAATCTCATTCTGCACAGGGGTCTGACAACAGTGCAGATTCTCTGAATGGGCAGTTTGATATTTTTTAACGTGGAAATCTCCCATGGGAAGACTTCAGATTGATATTTTAGGAACATCCTTCGCTGTACAAGCCAGCGAAGATGATGTATATTTGAAAAAGTTGCTTTCCTATTATACACAGATTACAGATTCAATAAAAAAAACAAATAGTCTGAAAGATCCTATGCAGGTAAGCATTATGGCGGGCATTACACTTGTGGATGAGCTTTATAAAGAAAAGCAGAGGAATCTTTCTTATTCAAAAGCACTAAACAATTCAAATGATGCAGAAGCAGAACGTCTTACCATTGAAATGATAAAAAAAATAGACAAAGTTCTTTCATAGTAGTGTACAATGCAATCTTATTCTATTTGGGTAGACGCAGATTCCTGCCAGTCAAAAGCAAAAGACATGCTCTTGAAAACTGCAAAGCAGCATGACGTACCTGTCATCTATGTTGCAAATAGACCTATTCCGTTTTCAGTGGAAAGTCCTCTTTTTTCGATGGTTGTCTGCGAGAAACGAAAGGACGAGGCTGATGCATACATAATAGAACACTGTACTGTGCAGGACATTGTGGTGACACGGGACTTGCCACTTGCACATGTTATTTTGGAAAAAAAAGGTACTGTCATGAATGATAGAGGTGTTGTTTTTACACAGAAAATACTGGATAGAATGCTAAAGGAACGAGAACTGAGCATGCAGATGGCAGCTCTGGGCATACGTAACGGCAAGTTCAGTACGTATTCAAAAGAGGATATAGAAAATTTTTCAAAAACCTTGATGAATCTTGTTCAAGAACGTTCTTTATAACTGCTTTGTTTCGGCAGTCACGTCTAGCTTAAGTCCCTGTTGATTGCTTCGATGCGATCTATTACCTGAAAGAATGCTTCTACGATTTCTGGGTCAAACTGATGTCCCGATTCTTTGGAAATTTCTTTAAGGGTATAGTCCAAAGGCCAGGGATCTTTGTAAACGCGTCTGTGGCGAAGTGCATCGTACACATCTGCAAGGGCAACGATGCGAGCAGCAAGCGGAATGTCAGAACCTACCAGTTTTTGCGGATTGGTAATTGGAATCTTTGTTTCTGGAATGTATTCCATGTAATCAAAATTTTCTGGATATCCCTTGAAACCTCCGTCCCAACGGTCATGGTGGTGCAAGCATACTTCAAATGCCATCTTGTCAAGTTCGCTTTCTGCGGGGGTAAAAATCTGTGCACCAATGCAGATGTGTCCGCGCATGACGGCACGCTCGTCATCATCAAGTATACCTTGCTTTTTAAGGACTTTATCGGCTACGGCAACTTTTCCTACATCATGACATTTTGCGGCAAGCTTCAAGTTGTCACGGAATTTGTTGCGTTCTGCTTCTGGAATGTGCTTGTTTGCTGCGTAACGGTCATATATTTCCAATGAAAAACAGGAAACCCGCTCTACATGTGCTCCCGTTTCACGAGGATCCCGATAGTTGGCCATTTTTACCAGACGTTCAACAAGTTGTTTGGTAAGATAAGCATATTCGTAAATTTGTACAACACTTGCTGCGAAATACGAAACATAAAATTCAGCTTCTTCCGAAAAAGGTATGACATTACCGGCTTCATCCTGCGGATTGATAATCTGTAGGATTCCAAGAACCTTGCCATTTGTCATGATGAGGGGCAAAGTCAGCATCGATTTTGTATGGTAATTTGTACTTTCATCATTATAGCTGTCAAAATTGTAAGGACGAAGTTCTGTTTTTGCTTCATCGAGGTATTCATCCATGTTGTAGACATCAGGAATGTTGACGGCTTTCTTGTACAGAGTGCTGTAGCCAGAAATGGAATGCGTTGTTGCAACTACAGAAAATGAAACATACGGAAGCTTTTCGCCTGGAGCTAAACGTTTCTGTTGTGTATCATTTTGGCTGTATTTTATTTTTAACTTATTTTCGCTTTCGTTATATTCATAAATAGAACCAGCATCAGCATTAACGATTTCACGTGCGGCAGTAAGAATGTTTTCCAAAAGAATATCAACATCCTTTATGTGTCCCAGCTTGTCTCTGAGAATTGCAATTTGCTGAAGCTTTTGGCTTCTGGTTTCATCGTTCATCATAATGCCACCTTTTTTACGCAGTACTTTTTCTTTATACTTGTAATTTTATGTGAAAAATCTATATTATGCAAGAGTTAATTTTTTGCAATACTGAAAAAAAAATTGGACCTGCACCGTGTGCAGAGTCTGGCAGGATATGTAACCCAAACTCTGTTTTTTCTGCACTTTTCAATACAGATTGCACGTCAAAGTCCTGCATTTTTTCAATATTTCCGTCAAAATCTGTCATGTTTCTTTCAAATATGTTGTTTATTTCCTCTGTTGAAACAAGACGGACATCGTTAAATTTCTTTATGAGTCTCGATACCACATCGTCATTTTCCTTTACAGAAAGGGCGCAAGTTGAATACACTAAGTAGCCTTCTTTTACAAGAAGGCGCCATGCCGAAGAAAGCAATGCCCACTGTTCTATGGCAAGTTGCTTTGTACGAGAAGGAGACCAGGTTTTCAGATATTTGTCATCGATCAGGACATGTCGTTCGCTGGAACATGGGGCATCCAAAAGAATGCAGTCATAAGATTCTGTTTCCCGGCGACACCATGTAGCTCCATCACTGCAACTGATGGCAATGTGCTTTGCCCGTTCTTCTGGCAATGTTTGTGAAATGACTTTCGTTAAGCGATTTTTTCTTTCGGCGGAACGTTCGTTGCTGTACAAAACTGCATTCTCGGAAAGGTTTCCTGCAAGGACAAGCGTTTTTCCTCCTGGAGCTGCACATAAGTCCAAAACCTTGCTGGCAGATGAAACTGGCAGGCATAAGGCTGCACAGACACTTGCCGGGTCGAGAAAATATGACTGACTGCCAGAAAAATCGAGTTTGACATATACTCCTTCAGAAAGGAGGGCTTGTTTTAATCTGTTCCAACGATTGCCATACATTTCTTGATAGAATGTGTCAAATCCCTCACTGCCACGCAATGCTTCTTTCTGTTTCATTTGAACTGCTCCCTGTAAGATTTCCAGACTTCTTCAAACTGATGCAAACGTTCCTGTTCGCTTCCTTTTTGCTCCCGCTCATTTACGGTAGCAATGAATGGTTTTCCGTTATTTGCAGAATTCTGTTTGACTGAAAGGATTCCTGCTGCAATCTTGTATTGTATGACCTTTTTTTCAGCTTCATATACCTTTTGAGCGAATGATGGGTTTTTCTGGCATTCATGGGCAAGTACTTCGAGAACACTTGCAAATTTTTTTTCACTCAACATGAGAATGCAGACTCCTGCATTCACAGCCATGATTGCGGCTTTTTCAGGGGCATAACCGTTATTTTGGAGAGCTGCCATAAAAATGTCATCACTTAAAATCAGTCCATCATAGCAAAATGTATCGCGGAGTATGTCGGTGCACCAGAAGGTGCTGAGACATGCAGGAATGCAGTCCATGGTATCTGTTGCCGTATGTTCCAAAAATTCTTTGACTTTTGCGTGAGACATGAGTATTCCTGCAGGCTGTGCTGCAGATACTAGAAAAAAAGGTATGAGTAGTTCTTTGTACACATCATCTTTTGACATGGAAATTTCGGGAAGTCCCGAATGAGGATCAACATTCGTGTTTCCGGGAAAATGTTTGATGATGCAGTGTATGTTGCCTTGTCGATATGCATTGATGCATGCAATGCTGTATACGATTGTTTTTATGCTGTTACCATAGGAACGATCGTCTAGGAAATCATCGTTTTCGCTGGTTATGGGTTCTGTTACAGGTGCAAGATTCATGTCAAAGCCTAAAGCTGACATTTGCAGTGCCTGCATCTCATACAAATTGAAAGCCTGACGTGCAGAATAGAGGGTTGCTACTGTTCGATTTGAAGGAAGCGGAACAGTAAGCTTTCTTAGGCGATTGACGGAACCTCCTTCTTGATCAATGGCTATATATGGACGAATAATATTGTGTTCATTGCAATAGGAAGCTATGGATGAAGTAAATGCAATGACTTGCTGGGCTGAATCGGCAATGTTGTAGCTGAAAAAAAGGCATCCTCCGGGAACGACAGGAACACTGTCATTGGAATTTTTTGCTTTTATGTATTCAACAGGTGCATACGTTTCGTTTCCCTGAATGTTTACGAGAAAAAGCTGTGCAAGTTGCTGATGCAAGGGTAGTGAATGCAGGTATGATTCAATTGCATCATCCAAAGATGTTTTTGCTGTAACAGTATGCTTAAAAGAAATAGTCTTTGCATGCAAAACAGATATCATGCAGGTAGACAAAATAAAAGTGAAAAAAAATTTCTTCATCGCATTCAGTATAATCAATCACTCTTTTTTTTACAATAAAGATTTGATATACTGGATACATGAAAAAAATCATTATTGTTACCGGTGCGTCTAGTGGTTTGGGAGTATGCTTTGCACGTCAGCTCAGCAAGGAAAGTGCAGATTTTAGACGTTGCAACAAAACGGAATGTGCATCAGATGAAATTTGGTTGCTTGCACGGCGAGAAGACCGCCTTCTGGATACAAGACAGCAGATTTTGCAAGATGCTGCAAACTATGAAAAACCTGAATACTATCCTGCTGTAAAAGTGTGTCCGGTTGATTTAAGTGGCAAAGCGGGAGCGGTTTCAGTAAAACAAATGCTTGAACAATATCAAAAGGAAGAGCCTTTCTTTCAGATTTCTGTCCTTGTAAACAATGCAGGTTTTGGTACGTACGGGGAATTTGCAAACACGGATACTGAACGGGAAATGAATATGGTTGATGTAAACTGCACGGCTCTTACGGGCATTGTTGGCTTTGCTCTTCCATGGTTAAAGAAAGGTTCTCGACTTATTAATACTGCAAGTCTTGCTTCGTTTTTACCGCTGGGGAATTTTGCTGTTTATGGGGCGACAAAATCCTATGTTTTGAGTTTTACGGTTGCCCTTGCTGCTGAATTAAAAGGAAAAGGAATTTCCGTAACGGCACTATGTCCTGGTCCCGTCAGCACGGAATTTGCTGATGTAGCATCTAAAGGTGCGCGGAAAGAAGTTCGACATGGGCTTTCTCCTGAAAAAACAGTTGCTCATTGTCTAAAAAAATCAAGAAAAGGAAAATTGTATGCAATAATGGCTTTTAACTGGAAGTTTCAGGCAGCTGCAAGTCGATTTGTAGGACGATATGTGGGAGCTTGGTTTACCTATGCATTCTGCAAGCGCCCAAGCAATTGAGTTTTTCGAAGCACCTTTATGCGCTCGTCGCTTTCTGAAAGGTTGTCCCGTTCAGACTACTGCATGAAAATAACGTTTTTTCTTTTTCGATACTGTTGGAACTGTCAATTACAAGGTGTAAAAATGATATGATGCCACTTTTATCATCGTAAGCGGCCTTCCATCTGTTTTTTCAAAAACTGTTGGCAAGTTCGTGATGTTTCCGTACAACGAAGTCCACAGTATGGCCCGCTCACAGTACCAGGCTTTGCGTTTTTCCAATGGAGTTCCATAGCTTGCAGTACCTCGTGATATGGTACCAATGGGTCTATGTCTGACAGGGCGAGATCTGCATATAATGGTGCTGTTACTGCAGTCCTTAAGGTTCTTGTAAGGCAGGGAAACTCTAGTCCTCCAGGAATGGGATTGCAGGTGAGTCCAATATGTGCTTGAAGAGCCATGGAAGCCGCGTGTTCCACCTGCATTCCGTTTCCATCCATGAGCCATGTAATTGCACCAGATGCCATTGCACAGCATACGCCACTTTCTCCTGCACAGCCAATCAAACCTGTTGCATGACAATGTGTATATGCTATTGCTCCCAATGCAGCGGCGACTATCAGCGATTCGATGAGTTTTCCATGAGTACAATGAAATTTTTCTTGAACTGCCTTAAGGGCTGAAAAGAGGTATCCGCCTCCAGTTCCCATCGGTCCAGGAACAATCTTGAAGCCTGGAAGTTTTGCATTTACTGCAAAGGCATAGTCTGGTATTTTTCCTGTAAGAGAATCTTGTATTATGCTTTTTTTTGTCTTGTACATATACCAGTTTTTTCCATATATAGGGAGTAGCGGTGTGGCTTCAGCTTTGGCAATGCCTTTAATTTCGAGGGAATGGATTTGTCTGTCTAAAATTTGGGATATCGTTTCAAAGTAGTCTAGAATCCTTTGTCTTTCCCATCCTGAAGAATTTTGCTCGTAAAGAATTGCTGCTTCGCAAAATGAAATGTTTTTTTCTGATGCAATGGTTCTCCATTCTTCAACAGTCTGAAAAAGCTGGGGTTTCTTTCGTGCAGTTGTCACGACAGGGAGAAGGGCAGGGAGTATGATGCAGTGGGCATCTGTGAAAAATCTTTTTACGGTGGAACACTGTACTGGTTCATCAAATTCAAGAAAAAAAGCTTCATTTCCGCTGTGTTCTGGACTTGCATAACTGCTGATTGCTACGACATGGTCTTCGTACATATTCATGAAAGAGTCTGCGTTAGATTTGTTTACATTACCTCCAAAAACAAGAATTGCATGGGTATCTGCCTTCCATTCTACAGGATAGCCCTCTATATCATAGGTTGAAACCATACCTCCTCCAATGGATTCTGCTGTTACTGAAATCCTTGCACCCTGCTTTCCCGTAAGTTTAATGGTAATGCTTCCCGCTTTGTCATGATTTTTTTGTCGTGGACGAAATGCGTAGGTTATTCCTCTTTTGTTAATTTCGTCATACACTGAAAAAAGCCTTTCATCGTCAGGGGAATAGTCCAGTATGCCTCCGAGAAGCCCTCTGTCTTCCATCATGTTTCCGAGATTTATGAAGTTCTCATGATCTGGATTGAAAAAGAATGTGACAGAAGTCGGCTCCTCTCCTAAAGCGTTTCTGGCAATTCGTGCGACACGGCTCATTCCTGCAAAATTACTGCTGCTTCCCGGTTGCATGATGGGACCGAACACATCATTAAAAAAATCAGGGTAGAATGTTTTTTTCATTGCCGCTTTCCTTTATCATATGTTTTAATTTTGCGTTCGCAGATAGCCATGGCTTGCTCAAGAATAAAGCAGATAATCCAGTAAATGAGTGATACGACTATGTAAATTTCAAAGAACCTGAATGAGCGGGAAGCTACTATCTTTGCACCTGCCATTAAGTCTACAATTGAAATGCTGAATGCAAGGGATGTATCTTTTACAAGAGAAAGAAGGGAATTTCCTAGCGGAGGCAGTGCAGTGACGAACGCCTGAGGAAGTATAATGCGGTGCAGTGCCTGAAATGTGGTCATGTGAACGCTGTAGCAGGCTTCCATCTGTCCTTTGTCAACAGATTCTAGTGCACTTCGGAATGTTTCTGACATATATGCAGCGGCATTCAATGAAAAAGCTGTGAATGCATATACCAGTTTGGGAATGGCATTAGGATTGTATTCTATTCCGAAGAGTTCAGAGCTGTTTTTTGCAAGGAGCGGGAGTCCATAGTATACGAGATACAACTGCACGAGCATTGGAGTTCCACGTATGAATGATACATAGAGGCTTATGAATTGTGATGCTATCCGAATTCGAAAAAAGCGTACAAGGGCCAACAGTATGCCTAATGCACATCCTATAGCACAGGAAACGAGAGCCATGAGTACTGTTATTGGAATGTACCTGATTATTTCAGGTACAGAGGAAAGCATAAACTCCAGTTCAAACATAACGGGACTCCTTACTATCAATCACATTCTTTATAATGTGCCCCTTACTTCTTTACAGGGGGAACGGAATAGTCTTTTCCAAACCATTTGATGGAAATTCGTGAAAGTGTTCCGTCTGCTATTATCTCCTGCAAAGCTTTGTCTACAAGTTCCTTGTATTTCTGCCCATTTTTGTTATTTGCAAAAAGAAAATATGCAGGAGCTGTATCCTGCTCATCAAGGATTACCCAGTCCAAGGGAAGATTGTTTTCTTTTGCATACGTATCAGTAGTGACAGGATCTGTTAACGTGGCATCTACACGTCCGTCTGCAATGTCTTTGAAGAATACGGCTGCGTTTCCATCGTTGTATTGGACTTTTATGGGATTGCCATTTCTGCGATTGTATTCTTCAAGCCATGTTGTATTGTAGCTTCCGACACCTGCCGTCACTGTTTTTCCATGCAAATCTTTTGTATTCTGTATGTCAGTTCTGCCCTTCTTGAATGCTATGACGGAATATCCATAGAAATATGGATTGTCGGCAAAAAGATATTTCTTTTCGCGTTCTGCATTTTTTGAAATTTGACTTGCCATGATGTCAAATTTGCCTGATTCCAAAGCAACAAAAATGCCATCCCATGCGGTTGGTTCAAAGCGGAACGTTATGCCTGGTATATGTTCAGCAATTGCTTTCATTACCTCAATGTCATAACCGTCTGCTTCACCTTTCTTATTGACAAAATTGTAGGGAGGGTAAGCTCCCTCTGTGCCTACTGTTACAATCTGTTCTTTCGGAATCTTTGTTTTCTTCGGTTTTGCTCCAACTGTAATAGAAGATGCTAAAACTGTTGCTACTAAAGCGATAAGTATTATTTTTTTCATGTTACGCTCCTGTATTTACCTAGTTTGTTTATATGTTGTTTCGGATGGTAATGCGAGATGCTTGTTTTGGTCAATAGGATTCTTTATAGTTTTTTTTTATTGGATGCAATAGAAATTTTGTATAATAAAACCTATTGAAGTAATAGGTATGCAAATGGTATAACAAGCCTAGCTTGCAACTAGGTGTAGTAACGGAAAACCAATTATTGGAACGTATGAAAAGATCTTTTGTACACTATTTTATATTACGAAGTGCATGTATGCACACGAAGGAGTTTTATTATGAAAAAAAAATATGTAACATTGATTTCAATGGCTGTTTGTGCATTTGCATTTTTTTCCTGTTCAAAAAAAAAGGATGTAAAGGACAGTCGTCCTGTAATAAAAATTGCCTGTGCACAGGATGAAGGTGTAATTAGTTTTGTTGATGAAAATGATCATCTTACAGGTTCTGAAGTAGAAGTATGGAGAGAAATTGCAAAGCGAATACCTGAATACAATATTGTTTTTATTGCCACAGGACAAGATGATGTTCGGGTTGGACTCCAGACGGGCAACTATGATGGTTCTATAGCGGATTTTTTTCTTACGAAGGAACGCCTCGAAAAATTTAGGATTCCACTAGAACCTTTGGATTTTACATGGACAGGCATGTTGATTCGCAAGGAATATGCAGATGGCGTAAATTCTCTTTCTGCTCTGGCAGAAAAACAGAATCAAGGACTTACCATTGCCCCTCAATGTTCAGGTTACGGTTCTACGTATATTCTTGAAGTATATAATGAAAACAATCCTGACAATAAGCTTGTATATGATACAACTTCTGAGCAAACATGGTCTGTGGGGCAAAACTATGTTGGCGTTGGTAGGTACGGAGCAACGTGTGCTCAAAAGCAGGATTACGAAGTGAATTTCGTTTCAAAGGACGGTGCATATCATGAGTATGAGGATTACGTTACATGGGTTCCGACTCAGAATGTTGGAGCTTATACATTGTTCAATAAAAACATTCCTGATGATTTTATTGACAAGTATGTTGCTGCATTGAAGGCTGTAAAGGAAGAAGGTGTCGCGTCTGAAATTTCTCGCAAATTTTATGGTTACGATGCTTATTCTGGTGAATACAAGGACTTTATTGACTGACAGCCTTTGTAATTGGATGGTTGTTTATAAGGTAATCTCTACAAACTTCAGTTTTTGAGGTTGCCAAAAGGAGTTTTTTTGTGGCTGTAAATTTATCGTCTTCTGCTCCTGAGATAAGAGAGCGGAGGCTCAATGCTGTACTTCGTTTTGACGGAACAGCATCTGAACTTCATGAAAAATCAAAGGCATCTGCTTTGAAAATGACTGACTGCTCGTATTCTCAGTGTAGCGACTGCCAGGAGTTTTGTGCAAAGACATTGCTGTGTTTCATACAGGGAGCTGCCGTAGTGTGCCATTCCCCCATTGGATGTTACTCGATGCAAGCATTGAACAATAATGGCGGGCGTGCCTGTGCTGTTCAGAGAGGTCTTTCAGAATTTAACTGTGAGACAATATGTACAAATATTCAGGAACGCGATACCGTATATGGTGGTGTAGAAAAACTTCGCAATGCCTGTTTTGAAGTATACAAACGGAGCAAGCCGTCCGCAATATTTATTACGACATCATGTGCTTCTGGAATTGTGGGGGATGATGTTGAAGGCGTTGCAGAGGAGATCGAGGCGGAACTTTCAATTCCCGTTGTTCCCATTTCCTGTGAAGGATTCAAATCAAAAATATGGACGACAGGCTTTGATGCTGCTTTTCATGGCATTATGAAAAAAATTGTAAAGCCTGCTCAGAAAAAGCAGGAAGACCTTGTAAACATTTACAATTTTCAGGGCAGTGATACGTTTACCGCCCTTCTTGCAAAACTGAATCTTCGTTGCCAGTTTGTTATTCCAATGAATACTGTTCCTCAGATTGAAAAACTTTCTGAAGCTGCCTGTTCTGCCCATATATGCGAAACATTGGGAACATATGTTGTGGCTGGTTTTGAGGATCATTTTGGTGTGCCAGAAGTAAAGGCGTGCCCGCCATACGGCATCTACTGGACTGACGAATGGCTCAGGGAAATAGCGAGACTTACGAACAGAACTGATATTGTTGAAGATGTAATAGAAAGTGAACACAAGCGTATTGAAGAACCGCTTGCAGAGCTTAGAAAACAACTTGAAGGGAAAACAGTCTATGTAATAGCAGGAGATTCCTTTACGCACAATATTTCAAATGCATTGCATGATCTGGGGCTTACGATAATAGGTGTCAATGCCCTGCATCATGATCAGAAAACAGATTCGGGAAGCGTGGATACACTTGGAAGTCTCATAGAAAATGTCGGAAACATAGAATCATTTTGCGTTTGTAACAAACAACCGTACCAGATTGTAAAACGACTGAGAAAGCTTAGACCAGATTTTCTCCTTACCCGTCATGAAGGTCTTACTATTCTTGGCTATAAACTGGGCATACCTTCGACATTTGAAGGAGATGCCAATATTAGTGCAGGATATGATGGTCTTTTAACGCTAGGAAAAAGGCTTTTGGAAAACTGGCAGACTCGTCAGTTCAACAAGACCATTCATGAACATTCATCGTTTCCCTATACTGACTGGTGGATGAATGCCGAGGGGGTGTCGTTATGAGTTCCATTATTTCACAACCACGTTTTTCCTGTGCACTTGCAGCACAGCAAACAGTACTTGCAATTCCTGGTGGCATCCCTGTCATACATGCAGGTCCTGGATGTTCATCTAAGCAATACTATTTTTCAACAATACAGTCAGGCTTTCAGGGAGAAGGCTATGCCGGAGGAATTCACGTCTCATGTACCAATACAACTGAAAAAGAAATTGTTTTTGGTGGAGAAAAAAAACTAGAGGCATTGATAGAGTCAACACTAAAGATTATTCAGGGCGATTTGTATGTAGCAATGTCTGGATGCACGGCTGGAATTATCGGAGACAATACCGTTGAAATAGCACATGCGTTTGCGGAGCAGGGCAAGCCAGTCGTTGGCATCGATGCTGCTGGCTTCAGGGGAAATTCTTATTTTGGCCATGAACTTGTTGTAAATGGCATAATTGACCAGTATGTTGACAAGTTTGTGAAGGGTGAAAAACCGAGGATCTTCAAGGGTCTCGTAAACCTTTTTGCATCTGTTCCCTATCAAAATGCATTCTGGCGCGGAGACCTTGAATGCATGAAGGGGCTTTTGGAAAAGCTTGGACTCAAGGTAAATGTCCTGTTCGGCTATACAAGCAAAGGCATTGATGAATGGAAGCTGATTCCTCATGCAGAATTGAACATTTTGCTGGGGGCATGGTGCGGAAAAAAGACTGTAGAGCATCTTAAGCAGAAATATGGTACGCCATATCTTCAGTTTCCATATCTCCCAGTGGGAGCTCGGGCAACATCTCGCTTTCTTCGCTTTGTAAGCCAGACTCTTTCTCTTGATCCTTCCCATACGGCAGATGTCATACGAAGAGAAGAGCAGCGTTTTTATGATTACCTTGTTTCTTTTGCGGACTTTGTTGCAGAATACAAAGGTGCACTTCCGTATGAATTGTATGCAGCAGGTGATGCCTTGTATGCCTTTGGAGTTACGGACTTTCTTGTAAATGAAATGGGGTATGTTTCAAAAGGTGTGTATCTGACAGATGATATGCCACCATCGTTTAAGGATACCGTAAAAGAGGAATATGGAAAAATTGTTCCTGCTGATAAAGAGTCCTTGCATTTTGAAGCTGACGGAAAGCTGGTGACTGATGCCATGAAATCATCTATTGCTGATTCAAAAAAGGCTCTTCTGCTTGGTTCCTATTGGGAAGGGCTTGTCGCAAAACAGACAGGAAATTTCTTTGCATCATTGAGTGTTCCTGTCATAACGGAAGTCATTACAAACGGTTCTTATGCAGGATATTCTGGAGGTCTGTATCTTTTGGAAAAGATATATGCAAATACATTCAGAAAGGAAAAAAGTGCCCAGAACAATGGGTAGGATGTCTGTACATGCATTTTAACGTTGCAAACTTCATAAAGTACATGATAAAACTCCTCCCTTACTTAAAAGTGACAGCTATCTATGTCGCTGCATCTTTTTTTCTGGGAATCCTTTTTGGTGGAATCCTCGCTTTTATGAAACTGTATAGAATAAGGACATTGAGACTGTTTGGAGTGATGTATACTGCAGCATTTCGCTCCATACCACCCGTTGTCCTGCTGTTTTTGGTGTATTACGGGCTTCCTTTGATATTGCATACCGATTCGCAGCAAAGGCTTTTTTACGTGTGCGTAACACTTACGCTTTTAAGTACTGCTTCTATATCTGAAGTGTTCAGAAGTGCGTACAGTTCTGTGCCGAAGGGGCAGTATGAAGCTGCCGTTAGCATAGGGCTTTCTTCTGTTCAAGCGTTGCACCGCATTATGTTTCCTCAGGCACTGTCTTATGCATTGCCCAATCTTGTGACGATGTTGATAAGTCTTTTAAAAGATGGAAGCCTTGCCTTTACGATTGGTCTGGTAGATGTTTTTGGAAAGGCAAATTCCCTGAACAATACAACATTCAGCCGTTACATTCTCGAGATATACCTTGCTCTTACACTTATATACTGGGGAACATCTTGGCTCATTGAAACTGTTGCAGGACGGCTTGAAAAAATGGTTTCTGTAAAAAAAGCTCTTAAGACATAAGGAGGTGTTCCATGAAATTTGACTTTGCCTTTACTGGCAACACGATACTTGCTTGCCTTAAGGCTCTCCCCGTTACAATTGAAATTGTTGCAATCGTTCTGTTTTTTTCATTGCTATTCGGTTTTCTGATTGCAGCAGTCAGACAGGATGTCAGACAAAATGAAAAAAGACTGTTGTCCAGAGTGCTTTCTTTATATGTAAGCTTCATTAGGGGAACCCCGTTTATGGTACAGACCTATTTGTTTTATATTGCAGTGCCGACAGTCATTCAGAAAATCATTTTTGAACACAAAGGAACGTTCAACGTAAACGTCATAAAGGGAACGTGGTATGCGCATGTTTTGCTTATCTTCTATTTTACAGCTATCATTTCGGAAATGTTTCGTTCTGGGCTGCTTGCGATAGACAAGGGGCAAATGGAAGCTGCTTTGTCAATTGGTCTTACAAAGCTTCAGGCGTACAAACGCATTGTCATCCCTCAAGTGACCGTACACTGTTTGCCGGTGTTGTGCACATATGTAACAGGACTTGTAAAGATGAGTTCCCTTGCATTTACGTTTGGTGTGATGGAGATAACCGCCGTTGCCAAAAACAGTGCCGCACGCAATCTTGCCTATGTGGAAGCGTATTCTGTCATAGCAATTTTGTACATAGTGCTGAACCTTTCTATAGAAGGGCTGTTTAAGTATATTGAGCATTGTGTACATCAATCCGTGCCAAATGCTGCTTAATGTTTCCTGTATTTTGTTGCTTTTTTTTACTGCCCGTGCTATAACTGAAATATGATTAATCGCAGGAAAAGGAAGGCACTGTACTCTGCTTTTTTGCTTATTGCTTCTGTTGCCTGTTTAATGAGTGTCCTTGTCATCTGGTTGAAAACTGTCTTTACATTGGAAAGGAGACCGATTCTGTTTGGTTCTACCTACATGACCATGGATAATCAGTATTTTGAAGTTTTGAATGCGTTTATAGAAAATTTTGTAGAAGTGAACGGAGACCGGCTTGTCACAAGAGACCCTGCAAGCAGTCAACAAAAGCAAAATGAACAGATTTTGGACATGCTTGACATGGGCGTTGATTTTATTTTCGTAAATCCTGTTGATGGGCGGAACGTTGAACCTGCACTGAAGGAATGCCGGAAAAGAGGTGTCCCGTTCATTGCCGTGGATACTGAAATTTATGGACAGACAGATCCTGTTGCTACCGTCGTGTCGAACAATTATGAAGCAGGAGCCCTTATTGCACAGGATGTCGTTGCCAAGCTGAAAAACGCGCGCATTGTTGTGTTGTACGACAATAAAATCAGTTCCACTTGTGCCCGGTTCAAAGGGTTTACGGACACGCTCGATGAATCTGGCTTTCCGTATGACATCATATACACGGCATCCGGTACAACACTTCTGCATGAAACAATGGTTGAAATGCAGAAGTTTTTGGACATGCACCTTGACTTTGATGTCGTGTTTGCTGGCAATGATCCGACTGCATTGGGGGCTTTGGCCGCCATGCAGAATAATAATGTGCTGGCAGGGCAATTGGTGTACGGCATAGACGGCTCTCCTTCTGGAAAAATGATGGTGAGTCAAGGCCTGATGGAAGCTACATCTGCCCAGTTTCCTTCTGAGATTGCCTATGAAGCTGTGTCAGCTGCGTATCGGTATCTCGCCGGCGAATCTGTAAAGGAAAATATTATTGTTCCCGTAAAGCTGATTTCCAAGGATACCGTAGATTCCCTGACAGTCATGAGCTGGCAGTAACAGGAGATATGTCTGTATGAAGCACAAGATAAATCTTCTGGAACTTCGATACGTCATGCTTGGCTTGAACATGACCTTTTGCCTGTTCATGTCTGCTGTTATTTTTGCGGCCTCCCAGCTTGCCTGCATTACTGGGCGGAGTGCAGAATTATTGTATTCGGTAAAAATTGTTCCCCACAGTCCGAAGTCTCTTTTTGTATGCACCGTGCTGCTTTGCATTGCAATGTTCCTGACGTTTGTCATGAGGCAATTGGCCGCAAAACATGTACGCATCATTACAACTGTTACCCTGTATATAGATGCCGTCCTTAATGTCATCATCGTATTCGTTACGAACTTTAATACCAATGGCTTCATTTTGTGGACACTGGCCAATATCATCTATCACATAAAGAGTAACAAGAAGTTCCTCGTCATGTCACTGGGGTCTTTGCTGTACATGCTGTGCAACTATGACCTGATAAGCGTTTTCGTTCCGTTGTTTTCCGTGCGCAACTATTTCTTGTTTTATGAGCGGAACATGCAGCAGCGCCTGTTTTTTGTGTACTACATCATGCGAGACTTGAACTTCTTGTGCTTTGTTACATTTTGCATCGAAGTCATCAAAAGGCAGAAAAGTACGATAGATGAAATACGCAGCCTGTATGCAAAGCTGAGGAATGCAAACAACGAACTGAGGGAATATGCGGACATAAAGGAACGGATGGGCGAAACTCGTGAGCGGAACAGGCTTGCCATGGAAATTCACGATACTGTAGGGCATTCCCTTACAGGCATTTCCGTAGGAGTTGACACCTGTCTTGCCATCATGGATGCAAATCCTTCAGCTGCAAAAAATCAGCTCAAAGTCATTTCCGGTGTTGCAAAACAGGGCATCGCCGACATTCGACGCTCCGTCCGCGCCCTGCAGGATGCTGGAGATACGTCTCCGTTGGGAACACAGATTTCTGACATGCTCGAAAAAACACGCCTTGCAGCAGGCATTGTCATACGGTATAGGTGCTCGCTGCAATTGGCAGAAATGGATGAAGATGAAGGAAATGCAATATTTAGGGTTGTTCAGGAAAGCGTCACAAACGCAATACGGCATGGTCATGCTACTGAAATTGACATTCAGATTTCTGCACATGAAAAAGGCCTGCTCATGATTATTTCTGACAACGGAATTGGCTGTAATGCATTTGAAAGTGGATTCGGTACGACACACATGAGGGAACGTGTTTCCATGCTCGGAGGTACGATTGATTTTTATTCTCAGGACGGGTTTACGGTAAGGGTCGTGATGCCTGTCCGGAATCGCAAGATGAGGGAAGAGTAATGATAAAAGTTCTTATTGCTGATGATCAGCAGCTGATACGCGAAAGCCTAAAGCTGTATCTTGAAAATGAAGGAGAGTTTGTCGTTACAGGCATTGTCGGCAATGGACAGGAAGTCCTTGCGTCTGTAGCGGAAAATCCGCCGGACATTATTTTAATGGACATTCGCATGCCCATTTTGGATGGAGTAGAATGCACGAATCTTGTCAAGCAGAAAAATCCTGACATAAAGATAATCATTTTGACAACATTTGATGACGATGAATATGTGTACAATGCCCTTAAGTATGGAGCAAGCGGCTATCTGCTCAAAGGCATCGCACTGGATCAGCTGAGTGCTGCCATAAAGACCGTGTATAGCGGACAGGCAATGATTAACCCTGACATAGCCAGCAAAGTCATTCAGCTGTTCTATAAAATGGCAAATGAAGGAAACGCACTGATTGAACCTTCCAGAGAAGTGGAAAACCTTACAGATACGGAATGGAAGATAGTGCGGGCTGTATCTAAAGGTCTTTCCAATAAAGAAATAGCAGGCTCCCTGTTTCTGTCGGAAGGTACCGTCCGAAACTACATAAGCACCATTTTGGACAAGCTTGAGCTGCGCGATCGAACGCAATTGGCAATTTGGGCTGTGCAGATGTCGCTGAGCGTTTGATATGATGAAAAATGTACGGAAAAGAATGGGCAGGATATGCCTGCCTGTATTTGCCTTGCTTGTTTTTGCAAGTGTCGCTTTGTTATTTGTGAATGCCCGGAAAGACACTGTTGTAATAGAGCTTGGCATGTTTGCAGGAAGCAATTGGAATGTTGCCAACGGAAACAGCTATCACACGGTAGATAAAGCCATATCCATATTTGAAGCCGCACATCCCGGGGTAAAAGTCCATTACTATTCTGGCATTCGCAAGTCAGACTATGATGAATGGCTTTCTGAACAGATTTTATCTGGCAAAACGCCCGATGTCTTTCTTATTCCCGAAAACCGCTTTGTCATGCTCGTAAAGAATGGAATCCTCATGAATCTTACGCCCGTCATAGAAATGGATGGCGTTGTAAAACACTGGGAATATTTTTCTCCATCGTGGAATGCTGGGGAATTTCAAGGCAAGCAGTATGCGCTCCCGTATCAGACAAACTATATGCTCATGGCGGTGAATACAACGCTTTTAAAGGAACAGGGGCTTGAAATGCCAGCAATGGACTGGACATGGAACGATTTCTATGACTTGTCAACAAAAATGGGCATGTACGGATATACGTGGCAGGATGCTGTCTATTCCAATGGCGTTCAACTCTTTGATGAGTTCGGAACGAAATCATTTTTCTCGGATCCTCGTACAATAGAAGCCGTGCGCTTTATGCAGCGCCTTAAGGAACATTCCGGCAACCGACGGTTTACCGCAGCCGATTTTGATGGAGGTAAAGTTGCCTTTATGCCTATGTCCTATGCCCAGTTTTGCACGTATGTTTCGTATCCCTATAAGGTATACAAGGATTTTTCCTATGAGTGGGGATGCCTGCCCATGCCGGCGGGAATCTCTGGTGGAAACGTGTCAGAAGTCAAAACCCTCATGCTTGGCATCAATTCAAAAACCCGGAACCTTCGCCTTTCGTATGACCTTTTGAAGACACTGGTGCACGATTTGTCCGTGCAGGCAGATGTGTGCGACATGAAGCAGGGGATTTCTCCGCTGCGCATTGCCTGTGCATCACAATCATATCTGAATGAACGAGACCCGTACGAAAAGAACAGCAGGGAATACATTCAAAAAATCAGTGCCGAAATCTTGAATCGGGGTGTTGCTGTACCAAAGTTTCCGATGTATGCACAGGCAATGGCTTCTGCGGACAGCGAGATCCTGCGCATCATTGAGGAACACCAGAACACCGATACTGCACTGCGCCTGCTCCAGCAGAATGTGCAGGACATGCTGGCAAGATGACATTTGTCATGTAAAACTGATGACAAACTTCACTTGTGAGGTGGTTTTTCGGGCTATATACTGATTCTAACAAAAACTGATGAACAGGATGCAATCCTGTATAAACGAAAACGGAGGAATCAGTATGAAAAAAATCATTAAGGCTGCTGCCATCGCAGCAGTAGCAGTGTCTGCATTGTGTATGGTCTCTTGTAATGGTGGCGGCAAGAAAAGCAACGCCAGTTCTGGAACTTCAAGCGGAGAAAAGCATTACAAATTTGGCTTTACATGCATGGATCAGTCAAACCCATTCTTTGTTCTTATTGAAAAGACAATCAGGGAAGAAGTTGAAGCTCGCGGCGACAAGCTCATATCTGTAGACCCTGCAAACAATGTAACGCGTCAGATTCAGCAGGTAGAAGACGTTATTGCTCAGAATGTAGACGGCTTCTTCCTTAATCCTGCCGAAGCAGAAGGCATCATTCCTGCTCTTGACCAGCTTAAGAGTGCTGGCATTCCTATTGTAAACTTTGATACAGAAGTTGCAGATATGGACAAGTATGTCACTACCTATACAGGTTCGGACAACTACAATGCAGGAAAAGTCTGCGGCGATGACCTTGTAAAGAAATGCCCTAACGGTGGCGACATCATCGTTCTCGATTCACCTACCATGAACTCTGTTGTTGACCGAACGAATGGCTTCCTTGATGCCATAAAGGGACACGGATTCAACATTGTTGCTCAGCAGGATGCAAAGGGAAACCTTCAGGTTTCAATGGGCATTGCCGAAGACCTTCTTCAGGCTCATCCAAATGTAGTAGCCATCTTCGGTGGAAATGATCCGACAGCTTTGGGCGCACTCGCTGCAGCGAATGCTGCAGGCATCAAGAACACAAGAATTTATGGTGTTGACGGTTCTCCAGACATCAAGAGGGAACTTGCAAGTGCAAGTTCATTGATTGAAGGAACTGGTGCTCAGTCTCCTATCAACATTGCAAAGAAATCTGTTGAACTTATGTATAAAATTAAGGCTGGTGAAAAGGTCGATTCTCGGTATCCTGTTCCAACATTCTTCATCTCAAAAGAAAATGTTGGCGAGTACGGCACTGACGGCTGGCAGTAATTGTCAATAAAAGGATCGGAGAGTGTTGTTTGAAAGCGGCCTCCAACGCTTTCAAGCCGCAATGCGGGTGTTTCAGTACAACTGTTGCGGTACTGTGGCCGCATTGCAGTACGCTTTGCTATGAGTTGTGTGGGAATAAGGAAAGACGGTGATTCAGGAGTTTCTGTCCGTGCCGTTCCTTATTCCACATTCTGATTTTTATCCAAGGAAAAAGCAGATGAGTGAGAATGTTTTATTGCGTATGAAAGGCATCGATAAGACGTTCCCCGGTGTGTATGCACTGAAAGATGTTAACTTTGAGTTACGTGCAGGAGAGGTGCATGCCTTGCTGGGGGAAAACGGTGCCGGAAAATCTACACTTATAAAGATTCTTGGCGGCATATACAAAGCCGACAAGGGTGAAATATTCATAGATGGTCAAAAGACTGAAATAAACGGCGTTTTTGATGCCCACAAGAATGGAATTGCCGTTATCCATCAGGAACTCGTGATGGTTCCGTATATGACAGTGGCAGAAAATATCTTTTTAGGCAGAGAACCTATGAACGGCATTTTTGTAGACAAAGCAAAAATGAACGGGGATACTGCGGAGCTTCTGGAAATTTACAACATGAACTTTACTCCGGAAACACTCATGGTCAACCTGACCATTGCACAGCAGCAGATGGTTGAAATCATCAAGGCCATATCCCTCAATTCCCGCATTCTTGTCATGGACGAACCGACATCGTCCATTTCGGACAAAGAAGTTGCATTCCTGTTCAAAATAATGCGCTCCCTTACAGAAAAAAAGGTAGGCATCATATACATTTCCCATAAGATGAGCGAACTGTGGGAAGTCTGCGACCGTGTAACCGTTATGCGAGACGGTCAGTATATATGCACTGAAATAATAAAAGACATAACGAAAGACAATTTGATTTCAAAGATGGTCGGCCGCAGCCTGCAGCAGTATTATGTCAGGAACTTTTCCGCAGGCGGCGATGTTGTCATGCGCGTGGAGCACCTGAATGACGGCAACATGGTAAAGGATGCCTCGTTTGAACTTCGCAAGGGAGAAATCCTTGGATTTGCAGGATTGGTTGGTGCAGGACGCAGCGAGACCATGCAGGCAATCTTTGGGTTGAGCAAAAAATATACCGGTAATATAGAAATAAATGGAAAGAACGTGCATTTTCATTCTGCCGTGCAGGCCATGGAACATGGGCTTGCCCTCGTTCCCGAAGACCGCAAGCTCGAAGGGCTTTACCATGTGCAGAGCGTAAAATACAACTCAACGATAGAAGTGCTGTCCCAGTTCATAAAGGGCGTGTTCCTTGACAAGAAAAAGGAAGAGGTCATTGCAAAAGACTATAACGGCATGATGCATACAAAGACTGCATCCATTGACCAGCCCGTAAACTACCTTTCCGGCGGAAACCAGCAGAAAGTCATGATAAGCCGTTGGCTTGCTACGAAGCCATCGATTCTTATTCTGGACGAACCGACGCGCGGAATTGATGTCGGTGCCAAGGCGGAAATATATGCCATTATGAATTCCCTTGTAAAGCAGGGAATTTCCATCATCATGATTTCTTCGGAACTTCCTGAAATCATAAACATGAGCGACAGGGTATACGTAATGGCTGGCGGAACAGTAAAGGGATGCCTTAATCATGAAGAGGCATCTCAGGAACGGATAATGGCTCTTGCAACTGCAGAGTAGCCCGCATTTTAAGGAGACTAAATTATGACTAATGCAATAAAAAAAGAAAGACTTGTCAAAGGTGTAACCACCTATTTTAAGGAAAATCTGGGAATTATCCTGGCATTTGCCGTGCTGTATCTTTTTCTTGCCATAAATCCGGCAACGTCAGAAGCATTCCTTACTCGGCAGAACATGTTCAATGTTCTGCGCCAGCTTTCCACAAACCTGTACCTTGCTTGTGGCATGACCATGATAATCATATTGGGAGGCATCGACCTGTCCGTTGGTTCAATCATTGCCCTGTCTGGCTGTGTGGCTGCTGCCTGTGTTGCACGACACGGCATGGCTATTCCTATTGCCCTGCTTGTCGGTGTTATCATCGGAGTCTTTTTCGGAATGATAAATGGAATCATCATCTGCAAGACAACGATTCCTCCGTTCATTGTAACGCTTGCCACCATGAATGTTGCAAGAGGCTTTGCCTATGTATATACAGGCGGTTCTCCTGTCCGCGTTGTTACAAAGGAATGGCAGTTTATTGGTGCCGGATACATCGGACCTGTTCCTACGCCGGTCATCATACTGGTCATTGTCCTCATTGCAACATCCATTCTTATCAACCATACGCGGCTCGGACGCCATATCTACGCTGTCGGTGGAAACGTGCAGGCTGCAAAGTTTTCCGGCATATCTGTTGAAAAGGTCAAGTTCTGGATTTATTCATTCTCAGGACTGATGGCAGGCCTTGCCGGTGTCGTCCTTGCTTCACGCATGTATTCCGGTCAGCCGACTGCCGGTAATGGTGCTGAAATGGATGCCATAGCAGCTGTCGTTGTTGGCGGCACATCAATGTCCGGTGGCTCTGGCAAAATTGGCGGAACAATCATTGGAGCTTTGATAATAGGCTTTTTGAACAACGGTCTGAACCTCTTGAATGTCAATTCATTCTGGCAGTATGTTGTCAAGGGTGTTGTCATATTGCTCGCCGTGTTCCTTGACTTTATCCGCAACAGGAACAAAAAATAGCTTGTGGGTATTGAAGCCCTTCTGCATTGATGTGCGGCACAAACCAGCTGTGTGTGTGCCGCACATCAATTTCTGCCTGTTCACGGGCAATTTAATTGTAAAACAATTTAATTGTAAAACAGTTGAAATTTTTTTTAACTGTGATATAGTGAAAGCTCTAGGCTACGCGCCATACCTGCATGGGCCGATATTTTTTCGAAAGGGGTTCGCAGCATGAGCGATGTTACAAGAATTTTCAGCATTTCATCCCTCTTTTTTCTGTCGCTTTTTTGCTTTCAGCTGGGCATTTTCCTGTGTTCAGGACATAAAATACGGCAAAACGGTCGAAGAACGCTCATTTTCATCGAATTTTTTACGGCATGCCTGCTTCTTTTCGATGCATTTGCCTATTTTTTTCGTGGAAACACCACTGCAATGGGCTTTTACATGGTGCGCATCAGCAATTTCCTGGTGTTTGTCTGCAATTTTTCGGTGGCTTTTTTCTACTGCTTTTATGTTACGGAGTTCATAAAGCACTCCCAGCTTGATTTTGCCATCCTCCTGAGACCTCGTGATTCTGTAAAAAAAGGCATTCCGATTCAGCTTTTCATTGTGTTTTTCCTCTGTCTTTTTGGAATTGCCCTTACCATAATCAGCCAGTTTACGAATCTCTTCTATTTTTTTGATGAAAAAAATCTGTACCACAGAAACGTCTTGTATCCGCTGAGTGTCGTTTTGGGACTTTTGCCGGGACTCATCACTCTTACCATGTTCCTTCAAAACAGAAAAAAAATTTCGAGGAGCATCTTCATTTCCCTTTCCATGTATTTTCTGCTCATTTTTATGAGCATAATCCTGATTCTGTTTGTCTATGGCTTTTCCTGGATAAACATATCCCTGGGATTGGGTGCACTGCACCTTTTCTTTTCGTCCATAAAGCTCATGGAACTCAAATTCTATTCGGGGAAAATGGAAGAAATCGAGTCTGACCAAAGCTACAAAGAAATGCAGCTGCCCGAGGGTGAGAGTCAGAAAAGAGCCGTTGTGAATCACTTTTGGCAGACGCTTTCTGCAAGTCTTGCAGGAATCCTTATAGTCCTTGTCATTGTGTCGATAACAGGTGTCAGCCTTCCTGAACGGACACTGGCAATCGAAACCCCCTATTCAGAAAACGATGCTTCAAAACCAGTGTGCATAACGTTCGTTCAGAATGTCGATAAACGCTGGATTGATGGCGGCAAACACGGATGGCTTGGAGCACAGTATGACGGCTATATCTATAACAACATGAAAAGTACCATCATCACCGAATGGAAATTTTCCATTCCTGTTCCTGATGGTTGCTCGGTAGATCCGGGGCCATGGAACGGAACGTTCTCGATTTCAGACGGCTCCTTGAACGTAAAGAAACCTGTTGACGGTGACAAGGAAAACCTTCATGGCGTTGAATTTTACAAGGTGACTCCTCTAAAGTCACTGGGATTCGGCTGCATCATGTACACTCCGTATGAATATGAGCCTTTAAAACAGAAAATAGTCTTTACCTATTCAAGCGTCCTGAAGCCTCTTTCAAATTTGCTTTTTGATTTTTTTCTTGTTTTGATTTCCATCATATTCTTGATTTCCACCACAATCATGTTTTTGGAAGGAAAGCTGCTTCGGGTTGAAGAAGAAAACAGGAAACTCGAGGACACTGTCCGCAATCGTACCAGAGAACTTGAAGTGGAAAAGAACCGTTCTGAACGGCTTTTGCTGAACATTCTTCCAAAGGAAATTGCTGCAGAACTGACTGCCCGCCCCAACTGCACGATAGCAAAAAAGTATCCCAACGTTACCGTCCTTTTTACGGACATCGTGGGCTTTACCAAGATAAGTGGTGCTATGAGTGCGGAAGAAGTCGTTGTCATGCTGAACAAAATATTTTCGATGTTCGATGAACGTGCCCAGCGCGAAGGAATCGAAAAAATCAAGACGATTGGGGATGCATACATGGCGGCAACTGGCCTGACGGAATCTCCGGACAATGACGGGGCTGGAAAAATGGTTTGCTTTGCAGGCGGACTGCTGGATGATGTTTGGGCATTCAACGAAACGTCTCCGGTAAAAGTTCAGATCAGACTCGGCATAAATTCGGGACCGCTTGTTGCCGGTGTCATTGGAAAGACGAAGTTCATTTATGACATTTGGGGTGATACGGTGAATGTGGCAAGCCGCATGGAAAGCACGGGCAGTCCTATGAGAATTCATGTGACGGAATCAACCAGAATGCAGACGGCAAGCATTTTCCCCTACAGTGAAAATTCGGAAATTGAGGTAAAGGGGAAAGGCATGATGAAAACATATTTTTTGTAACGAAAGCTGCAAGAAATCACAAAATGTAAAAAATGTCAACTGGGCAAAAAAGACCTATTCCTATCTTTCCATTTTTCCGCCAGCAAAAAATTTTTTTC